>Ga0189284_100017_pt1 | contig 362998 bp, 358 predicted proteins | sample N32C7minimetaG_FD_130314 | JGI IMG/M metagenome (GOLD analysis project Ga0189284, IMG submission 130314) | Marine microbial communities from the Costa Rica Dome - N32 C7 mini metaG | ecosystem: Environmental > Aquatic > Marine > Oceanic > Photic zone | place: Costa Rica: the Eastern Pacific...
CGCGATTGGTGTATTTCTTGGCGATGGAGATCACGAGACGCAGGTTCGCCTCGACCATTTCCTTCTTGGCGATGCGCGCTTCGCGTTCGCCCTTCTGCACCATGTTGACGATGCGGCGGAATTCGGGGAGCGCCATGCCGGTCTGCGCGGCAATGTCGGCGATTTCGGTACGGATACGCTCGATCGCGGCGGCTTCCTTGTCAGCAAAGGCGGCCCATTTCTTGTCCTTCTTCGCCTTTTCCTTGACCCAGGCATCGTCCATCTCGTTGCCAACATAGCCATTGAGGAAGTCGATGCGCTTGATCTTGTGACGCTCTGCAAGGCGCAGCATCTGGCCGCCCAAGGCGGTCAGGCGACGATTGAAGGCGTAGAGGTTGTCGACCAGGAATTCGATCTTGGTCGCGTGAAACTGCATCGATTCCACTTCGGCGGTGAGTTCTTCGCCGAGCTTTTCGTACTTCTTTTCTTTCGCCTTCGGGAATTCGCCGCCGGCCGCGAGCGTGTCGACGCGCTCGGCCTGGAGCTTTTCGAAGGTCTTGAACAGCTTGGTGATGCGCGCGAAGCGTTCGATCGCTTCGGGCTTCAGCGCAGCTTCCATCTGGGCAAGCGAGAGTGTGTTGTCCTCCTCTTCCTCGTCATCCTTCTTGGAAGAGCCTTCTTCGCCTTCTTCGCCGTCCTCATCGTCGGAATCGGAATCGTCATCGTCGACGATGGTGGGGCCGGCGGTCTCTTCTGAGATCTCACCGTCGTCGTCCTCATTCTCCTCCTCCATCTTGTCTGGCGGAGGCTCCTTCGAAAGCATCGCGTCGAGATCGAGGATCTCGCGCAGCTGCATGTCTTCGGAGTTGAGGGCTTCGGACCACTGGATAATGGCGTGGAAGGTGATTGGGCTCTGGCACAGGCCCATGATCATCATGTCCCGGCCGGATTCGATACGCTTGGCGATGGCAATCTCGCCTTCGCGGCTGAGCAGCTCGACCGCGCCCATTTCGCGCAGATACATGCGCACCGGATCATCGGTGCGGTCGCCGGTCGTGGTTTTCTTTGCGGGGGCGGCCTTGGTGGCGGCCTTGGTGCCTTTCTTCTTGCCGTCGTCGCCGACCTGCATTTCCTCGACTTCGGCTTCCTGCTCGGCCTCGGCCTCGGCCTCCTCGTCGTTCTCGACGATCTGGACGCCCATCTCGGAAAGCGCGGTCTGAATGTCCTCGATCTGATCGGGACTCATCTCGCCCGAAGGCAGCGCGGCGTTGAGCTCATCATAGGTGATGTAGCCTTTCTTCTTCGCCTTGGTCATCAGCTTCTTCACAGAAGCTTCGTTGAGGTCGATCAGCGGTGCGTCGTCCTTGTCCGCGCCTTTAGCTTTCGTCGCCATACAGTCTCGTCAATCCGTTCGCCCGGTGGCCTTTGGTAAGAGCGCCGCGTCCGGCCTTGCCCTTGAAGGTCACTTTGTTTGTCCCAACCGGCGGTACGAGCGCCGGGTCAATCCTGTGCGGCCGCTTCGCCGGCCTTGCGTCGCCCGAATGCCTTCAGACGTTCTTCAACTTCAGAGAGCTGCGTTCGCAAACGGGCCTGTTCGGCAAAGGACCCTTCGGGGTCTTCGTCGAACCGGGCGATCGTCGCCGCCATAGCGGCTTCGAGCGCTGGTTTCTGAGCCAGCAGCGAGACAGCTTCGGCCAATTCCTCGCGCGCTTCACCGGGTGGGGTGCCTTCTCTGAGAAAGGCATAGCGTTGGTCTTCCGGTGGGGCGGGATAGCCTTGCTTGTCCGATATGGCGTGTTGGCCTCGCGAATCAAGCGTTTCTGACAGTTCGATCAACGATTCGATTGCAGGTGCGGCATTCGGGTCGAGTTTGGCGAGCCGCGTGAGGCTTTCGGCGTGGCGTGCAATCTCGCCTGGATGGCGGATCAGACCGGCAATGACAGCGGAGACGAAACTTGCGCGCTGCCCCCCTGAAATTGCGCGCTGAAGGGTCGAGCGCGCCTCTTGCGAAAGACCGCGCGGCGCAGCCTTCGCTCCCCGCCACGGGCCCTTTTGCGTATTCGAGCGCTGTTCGCGCGGCGGGTAGGCGAAGGCAGAGAAGCGATCGAGCAGTTCGCGGCGGTAGAGCGACTGGATATCGCGGTCCTGGATCGTGTCGACATGCTCCATCAACCGCGCCTTGAGGCCCGCCTTGGCTTCGGGGCTATTGAGCGGCTGAGCATCGCATTCGAACTGCCATAGCATGTCGAGCAGGCTGGTCGGTTCGGCGAGCAACTTCTCCATCGCCTCAACACCTTGCTGGTTGATAAGGTCGTCAGGGTCGAGCCCGGCGGGCAAGCGCACAATGCTGAGCGAGCGCATGGGAGCAAGCATCGGCAGCGCGCGCCCGATTGCACGCATCGCTGCTTTCTGACCCGCCGCGTCGCCGTCAAAACAGAGCACCGGCACCTCGACCATCCGCCACAGCATTTCGAGTTGCGTTTCGGTGAGCGCGGTGCCGAGCGGAGCAACCGCATCCTCGATCCCGGCCTGCGCGAGCGCGACCACGTCCATATAGCCCTCGACCACAACAACACGCCCCGAATGGCGCGAAGCGGGGGCGGCGCGATGCAAGTTGTAGAGCGTGCGACCCTTGTCGAAGAGCGGGGTGTCAGGGGAGTTCAAGTACTTCGCAACACCGTCCCGGCTTTCGAGAATACGTCCACCGAAAGCGATGACCCGTCCTCGCGCATCCTGGATCGGCAGCATGACCCGGCCGCGAAAACGGTCATAGGTCGTGCCGTCATCGGTCTCGATCCGCATGCCGGTTTCGACCAGCATCCGGTCCTCGAAACGGGAGAGCGCGTTGTTGAGCGCCTGCTTGTTTTCGGGCGCATAGCCAAACCCGAATTCGCGCAGGATTTGCGGGCTGAGACCGCGCCGCTTGAGGTAGTCGAGCGCCTCTCGACCGGAATCGCCGCGCAGGTTGGCAACAAACCACTCCTGCGCCTCGGTGGTGACATCGACCAACTCGGCGCGCTTTTCTGCGCGTTTGGCAGCGACGGGATCGGGGGCGGGGACTTCCATCCCCGCTTCGGCGGCAAGCTCTTTGATCGCATCGATAAAAGAGAGCCCGCGCTGCTCGATCATCCAGCTGATGACGTCTCCATGCGCGCCGCAGCCGAAGCAGTGATAAAAGCCCTTCTGATCGTTGACTGTGAAGCTCGGCGTCTTCTCGTCATGGAAGGGGCAGCACGCTTTCCACTCGCGTCCGGCGCGCTGGAGCTTGTCGGTGCGCATGATCACGCTCGAAAGCGTGATGCGCGCGCGCAGCTCGTCCTTCCATTGCGGGGTGATCGCCATAACGAAATAGTGCGCCTGAAAGCGTCAGCGTTCAAGCGATCCTGTGGGTATGCTTGTGGGGAGTGCGAAAAGGCGTGCAGGAGCGCGTCGTCAGGAAAGCGAGGCCTTGACCAGCCCGCTCGCGAGCTTGCCGTCGAGAACCGCGCCGTGCTTCGCCTTGAGCGCGCCCATGACCTTGCCCATGTCGGCCATAGAGGATGCGCCCGTTTCGGCCTTGATTGCCTCGATAGCGGCCTTTGTTTCCTCCTCGCTCATCATCTGCGGCAGGAATTCCTCGATGACCGCAAGTTCGGCCACTTCCTTTTCGGCGAGTTCGGTGCGCCCGCCCTGTTCGTACATCTCGATCGATTCGCGCCGCTGCTTCGCCATTTTTTGCAGCACGCCGGTCACCAACTCATCGTCGGGCACATCTTTCGTGCTCGTGCGCATCTCGATGTCGCGATCCTTGATCTTGGCGCTGATCTGGCGGAGCGTTGCAGTGCGCTCCTTGTCCTTGGCTTTCATCGCGGTGACGGTGGCGGATTTGATGTCGTCTCTGAGCATTTCTTCGTTTCCTGTGGATCAATCGGTCTTGGGGCGCGCTCTAACGCATGATCTGCCTCAAGCCTAGGTTGACGCGGGCCTCGCTCACCCCTAGCGGATGAGACTTAGCGACATTGCTGGAAAACCCGATTCACGGAGTGCCTGATGGCCCGATCCGCCACTACCCCTGCGCAGCCAAATGGCGCGACCGGTTGTCTTGTTCTGGCCGATGGAACGGTCATCTGGGGCAAAGGCTTCGGAGCGAGCGGCAGCGCCGTGGGTGAGGTGTGCTTCAACACCGCGATGACCGGCTATCAGGAGGTGATGACCGATCCCTCCTACGCGGCTCAGATCGTCACTTTCACTTTCCCGCATATCGGCAATGTTGGCGCGAACGCGGAAGATATCGAGAGCAAGGTCGAAGGGGCGGTCGGATGCGTCGTGCGCGAGGACGTGACGCTGCCTTCGAACTTCCGTTCCACCGAGAAGTTCACCGAGTGGATGGCGGGGCAGGGCAAGATCGGGCTGTCGGGCGTCGATACCCGTGCGCTCACCCGTCGCATCCGCCTGTCGGGCGCTCCCAACGCGGTGATTGCGCATGAGCCTTCGGGCACATTCGACATCCCCGCTTTGGTAGAGCGCGCCCGCGATTGGGCTGGGCTCGAAGGGATGGACCTCGCGGGCCGAGTGAGCCGCGAAGCCCAAGAGGATTGGGAGGGCGGCTACTGGCGGCTCGGACACGGCTATGGCCGCGCTTCGAGCGATGTGAAGCCGCATGTGGTCGCGATCGACTACGGCTCGAAGGACAATATCTTCCGCAATCTCGTGCGCGCGGGCGCTCGGGTAACTGTGGTGCCGGCGCGCACCAGTTTCGAGGACATCATGGCGCTCTCACCCGATGGCGTGTTCCTGTCCAACGGGCCCGGCGATCCGGCGGCGACCGGCGAATACGCGGTGCCGGTGATCAAGGCGCTGCTCGATGCGGACATGCCGCTTTTCGGGATTTGCCTCGGCCACCAGATGCTCGCGCTGGCAGCAGGCGCAAAGACGGTGAAGATGCACCAGGGCCACCGCGGCGCGAACCACCCCGTCCAGCGCGTGGGTGAGGGCTGGGGTGAGACTTCCGGCCTCGTCGAGATCACCAGCATGAACCACGGCTTCGCGGTCGACGCCGACACGTTGCCCGACACGCTTGAGCAGACCCACGTGAGCCTGTTCGACGGCTCGAACTGCGGGATTGCAGTGAAGGGCAAAAACGCTTTCGGCGTGCAGTATCACCCCGAAGCAAGTCCGGGGCCGCAGGACAGCTTCTACCTGTTCGAGAAGTTTGTCGGGGGGCTCGCAAAGTAGTGCGCGGCCTCGCCATCCTTCCTCTGGCGCTCCTCCTCCCCGGCTGCTCGCTGTTCGACAACAGCGACCCGCGTGAAGGAACGGAGCCTATCGAGCAATGCCTTGCGCGGTTTGCCGATCTCAAGCTCGCGCTTGCTGACGATACGAGCACCGACCAGAGCCAGCCTACCTATACGTTCGACGTGACGAAGCTCGATCTGGATAAGTTGCAGGAGCTGGTCGAACAAGGCACGGACGACACGCTTGGCCAGCGGCTGATGCAGCAGACGAACGAGGACAGCACGGCGGTTTCGCTCTTCATGAACGAGCCGGTCGATGAAAGGGGCGCGCTGTTCCTCGGGCGCGATCCGGCGCTTTATCGCGTGCGCGGGCCGCTCATGTGGCCGCGCGATGCGGTCGACAATGGCTGTGAGATGCAACGTGCCGGCATGCGGCTGCGCGAGGTGGAATCGATCAGGGACTTGATCGTCGGTCCCGCCATCGAACCCGAACCCGGAATTGAAACAAGCGACAACGAGACCACAAACTGATGCCCAAACGCACAGACATTTCCTCGATCCTCGTCATTGGCGCTGGGCCGATCATCATCGGCCAGGCATGCGAGTTCGACTATTCGGGTACGCAGGCGATCAAGGCGCTGAAGGAGGAGGGCTACCGCGTCATCCTCGTCAATTCGAACCCGGCGACGATCATGACCGATCCCGAGTTCGCCGACGCAACCTATGTCGAGCCAATCACTCCGGAGATCGTTGAGAAGATCATCGCGCGCGAAAAGCCCGATGCGCTGCTCCCGACCATGGGTGGGCAGACTGCGCTCAATTGCGCGCTCAAGCTCGACGAGATGGGCGTGCTCGAAAAGCACGGCGTCGAGATGATCGGGGCGAAGGCCGACGCCATCGACAAGGCGGAGAACCGCCAGCGGTTCCGGGAGGCGATGGACAAGATCGGCCTTGAGAGTGCGCGCTCAGGCATTGCCAACACGATCGAGGAAGCGCGCGAAGTTCTCGAACGCACCGGGTTGCCCGCGATCATCCGTCCGTCATTCACGCTTGGCGGCACGGGCGGGGGAATCGCCTACAACACGCAGGAATTCGAGCGGATCGTGCGCGAGGGCCTCGACGCATCGCCCACCACAGAGGTTCTAATCGAGGAATCGCTGCTCGGCTGGAAGGAATACGAGATGGAGGTGGTCCGTGACCGTGCGGACAACGCGATCATCATCTGCTCTATCGAAAACGTCGATCCGATGGGTGTGCATACCGGCGATTCGATTACCATCGCTCCCGCGCTGACGCTCACCGACAAGGAATACCAGATCATGCGCACCGCCTCGATCGAGGTGCTGCGTGAGATCGGCGTCGAAACCGGCGGCTCGAACGTGCAATTCGCGGTCAATCCCAAGGATGGCCGCCTGATCGTGATCGAGATGAACCCGCGCGTCTCGCGCTCCTCGGCGCTCGCATCCAAGGCCACCGGCTTCCCCATTGCGCGCGTCGCGGCGAAGCTTGCGGTGGGATACACTCTCGACGAGATCACCAACGAGATCACCGGCGCGACCCCGGCGAGCTTTGAGCCGACCATCGACTATGTCGTGACCAAGATCCCGCGCTTTGCCTTTGAGAAGTTCAAGGGCACCGAGGCCACGCTCGCCACCGCGATGAAGTCGGTGGGCGAGGTCATGGCGATCGGGCGCAACTTTCAGGAGAGCTTGCAAAAGGCTCTGCGGGGGCTCGAAACCGGACTCGACGGGTTTAACCGCGTGCCCGAGCTTGAGGACGTGCAACGCGACGTGATCACCGCCGCGCTTTCGCGCCGCACTCCGGACCGATTGCTCAAGGTCGCGCAGGCATTCCGCGAGGAGCTCACGGTCGAGGAGGTGCAGGCGGTCACCGGCTACGATCCGTGGTTTCTGCGCCAGATCGAGGCGATCATCTATGAAGAGCGCATGCTGGCGCATAACGGCCTGCCGCGCGATGCCGCGGAGCTTCGGCGCCTCAAGGCGATGGGCTTCTCCGACAAGCGCCTCGCGACGCTTGCCGTGCGCAGCGTCGGCGTTGCCGGCGGCATGGCGGAAACGCAGGCCAAGCGTTCGGGCCTGTTGCACGACGCGTTGCAAGCCATGGCCGGCGCGACCAGCGAAGACGAAGTGCGAGACCTGCGCAACAAGCTCGGCGTTTTCCCTGTGTTCAAGCGGATCGACAGTTGCGCCGCCGAATTCGAGGCGATCACGCCCTATATGTACTCGACCTATGAGGCTCCGACCTTCGGTGAACCCGAGGACGAGGCCATGCCCTCCGATCGCAAGAAGATCGTCATCCTCGGCGGCGGTCCCAACCGGATCGGTCAGGGGATCGAGTTCGACTATTGTTGCGTCCATGCCTGCTTTGCGCTCGCCGAGCAGTGTTATGAAACGATCATGGTCAACTGCAACCCGGAGACGGTATCGACTGACTACGACACCTCCGACCGCCTCTATTTCGAGCCGCTGACCGCCGAAGACGTGCTCGAAATCCTTCGCGTCGAGCAGCAATCGGGTGAGCTTGTCGGGGTTATCGTCCAGTTCGGTGGTCAGACACCGCTCAAACTAGCGAGCGCGCTCGAAGATGCGGGGATCCCTATTCTCGGCACTTCACCCGACGCGATCGACCACGCCGAAGACCGCGAGCGTTTCGCCAAGCTGGTGAACAAGCTCGACCTTAAACAGCCCGACAACGGTATCGCCTACACCCGCGACGAAGCTGCCGCTGTCGCTGCAAGGATCGGCTATCCGGTGCTGCTGCGCCCCTCCTTCGTGCTTGGCGGGAGGGCGATGGAGATTGTCGATTCCGAAGCGCAACTCGATGATTACATCAAGACCGCAGTGAACGTGTCGGGCGATAGCCCTGTTCTGGTCGACCAGTATTTGCGTGATGCGATCGAGTGCGATGTCGACGCCCTATGCGATGGCGACGAGGTCCGTATCGCGGGCGTCATGCAACACATCGAAGAGGCTGGCGTGCACTCCGGCGACAGCGCTTGCACTCTACCCGCCTATTCGCTCGAGCCTGAAATCGTGGAAGAGATGGAACGGCAGGCCGAGGCTCTCGCCCGCGCTTTGGGTGTGCGCGGCCTGATGAACGTGCAGTTCGCGGTGAAAGATGACGAGGTCTACCTGATCGAGGTGAACCCGCGCGCAAGCCGTACGGTGCCCTTCGTCGCCAAGGCCATCGGCCAGCCCGTCGCAAAGATCGCCAGCCGCGTGATGGCGGGCGAGAAGCTCGCCGACTTTGAACCGTTCAAGCGCGACCTCGACTATATGGCGATCAAGGAAGCCGTCTTCCCCTTCAGCCGCTTCCCCGGCGCCGACCCGGTGCTGACCCCGGAGATGAAATCCACCGGTGAAGTGATGGGGATCGACAATAACTTCGAGGCCGCCTTCTACAAGTCGCAACTTGGCGCAGGCATGACCTTGCCGCGTGAAGGCACAGTTTTCGTCTCGGTCAAGAACTCGGACAAGCCGGTAATCGTCCCAGCCGTCAAGCAGCTGCTCGATTTCGGTTTCCAGGTGGTCGCGACCGGCGGCACGCAAAGCTACCTTTCCGAACAGGGGCTTCAGGTCGAGCGCGTCAACAAGGTCGCTGAGGGGCAGCCGCACATCGTTGACCAGATCATCGACGGCAAGATTGCGCTGATCTTCAACACGACCGAGGGCTGGCAGTCACTGCTCGACTCCAAATCGATCCGTGCAACGGCGCTGGAAAAGAAGGTTCCGTATTACACCACCGCTGCCGCCTCACGTGCGGCAGCGGCGGCGATTGCGGCTATAAAACCGGCACAGCTTGAAGTTCGTTCATTGCAAGACTATTATAGCTGACCGAATACCAAGTCCTCCCTGACATTTCGCTGGCACAAGGCCGCTTCCTTCCGGAGCGGTCGCAGGTGAAATCGGCATCTTTTCGGACGCCGGGAAATCAGGGAGCAAGGAAAGAAAGAACGGGAATGGCAACGATGGAAAAGGTTCCAATGCTGGCGGAGGGGTATGAGCGTCTGACTTCAGACCTCAAGGCGCTGCGCGAGGAACGTCCGCGGATTGTTGATGCAATCGAGGAAGCTCGCGCGCATGGCGACCTGTCGGAGAATGCCGAATATCACGCCGCGAAGGAACGTCAGGGCCAGGTCGAGGCGCAGATTGGCGATCTCGAGGGCAAGATCAGCCGCGCACAGATCATCGATCCTAAGACGCTTTCTGGCGACCGGATCATCTTCGGTGCGACGGTGACGCTGCTCGATGAGAACGACAAGCCGATCAAGTACCAGATCGTCGGTGAGACCGAGGCGGATGCCGCCAAAGGCCGAATCTCCTATTCCTCGCCGCTTGCGCGGGCGATGATCGGCAAGCAGGTCAATGATGAGATCGAAGTGACGGTGCCGTCGGGCGACAAGTTCTACCTCGTCGACAAGATCGAATTCATCTAGCTCACGCTAGACTTTTCTCCATCGCGTAATTGTGGATCGCCACTTCACGCCCCTCGTATGGGATTGTGAAGTCGCAGCGCTTCTGCACGGCGTATCCGGCCCGCTCGAAAGCGCGGCGGGCGAGTTCGCTTGCCTCGGTGAACAGGCGCGTAATCCCGTGGGCGCGCGCGAAATGTTCGGCGTGTGCGAGCAGTTCATCTGCCAGCCCGGCGCGCGTGTGATCGGGGTGGCAATAAAGCATATCGAGATGGCCGCGCTCCTCACCGTTCATCTCTAGCAGCGAGAATCCGACTGGCCTGTCTTCTGCATCTGCAGCGACGAAGATCGCCGCTCCCAATGCAGCGCGCGCCTTGAACCGTTCGGCGCCGGGATGCCGTGCCGCCCAGGCTGCGACTTGTTCTTCGGAATAGCGAACCGAGCCAATCGCCTGGATTGCGGCCAGCGTCACTTGCGCGAGGTCGGCTGCATCACCGTCGCGGTAGTCTCTGATAATGTAGGCCATTTGTCCGTCAGGCCCTGTCCGCTCAGGCGTCGGGGGTCAGCAGCTTGTGAATGTGGACGACGACGTACTTCATCTCGGCATCGTCGACCGTACGCTGCGCCTGCGCGCGCCACGCATCGACCGCCGCGTCATAGGAGCTAAACACGCCGACAACGTGGAGGCTTTCCGGGTCCTGAAATTCATGACCACGCGGGTCGCTGACGCGTCCGCCCATGACGAGGTGGAGTTTCTGTTCGGGAGTTGTTTCTTCCATCGGGAATCTCTTTACGGGGAGTGACTAGAATGCGCGCCCCTTTAGCGGAGCGCGCGCACAAAACAACTGCTCGCTATCCCGCGCACCTCAATTGGTGAGATCGCGCACCGCTCGCGAGGCCTTGCGCCGAGAGCGACGAGCGGCCGTGCGGCCCTTGTCGGCGGCGCTTCCGGCCAGATAGCTCGCTTCACGGCGGAGAGCGCGTGCACGGGCGGCGGCGCTGTCGCCGGCGTCTTCGAGCGCGTCCTTGCCAGCACGGCCTGCGTCCATTGCATCGTCCATCAGCTTGATTCCGAAGGCGATGATCGCGTCGCTGATGAGATTGCCGAGCCGCGAACCTTCAGCGGTTGCGTTCTTGGCGGCGCGCGTGGTGCTGGCAGCGGCTCCGCTGACTGCGGCGGCAGTTCCAGTGGCTGCGCGCGATGCGAACCGGCGGCCCGGATTGGTCATCAGGCCAATCAGCAGTCCGATAGCGACCGCGCCGCCAACAACCTTAAGCGGGTTTTCCTTGGTATATTCGAGCGCGGCATCCGCCGCTTCCTTGGCCTGATCGGCGAGCGTACGTTCGGCAATGCGGCGTTCGCTCGCTTCGATCTTGGCGCGCAGCTGGTCGCGCTCGGTGTCAGGAGTGGAGGGGGCGGGGGTGTCACTCATTGTTGTCTCCGGGGTTTGACTGATCGGCGTCGGGGGCGCCGGATTGATCAGTGTTTTCGTTTTCGTCAGGTTCGCTGAGGCCGAACAGTTCGAGCAAGGGCTCGCGACCTAGCCACAGGATTATCGCGCCGATCAATGCAGCGATGATCCCGCGATTGTCGTCCGCATGGCTCTTCGCGGTTTCAAACACATCGGCTGCACCTTCGCTGATGCGGTCGGTTATGCGATCTGTCACGCCCTTGCCCGAAAAGCTCGCCTTGGCGTGTTCGAGGTCGGCCATGAGAACTGCGTGCGCGGCGTCTCGCATGGCGCGGTCTTCGATATAGCGCTGCTCGAGATTGCTCATCCGCTATCCCCTTCCGAAAAGAGCGCACGCAGCTTGCGGCCACGTTTTACCGCGAGGTGGGCAAGGACTGCGGTGATGACGAGCAATCCGCCGACGACTACTGCGATCGCGCCCCAGATGGTTATCAGGGGCTCGAGCGCAATCACCAGACCAACCGCGAGCGCGAGCAGTGCGATGTGGAACGTTACGAGCGCAACCGCGATCGAAAGCGTCGCGATCCCTGCATGGCGGCCTGCCAGCTTGGCGCGGGTTTTCTGGTACTGGACTTCGGCCGCCGCATAATTGCGGCTGTCATCGATCAGGTTTCCGATCTGGTCGCCCAGCGATTCTTCGTAGAGCGCTTCATCGGGGTCGACGGAAGTCGATGGAGCGGTTGGATCGACAGGCGACAATTCGGGCGCGCTGTCGCCTACCGGCGCCGCGCCCGATTGCCTGTCATCACCATCCATGTATCAGTCCCCGCGCTGCTCTGCGACTTACCGCGAACCGCGGAAAAGGCGCGCGAGCAAGAAGCCGGCGACAGCAGCGATGCCCACAGCCGTTGCAGGGCTCTTGCGGATTGCTTCGCGAGTGTCTTCGCCGAGATCTTCGAGGCTCTTCGATTCGAGCTTTGCGGAGGTTTCCGCGAGGCTGCGCGATGCCGAGCGGGCATAGTCGCCATACTGCTCGCCAAACCGCTCGTCGATCTGTTCGGCGGTGTCCCCGACAGCCTTGCCGAGCGACGCGATGCCGTCGCTGACAGCGGCCTTGCCGTCATTGGCCAGTTCGCCGGCGCGCGTCTTCGCTTTGTCGCCATATACGCGTGCTTCGTTCATCAAATCGTCTCCACGTCCTTTTGCCTGATCGCGATACTCGCCTGCGCGTGTTTCAGCTTCGCTACGAAGCGCCGCCGCACCTGCCTTGGCTTCTTCGAGAGCAGCATTAAAGCGGCTTTTCGCCACCTCGGTGTTGCTTTCAGCCGCAGTCTCGGCCTTCTTTGCACTTGCGCCGGTCTTCTTCGGAGCCGATTTCTTGGTGCCGGTAGATTTCGCAGTTTTGCGTTTCGTTGTCTTGGTCTCTGCCATGATTTTCTCTTTGCCTTTTCAATGCGCGCTTATCCAGCCGGAAAAGCGCCGGGGTTCTTATTAAACCTACACCGCTTGCGCCGCTTTGTTCCGAGGAATAGGGGAGCGTGCAAGCGAAACGAGCTGCCCTGTCGTCACTCAGGGTGTCTTATCTATATAGCACACCACCTGCCTGGAGCCAAGTATGACCGCTATCATCGACATTCACGGACGCGAAATTCTCGACAGTCGGGGCAATCCGACGGTCGAAGTGGATGTTTTGCTCGACGACGGCAGTTTTGGGCGTGCCGCGGTGCCTTCGGGCGCCTCCACAGGTGCGCACGAAGCGGTCGAACTGCGTGATGGCGACAAGGGCCGCTACAAGGGCAAGGGCGTGCTCAAGGCTGTCGAAGCGGTCAATTCCGAGATCCGCGACCTTCTGATCGGGGCCTATGATGCCGAGGACCAGCGTGACATCGACCTTTCGCTGATTGCGCTTGATGATACGCCGAACAAGGGGCGTCTGGGTGCCAACGCAATCCTTGGCACCAGCCTCGCGGTGGCCAAGGCGGCTGCAAATGCCCGCGGATTGCCGCTCTATTCCTATCTTGGAGGGGTGTCTGCGCACGTCCTTCCCGTGCCCATGATGAACATCATCAATGGCGGCGAGCATGCCGACAACCCGATCGACATTCAGGAATTCATGGTGATGCCAGTGGGCGCGCCGGATATGGCCGAGGCGGTGCGGTGGGGCTCCGAAGTCTTCCATACGCTCAAGAAGGGCCTCTCGGAGCGCGGTCTTGCCACCAGCGTGGGTGATGAAGGCGGATTCGCGCCCGACCTCGCAAGTACGCGTGAGGCGCTCGATTTCATCATGGCGTCGATCGCGCAGGCCGGATTCAAGCCGGGTGAAGATATCGTTCTCGCGCTCGATTGCGCTGCGACCGAGTTCTATCGCGACGGCAAGTACGAGATTTCGGGCGAGGGTCTGAGGCTCGATGGCGCAGGCATGGCCGAGTACCTCGCCAAGCTGTGCGATGACTACCCGATCCGCTCGATCGAAGACGGCATGAGCGAAGATGACTTCGAAGGCTGGAAAGCCGTCACCGACATGATCGGCGATCGCGTGCAGCTGGTCGGAGACGATTTGTTCGTGACCAATCCCGAGCGCCTTTCGGACGGGATCGAGCGCGGACTTGCCAATTCGCTTTTGGTGAAGGTCAACCAGATCGGCACGCTTACCGAAACGCTCGCTGCAGTCGATATGGCGACCCGCGCGCGCTACACATCGGTGATGAGCCACCGTTCGGGCGAAACCGAGGATGCGACCATCGCCGACCTCGCGGTCGCGACCAATTGCGGGCAGATCAAGACGGGCTCGCTTGCCCGGTCCGATAGGCTCGCGAAATACAACCAGCTGATCCGTATCGAGGAAGAACTGGGCGACAGCGCGTTCTTTGCCGGGCGCGGCTGCTTCGGCGCGCTGGGTTCGTAAGCGAGAGTGCAGAGAAGGCGACCTTGAATTAGGATCAGGGCAGGGTGCACCTGGGCCCGCCCCGTCTTTCACAGGGGGTCTGACACAGCGGGCCCAGGTACTGCCGACGCGCAGCTATGCAGGACCTGCAGCGGCGGCAAAGTATTCGTCCATCGCGGCCAGGCCCCGATCAGTGAGGCGGACGAGCACGCGGCGCTGATCTTCTGGGTCATGCTCGCGCAGGACCAGGCCCTGTTCGGCTAGCACGCCGAGCCAGCGCAGGCCGGTGGTCGGGGGTGCAGCGGAGCCGATACAGGCGCTTGAGACCGAGACTGGCTTTCCTCCGACGTCGGCGACGTAGAGGTCGAGCAGGATATCCCAGGCGGGTTCTCCAAACAGTTCGGGGTTTCCGAAGATCCCATCGCGGCTGCGGCGCGAGGCATACATCTCGCGTGCGGTTTCGGCGTTCATGCGGCGAAGGTGCATGGTATCGATCGGCTCGCATTGGTCGCGCGATTTGCGCGCTCGATCCTCTGCGCGACGCGGTCCCGGTGCGTCAGCAACCGCTTCGCGGCGCAGGTTATTCGCTATCGAGACGAGCTGGTCCGCCATGAGGTCGAGCTTGGTTGCCTCGCTCACAGGCGAGATTCGCTGTTCCCTCGCGAAGCTGGCCAACAGTCGGGGCTCGTTGAGCTCTGTCATGAGGCATCGGCCCGACAGGATTGCGGGGCAGCGTCGGCCCAAATTTCCCAAGTTTGGCGCAGCATGGCTCGTTCACCTCCAGCCGGATCGCACGGGATGGGTCCGAACGACCGATCCAATGCGCCCTGAGCACTGGCTAGGTGAGCATGAACGGAGCGACCATTACGGACTTCCCCCTAGTGATTGACTGAGATTGCAATTAAAGCTCTGAAAAACAGAGGCAAAAGTTGCTCAACTAGTGCTGGATAGGGGGTAGTACGTAGTGGGTGGGTATTTCTTCATCGAAGCTCCCGACTTCCAATCTGTCTGAGGCCACGTCGATGTTTTTGCGAAGCTGAGCGATTGCCGCGTCAACGTGAATGGCGGCGATCCCTGCACCGATTTCGTCCAGACGACGCAGGACGTCCTCAAGTGCGGAGCGGCAATCGGCCAGTTCCCCCAACTCTCCATTTCCGATCATTGCGAATTCCCGATTCCGATCCCAGTGCGACCCGGTCTCTCGATCAATTCAATATATTGATCGTCGCAAGGCAATGAATACGCTGCGCTTATGAATTTCTGTATCCGTATTAATACTTAGGTCGGTGAGGGCTTCCGCGGAATCAGGCGAACTTTTCTGCAAGGTCGAGCAAAGCGACGGCCGCTTTGGCTGCTTCGCCGCCCTTGTCCTTTTGTGTAGGGTCCGCGCGAACGAGTGCCTGCGCTTCGTTCTCGACCGTCAATATGCCGTTGCCGATTGCGATGCCGTCCATCGTCAGAGCCATGATCGCGCGTGCGCTTTCGCCTGCGACGATCTCGAAGTGATAGGTCTCGCCACGAATGACGACGCCGATAGCGACGAAGCCATCATAGTCGCCGCTTTCAGCTGCAAGCGCGATCGCGCCAGGAATCTCGAGCGCGCCCGGGACGGTGATCACCTCGACCTCGTGCCCGGCTTCTTCGAGCGCAGTTCGGGCACCCGCGACGAGCATGTCGTTCAAGTGGCCGTAGAAACGCGCTTCGACGATCAGAAATTTTGCCATTACTGCTACTCCGGGATGGGTTTGTGATCGGTAATTGAAATCCCGTAGCCCTCGAGCGCGACGAGATCGGGCCGCGAATTGGTGAGCAACACCATGTCATGCACGCCGAGGTCCGCGAGGATCTGCGAACCGATGCCGATATTGCGCTGCTGCTCGTCCTCGGACCACTCGCCGCTCGAACCGACACGCTGGGTCAGGATGACGATCACGCCTGATCCGTGTTCGCCGATAGCGACCATTGCGCGCTGAAGCGTGCGCTTGCGCGGCCCCGGTGCGCCCAGCACATCGTCGAAGACCGAGATCGGGTGCACGCGGGCGAGGGTGGGTTCGCCGGGGACGACGTGGCCCTTTTGCAGCACGTATGCCTCGCTGTCGGCAACGGTGTTGCGATAGGTGATAAGGCGCCACTGGCCGCCATAGTCGCTTTCGAAGGTGCGTTCGCCGATGCGTTCGACCAGGTGATCGTTGCGCATACGGTAGGCGATAAGGTCTCGGATTGTGCCGATCTTCAGGTCGTGCTTGCGCGCGAAGCTGACTAGATCGTCGAGCCGCGCCATCGTCCCGTCCTCATTCATGATTTCGCAGATCACGCCCGCAGGATTGAGGCCGGCAAGCCGCGAGATATCGACCGCGGCTTCGGTATGGCCTGCACGGACCAGCGTGCCGCCATCGCGCGCGGTCAGAGGGAATACGTGCCCGGGGGTGACGATGTCGTCAGCGCCCTTGGTCGCATCGATCGCGACTGAAACCGTGCGCGCGCGGTCGGCTGCAGAAATGCCGGTGGTCACGCCTTCCTTCGCCTCGATCGAGATGGTGAAGGCGGTCTGCATGCTTTCGGTGTTGTTGCGCGTCATCGGTTCAAGGCCGAGTTCATCGACGCGCTTTTTGTCGAGCGCGAGGCAGATCAGGCCGCGTCCGTGGGTCGCCATGAAATTGATCGCCGCAGGGGTTGCCATCTGCGCGGGAATGATGAGGTCGCCCTCATTCTCGCGGTCCTCGTCGTCGACAAGGATGTACATGCGCCCGTTGCGCGCCTCGTCGATGATTTCCTCGATCCCGACCAGCACAGGCCGCTCGTCATTGGCGTCTAGGAACGCCTCAAGCTTGGCGAGTGTTTCGGCGGTGGGGTTCCAATCTGGCTCGGTCGCCTCGCGCAGAGTGTTGGCGTGGAGACCTGCGGCGCGGGCGAGGCCGGCCTTGGTCATCTCGCCACTTTCGACGAGTTCGCGGACGCGTGTGATAGTGGATGTGCTCATGCGACGCTTGTATCACATTTCAATGTGATCGCAAGCTAGCAACAGCGATAGGGGAATGTGATGGTGGACGCACTAGGGTTCGAACCTAGGACCCGCTGATTAAGAGTCAGCTGCTCTACCAACTGAGCTATGCGTCCACACCGATTCACATCGGATCGATGATCAGGGGCGTCTTGGACAGCGTCCCGAATCACGAGAGGCGACGCATATAGCGTGCCTTTTGAATATGAGAAGCCCCTAAGCGCGACGAAGCGTCGGTTCTTCTTCAGAGAGGCGGTCGAGTCGCGCTTTTGCCTCGTCGCTGAGCGAGATGACCGATTCGAATGCATCGGAAAGGTTGCGCTCTATCAGAACGACGCCGGCACGCTCTAGTTCGGCAACAACGTTGAGGGCCTGAGGTTGTGCGAGATCGGAAATCTTGTGCAGCTGGCGCAAGGTGGTTTGCTCACCGCAGACCGCGCGCGAATAGACCACGGACGTGACTTTCGCCATCCGCGTTGCCATCAGGTCTTGCGTTTTGTCGCGGCCCGAGACCCAGCCAGCGACGCGCGCGCAAGCAACTGATTTTGCTTTCCGGAAACGGAACATCTCGACCTTTATGGATGTGGTATTGTGGTTGCCTGACGACAGCGAGCGCTAAATTGGGGGGAAGCGCCCCTGCCGTCAGGACTTGAGCATTCAACGTTTCCGCTATTGCGGATGCGGCCCGAACGCTCAGGCTCTTCTTCGAACCTGTGAGCGTTATCACCGAAGCTGACGTAAACGGAAAGTCGCCCACTTGGGGGACGTGTGGTAATTCGGTTCATCATGCAGCAATACTTCGACCACATTGACGGCCTGAACGACATCGGAGCGATCCTTCTGTACGCGCGTGATGTGTTTAATGAGCATGGTGTGGAACGGGTCAGCTACCATGTGACCCCGGCGTTCGACGGGCCGACATCGGAGACCACAGCGGTCTATGCCGACGGCTTCAGCAAGGAATGGCTCGAGCTCTATGACCAACAGGATTTTCGGTCGTCCGACCCGATCCCCGGACGTGTGCTGAAAGCGGGCAAAATGATGACTTGGCGCGAAGCCATGACTTACGAGCCGAATACGCCCGCGAACCAAAACTACTTTTCAGCGATGCTGCAGCACGATTTGGTGCATGGATTCGGCATTCCGCTCTACGGCCCGCGTTCGCGCGATGCCTATGCAGGGTTCGACTTTGGCAGGCCCGTGACCGAGATCGCTCGTGACAAGCTGGGTGTCGTGCGCAGTCTCGCGCAGGCGGGGCACCAGCGCATTTGCCTCATGCTTGATGAAGCGTCGGGCACGCCGCAGCTTTCCGAACGTGAGATCGAGGTCTTGACCTGGACGGCGCGAGGCAAGTCGAACGCTACGATTGCGACGATCCTCGATATCTCGCCCGAAACCGCCAAGACCTATTCGAAGCGAATCTACGCCAAGCTAGACGTGTCGGACCGGGTCGGAGCGGTTGTGAAAGCGCTGCGCCTCGGGCTGGTTCAGGTCTAGCTCGCCAGGCCGCCGCGCGGCGCGTTCCGGTTCCAGCGATTGACCATCATCAGCGCGCCGATGCAGATCATGTTCGTCAGCATCGACGATCCGCCATGGCTCATGAAGGGCAGCGGAATGCCGACCACCGGCGCCATGCCCATCACCATCAAGAGATTGACCGCGATGTAGAAGAAGATGGTCGCGCTCATGCCCGCGGCGAGCAGGCTTGCAAACCGATCGCGACTCTGGCGTGCGACCCGCATGCCCCAGCGCAAGATGATGCTGAAGACCGCCAGTACGAACAGCCCGCCGATCAGTCCCCATTCCTCGGCCATGGTGGCGAACACGAAGTCGGTGTGCGGTTCGGGCAGGTATTGCAAATGACTTTGCGAGCCGTTGTTGAAGCCCTTGCCGAAGATTCCGCCCGATCCGATGGCAATTTTCGACTGGGCGATGTGGTAGCCGGCTCCGAGCGCGTCCGCCTCGGGATCGAACATCGTGAGGATGCGGCGCTGCTGGTACTCCTGAAGCCCGAAGAAGAAGGCAAGCGGCGCAAGCGCTGCCGCCGCTACACCTCCGAGGACAAACCATCTGAGCGGCAAGCCGGCGAGCAGCATCACGATCCCTCCGCCGAAAACGATCGCGAGCGAGGTGCCGAGGTCAGGCTGGAGCAGAACGAGGCCCACCGGCATGCCGATCAGCGCCGCCGGGATCGCAACTGCGCGCCAGCTTGTGATCATTCCCACCGGCAAGCTGGCAAAGAACTGCGCGAGCACGACCACGATAACCGGCTTCATGATCTCCGATGGTTGCAGCACCATGAAACCAAGATCGAGCCAGCGTTGGCTGCCGCCTCTCAGCGCCCCCATGGCTTCCACGCCGACAAGCATCAACAGGACGATGATGTAGGCGGGGTAGGCCATGAACTTCACGAACTCGCGCGGCATGGATGCTATGACCGAGGCCATGACGAGGAAGATGCTGAAACGGATGAGGTGAGATGAGGCATAGGGGTCCATCGATCCGCCTGCGGCCGAATAGAGCACCGCTGCACCGAAGGCGACCAGCATGAACAGCGGGATCAGCATCCCCCATGGCTGACGCGCGATAGGATCGGGAATAATCCCCGAACTCATTGTCCGGCCCCCGCATTTCCAGCATCGGTCTGTGTGGGCGTCTCCGGCACGATCGCATCGGGAGGCGGCGTGCCGACCGCGTTCTGGTTCTCGCGCGGAGCCACGAATTCGTCGGCAATCTGCTCCGATTGCTGGGCAGCGACGCGCGCTTCGGCTTCGACGCGGTCGAAGATGTCTTCATCGCGGCGGGGAGGGGGCGTGACCGTTGCGCCACGTTCTGCCGCATAGGCGGCATATCGGCGGTCAAGCCGCTCCTGCGCGGTGCCGCCCCATTGCTGTTCGAGAGCCTGAAGAGCTTCGAGGCCTTTCTGCGGGTCGAACATGAAAGTCATCACATCGCGCGCAATCGGATAGGCCGCGCCCGATCCGCCGCCATGCTCGATGACCACAGCGCCTGCATAGCGCGGGTTCTCGGTCGGGGCGAAAAAGGTGAAAAGGCCGTGGTCGCGATATTTCCATGGGCCGCTGCGACCGTCCGAAACGCTCAGCGAAACGACCTGCGCCGTACCGGTCTTGCCCGCCATCTGGATGTCGGGGAAGGGCAGGCGACCGCGACCGGCGGTTCCCGGGCCGTTGACCACATCGCTCATCGCCTGGCGGATATAAGTGATCTCGTCGTTGGCGAAATTGTAGCTGACCGGATCGTTCTGGCTCCCGTCGAGCACCAGCCGCGGCGAAAGCCTGCGCCCGGTTGCCAGCCGCGCGCTCATCACCGCCAGTTGCAGCGGGCTGGCGAGGTAATAGCCCTGACCGATCGAGGCGTTGACCGTGTCGTAGGGCTGCCACTCATTGCCGAACTTGTTGAGTTTCCACTCGGGGTCGGGGACGGTGCCGTAGAACTGGCTGGTGACGGGGAGCTCGAACTCCTGCCCCATGCCGAGATCCTTCGCCATTTCGGCCACCCTGTCGAAACCGATTTGCTGAGCGAAATGATAGAAATAGCTGTCGCACGACTGGTAGATCGCCTTCGCCATGTCGACGCTGCCGTGATTGCTCCAGCAGTTGAAAAAGCGGTTGCCGATGCGCCGTCCGCCATTGCACGAAATGCGCTCGTCGGGTCGGACTCCCGCTTTGAGGAACGCCATGCAGTGCATCGGCTTGACGGTTGAGCCTGGAGGGTAAAGACCTTTGAGTACCTTGTTGCGCAGCGGCACGCGCTGGTCCTCGCGCAGCATCGCATATTCGACGCTGCCAATTCCGTCGGAGAAACTGTTGGGATCGAAGCTCGGCATCGATGCCATGCACAGAAGGTCACCCGTCTGACAGTCCATCACCACGACCGAGCCGCTTTCAAGCCCGATCCGGCGCGCGGCATAGTCCTGCAGCGGTCCGTCGATCGTCAGTTTGACTGGATCGCCTTGAATATCGTCGCGGGTTTCGAGGTCGCGCACGATACGCCCGCCCGCCGTCACCTCGACCCGGCGCGCGCCCGGCACGCCGCGCAGTTCGTTCTCGAACTGCTTTTCGAGACCGTCCTTGCCGATCTTGTAGCCCGGTGTAAGCAGCAACGGATCGGGCGCCTCGTCATACTCCTCCGATGAGGCTGGACCGACATAGCCGATGAGGTGCCCAACCGAGGAAGCCGTGGGGTAGAAGCGCGAAAAGCCCCTTTGCGGGATAACGCCCTGCATGTCGGGCAGGCGCACGCTGAGCGCAGCAAACTGCTCGTATTCGAGCCCGCTCGCCACTTCGACAGGTTGGAAGCCGCTGCTGGTTTCCAGCTTCGCCTTGATATCGGAAACCCGCGCTTCGGAGAGCTCAAGCAGCTCGCCGATGAGGTCGATGGTCGCGTCGGGATCGGAAAGGCGTTCGGGGATGACGTCGACGCGGAAATCGGCGCGGTTGGAGGCGAGCGGCGCACCGTTGCGATCGAGAATCCACCCGCGGCGAGGCGGGATGAGGGTCAGGTTCACCCGGTTGCTCTCGCTTTCGAGCCGGTACTTCTCGTTCTCGAAAATCGAGAGATAGCCCATGCGCACGGCCAGCAGCGCCGCGATACCGCCCTGGACGCTGCCAATCACCACGGCCCGCCGGTCGAATGTGTTGCGGACGGTCGAGGCGTTGATCAGCGGTCCGCGCCTTTGCACACCGCTCTTGAAACTGAAGAACCGCTTCACCCGACCCTCCGTGAGCGCGAAAGGCGGAAGCGGTCGAGCCACGCGACCAGCCGCGAGAACAGCGGATAGAGCAGGATCGACAGGAGGATCTGCGGGATCGCGGCCAGGAACAGATATGGCGAGAGAGTGGCGCCCGAAACGGTCATCGAGGCGACGATATACAGAAGGATTGCCAAACCTGCGGTGAACCAGTCCTGCCAGAAGCCGCGCCAGGGTATGCGCGTTTCGAGGATTTCGAGCGCAATCATGGTCAGCGACCATAGCAGGATTGCGCTGCCGAAGGGCTGGCCGCTGAACAGGTCGTCGACCGCGCCGAGCGGCACGCCGATCCACAGCGGGAAGAAGCCCGGACGCATGAGCCTCCAGCTAAGGAACATGAGGAAGCCGAGCGGCGGCGCAACGGGCATCACATCGGCGAGGATCAGGAAGGGCAGGATCGAGCCGATCACCACCGAAATGTAGGGAACGCTATTGGCGCGCCAGGGCGACTGAACGCGGTTTATGCGCGTGCCGCCATAGGCGCGGCGTTGAGTGGGAGGAGAGAGGCGGTCGATCAATCGCGCAATTCCTCTTCCGTGAGCTCATCGCGCGCACGCACAGCGCTCGCTTCGACGGCGAGCGGTTCGTAGATCGGCTCGACCACGACGTAATTGGTTGCCGAAGGTTCGGCGATCAGTCTCGCAATCCCCCCATCGGGCGTCTTTTCGGAAAGAATCGCGACGGCAACGCCCGGACGGTAATATCCGCCTGCTCCGCTCGTGACGAAGACATCGCCGACTTCGAGCGGGTTGAGACCGAGATTGATCAGCCGGATGCGCAAGAGGCCATCACCGCGTCCTTCGGCAAAGGCAACCGTCTGATCCTTGGCGCGACGCACCGGAAGCACGCTTTCCGTGTCGGTTAGAAGCAGGATTCGCGAAGAGCTGCGCGCCGTTTCGAGCACGCGTCCGATCACGCCTCGCTCCGAATGAACCGGCATGCCGACTTCGACCCCGTCCGACTGACCCACACCGATATAGGCAAAGCGGCGCGCGGATGATGCGCTCGATCCGACGAGGCGGGTTGTCGCCACGGGCTCGGCCTCGTTGGCGGTGAGGTCGAGCAGGGCTTTCAGTCGGCGGTTCTCAGCTTCGATGGCTTCGGCTTCGGCGAGGCGGATGCGCGCGATCTCGACCTCTTCGCGAAGCGCCGCGTTCTGGCTTCCGGCGTTCCAGAAACCCTTGATCGATTCCCACGTCGACTGACGCCCGGCGCGCACCGTTGCAGTTGCCTCACCGACCGGTGTGACGACTTCATTCGCACCGCCACGCAAGGGCTGCAACGCAGCCGGTTGCCATAGCGAAAGCGCGAGCAAGGCGAGGCCCAGCAAGGCACCGAGAGCCGCAAGCAAGTATCCGGTAAAGACCGAATATTGCTGCTTCTTCGAAAAGCCCGATCGACGCGATGATGATCCCGCCATGACTGGCCCTTGGTTCCTAGTGTTGCCTCTCGCGCATTGCCCCCGAATGCGCTTGAGCGATTAAGCGGTCATCAGCACGCCGCGATAGATCGGGTCTTCCATCGCCCGGCCCGTGCCGACGGCAACGCAGGTAAGCGGGTCTTCGGCGATCGACACCGGCAGGCCGGTTTCTTCGCGAAGGTGCTCGTCCAGACGACGAATGAGCGCACCGCCACCGGTGAGCACGATGCCCTGGTCGACAATGTCGGCCGCAAGCTCGGGAGCGGTGTTTTCAAGCGCGATGCGCACGCCTTCGACAATGGCGCCGATAGGCTCGGAAAGAGCTTCCGCGATATGCGCCTGATTGATGGTGATTTCCTTCGGCACCCCGTTCACGAGGTCGCGACCTTTGAGCGTGATGCTCTCGCCAGCGCCGTCTTCGGGGACCATGGCGATGCCGTAATCCTTCTTGATCCGTTCGGCGGTAGCGTCACCGATCAGTAGGTTGTGGTGTCGGCGAACGTAGGAGACGATGGCCTCGTCCATCTTGTCACCGCCGGTGCGGACGCTGGTGGTGTAGGCAAGGCCGCGCAGCGAAAGCACGGCGACCTCGGTGGTGCCGCCGCCAATATCCACCACCATCGAACCGACCGGCTCGGTCACCGGCATGTCGGCGCCGATAGCTGCTGCCATTGGCTCGAGGATCAGGTGAACTTCTGACGCGCCCGCATTCGAAGCCGCATCGCGGATCGCGCGCTTTTCGACCGAGGTCGAGCCCGAGGGAACGCAGATCACAATCTCGGGATAGCGGAACATGTTCTTGCGACCATGCACCTTGCGGATGAAGTGCTTGATCATTTCCTCGGCGATTTCGATGTCGGCGATCACGCCATCGCGCAGCGGGCGAATGGCCTCGATCGTGTCAGGCGTCTTGCCCATCATCATCTTCGCATCGTCACCCACCGCCTTAACCCGCTTGATGCCGTTGATCGTCTCAATCGCGACCACCGAAGGCTCGTTCAGGATGATGCCCTGGCCTTCGACATAAACCAGCGTGTTGGCCGTCCCGAGGTCGATGGCCATGTTCTGCGAACCAAATTTGAAAAGATTGGCAAAGAAGCTCATTTTTATAGTTTTCCGTGCTGTCCCGATGCCCGCATGGCCTTAGGGGGACCGTGCGGAAACTTGTGAAAATGACGTGATCTGTTGCGCCTAGCGAAAGCTTGCGAAAAAGGCTAAAATTTTTGTTGACGGCTTTGCGTATTTTCCCCTGTAGCCCTCGAAAATGCGGCGAGGGGCGGGTATCGTGCGACAAATGCCCCGAATTCGCCGCCTTCCCAATGAATTGGTCAACCGAATTGCCGCCGGTGAAGTGGTTGAAAGGCCTGCCGCGGCGCTCAAGGAGCTGGTTGAGAACGCGATAGACGCCGGTGCGCGGCGAATCGGTGTGTCTTTGACCGATGGCGGACTCACCCGGCTCGAAGTCACCGACGATGGCTGCGGGATGACGCCTGAAGAGATGGAACTCGCGCTTGAACGGCACGCGACTTCCAAGCTTCCTGACGATGCGATCGAGATGGTGGCGACTCTCGGATTTCGCGGAGAAGCGCTGCCTTCGATTGCCAGCGTTGCGCGGCTGACGCTGGAAAGCCGGATCGCGGGCGCAGAGCAAGGATGGCGGCGCGTGGTGGATCACGGAGAGGTAGTCGAGAACGGGCCAGCCGCGCTCCCGGCCGGCACTCGGGCCCGGGTCGAGCAGATCTTCGCCAAGGTCCCCGCGCGGCGCAAATTCCTGCGCACGCCGCGCTCGGAATACATCGCCTGCCTCGACATCGTTCGCCGCCTCGCAATGGCGCGGCCCGACATTGCCTTCACGCTGGAAAACGGAGCGCAGGGTAAGACCCGCAAGGCTCTCGCAACGCAAGTTGACGAAGCGCTTTCCACCCGTGTCGCTCAGATCGTCGCGCGCGAGCTCAAGGACAATGCGGTTGCCATCGAATTGATGCGCGAGACGCCCCACGGGGAGATGCGGCTGACCGGGCTTGCGGGCCTGCCGACATACAATCGCGGGGTCGCCGATCACCAATACCTGTTCGTCAACGGTCGTCCGGTGAAGGACAAGCTGCTCACCGGAGCAGTGCGGGGCGCCTATTCGGACATGCTCGCGCGCGACCGTCACGCAGTGCTTGCGCTGTTTCTCGAAATCCCCCCTCAGGATGTCGACGTGAACGTGCATCCAGCGAAGACAGAAGTGCGGTTCCGCGATGCAAGCGGGGTGCGCGGGTTCATTGTCTCGGGCTTGCGGCAAGCGCTGGCGACCGGCGACAGGCGGAGCGCGCAAGGGCCTGATCGCGCGGCGATGGAGAGGTGGCAGCAGGAGCCAGAGCATCCAGCCGATCAAGGTTCGGCGATGCGCTCGATCTTCGAAGGGCGCGACTGGTCGGCGCCGCAAAGCCATGTGTCCGAGCCTCGACAGGACTGGGCACCACGCGCGACCTCGCACGAGATTCTGCCGCAGGGACGCGCCGAAGAGGCCGCGCCGCTTTCCGAAGAAGCACGGGACTATCCGCTCGGAATCGCGCGCGGGCAGGTCGCGAACACCTATATCGTTGCGGAGAGCAAGGACGGCCTCGTGCTCGTCGATCAGCACGCCGCGCATGAGAGGCTCGTGCTCGAACGGTTGAAGCGCGCTGGCGCTGGGGAGGCGACGCAGCGCAGTCAGGCGCTGCTGGTCCCCGACGTGGTTGAAATGGAAGAGGCCGATTGCGACAGGCTCGAAGACGCCGCCGAAGGGCTTGCGCGCTTTGGCCTGACCGTCGAGCGCTTCGGTCCGGGCGCGATGCTGGTGCGCGCGGTGCCTTCGGCCATAGCAAAGGCGGATACCGGCAAACTCCTGCGCGATCTCGCCGACGACATCGCCAAGCACGGTAAGCAGGAGGATAGCGGTTCGCTTCTGCTGGCTGAAAGGCTCGAATACGTGCTCGCGACCATGGCCTGCCACGGATCGGTGCGGGCAGGGCGCGTGCTTTCGGTGGCCGAAATGAACGCGCTGCTGCGCGAGATGGAAGCCACACCGCGCTCAGGCCAATGCAATCATGGCCGCCCGACATGGATTAAACTCGACATGGAAGACGTCGAAAAACTGTTCGGGAGGCATTGAGCAAGGCAATGCGCATTTGGCTGAAACGGATCGCGTGGGGTCTTTTCGGCTTGTTGGTTGTCGGAGTGATCGCGCTCGCCATTTTCTTGCTGCCCGCACACCTTCAGATCCGCTCGATCACGCCCGAGCCGCCGACAAGGGCCGAGCTTCAGGCGTTGATGAGCGCGCCCGAGAGGCCGGTCGCGATCAGCTATTTCGTCACCTCCGATCAGGTCGCTGACGGCAATTTGCTTGGCCACACGACCTTCGTGATCGAATGGGAGGATGGTCGCATCCTGCTGATCGATGCCGGAATGAGCGAGGATAAGGCAAGGGAGTTTGCCGACCGCATCTCGATGCTGACTGGCGGCGGTCCTGCAACGGTCCGCGGAACGGCTGCGAGCATTCTCGGCGACGAGATTGGTCGGGTCGCAGGAGTAGGCTTCACCCATCTGCACGAAGATCACGTGCAGGGGCTCGAAGGCATTTGCGGCGCGGCCACCCAGCAACTCACGATTGTCCAAACGCGCGATCAGGCGACCGAGCACAACCATCTGACCGAATCCATGGCGACGATGATCGAGGATAGCACTTGCGCTGACGCACTGGTCCTCGCCCCCGAAACGCGCACGACCGGTGAGTTTCCCGGCATCGGTATCTACCCGCTCGCCGGTCACACGCCCGGCAGCACCATGTTCGCTATTCCCGTCGGCGACCGGCTCTGGTTGCTGACCGGCGATATCTCAAATTCGCGCGAGGCCTTGATCGGGAACCAGCCCAAGGGTTTTCTCTACAGCTATCTGTTTGTGCCGGAGGACGAAGCGCGGCTCGAGCAATTGCGCCTTCTGCTTACCGAACTGGACGAGGATGAGCAGTTCACTGCGATCGTCTCGCATGATCCGGAAGCAATTGCGGCGAGCGGAATGCCCTTGTGGCAAATGCCCGCCAACGACAACTAGCCTGACGGTTCGTGACCTATTGCCCGCAAGCTTAGCTGCGGTAGCTCGGCACTCCGCTCTGGCTGAGATCGGGGATGATCCGATAGCGCGAAAGCACAAGGCTGAAGATGCCGAAAAGCAGCAGACCAATCGCGGTGAGGGTGAACAACGTTCCCGACCCTGCTAGTCCTGCGAGCGCATCGCCCAAGGTCCGCACTTCGCCCGTTTCTCCCGAACCGAACCCTGCGCGCACCAACGACCAGCCGATGATCACGTAGACAACCGCGCGCGCGGCGTAGCCCAAACGCCCGAGCATCTTGGTGTAAGAAGGTGCGCCTGCGCCGATGCGGTTCATAAATTCGGCCGTGAGCGACTTCTTCAGCTGGAACGCGGCGGTGATGAAGAAGATAATGCCGAACACACCGAGGATCGCGCCGCCGAATGTCATGTTCAATACACTCTCTGCAGCGACTTGCGCGCCATCGCCCGACGACCCGCCTCCATTCGCAAACTGGAATGCCGCATAGGCGAGCACGGCATGTGCGACACCCGAACCGGCGTGCCCGATGCGGGTGGCCCAGCCGGTGCCGTCCGATCCTTGGTTCTCGATATCGAAAAGGGGCGAGGCGAACCGGAACAGCGAATAGCCGAGCAATCCGATCGCCATTATCCAAAGTATTGCAAACCCAGCAGGGAAGTTCTCGATCGCTCGGAAGATACCGTCAGTGCCCTGACTGATCTCGGAAGCGCTCGAGAGCGCGACAATGCCGAGCATGGCGTAAAGAATAGCGCGCGCGAAATAGCCGACGCGGACCAACCAATTGAACTTTTCCGATTTGTCGACCATTCGCTCTTCCCTGATCCGGTGTTTGGAAGAGCAACGGCAGGCGTCGCCTATGTGTTCCCCGAAAGCCGCCTAGACGTTGAATTTGAAGAGCATCACGTCGCCATCCTTGACGTCGTAATCCTTGCCTTCCTGCCGCATCTTGCCCGCTTCCTTTGCGCCGGCCTCACCGCCAAGCGCGATGTAATCGTCGTAGGAAATGGTCTCGGCGCGGATGAAGCCTTTTTCGAAATCGGTGTGGATCTCGCCTGCCGCCTGCGGAGCCTTGGCGCCAGCCGGAAAGGTCCATGCGCGCGCTTCCTTGGGCCCGGCGGTGAAGAAGGTGTTGAGCCCGAGCAACGTGTATCCGGCGCGGATCACGCGGGCGAGGCCGCTTTCTTCAAGGCCAAGCTCGGCGAGGTATTCGGCGCGGTCTTCCGGGTCCATGCCGACCAGCTCGGCTTCGATAGCGGCAGAGACGACTACGGCCTGCGCACCCTCTGCCTCGGCCTTGGTGAAGACTTTTTCGCTCAGGGCGTTGCCGGTCGCTGCTTCGTCTTCGGCGACGTTGCAGACATAGAGAACGGGCTTGGCGGTGAGCAGCTGCGCCTGTTCGAACAGCCGCGCTTCCTCGTCATCGTTGGGCTGAGTGAGCCGCGCGGGCTTGCCATCGCGCAGCAGGTCGAGCGCTTGCCCGAGCACCGACGCCATGATCTTGGCTTCCTTGTCCCCGCCGGTCGCACGTTTCTGAGCATTCGGAACGCGCTTCTCAAGGCTTTCGAGGTCGGCGAGCATCAGCTCGGTTTCGACCACTTCTGCGTCCGCTATTGGATCGACCTTGTTGGAGACGTGCTGGATGTCGTCGTCTTCGAAGCAGCGAAGGACGTGCACGATTGCATCGACTTCGCGGATATTGCCGAGGAACTGGTTACCCAGACCTTCACCCTGGCTCGCGCCTTTCACGAGGCCCGCAATGTCGACAAAGGCGAGCTGGGTCGCGACGACCTTTGCGCTCTTGGCGATGGCGGCGATCTTGTCGAGCCGCTCGTCCGGCACCGCGACCTGGCCGACATTGGGCTCGATCGTGCAGAACGGATAGTTCGCAGCCTGCGCGGCCTGCGTTTCGGTAAGTGCATTGAAAAGGGTGGACTTGCCGACATTGGGCAGGCCCACGATCCCGCAACGGAAACCCATGGGTGAGTGCTTTCTACAGTGTGATTTGGCGCGCCATTACCGCGCGTGGCGGCGAATTGCCAGCCTTGCGTATCACGCGTTGTGAACCGCCTTGATCCATGGGCCGAAGGGCGAATTGCCGAGCCACTGGACCTGCACCTCTGCGGTGAGTGCGTTGATCGCCATTTGTGGTTTCGGGCCGGGATGAACCGGACGGCGCAGCGGGCGCGTGCCGGCGGGCATGGCGATCACCTCGGCCATGGCGCGCGGCACGTCCATCGGGTCGGTCGAGCCGCCTCCGGTCCGCTGGCCAAGCCGCGAGACCAGCGCGGGATAGCCATCGGTATGCGTTCCGTCTGCGCGTTCGAGCAGTGCGAGGCTGTTCTCGTTGGCGTTCGACCAGATCATTGTCGGGTAGCCACCCGGTTCGATCACGGTCACGTCAACACCGTGAGGGACGAGTTCATAAGCCAGACCCTCGCTCAACGCTTCCAGCGCAAACTTGGTCGGCGAATACATGCCGTAGGATGGTGCGATCACACGGCCCAGTTGCGAAGAGACGTTGATGATGAGGCCGCTCTTCGCCGCGCGCATGGCGGGAAGCACCGCACGGATCATGCGCTGCGGACCGAATACATTGGTGTCGAATGTGTGCTTCGTTGCTTCGAGATCCTGAATCTCGACCGGGCCGCCATAGGAGATGCCGGCATTGTTTATGACCACGTCGATTGCGCCGCCATTGATCTCTATCGCGCGCGCGACCCCGGCCTCGACTTGTTCGTCGGAGAGCACGTCGATCTCGATGATGTGAAGGTCGAGATCGTCCGCTTCGGCAACAGCCGCAAGTTCTTGTGCCTCTGGCCTGGGGAGATTGCGCATCGTGGCGAAGACTTTTGCGCCCTGCCTTGCGAAATGCTCGGACGCGAGCCGCCCAAACCCCGTCGAGCAGCCGGTGATAAGCACGCTCTTGCCTGAAAGGTCGGCTGCCGGGGTCAGGACATCTTCCGTTGCAAAAGAAGCGGTCGCGGCGAATGCGCCAGTCGCAGCCGCTCCGGCGAGAAGGGTGCGGCGGTTGATCTGGGTCATGGATATCGTCCGTGGATGTGTTCGGGAAAGCGTCACGCTAGCGCGCGTCGTTAGTCTCGTCGAGTTGCACATGCGCTTTCGAAAAGAGATCGAGCCGGTGCAGCTCCTTCTGCAGGTACCAGAACGCGAAAACGTCATAGACCGCGTGCCCGATCATCACTGCAAGCAGGCTTCCCGTCCACCAATAGATAAAACCGAAGGCGACACCGATTCCGAAGATCAACGCGGCGATGGGAGGCTTTGCGAAGTGAACCGCCGCGAAAAGAGCGGAGGACACAGCGATCGCCATCCAGACCGGCAGATAGTCGGAAAGCAGTGTCTGGATACCGCCGCGGAACAGGGCTTCTTCTCCGACACCTGCGCAAAGCGAGAAGAAGACGATGACCGGCATTGACAATCCTCTTTCGAGAAAAGCGAAGTTTTCCGCCTGCATCCCGACGAGTTTCTCGGAAATGCGTGGCAATCCGACGAACAGCGCACCGGCGATGGCGATCAGGCCGATGCCGATGCCAAATCCGGTCAATACTTCGTCCGTGCCGAAGGATATGAACGCGTCAACATCGCGACCGGAAACCCACCAGATCGCCAGACCAGCCGCGGTAAACACAAGCGCCTGTGCGCCCAGAAACTTCACAAGCTCCCGAGTGGAAAGCTTACGCATCTCCTCGTAAGGACTGCTCACTGCATTCTGAGCGCCACGTCGCTCATAAACCGCGGATCATCGCCCTTGGCGAGCCATTCCGCCTCCGCGCTTATAGCACCGAGCATCGTGACAAGATCGTCCTGCTCGCTCTTCGCGTAATTGCCGAGGACATGGCCGCTCACCCTGTCCTTGTGACCCGGATGGCCGATCCCGATGCGCACGCGCCGGAAATCGGGGCCGAGATGGCGTCCGATTGACTTCAGGCCATTGTGCCCCGCCGTGCCACCACCCTGCTTCACCTTCACTTTGAACGGTGCAAGATCGAGCTCGTCGTGAAAGACCGTGAGCGCATCGAGTTCGAGCTTGTAAAACCGCATCGCTTCACCGACGCTGCGCCCGCTTTCATTCATGAAAGTCGCGGGTTTGAGCAGCAGAACCTTTTCGCGGCCAATCCGCCCTTCCTGCACCCAACCGGAGAATTTCTTCTGCGTGGGGCCGAAATCATACATGTCGGCAATGACGTCAACCGCCATAAACCCGACATTATGTCGGTGCATCGCGTAGCGGGGTCCGGGATTTCCAAGGCCTGTCCAGATTTGCATGGGCGAGTCCGTAGCCGTGTGTGCATCCGATTGCGAGAGCGCTGCGTATCTGTAAGTTACACGGCAAAATGTCGCTATTCGGGAGAGCACATGCCTGTACGGTTGAGAGCGACGCTCGCCAAAGCGCGCGCAGCGAGTGAAGCGGGGGACGCGGCCGAAGCCGCGAAATGCTATGGCCAGGCTGCGGAAACCGCTCGTTTGGCCGGACTGCCGGCCGAACTTGCTTTCTGCCTGCGCCATCTTGCCCAGGCCCTGCTTGAAACGGACCGGGCGCAGGATGCACTCGACGCGGCGATGGATGCCTCGCAGATCTATGACGAAAGCGAGCCCGTGCGCGGGATGAATTACGCGAATACGGCCCGGTTGATTGCTTTGGCCCGCGAAGGGCTGGGCCAGACTACCGAAGCGCAATCATCCTGGGTCGAAGCGCGTGCAATCTATGAAATTCATGGAGTTGAGGAAGGCGTTGCCGAGTGCGATGCCCATCTGCGCGCCGCCGCCTGATCCGAATTTCCCCCGCGAAACAAAACGCCGGACTGGTTTCCCAGCCCGGCGCCTTGGTGATCTTGCTTGGAAAGTGAGAGCTTAGTCTTCGCTCTTTTCTTCCTGCTCTTCGGCTGCATCCGCATCCTCGCCCTGTTCGGTAGCGGGAACTGCATCTGCATCGACATCTTCGCCTTCGGTCTCTTCCTCTTCGCTCTTCTTGAGAGCGGACGGAGCGACCAGCGTAGCGATAGTGTAGTCGCGATCGGTGATCGCGCTTGCGCTGCCTTCGGGCAGGTTCACTTCGCTGATGTGGATCGAATCGCCGACTTCCTTGCCCTCGACCGAGATCTCGATCTCGCCGGGGATCTTGTCGGCTTCACAAATCAGATCAACTTCGTGACGGACCACGTTGAGAACGCCGCCCTTCTTCAGACCCGGCGAAGCTTCTTCGCCGACGAAGACCACGGGGATCGAGACCTCGATCTTCGCGTCGCGTGCAAGGCGGAAGAAATCGACGTGGGTCGGTCGATCGGTGACAGGATGCAGAGCGACATCCTTGGGAAGCGTGCGGATGGTCTCTCCGCCAAGATCGATCTTCACGATCGAGTTCATGAAGTGGCCCAGCATCAGCTGACGGACCAGTTCCTTTTCCTCGACGTGGATCGTGGTGGGTTCTTCCTTGCCGCCGTAAATCACAGCGGGAATCCGACCTTCGCGGCGAAGTGCTCGGGAGGCTCCCTTGCCAGCCCGTTCGCGCGCTTCGGCCGGCAAAATCAGAGCGTCGCTCATGGGTAATGCCTTTCGAATGCGTATTTGAGATATCCGGTTCGTTCGACCGGGCCAGCGCGCCGCCTCCAGGGATGACCAGAACGCCGGGTGGCGCGCACATAGCGGCTATGGGCTAAAACACAAGGCCAAAAGGGCTCTCATGGCCATAGCGCCCGGCAAGCAATGCATCGCGCAGTTCAGAATCTGCGAGAATGCCGCTCCGCCTCGCTCTCACCGCACGCTGCGAGAAGCAGCGCGCTGGTGAGGGCAAGAAAGCGGAGCGCCTGTCGGATCACTGCACTCGCGAGGTCTCGATCTCGCGCTCGGCGAGATATTCCTGCACGCTGCGCTCACCGGCAAGGTGACCTGCGCCGACTGCGATGAAGACGGTGCCCGGCGTATCAAGCCGAGCCTCGATCCACTCGGCCCAATTGGCGTTGCGATTGTAGAGCAGTGCCTCGGCGAAGTCGGTGTCTTCCATGTCCTCGTTCATGACCTCGGCCAGCCCTTCGGCATCGCCGTCGAGCCATTCGGCAACCATCTTGTCGAGCATCGGCTTGACCTCGGGAATGCCTTCGACCGCGGCCATAAGGAAGTCGACCTGCTGATCTTGCGGCAGACCGTCGAACAACCCGAGCTGGAATTCGACCGTTTCGAGCGCTTCCTTGGGCTTTTCGCCAGCCTTGGAAATGAGGATCTTGTCAACACCGGCTTCAAGGTCATAGCCCTGCTGAAGCAGCGGCAGCATGGTGAGCGTGAGGCCGACGAGCCACGGCTCCATCGGGTCGAAAGCAGCAGCCGGAATGCCGAGGCCGGTGAGTGCGGTCTCGTACTCAGCGGTCTGTTCCTCGTCGAGCAGCGAGCGCACCGTGGTGCCGTCCTGCGACATGCCTGCCTGCAGCGCGAGCTGCTGCATTGCGGCCTCGCTTGCCGGGTCCATCAGGATCTCGGTCACGATAGTGTCGGACGACTGGAGCGCGGTATCGATTTCGGCATCGTACCACTCGACGCTGGGGTCGAGCGCATGGACGGTGCCGAACAGGTAGATCGTGGTGTCCTCGTCGGCGACCTTCCACAAGGCCGGTCCCTCAGGGCCGCTGGGCAGAGCGGCTTCGGCGGCGGGGGCTTCTTCGTGTGCCTCGGCAAGTGCGGGTTGGCTTGCGAGAAGCGCGAGCGAAGCTGCAGATGCGGCGAGGAGATTGCGAATTTTCATAATGCGATCCTTTCAGATGGGGGTTGTAGTGGGTGAATTTGACAGGGTGATGAACGGTTTGCAGCGGGCTAGCCTGAGCGCTTGAAGATCCAGATGCCAAGGAACAGGAACGTGACTAGCAAGAATAGCGAGAAGTCATGGACCGGGGGCAGGAGCTCGCCGAGCTCCGAAATCTTCCACGAAAGATAGGCGATGAAGTAGAAGGAGAGCGACCAATAGGCAGCCTCACGCGCTGCGGCGCGTTCGTAATCGTCGGCGGTCCGCTCGCGGATCAGGCTCATCGGGACTGCCATGGCCAGCAGGATGACGAGTCCGGCAATCGCTTCGCCGGTCGAGATCGTGAAATCGCCTCCCATGAAGCGGTCGATCGTCCCGGTCGCGACGAGATAGACGCCGATGACCCCGCCCAGAATGCACGAGACGAGCATGATGAGCTGCGACTTGCCCGTGTTGGTTGCAAGGCCCGGAGGGTCGAAATCGCCGACGCGGATCGCGTACCATACAAGCGCAGCACCGAGCAAAAACAGCCCGCCCAGAATGCCGACAGCGGTGAGGTCCAAGCCTCCCTTGGTGAAGCCGAGCAGACCCACTCCCAAGACTCCCAGCGCAAGGCAGAAGCCGACATAGAACAGGATCTGGCCCAGCAGCGGGCGCGATGCGGCCGATTGTGTCATTTCGTCAGGTTTGGTCATCGAAAATCTCTTCAATTGGCATGTCGAACAACCGGGCAATGCGGAAGGCGAGGGGTAGCGAGGGGTCGTGCTTGCCCGTCTCGATCGCGTTCACCGCCTGACGCGACACGTCGAGCCGCCCGGCCAGTTCAGCCTGCGACCAATCGCGTTCGGCGCGTAGGACTTTGAGACGGTTCTTCATCTGGAATCGCGCCATCGGATGAATTGGAAGATGAACACGAACAGCTGCATGAAAAACGTCCACGCGGCCCAGATCGCATAGCCCCAGGTCACTTCAGCAACCGTCCATGCGAAAGCTGCAGGGGGATCTTCCGGCTGACCGGTGGCATAAAAGATGGCCCAAGCGAAAAGGACGATTGCGAGGGGAATGATGGCCAAGGCATAGGCGAGTACCACGACCGTGCGGCGCCACAATAGCTCTGCATATTCATCGCGCATGAACTTCGCGAGAAGTAGGAAGATCGGGACAACCGTAAACAGGGGCCAGAGCGGAATGGCGAGGACGTATTGCAGGACGAGCGGCAGGCCGAACCCGTTGATGCCCGTTGCAAGCAGGACAATGTAGTTGGCCCAGACCACAATCGCGGCAATCAGTGCGGCATCCATCAGCCAGAAGTAGAGCCGATAGCGCAGCGGACCTTTTGCTGTTTTCGTATCAGTCATCGGGAATCCCTCCACCGAAGAAACTGAAATATCACCACGAACACCATGTTGAAGATCGCCCATGCCGCGCTGACAGATTCAAAACCGCTCTGCTCTTCGTAAAGCCAGTCCAGCCCGCTCAAGGTCGTCGGGTCGGTCGATATGGCGTAAAAAAGCCAGATTGATGCGAAGTACAAGAGCGGCGTCATCGCCATAAGGACGACCAATGGCCCGACGGTTCGTCGCCAGAGCATGTCTGCATACTCGTCTCGCAACGGCTTCAGGACAATCAGCAGCAAAGGAATCACAAGGATCAGCACCAGTAGGAGTAGGCCGACGATCCCACTCATTGGCGCTGCCAAGCCGAATGCTTCCTTTCCCGTTGCGGATTCGAAGATCACGCTTGCAATGAAGATCACAATTCCGACAAGGCTCGCGTCCATCAGCCAGAAGTAGAGCCGGTGGCGCGGGGGGGCGCTCTTGGCGACGGACTCGGTCATGTGACACTCCAACCGTTGTCACTCAGCCGGCGAAAGGCGAGCGCTGCGTGGAACACGATTGCGAGCCAGGCGAGAACGTCGCCCGATGACGGTGCGAAACCGTCAAAAATCGAGACCATCTGCGTGAACAGCACGATCCCGGCAAAGGAGAGCGCGAAGTTGGCCGCGAAGGCGATCTGGCCGCGCACATACTCGTCGGCGCTCCATTGCAGCGCGAGGCCGATGAGCGTTCCGGCTGTCGCACCACCGGCCAATGCTGCGAGAAAAGAGAGTGCCTCAACGTGCTGGGTGGCGACATAGAGGATCGATGCGGGCAGCCCGATCCACATCATGTCGTAGCTCCAGCTGCGTTCGTACTCGCCGAACTGATTGGGCTTGTAAGACATGGATCAAGAATCCCTGACGCTTTGGATCAAATGCGTTTGAGTGTTCATCACATGCCTCCGCGCAGGCGCTTCCAGAAAAGGCCTAGATAGAATGCGCCAATGGCAGCTGTGATGCTGAGCATGGCCGGAATGTCCTGCGTGGATTCGCCAGCAGCGCGCCCCTCATGGGCGGCATTGAAGCCGTCATAGACGCCTTCGAAAAAGGGCAGGGCGAGAAACAGGATCAGGACGGTCCCGAAGGCGAGACTTGCAGCCGATGTCCACAGTCCGCTCGTGTATTCATCGGCGTTGCGCGTGAACAGCATCGTCCAGCATGCGAAAACGGCGATGATCGAGCCAACGAGTTCGGTCCCTTCCGGCACCGCGAAGACGTGCGACGCGACGACCACGAGGATGCCGGCCAGCCCGACCCAGCCCGCATTCATGAATATGTTCGCTCTGCTCATGGCTATGAAAACTCTAATCGGATCAATGGCTAAGGTTGAAAAAGAAGGCGCCGACCGCCTCACCGGCAAGGTAAGAGAAGAACACGAGGCCAATCGCGAGGAGAACACAAAAGAGCATCGCGATTGCCTGTAGGTCTTTGGTCGATCGGGTCATCTTCGGTTTCCTTGCCAGAGTGGTGAGCCTTGAGAAAGGCGGTCGCCGCTCTCTATCGTCAGGGTTTGGGGATGGTCATCAGAAGAGAGCGGCGATCTTGACATCAGGCGCCGGGAGTGGCGGCGTCCGATGCCTTGGAGCTGTTGGCGAGGCGCACATTGCGCAGGCGCGCTTCGTTGACCGCGAGGCGAACCTCGTTTTCGGCGCTCGCAAAGGCGCTCTCGCGGCATTGACGCTCGAGCCGCAGAGAGGCGCTGTCGCGGCCGCCATTGGCGCAGGCGCGGCGGATGGTGGAGCGCAGGCGGTCGTCGAGACGGGCGATGCCGCGAGTAGTCGAGAGGTCGAGATCGTCATGTTCGACCGTCGCGTTGAAATCGGTCTGGTTGGTGGGCGATGCGATCGCGGGGGTGGCGATCAGGGCGGTGGCTGAAGCGGCGATGGCGAGGATCTGGATACGCATTTGAATGATCTCCTGGGAAGGAAGGTTGGAGCAGATTTGTCGTAACAACCTTCCGGAATGTCAGGTTGCCCTTACTTTATGTCGCGATTCGCTGACCATGTCAACAACACCTGACATTTCGTAATGCTGACCTTACGAAAACCGCAGAATTGTGCGGGATTGCGGGGTGTAAAACCGCCCTATGCTGCACTGCGGCATTGACGGGTTTGGGGGCATCGGGCAGGGCCTCTGGCACGATGGAATCGACCGAATCTGACATCAAGCACGCCCCACCCGAATCGGCCGCGATCACACGCGATCCGACGCGCTCGTTCCAGGACATGATCCTGACGCTGCACGATTTCTGGGCCGCGCAGGGCTGCGTGATCCTGCAACCGTATGACATGCGGATGGGCGCAGGCACGTTCCACACCGCGACGACGCTGCGCGCGCTCGGCCCGGAGCCGTGGAACGCCGCTTTCGTCCAGCCCTGCCGCCGCCCGACCGACGGGCGCTATGGTGAGAACCCCAACCGGCTCCAGCACTATTACCAGTATCAGGTGATCCTGAAGCCATCGCCAGCCGATATTCAGGCGCTCTACCTCAAGAGCCTCGCCGCAATCGGTATCGACCCGCTCAAGCACGACATCCGCTTTGTTGAGGACGACTGGGAATCGCCCACGCTCGGCGCGTGGGGGCTGGGCTGGGAGGTCTGGTGCGACGGGATGGAAGTCACCCAGTTCACCTACTTCCAGCAAATGGGCGGCTTTGACTGCAAGCCGGTCGCTGGCGAGCTCACCTACGGGCTCGAACGGCTCGCCATGTATATCCAGGGCGTCGACAGCGTTTACGACCTCGATTTCAACGGGCGCGGGGTCTCGTATGGCGAGGTATTCCTCGAAAACGAAAAGCAGATGTCGAAATGGAACTTCGAGGTCGCCGACACCGACGCGCTGTTCGACCTGTTCACCAAGGCTGAGGCCGAGTGCAACAACGCGCTCGACAATGACGTGCCGATCGCCGCTTACGAACAGGCGGTCGAAGCGAGCCACATCTTCAACCTGCTGCAAGCGCGCGGCGTGATCAGCGTACAGGAGCGTGCGAGCTACATGGCCCGCGTCCGCGACCTCGCGCGCTCGTCGTGCGAGAAGTATGCCGAGCTGATGGCGCCCGAATGGCAGGCCAAATATCCGGAATGGAGCCTCGTCTGATGGCTGATTTCCTGCTCGAATTGCGCTGCGAGGAAATCCCGGCGCGGATGCAAGCCGGCGCGCGTGCCGAACTCGAAAAGCTGTTCCGCCACGAGTTGGACGCGAGCGGCGTGTCGGTTGGCGACCTCACCATCTGGTCCACTCCGCGCCGCCTTGCGCTCATCGCGCGCGGACTTCCGAAAGAAACCGAGGCTGTGCGCGAGGAAGCCAAGGGGCCTCCGGTCAGCGCGCCCGATCAGGCGGTCGACGGGTTCTGCCGCAAGAACGGCGTCACTCGCGGCCAGCTCGAAACCCGCGACGTAAAGGGCCGCGCGACCTATTTCGCCGTGATCGAGAAGCCGGGTCAGGCCGTCGCCGACCTGCTCGCCGCAGCGATCCCTGCGATCATTCGTGATTTCTCGTGGCCCAAATCGATGCGCTGGGGCGAGGCTTCACTGAGCAGCGAGAGCCTCAAATGGGTGCGCCCGCTCTCCGGCATCATCGCGCTGCTCGATGGCGAGGTCGTTCCAATCATCACCGATGGTTTCGCCAGCGGTCGCACCACGATGGGTCACCGCTTCCACTCCCAAGGCGAAATCGAAATAGCCGACGCCGACGATTATGCCGCCAAGCTGCGCGACGCTTTCGTCATCGTCGACCACGAAGAACGCGAGGCCGTCATCCGCGAAGGCGCGCGCAAGGCCGCGAGCGATGCGGGCCTAGTGCTGGTCGAGGACGAGGGGCTGGTGATCGAGAATGCCGGTCTCACCGAGTGGCCCGTCCCGCTGCTCGGCCGCTTCGACGAGGCGTTTCTTGATGTGCCGCCCGAAGTCATTCAGCTGACGGCGAGGGTCAACCAGAAATATTTCGTTTGCGAGGATGCAGCGAACGATGCTGGCAGCCTCGCCAACGTCTTCATCTGCACCGCTAACATCGCCGCCGCCGATCCGTCGGTGGTCATCGACGGCAACCGCAAGGTCATCGCCGCAAGGCTCGCCGATGCGCGCTTCTTCTGGGAGCTGGATCAGAAGAAATCGCTCGCCGAACACGCCAAGGGGCTGGAGCGGATCACCTTCCACGAGAAGCTCGGCACGGTCGCCGACAAGGTCGACCGCGTGGCGAAGCTCGCGCGCTGGCTGTGCGAGGAAGGCATGGTCGATGGCGACGCAGACCTCGCCGAACAGGCCGCGCGTTTGTGCAAGGCCGATCTCGTGACCGAAATGGTCGGCGAATTCCCCGAACTGCAAGGCCTGATGGGCGGGTATTACGCCGAGAAGGAAGGCCTGCCCGTCGAAGTCTCGGACGCAATCCGCGATCACTACAAGCCAGTGGGGCAGGGGGACGACGTGCCGACCGCTCCGGTGACGGTGGCGGTGTCATTGGCCGATAAGTTGGATACGTTGAGCAGCTTCTTTGCAGCTCAAATGCCTCCCACTGGTTCTAAGGATCCCTTCGCGTTGCGTCGCGCGGCTTTGGGCGTAATTCAGACTCTTAGCGAGAATGACGTTCGACTGGAGTTAGAGCAAGCGAACGATAAGGTAATGGTATTCTACGCCGAACAGGGTGTCGGTGACGCTCCACAACACGAGTTTGGCGCACACGGCGCGATCGCAGATCGTCTCCTCGACTTCTTCGCCGACCGCCTCAAGGTCCAGCAGCGTGAGGCAGGTGTTCGTCACGATCTGATCGACGCCGTCTTCGCGCTGGGCGGAGAGGACGATCTCGTTCGCCTGCTCGCCCGCGTGAAGGCGCTCCAGAGCTTCGTCGAAACCGATAACGGCGCAAACCTGCTCGCCGGGTACAAGCGTGCCGCGAACATTCTCAAGAAGGAAGGCTACACCGCGACCCCGGTCACGAGCGATGACGGAATAGAGCATACCGGCGAGGAAGACCCGCTCGCGCTCGCCGGAAAGCCCGAATTCGATAAGGCCATGTCGAGCCATCTCGGGGCAGCTCACCTTTCCTACACCCCCGAAAAAGCCGAAAAGGCGCTCATCGACGCGCTCGACGCGGCTGCGCCCAAAGCGGCTGAGGCCATCGAGGAAGAACGCTTTCAGGATGCCATGTCCGCGCTCGCCACCCTGCGCGGGCCGATCGACGACTTTTTCGAGGACGTAACCGTCAATGACGACGACCCAGCCAAACGCGAAGCCCGTCTGGGCCTGCTCGCCCGCTTCACCAAGGCGGTCGGGAACGTCGCCGATTTCAGCCGGATCGAGGGGTGAAAAGTTTAGCCCCTGGACCGTGTTCCATGTGTTCCATTCTGTAGGACTTGAAGAATGAAAACGGTCTATCCCTTCGGCGGAATCGCCCCTCATGACGATGCCCGGCAGAGGGACAAGACCGTAACCGGGGGCAAGGGTGCAAACCTTGCCGAGATGGCGTCGATAGGCCTTCCGGTGCCCCCCGGCTTCACGATCACGACCGAAGAGAGCGTACGCTACTTGCAGGAAGGCGCGGACTTCGGCCCCGAACTGCGCGACGCGGTGGCAGAGGCGCTCGCCCACATCGAGAGCGCCGTTGGCAAGCGGTTCGGCGACCCAAGTGATCCGTTGCTGGTCTCGGTCCGCTCGGGCGCGCGGGTGTCGATGCCTGGGATGATGGACACGGTGCTCAACCTCGGCCTCAACGACGAAACGGTCGAAGGGCTCGCGGCGACCTCGGGCGATGAGCGGTTCGCGTGGGACAGCTATCGCCGCTTCATCCAGATGTACTCCGACGTGGTGCTCGGCCTCGATCACGGTCTGTTCGAAGAAGCGCTCGAGATCGCCAAGGAAGACAACGGCTTCTACGCCGACACCGAGCTAAGCGCCGATGACTGGAAGGCGCTCGTCACCGAATTCAAGGGGATCGTGGAGGAGGAGCAGGGCGCTCCGTTCCCGCAGGATGTCAACGAGCAACTGTGGGGCGCGATCGCCGCGGTGTTCGACAGCTGGGACAGCGACCGCGCCAAGGTCTATCGCCGCTTGAACGACATCCCCGCCGACTGGGGCACCGCCGTCAACGTGCAGGCGATGGTGTTCGGGAACATGGGCGATACGAGCGCCACCGGCGTCGCCTTCACCCGCGACCCCGCCACGGGAACGCGCGCCTATTACGGCGAATACCTTATCAACGCGCAGGGCGAGGACGTAGTGGCCGGCATCCGCACTCCGCAATACCTCACCAAGGCCGCGCGCGAGGAGGCGGGCGCGAAGCCGCTCTCGATGGAAGAGGCGATGCCCGAGGCCTACGGCGAGCTCGCGCGCGTCTTCGACCTGCTCGAAAGCCACTATCGCGACATGCAGGACATCGAGTTCACCGTCGAACGCGGCAAGCTGTGGATGCTGCAGACCCGCTCGGGCAAGCGGACGGCGAAGGCGGCGCTCAAGATGGCGGTCGATATGGTCGAGGAGGGCTTGATCGACACGCGCGAGGCGGTGCTGAGGGTCGATCCAATGGCGCTCGACCAGCTGCTCCACCCGACACTCGACCCCGAAGCGGAGCGCAATGTGCTCACGCAGGGGCTTCCTGCCTCGCCGGGCGCGGCGGCAGGCAAGATCGTGCTCGACGCCGACACCGCAGAGCAATGGGCCGGACGCGGCGAGAAGGTGATCCTCGTGCGGGTAGAAACGAGCCCCGAGGACATTCACGGAATGCACGCGGCGCAAGGCATCCTGACCGCGCGCGGCGGGATGACGAGCCACGCGGCAGTGGTCGCGCGCGGCATGGGCCGACCTTGCGTTTCGGGCGCAAGCGCGGTGGCAATCGATCGCGACGGGCGCACGCTGCGCATCGGTCATCAGGAGCTGAAAGAGGGCGATGAGGTCACGCTCGACGGCGCCAACGGTCAGGTCATGCTCGGCATCGTGCCGACGGTCGAACCCGAGCTTGCCGGCGACTTCGGCACGCTGATGGAGTGGGCCGACGAGCTGCGCCGGATGCGGGTGCGCACCAATGCGGAGACGCCCGCCGACTGTAAGATGGCGCGGCAGTTCGGCGCGGAAGGCATCGGGCTGTGCCGGACCGAGCACATGTTCTTCGATGCTGACCGGATCAGTGCAGTACGCCAGATGATCCTCGCCGAAGACGAGCGCGGACGGCGCTCGGCGCTTGAGCAGCTGCTGCCCGAACAGCGCGCGGACTTCACTGCGATCTTCGAGGTGATGACCGGGCTTCCCTGCACGATCCGCCTACTCGATCCGCCGCTGCACGAGTTCCTCCCCACGCGCGATGCGGAGTTCGCCGAGCTCGCCGATGCGACCGGTCTCGGGGTCGACCACCTCAAGCGCCGGGCGGATGAGCTGCATGAGTTCAACCCAATGCTGGGTCACCGCGGGTGCAGGCTCGGGATCACCTATCCCGAGATCTATGAGATGCAGGCGCGCGCCATCTTCGAGGCGGCCTGCGATGTGCAGAACGCCTCGGGCGAAGCACCATTGCCTGAGATCATGGTCCCGCTGGTTGCGACCAAGCGCGAGCTCGAACTGCTCCGCGCTCAGATCGACAAGGTGGCTGAGACCGTGTTCGAGGAGAAGGGCGCTCGCGTCGACTATCTCGTCGGCACGATGATCGAGCTCCCGCGCGCCGCCTTGATGGCGGGCGAGATTGCGAAGGAAGGCGCGTTCTTCAGTTTCGGCACGAATGACCTGACGCAGACCACACTCGGGGTCAGCCGCGATGATTCGGCGCGTTTCCTTGCTCCTTACGTCGAGAAGGGCATCTTCCCGCGCGATCCATTCGTCAGCCTCGACGTAGACGGGGTCGGCCAGTTGGTCGAGCTCGCTGCCGAACGGGGGAGGGCAACCCGGCCCGACATCAAGCTCGGCATATGCGGCGAGCATGGCGGCGACCCGGCGAGCATCGCATTCTGCGAAAGCGTCGGTCTCGACTACGTCAGCGCCTCGCCCTACCGCGTGCCGATCGCCCGGCTTGCTGCGGCGCAGGCCTCGATGAAGGGCTAGCGCCAGCCCGTCAGGGTCAGGATCTCGAAAGTCTCGACGACCTTGCCGTTATCCTCGCGCATCTCGTCGAACAGCGCCTCGGCGCGCGCCCATGCTTGGCGCGTGAGCGGAGGGGAAGGGGTGTAGAGCGAGCCGGTCAGCCCGTGGTCGCGCAAGTCGCTGATCATCCGGTCGAGCGAGGGGAAGCGGACGCGGATCGGGTAGCTGTCGACCACTTGCCGCGCGAAACCGGCACGCTCGAGCAGCGCAGTGCCTGCACGATTGTCGACCAGCGGGTGCATGCGCGCAGCCGGTCGATCGCCATCGGCAGCAAGAGCTAGCTGGCGCAAAACCGGCATTGAGCCTGCGCCGGGGAAGGCGGCGATGAACAGGCCGCCCTCGGCGATCACGTTGCGTGCATGGATCATCGCGCCGGGAAGATCGTTTACCATGCCAAGCCCAAGCAGGTGCACGACAAGATCGAACGAGGCGGGCGTCCCAGGCTGCTCCTCATCGAACCCACCGAGATGCCCGACGCTCGCCTTCGAGCCCTTGTCGGCCAGCGTTCGGACGAGCCGATTGGTTGATTCGCCGACGATGAGTGAACGCGCAGGCTCCACCTGCATGAAGTCGAGCCGCTCCGCGATATCGTCGGCCATCGTATCGGTGAGATATGTCGCCCCGCCGTGAAGTCGCTGCCGATCGCGTGCGCGGTCCCATTTGGCGCTCGCCTGTTTGCGGTCGAAGATCTGGGGAACGGAGCGGGAGGCCATGGCGCGCACCCCTGCCGCGCTTGCGCTGGCAGTGCAAGAGGTGCAGACAATGGAGCATGGGGTGGGGGTCGCAACTTACCGATGGCATCAGGCTTGGGCTAAGACCGGTCGTGGACCTGGTCTACCCGCCGCGCTGCCCGCTTTGCGGCGATGCGCTGGCGGAGCAAGGCGGGCTGTGCGTCCAGTGTTGGGGAGATTTGGAGCCGCCGAGCGAGCCGGCATGCGCGACCTGTCAACGCCCGCTTGCGAACGGCAGCGTCAAAGGGTTTGAGCAGTGTTTCCAATGCGCAAACGAGCCCCCGCGTCACGCAGGAATCCACGCAGCCAGCCTTTACAACGACACGTCGCGCCAGTTGATCCTGACCTTCAAACATGGCGGCAAACTCGCGCTCGCCCCGGTTTTGGCGCGGCTGATGGCGGCGCGGATCCCATCGATCGACATCGCAGACCCGCTCCTTGTCCCGGTCCCTTTGCACCGTTGGAGGGTCTGGAGCAGGGGCTACAATCAGGCGGCTCTGCTTGCGCGGGAGTTGGAGAAGTTGGGGATGGGCGTGCTGCTGGTCGATGCGCTCGTCAGGCGCAAACGCACGCCCAACCTAGGCGGGCTCGGACGGGAAGCGCGGGAAGAAGCGCTTAGAGGAGCGATCTGTGCGCGTGAGCGGGCGCGACTGAAGCTAGTCGGGCGCGACGTCATCCTCGTCGACGACGTTCTCACCAGCGGCGCGACCAGCGAAGCGTGCGTCGCCGCGCTTCTCGATACAGGTGCAAAGTCGGTGCGGATTGCGTGCTTTGCGCGGGTTGTCGACGGGCGGGGTATGGGTCCGAGAGCCAGCATTTCGCCCATGAAAAGCGAAACGCCCGAGGCCATTACAGCCCCGGGCGCCACGTGACGAAATGGTTTGGAACCGCTCTTGGAGAGCTCAGAAGCCGACCCCCTAACTTCGGCTTCAGGATCCTATCCCTCATCGTTCAATCGACCACTCCGAAACCCCGCTTCCGGCTCTGGTCGACACCCCCTGAACCTGGCAACTAACGTGCCCTATTCTGGTGGACGAGCGCTTGCGCACTCAGTGGCGCCGTTGTTCCACTCAAGGCGATCTTTCGGAAGCTGAAACATTTGCTTGTCCCGATTTTGCGCAGGCCCTGTTGTTATCCTGCAACAAATCATCGCATAGGATGAACCGTTGATCGTGACCGGCAAGCGCGCCGGCCAAGGGAGAATTGCCGTGCCAGAAGACACTTCGTTCACCACCGAACAACGCGAGAAGGGCACAGTTTTCGCACCCAAGTTTGATGATCGCGGATTGCTGAGCGCGGTGGTGGTCGATGCCGAATCAGCGGAAGTTCTGGTCGTCGCCTTCATGACCCGCGAAGCTCTCTCCGCCACCCTGTCGACGGGCAAAGTCCATTTCTGGTCGCGTTCGCGCGGCAAGCTTTGGATGAAAGGCGAAAGTTCGGGCAATGTGCTGAAGGTCAAGGAGATCAAGGTGGATTGTGATCAGGACGCGCTGGTTATTCGCGCTGAGCCAGCGGGGCCGACATGCCACACGGGCGAGCGGTCGTGTTTCTACCGGAGGCTTGAACTGGGTGGTTCGGAAGGGGATTCAACCGAGCCATCTCTCGTTAAGGTCAAGACTTGACGCTCACGTAAAGGTAAGGTAATGGATCGGGTATGGCTACCGCACCCGATCAAAACACCGAAAACCCTTCCCGTCGCAACGGCGCGCATCTCGACCGGCCTGACAAGCTCAGCCGGGAGCAGTTCTCCATCTCCGATTTGACATCGGAATTCGGCTGCACAGCGCGCGCTCTGCGTTTTTACGAGGATGAAGGGTTGATCAGTCCGGCTCGTGTCGGGCTCACCCGTGTCTATTCCAAGCGCGACCGCGCTCGGCTCGCCTGGATCATGCGTGCAAAGAATGTCGGCTTTTCGCTGACCGAGATCCGCGAGATGATCGACCTCTACGACCTTGACGATGGCCGCGTTGAACAGCGCCGCGTCACGGTCGAGAAGTGCGAGGCGCATATCGCCAAGCTGAAAGCCCAGCGCGCTGACATCGACAGTTCGATCAAGGAACTCACCGGTTTTGTCGAGGAGATCAAACAGCTCGACCTCGGATGAGCTGCCGATCTCTAGACAGCGCGCTTAATCACCAGACACCCACCCACAACTCCCACGCTTGAGAAGGGCAATTCCTCCATGCCAACTTACACTGCTCCGACCCGCGACACCCGTTTCGTCATCAACGAGATGCTCGACCTTGCAAGCTACGGGAACTTGCCCGGCTTCGAGAATGCGACGCCCGACATGATCGAAACCGTGGTCAATGAGGCCGGCAAGTTCTGTTCCGAAGTCCTCGCTCCGATCAACCAGGCGGGTGACGAGCATGGCTGCACGCGCCACGAAGACGGCAGTGTCACCACGCCTCCGGGGTTCAAGGAAGCCTACGAAGCTTATGTCGAAAGCGGTTGGGGCACGCTTGCAAAGCCGGAGCAGTATGGTGGGCAGGAACTGCCGCATGTGCTCGGTTTCGTGGTCGAGGAATTCTCGGCCGCCGCAAACCAGGCATTCGCGATGTATCCCGGCCTCACTAACGGCGCGACCGCTGCAATCGAGGCTGCTGGTTCGCAGGAGCAGAAGGACACCTATCTGCCCAAGATGATCAGCGGCGAATGGTCGGGGACGATGAACCTTACCGAACCGCATTGCGGCACCGATCTCGGCATGATCCGCACCAAGGCCGCACCGCAGGCCGACGGCACCTACAAGATCACCGGTACCAAGATCTTCATCTCCGCCGGCGAACACGACCTCACCAGCAACATCATTCACCTCGTTCTGGCGAAGACCCCCGGCGCTCCCGACAGCGCGAAGGGCATCTCGCTCTTCATCGTGCCGAAGTACATCCTCGACGAGGACGGCGAGCCGGGTGAGCGCAATGGCGTGACCTGCGGCTCGATCGAGAAGAAGATGGGCATTCACGGCAACTCGACTTGCGTGCTCAACTATGACGGCGCGACCGGGTACATGATTGGTGAGGAAATGAAGGGCCTCGCCGCGATGTTCGTGATGATGAACGCTGCGCGTCTCGGCGTCGGCATCCAGGGTTTGGCGCAGGCAGAGGTCGCCTACCAGAACGCGGTCACTTACGCCCTCGATCGCCGCCAGGGCCGCGCTCTGACCGGGCCGGAAGACAAGGACGCTCAGGCCGATCCGATCTTCGTGCACCCGGACGTGCGCCGCATGCTTATGGACGCCAAGGTATTCAACGAAGGCATGCGCGCACTGTGCTTGTGGGGCGCTTTGCAGGTCGACCTCACCCACAAGGCCCAGACCGAGGAAGAGCGCCAGCTCGCCGATGACCTGATCGGGCTGATGACCCCGGTGATCAAGGGCTACGGCACCGACAAGGGTTACGACATCGCCAACAACATGCAGCAAGTCTATGGCGGCCACGGCTACGTGACCGAATGGGGCATGGAGCAGTTCGTGCGCGATAGCCGCATCGCCATGATCTACGAGGGCACCAATGGCGTGCAGGCAATGGACCTTTGCGGCCGCAAGCTCGCAAGCAAGGGTGGCCGCGCTGTGCAGGCATTCTTCAAGATGATCGACGACGAGATCGCTGCGGCCAAGGGCGACGACACGCTCGCGCCGCTCGCCGAAAAGCTTGAGAAAGCGCTGGGCGAACAGAAGGCTGCAACCATGTGGTTCATGCAGAACGCGATGGCCAACCCGAACCACCTCGGGGCAGGCGCGCACCACTACATGCACATCATGGGCATCGTCACGCTCGGTTTCTTCTGGCTCAAAATGGCCAAGGTCGCAGCCGAAGCGCTCAAGGGCTCGCCCGAAGACAAAGCGTTCTATGAGGCAAAAATGACGGCTGCGTCCTATTACGCAGAGCGTTTTTTGCCCGATGCAGGGGCTCTGCGGCGCAAGCTTGAAGCCGGAAGCGACAACATGATGGCGCTCCCGGAGGAAGCCTTCTCCACCGCAGCCTGACGAGTTACCCGGTTCGTCACGAGATTAAGGTCCGGCTTTCGGGGGGGGAGCCGGGCCTTTTTCATGACTGTTTTCGTAGGACGAGGGGCTTCGGCGCGAGACTTGCCTCAGGTGTCGCCGCGCTCGGCCTTGGCGTAGGCGGTTTCCCAGCTGGCGAGATTGTCCTTCGCCTCCTGCACAAAGGCGCTGCGGCGGACGTAGTTCATCAGCGCTGAGGCGACCCATGAGCCGGGCGCTCTCAGCGGACGCTCGACCTGACACAGCAGCACGATCCGGGTTTCGTCGGTATCGTTGCGAACCTCGTGCTCGTAAGTGTCGTCGAAGATCAGCCACTCGCCCTCGCGCCAGTGCACGCGCTGCTCGTCAACCCTCATCCACAAATTCTCGCGATCCTTGGGGACGACCAGCCCCAGATGCGCAGTAATGAAAGCCTTGGTCACGCCGCGATGGGGCACGATCACGCTACCCGGAGCGAGGATCGAGAAAAATGCCGAATTCAGACCCGGTATCCCTTGCAGCAGCGCTGCAGTTCGCGGCGCACGCGCGATGTTCTGCTCGGCCCTGATTCCATAACCGATCAGGAAGAAGCTGCGCCACGAATTGTCTCCCATGATCCGGCGATGGTCGGGTGAAATCTCGCGCAAGGGTGGAATGGCGTCGCGATGCCGGTAAATGGCCAACGCCTCATCCCGGATCGCCTCCCAGTTGCGTGCGAGCTTCGCGGTCCAGTCGAACCCCGAGGGATCGAGCACCGGATCGTTGGAAATCAACGAGCTGCGCGCAATCAGATCGTTGGCCCGGTGCCGTTGCTTCTTGGCAAAGCGGTAATGCAGGGGCCTGCCCTGGACCTTAGAGATCAAACCGAATGCGTTAGACCATCCCATCTCTCGTCCCCACCTGATTGGCGGACCCATGAGAGCGGGTATAGCGTGTCCGAGCGATCAAATGTTGGTCAGAAACGTCAAATTTCGATCACTGGACCTGTTCGGTCGATCAATGGTCAGAACGTTTTTTGTGCCTCGAAGCACTAGCAGCTGGGCTGTACTTCAACCCGCCGGTTCGATGCCTTGCCCGCCGAGGTTGCATTGTCGGCGATCGGTTCGGCTTCTCCCTTACCCTCGGCGCTGAGGGACTCGGCGGCCGCTCCGTTCTCGACCAGCCATGCCACGACCGATTCGGCGCGACGCTGTGACAGGTCGAGGTTGTATTCGTCCGAAGCGTCGCTGTCGGTGTGCCCCTCGATCGCCACCGAAATGTCCGACCTGCTCGAAAGCGCATCGAGGATCTGGGCGAGGGCGGGTTCGGCATCTTCGCGGATCACGTCTGAATCGACGTCGAAATTGATCCCGTAGACGATCGCCGCGCGGCACTGGTCGATCGCGGTGCCGACCGGGTTGGGTGGCGGCTCCAGATCGGGTGCGCAAGGAGTAGGCGCACCGCCGGGCTGCCCGATCAGCCGCGTGTAGGATCGCCCTATCGACGCGCCGGAAAGCTGGTCTTCTGTATTGATCACAGCGACGACAGGCACGGTGTCGCTGTTGACCACATAGCGCAGGAGGCCATTTTCGATTCCGCCCGATATGGTGAAGTAGGCTCCGCCGCCGATCCCGCATCCGGTCACCAGAGCGCCGTCCTGCACCAATTCGATCCGGTTGCCGTTCGGTCCGCTGCCGCCACCTCCGGTTAGCCAGCGCCCGGTGAACTGGTCATCGGCCACTTCGACGGGCTCCTGAGAGCCGTGGCCGAACAATTCGATGAAGCTGGTTCCGCGATAGTCGTCCGGATCGGGCACTTGGCGGCCCTCAAGCGTCACGCGCACCCACCGAACCGGCATGCTGCGGTCGACGGGGAAGGTTTGCGTGTTCTCGAATTCGTCAGCGGCCACCCCGAAGCTCGCGAGTTGGGTGAATCCCTCGTCCGGCGAAGTCGAAGAACCCTCGACCGTCACCGTGGCGATATGCGTGTCACGGCAGCAGCCGAAGCTCGACATCGGCGGCACGCCGAATTGCGCAAAGGTCGTGGCGGCAGGCAGCTCGACAATGAAGCTGATCGGTTCTTCGGGTCCGGTCGGGCTACGCGTTAGCGACGCATAGCCGAGGCGTCCGTCGAGCGTCGCGGTTGCGACTGTGCCTTGTGTGTCCTTGTTGAACCTGACGGGAAAGGCGCCTGCACCATAGGTGAGATAGTCGACCGGCTCGCCTTCGGGGTCGAGGGTGATCTCGGGAGCGCCGGTGCTGTCCGATCGAGACGTCGCGCCGTCCGTGGTGCCCGTATCAGTCGACGCGCCTTCTGCCGGCTCGTCTCCGCATCCAGCCAGCGCGACAAGCGCGCTCACCGCGACAAGCAATCCAGTGTGTAAACGCTTCATCCTTCCCCCCAGTCAAAAGCGGGGCGATCCTAGCGCATAGTGGCTTTTCAGGCGAGGCTCTCGTCGAAGAACGCCATCATGGCGCGCCAGCTATGCTCGTCAGCGCTGGCGTCATAAGCGGAGTTGGGTGAGCCATCGAACATGCGCGGATTGGTGAAGCCATGCTCGACCCCGGCATAGGAGTGGAAGTGCCAATCGGCCTCGACCCGGTCCATTTCCTCCCAGAAATCGAGCACTTGGAGGCGTGGTACGAGGCTGTCCGCATCACCGTGGCAGACGAGGATGCGCGGCGGGATCGGCTTCTGCGCAGGTAGGGCGGTTTCGAGAAGGCCGTGAAAGCTGGCGACCGCGACAAGCTCCGCCCCATCTCGCGCCAGTTCGAGCACCGCCATACCGCCAAGGCAGAATCCGATGGCGAGCTGCGGGATATCGGGCACGAGTTCATGAGTTGCACCGAGCGCCGCGTGCAGCCGCCGTCGCATTGCTGCAGGGTCGCTTCGAAGGTCTGCCATCGCGGCAAAGCCTTCGTCGGGCGACGAAGGCGCGTCGGGACCGTAAAAGTCCGCGATCAGCACGGCAAACCCCGCCTCGATCAAACGCGCAGCCTTCGCCTCGACCGAGGGGGTCGAGTTGATAAAGGTCGGGAAGATCGTGACCGCGCCTCGCGCCGCGCCTTCAGGTGCTGCGTGCAGCCCGGTCAGCGGGGTATCGCCGTCGGAATAGGATGTCTCGGTGAGAAAGCTCACTCCGGCAGGAAGTCCGGCACCGAGAGATAGCGCTCGCCCGTGTCGTAGTTGAACCCGAGCACGCGCGTTCCCGCCTCCAGCTCACTGAGCTTGCTCGCAATCGCCGCCAAGGTCGCGCCGGAGGAAATGCCTACCAGCATCCCTTCTTCGCGTGCTGCGCGCCTAGCCATGTCCTTTGCCGCGTCGGCGTCGACCTTGATCGCGCCGTCGATCGCGTCCGTGTGGAGGTTGTCGGGGATGAAGCCTGCGCCGATCCCCTGGATCGGGTGCGGTCCGGGCGAACCGCCATTGATGACCGGCGAAAGCTCCGGCTCGACCGCATAGGCCTTGAAGCCGGACCAGTGCTTCTTGAGCTCTTCGGCGCATCCGGTCAGGTGTCCACCCGTGCCGACGCCGGTGATCATAACGTCCACCGGGCTGTCAGCGAAGTCGGAGAGGATTTCCTGCGCAGTCGTGCGCGCATGGACAGCCGGGTTGGATGCGTTTTCGAATTGGCTCGGCATCCATGCGCCGTCGGTCGTCTCGACCAGCTCGGTCGCGCGCTCGATCGCGCCCTTCATGCCCTTCTCCTTGGGCGTAAGGTCGAAGGTCGCGCCATAGGCGAGCATCAGGCGGCGGCGCTCGATCGACATGCTTTCGGGCATGACGAGGACGAGCTTGTAGCCCTTGACCGCCGCGACCATCGCCAGCCCGATCCCGGTATTCCCGCTGGTCGGTTCGACGATGGTGCCGCCGGGTTTGAGGTGGCCGGCCTTCTCCGCATCCTCGACCATGGCGAGCGCGATGCGATCCTTGATCGAACCGCCGGGATTGGCGCGCTCTGACTTGATCCAGACTTCGTGATCGGGGAAGAGCCGTGAAAGGCGGATATGCGGAGTGTGGCCGATCGTCTCGAGAATATTCGCAGCTTTCATGTCATGCTCCCTTGAGGGTAGTGTCGGGTGATTGGATCGTCTCTAGCAGATCATCGGGCGGATCGAAGGTCTTAGTAGTGCGCAGGACCGGAAACAGCCGCGCATAGAGCAGCACGATCCCGAGCGCACCCGCACCACCGGCAACAATCGCCGCGACCGGGCCGATCAGGAATGCGAGCGTGCCGCTGAACGCGTCGCCGCCTTCGTTCGAGGCGCTGATCGTCATCATGCTGACCGAGGACACGCGGCCGCGCTTGTCGTCGGGCGTGTGCAGCTGAATCAGCGATTGGCGGACATAGACGCTGAACATGTCGCTTGCCCCGATCACAAACAACATGGCGAGGCTCAGCGAGAGGCTGGTCGACAAGCCAAAGACGATGGTGGCCATACCGAAGACCGCGACCGCCCAAAGCATTTTCGGCCCGACATTGGTGCGCAAGGGGCTGAACGAGAAGAAGATCGCGGTAACCAGCGCACCGGTCGGGGTGGCCGATGCGAGCATGGCGAGGCCGACCTCGTCGGTCATGAGGATATCGCGCGCAAAGACCGGGATCAGCGCATTGGCGCCTGCAAGGAAGACTGCGAACAGATCGAGCGTGATCGTGCTCAGCACCATCTTGTTGCGCATCACATATCGCAGCCCATCTACGATCGCTCCAATGGGCCGCTGGTCCTTGGCCATAAGGGGCTGCGGAACCTTGCCTACCGATGCGAGCGCGATGAGCGACAGAGTGAATAGGCCCGTGGCGACGGCATAGGGAAGGGCAGGCTCGAATGCGTAGAGCACCGCGCCTATCGCGGGCCCTGCGAGCATGCCCACCTGCCACGAGATCGAAGAAAGCGCGATAGCCGTGGGCAAGAGGCGCTTGGGCACGAGATTGGGAGAGAGCGCCGAAAGCGCCGGCCCCGCAAATCCACGCGCGATCCCGAGGACGATGGCGATTGCGAACAGGAGAGGCAGGCTAACCGCATCAACCCAGCTGAACCATGCGAGTGCGGCGGCGCTTGCGAGTTGCAGCAAAATGGTGAGCAGGCCGAGCATGCGCCGGTCGAACCGGTCGGCGGCTAGGCCCGAAAACGGGGTTAGCACGAATAGCGGAAGGAATTGCAACAGGCCGATGATCGCTAGCGTGCCCGACCCCTCGGCAATGTTCATGCCGCTGTCGCGCGCGAGGTTGTATGCCTGCCACTGGATCACCAGCAGCATCGCATATTGGCCCAGCGTCATCGTCAGCCGCGCGAGCCAATAGGCACGGAAATTGTGAATCTGGATCGGGTGGGTGGGGTCTGCAGCGCTCACGTAAAAGCCCATGGCAGGCGCGCGAAGGCCTGCCAAGCGAGCGAAGCTAATTGTCGGTGAAGGTGTGGTTTAGCTCAACGCGAGCAATGCGCCGTCAGCGATTGCGGCGCAGGCGCGGATTGGGCTGGAGCGTATCGATGATCGCAACGAAATCGTCGAGGCGAATGATCCGCTCGAACTGGAAGCCAGCGCGTTCGTCACGGGTCCAGATTACATAGGCTTCGATCCGGCCAACCACAGGCAGGCGGATGATGACGCGATCGCCGCGGTTGAGCTTTTCAGCGTTGTCGACCATGAAGCCGTGAGCCGAAATGTTGCAGACATGCAAGTCGAGGTCACCATGGGCGAAATGCTCGACGATCACCGGGAAATCTACCGGGTGACGCGCCGCGCGCCGCATATCCGTTACACTAAGGTTAGCTCCGGCAGTCACAGACTACACCCTCCAATATCAACCCTTCCCGAACATCTCGGGCTGAAACCCTAATGCGCGATAAAGGCTGATAATTGGTAAAAACGTATATCTTGAAAACCTAGGCGGGAAGAATGGCTCAACGGGTGAGCAGGCCGTGCTTCTTCTTTCCTAGGCTGAGCTTGAGCGTTTCGCCCTCCGAAACCGTGACGACATGGCCCGGGTCGCGCACGGCGTCACCGTCGATCTTTACCGCGCCTTCGGCGAGCTTGCGCTTGGCTTCCCCGCCAGAAGCGCAGAAGCCGATTCCGGTCAGGACCGCACCGATGCGCATTCCCTCGTCGCCAAGGCTCAGCGTGGGCAGATCCTCACCCGCGCCGCCGCCAGCGAAGGTTTCTCGCGCAGTCGCTTCGGCCGTGCGAGCGGCATCCTCTCCGCGCACCATCTTGGTGACTTCATTCGCAAGAACGACCTTGGCATCGTTGATCTCGGCACCTTCGAGCGTTTCGAGCCGCGCGATCTCATCCAACGGCAGGTCGGTGAACAGCCGCAGGAACTTGCCGACGTCGCGATCATCGGTGTTGCGCCAATATTGCCAGAAATCGTAGGCGGGCAACTGCTCTTCATTGAGCCAGATCGCGCCGTCGACCGACTTGCCCATCTTGGCTCCGTCTGCGCGCGTGATCAGCGGCGCGGTCACGCCATAGACTTCGCGCCCGTCGATCCGGCGGTTCAATTCGATCCCGTTGACGATATTGCCCCACTGGTCCGACCCGCCCAGTTGCAGACGGCAATCATACTCGCGCGACAGCACGAGATAATCGTATGCCTGCATGATCATGTAGTTGAATTCGATGAAGGTCAGCGGCTGTTCACGGTCGAGCCTCAGCTTAACCGAATCGAAAGTCAGCATCCGATTGATCGTGAAATGCGGGCCGACATCGCGCAGCAGCTCGACATAGCCAAGCTTGGATAGCCAATCATCATTGTTGATTAGCAGCGCGCCCGTCTCGCCGTCATCGAAGCGCAGGATGTTCCTGAAACTGTCCTCGATGCTCGCAACATTTGCTGCAAGGCGCTCCTCGGTCAGCATCGTCCGGGTCTCATCCTTGCCCGAAGGATCCCCGACCTTGGCGGTGCCGCCGCCCATGATCACGATCGGACGGTGGCCTGCCTGCTGCAAGCGCTTGAGCAGCATGATCGAGGCGAGATTGCCGATATGCAGGCTCGGCGCGGTTGGGTCGAAGCCGACATAGCCGGTGACAACCTGCTTGGCGGCAAGCGCATCGAGCGCGCCGGGATCGGTGATCTGGTGCAGGTGTCCGCGCTCTTCGAGCAGGCGCAGCAGGTCAGATTCGTAAGTCATGCAGGCGCGCTTAACAGTGTGGGAGAGAGGCTTCTAGTCACTTGCTCATAAGCCCCGCCTTCAGCATAGGTTCGGGACCGATGCACGCGCTCACCCTCCATCCATCCTGCGAAGCCGGGCCCATCAGGGCCGTGCGCGCCGATATCCAGGCAACAGACGAGGGTTGCGAGGCGCGTTTCAAACTCGAAGGAGCGGTCGAGCGGGTCGTCATGCCCGAACCGCGCCCGCCAGTTCGCACCGATAATCTGTGGAAGACGACCTGTTTCGAGATCTTCTGGCAACCGCTGGAGGGCAGCTATTACCGCGAGTTCAATCTGTCCCCATCAGGGCGTTGGGCGGCGTATGACTTTGACGCCTTTCGCGAAGGGATGCGCGATGCACCTGTCAGTGCACTCTCGATAAGCACCGCAAGCGAGACCGGCGGATTGCTGTTGAAAACGAGCATCGCCGCCAAATTGCCTATCCCGGCGCAAGTCGCGCTCAATGCCATCGTCGAGCATGAGGATGGGCATCTGCAATTCTGGGCGCTCGCATTCCACCCCGGAAAGGCAGAGTTCCATTCAGAAACTTGCCGTCAGATCAAACTGGAGCGCGATTAATGACCGTCAAATTCGGCATCGACCGATTGCTGGCCGACCCTGCGCTAATGGGCGAGCTCGAAGACAAGCGCGTTGCGCTCGTCGCGCACCCGGCGAGCGTCACTGAAGACCTGACCCACAGTCTCGATGCGCTGATCGCGGCGGGAGTAAAAGTGTCGAGCGCATTCGGCCCTCAGCATGGGCTAAAAGGCGACAAGCAAGACAACATGGTCGAAACCGCTGACGAGATGGACCCGGCCTACGGCATCCCGGTATTCTCGCTCTACGGCGAAGTGCGCCGCCCCACTGGCCAGATGATGTCGAGCGCGGACGTGTTCCTGTTCGACCTGCAGGACCTCGGGTGCCGCATCTACACCTTCGTGACGACCCTGCTCTATCTTCTCGAGGAAGGGGCGAAGCACGGCAAGGAAGTGTGGGTGCTTGACAGGCCGAATCCCGCCGGTCGCCCGGTGGAAGGGACATTGTTGGTGCCCGGCAATGAGAGTTTCGTCGGCGCCGCACCGATGCCGATGCGCCACGGGCTGACGATGGGTGAGATGGGGCACTGGTTTATCGAGCACTTCGGCCTCGACGTCGCATACAAGGTCGTCGCGATGGACGGCTGGGAGCCCGATAGCGAGGGCTTCGGTTGGCCGCCGAGCCGGATCTGGATCAACCCATCGCCCAACGCAGCCGGCCTCAACATGGCGCGCGCCTATGCCGGGACGGTGATGATCGAGGGCGCGACGGTGAGCGAGGGCAGGGGGACGACCCGCCCGCTCGAAGTCCTGTTCGGCGCTCCCAACCTCGACGCCGATGCGGTCTTGGCAGAGATGCGGAGCATCCAGCCCGAATGGATGGAGGGGTGCAAATTGCGCCCCTGCTGGTTCGAGCCGACCTTCCACAAACACTCAGGAAAGCTCTGCAACGCCCTGATGATCCACGCAGAAGGTGATTTCTACGATCACCACGCGTTCAAGCCGTGGCGTTTGCAGGCGCTGGCATTCAAGGCGATCCGCAATCTGCATCCGAACTACGAAATCTGGCGCGGAACCGATTTCAAGTACGAATACACCGACAATGTGCTCGCGATCGACGTGATCAATGGCGGACCGCTCTTGCGCGAGTGGGTCGACGACCCTTCGGCCGGTCCTGACGCGCTTGATGCTGCGGCTTCAGCAGATGAGGCGGCGTGGGTGCAGGCAGTGCGCGCGCACTTACTCTACTGAGCCTGCTTCTCCACCCTGCACGGTAGCTGCTTGCGCTTCTTCCAGCTGGTTTTCCGCAGCGGTAAGCCAGTCGTCGAACCGCGCAAAGCTATCTCTCTGCTCGACCCGCGCACGGCGCAGCGCGCGTTCCGTCGGCCTTGCACATCCCCCAACAATTATCGGCCAGGGCGTATCGCCGTAGAATGCTTTGTATCCTTCCTCGAGCCGCTCGAAACGAGGGCCAAAACGATGATGAAAACGATCTTTGAACTCTTCGCCAGGCTCGCTTTCGCACCACGACGGGCCTCTCGCATCCTGGCTTGCCCAATAGAAGTCGGCCCGCCAATTTTGAGGGTCTGGCAATCCGGGGTCGTAGGGCACGGGGTGTTCGACACTCGCACAGGCGGCGGAGAGCATGGTCAAACTGGCAATCAGCAATATCCCGATATTGCGCTTCATTCGTCCGGCTTCTTCACGGGCTGCACCAGCGCGACAAGAACGAAACTGATCAGCATCAGCAGATACCAACTGCCATACTTCGCGAGGCCGACTGGGCGCCACTCGCCCTCCTGATCGGGATAGTTCCATGCATTAGCGAATGTCGCGATGTTCTCGGCGAACCAGATGAACAGCGCGACGAGGCCAAAGCCGATAAGCAGCGGCATCCAGCGATGCGCGCGGAAGTTCTTGAAATAGACACGGGTGCGCCAGAACAGGAAGCCCGTGGCGGCAAACAGGACCCAGCGAAAATCCCAGATCCAGTGATGCGCAAAGAAATTGACGTAAATTGCGCCCGCAAGCACCCACGTCGTCCATTGCGCCGGGTAATGGCTGAAGCGGAAGTCGAAGATGCGCCAGACGCGCGCGATATAGCTCCCAACCGCGGCATACATGAAGCCCGAGAACAACGGCACAGCGCCTATATGAAGCAGGCTCGCCTCGGGATAGGTCCACGAACCCACGGCGGTCTTGAACAACTCCATCACCGTCCCGACCACGTGGAACAGAAGGATCACCTTGGCCTCGTCCCACGTCTCCAGTTTGAATGCGAGCATGCCGATCTGGATCAGGACTGCCGCAATAGTGAGGAAGTCGTAGCGATGGAGCGGAGCGTCTGCCGGAAAGAACAGGTGCGTTGCTAACAGCAGGAAGAGCAGCAGACCGCCGAACAGACACGCCCATGCCTGTTTGAAGCCGAACAGCAGGAACTCGTAGACCCACAGCCGCCAGCCATCGCCGGGATCGTAGGCTTCAAGCCGCTCGCGCGCGGCCTGAAAACGCGAGTGGGTCGTGGGCTTGATCAGCGACCGTTCTCGGCCTGAGCGTCATCCTCGGCCGGGATCATCCGTGCAAAGCGATCAGCGGGCAATGGCAGCGGGCGTATATCATCGGGATCACCCATCATTACCATGACCGAACACCCGTCCTGCCGCCGGTCAACCGCGTAGATCGCTTGCGGTTTGTCGGGCGAGGCGGGCTGGCGGTGGAGCAAGGGGGTGCCTGGCAGGGCCTCAGGCCCTTGGGGAGCAAGTTCCGGCAGCGGGTGCTGACCCGAAGCCTCGCGCGCATCGTGAATGCGGTCGCGGCACTCGAAATCTTCGGGATCGCCCAGACGCACGCCCTCAGGCACGACCAAGCCCGCCTCCCGCGCAGCTTCCACCGCGTCTTCGAGTGTTTCCCACCGCTCGGGTGGGTCGGAATAGGCCGGGTTATCGAGACTGGTGGCAGGCGGATCGCTCGCCCCGATGAGGGCGGTGGCGAAGGCAGGAACGATCAGAATGCGCATGTCAGGTCTCCCACAAGCCGTCAGCAGATAAGAGCGATATGAGGCTTAAGCGGTGATGAACTTCATTTCGAGTGCCCGCCTACCTTCTTACGATAGCGCCGTACGTTACCCTAACTGTAATCGGTCGCCCTTCATCGTCGGAGCGCAACACTACCATGCGTCCTCGATTGCGTTCGTGATGATCGCAGTGAACGAAAATAATCCAGGACTGCTCGCCGATATTGGCCTCAATCACGCGATCCCAACGGCAATCAGCCAGCGCTGCCAACTCGGCGATTTGCGCGTCGTTCAACGGTATGATGCCTCCAAGGCTCGGATCCTCGCCCTTTCGAACCGCGGAGCGCAGACGGCTTAGCAGCCTTCGTTCAGAGCTTAGATCGCCTGCGGATAGAGCCGCCTGTGTCGGTCCCAACGCGCTCGGTAAAGGATCGAGGTACAGGCTCACGCTTCCATCTTCCGCAGGGTTGAAAGATGCCCAGCGAACATGCGCTCCGTCGCCATCTTCGCAGCGATAGTCGGCGCGAATGTAATCTGCGGTGCTGTCCTTAGCCAATGCGGGCATGCAGCCTTGATACTCGCTGGGATCGGCGTGGTCTTCGGAAGAACGCGGTGCCATCCCCTCAATCGCATAGGGATCTCTCCCTCGATAGAGCGCATCGATCGCAGCTTCGACGACCGGAAGGTTCAGCGCGTTGGCGATCAGCAATGCGGAGATATGGAGCGACCCAGACATTCCGTCCTAGTGCCCCTGCTTGCGGCTCAGTTCACGCATCGCATCGTCCAACCCGTCGAGCGTCAGCGGGTACATGCGGTCGCTCACGAGTTCCTTCAGCATCTTGGTCGATTGCGAATACGACCACTGCTTCTCAGGCACCGGGTTAAGCCATACGGTCGCCGGATAGGTGTTGGTCACGCGCTGCATCCATAGTGCGCCGGCTTCCTCGTTCATGTGCTCGACCGAGCCGCCGGCATGGGTGATCTCGTATGGGCTCATCGCCGCGTCGCCGACAAAGATCACCTTGTAATCGTGTCCGTATTTGTGAAGCACGTCCCAGGTCTTGGTGCGTTCCTGCCAACGACGCTTGTTGTCCTTCCACACGCCTTCGTAGAGGCAGTTGTGGAAGTAGAAGAATTCGAGGTTCTTGAACTCGGCGGTGGCGGCGCTGAACAGCTCCTCGACAAGCTTGATGAACGGGTCCATCGACCCGCCGACATCGAGGAAGAGCAGCAGCTTCACCGCATTATGCCGCTCGGGCCGCATGTGGATGTCGAGCCAGCCCTGCTTTGCCGTGCCGTCGATTGTCGCGTCGAGATCGAGCTCGTCAGCCGCCCCTTCGCGCGCGAAACGCCGCAGGCGGCGAAGCGCCATCTTGATGTTGCGGGTGCCGAGCTCACGGGTGTTGTCGAGGTTCTTGAACTCGCGCTTCTCCCAGACTTTCATCGCGCGCTTGTGCTTGCTTTCGCCGCCGATCCGCACGCCTTCGGGGTTGTAGCCCGAATTGCCGAAGGGCGAGGTGCCTCCGGTGCCGATCCACTTGTTGCCGCCCTCGTGACGCTTTTCCTGCTCCTCGAGCCGCTTCTTCAACGTCTCCATAATCTCGTCCCAATCGCCGAGCTTCTCGATCTCGGCCATTTCCTCGGGCGTGAGAAATTTCTCGGCGACCGATTTCAGCCAGTCTTCGGGAATATCGACCGGGTTTTGCCCATAGTCGGACATGATCCCCTTGAAGACCTTGTGAAACACCTGATCGAAACGGTCGAGCATGCCTTCGTCTTTCACGAAGGTCGCGCGGGAGAGGTAGTAGAAGCTCTCTGGCGTCTGCTCGATTACGTCCTTGTCGAGCGCTTCGAGCAGAGTGAGGTGCTCTTTGAAGCTCGCGCCGATGCCGGCTTCGCGCAGTTCGTCCATGAAGTTGAAAAACATGGGCAGCGGTCTAGCGAGCAATCGGTCCTGATAAAAGACCTTTACTGATAGGCTTTGCGTGACGGTTCGGTCCGAACCGCAATGCTCGACGCCGAGAATTTCATCGATTTTGGCTTAAGCTGGAAATCGCTCCAATTCTCTCCGTTTGCGAGCAATCTTAACCCGTCCCTAACCATCTTCACTTACCGAAAGCGCGTCAAAGGCGGCGCATCAAAGCGGCGCACTACGGGGTTTGCACAGGGAACGCTGATAAAATGCAGCAAGTTACGATCGATACGGCCAACGCGGCGGCGCTGGACAAGATTCCGGAGAAGTGCGGCGCGGTTACGGTCGGGTGCACAGACGTTGCGGGTGTAGTCGAAGCTGTAATCAAGTCTTCCGAAGTCCTGCGCGAAGAGCACGAAGCGCTGCGCGGGACCGTTGCCGCTCTCGAAGCCGATCAATGCAAAGTTGCCGAGGCATCGGACGAAGCCCGCCTGCTGTCCGAACGCGCAATAGAGCGTCTGGGCGAGGGCACTAGCCTGATCCAGTCCTCGCTCGGCAAGATTGCCGGTCTGCTCGATCTGGTCGATGCGCTGGGCCAGCACGTCACCAGCTTCTCCGCTGCAATGGAACAGGTGAAGCGCTCTGCGAACGACATCGAAGACATCGCGGAGACAACCAACATCCTCGCATTGAACGCTACCATCGAAGCGATGCGCGCAGGCGAAGCCGGACGCACCTTTGCCGTCGTTGCAAGCGAAGTGAAAAGCCTTGCCAACGACACGCGCAAAGCGACGATCGAAATCTCATCGACCGTCGATGCACTGTCCGAAGAGGCAGCGCTCGTGATTGGACGGATCGAAGAAGGTGCGCAGGCTTCGGGCGAGGCCAAGGAGTCGGTCTCGCAGATCGAGACCACGATTTCCGGTGTCGGCGACCTGGTCGAGGAAGTCGACAAGCAGAACGACGTGATCGCGCGCTCAACCGGCACGATCAGCAACCATGTCGACGAAGTGCAAAAGGTGCTCACCACCTACGATGCCGCAGCGCGCACCAACGAAGAGCAGCTCTACGGCGCGCACAAGCGCATGGAAGAGCTGGAAATGACTGCGAGCGAGATGTTCGATTCCATCGTGCACGCCGGGCTTAGCCCGCAAGACAGCATGATGGTCGACAAGGCGCAGGGCTTGGCGAAGGAAGTTGCTCAGACGCTCGAAAATGCGATTGCGAGCGGAGAACTTACTTCCCAGCAGGTGTTCGATCAGGACTATCAGCCTATCCCGGGCAGCAATCCTCAGCGGTTCCGCAACGGCATGTCAGGCTGGGCCGACAGGGTCTGGCAACCCATGCTCGACCGTGAAACCAACGCCGATCCAAAGATTCAGGCGGTGGCCTGCACCGACAGCAAGGGCTTCCTGCCGACCCACCTTACGGAAAAGTCGCGCGAGCCCACCGGCGACCTTGCTCACGACACGCAATATTGCCGCAACGGCCGCATTCTGTTCGAGCCGATCGATCAGAAGGCCAAAGCTTCGACCGCGCCCTACATGATGGCGGTCTATCGCCAGGAAGGCGACGGCACGACCTACGAAGTGGTGCGCAACGTCTACGTGCCCATCTACGTCAACGGGAAGCGCTGGGGCGATTACGAGATGGCTTACCGGTTTCGATAGAGTGTGGCGCGGTCAGCGCGATCTCTACTGAAACTCGGAATTGATGTTGATCGCCACATCGTCGTCACCGAGCGGACGCGAAACCGATGAAATGGTCGGCCCTTGCAAGGCGCTTTGCGCGGCCAGCGGCGGACTTGGTCTACCCAAAAAGGGCGTGTGAAACGAGTAGTTTGTCCCACTGGCCGTGCGCACCGTGTAAACGGTCGCATCGTCCTCTTCACGCAACTCGGTCATCACGATCGACGGATAGACTTCGACGCTGAATCCGGCATCGCCGAGCGCGAGTGAATAACGATCGGAACCATCCAACGGCCTGAACAGGTTGAAGCGCTGGTTGCGCTCACCCTCGCGGCAGTATGCCAAGCCCGAAGTGTTCTTGAGACCCAGCTCCTCTCGGTCGGCTGACTTGTCCTGACCTGCAGCTTCCTCGCGCGCGATGTTCTGCTCTGCGGCTGCGCTCAAGGCTGCGGCCAAAGCACCAGCGCCGAGATTTTCGCTCAGCAGTTGCGCGTCTTCATAGGAGAGCGTGTCGCTGCATTGCCCGACGAATTTAGCGGACTCCCCATCCACTTGGTCGAGCGCAGGAAGGTCGGCAAGAGTTGTGCGGAGCAGCGCGTCCATCTGGCTGACAGACAATTCTTCCGAACTGATGCGGACCTTCACCAACCACTCACCTGAACGATAGAGGGCGACCCCGGTGCTGCGCATCGGACCATTGACCGCAAGCACCGCAGACAGGCCGCTTTCCGCCTCCCCGCCCGATGGCACGAAACGGCCGATCTTGACCCGCTCGAGATCGACGCTGCCATAATCCTCGGTCACGCCGATCGCGATCAGCGCGCGGTCGAACCAGATTGATGTCGATGGATTGCCGGGGCGGTAGATGTACAGCGACAGGATCGTGCGCGTCTTGTCGTCGGTATATCGCGCGGAGATGTTTGTTTCGCGCTCTTCGAAGGCGGTGATCGAGCCGCGTTCAAAGCCGCCGATGACCGCGGGAAACTCCATCGCGGTCCATTCATGCTCCCAATCCTCACCACTGCTGATATCGACCTGCGCTGGCTGGGCATAAGCAGCGCTCGCGCAGGCAAGCGCAGTGGCGGCGCAAATAGTGCGCAATGACAATGGCTTCATGAAACGACCCCTCTCAAACTCGAGAGACAATCATACGCCGCGATGTCCGGTGCGCAAGCGCCCTCGGGATCAGCTTGGGTTGCGCCTAGCCATGAAGGCTAGCCTCTCAAACAGCATCACGTCCTGCTCGTTCTTGAGCAGCGCGCCGTGCAGTGGCGGGATCGCGCTGTTGGGGTTCGCGTCCTGCAGAACCTCGAGCGGCATGTCTTCGTTCAAGAGCAGCTTCAGCCAGTCAAGCAGTTCGCTTGTCGAGGGCTTCTTCTTCAGGCCGGGCACTTCGCGCAGTTCGTAGAAGATATCCATCGCCTTCTTCACCAGCGTCTTCTGGATACCGGGATAGTGGACGTCGATGATCGACTGCATCGTCTCGCGGTCGGGGAACTTGATGTAGTGGAAGAAGCAACGGCGCAGGAATGCGTCGGGCAGCTCTTTCTCGTTGTTCGAGGTGATGACCACGATGGGCCGCTCGCGCGCCTCGATCCGCTCCTGCGTTTCGTAGACGTCGAAGCTCATCCGGTCGAGCTCCTGCAGCAGATCGTTCGGGAACTCGATGTCGGCCTTGTCGATCTCGTCGATCAGCAGAACGGGCAGTTCGGGCGAAGTGAACGCCTCCCACAGCTTGCCCTTCTTGATGTAGTTGCGGATATCGTGAACGCGCTCTTCGCCGAGCTGACCGTCGCGAAGGCGGGCCACCGCGTCATATTCGTAGAGGCCCTGCTGCGCCTTGGTGGTCGACTTGACGTTCCACTCGATCAGCGGGGCGTTGATCGCCTTGGAAATCTCGTGCGCGAGTACGGTTTTACCCGTGCCCGGCTCACCCTTGACCAGCAGCGGACGGCGCAGCGTCACAGCGGCATTCACCGCGACCTTGAGGTCTTCGGTCGCGATATAGTCGCTAGTGCCCTCGAAACGCTGCGGGTCGGTGGTGTCGGTCATCAGTTTTCCTTCAAAACGCAATATTTGTGCGCTGCGATAAGGAACGAGGGCCGCTCGTGCAAGGGGTTGGGGGCTAGTCCTTTTGGGGATGCGTTATTGCGGGAGCGACAATATCCGCTGCGCGATCAATTCGAGCGCCGTCTGGTCGAGCGCGGCTTCCTCGTTGCTCCAGCTCAGCACGAGAACGTGGTCGCGTCCCTCGCTGTCGGTGAGCAGCCAGGTGAGGTTGAGCACGCCCGGTTCGGAGCCGCCCTTGTAACCGGCATAAGCCCATTTCTCGCGCACATTGGCGGTCATGGATGGGTTGATCGCCATGACACCGAACGCGCCTTCGTCCGCGGTTTCGCGCATGTGGCGGAACAGACCTGCAAGGTCGGGTGCGTTGGCAAACCACTCGACATCGATCGCGACCGGACCGCCGGAAAATGCCGCCTGGATCTGCGACGCAGCGACCGCGACGTTCTCGATCGCGAAGAGGATTTCGAGCCGCTCTTCCGGATTGCCTTGCTGGTACTGGACCAGCCGATCCGCCGGGCCGCCCTTGAGCAGAAACATCTCGCGCGTTGTGAGGAAGGGATTGGTCAGCACCGGCTCGACATGGCCACTATCGACCATCGTCGCGAAAACCGCATCGCGCCCCAGTTCGGCGATCAGCGCGTCGGTCGCAGTGTTGTCCGAGATCGAGATCATCATGCTTGCAAGCGTATGCAGCGTGACGGGCGCATCCTCGGGCCAGTCCTGCATCATACCGCTTGGGAAAGAACGCGTGCCCGAGAGCGTCACCGTGTCATCCCAGCTGCGCTTGCCTTCCGCCACTTCGCGCGCGAGCGTGGCGAGAACGTAGAGCTTGAAGGTCGAGCCCAGCGGCATTTGCGCTTCGGGGTTGATCGCAATGACCGGATCGCCGCCATCGAGCGGGCCGAACCACGCGCTGACATTGCCGGGAAGCGCTTCCAGATCGGCGGTAATTTTCTCCGGGTCATCGCCAATTGGCTCGAACGCGGTGAACAGCAGCTCGCTGATTTTGTTACCGTCATTCGGATCAATCGCGAGCCCACCGCGAGCCATGGCGCGCTCCATGCGGATTGCCAGCGCCGAGCGGTTGCCGAGCGGGGGATTGACCTCCTCGACCCCGATCGCCGCGCCGAACTGGGCGTTGAACTGCTGGACAAGCGCATCGATCTGCGCCGGGGGAACCGCCGCTAGGAAGCCCTCGGTGAAGATGTCCGTTGGCTCGCCTTCGCCGTTGAGAAGCGCGACAACCTGCTCCGCACGCGCCTCGATGGGCGATTGCTCGGCCGCCTCGGTCGCTTCGCTCTCGCCGTCCTGCGCCAGAGCAGGCGAAGCGATGGGCAGCGACAGGGCAAGCGCGGAAGCAAGGGTCAGTTTCACGAGGGCCTTCATGGCGAATCCTTATAAAGGTGTGTTGGTGGCGTATAACAGCTGGCTTGTTCAAGCCAAGGCGTCGATCTCTTCGATCTTGCGGGCAAGCGATCTGGCGGCGAGCCAGTTGGCGAGCGCGATGAAGCCGAACAGCGCAACGGTGATGGCAATCGGCCCAGCCAGCCCTTCGAGTGTAATCGCCCAGCTACTGACTTGAGCGACCCTGAAAGCGACGACGCCGTAGAACATCGCGATCCCCGGCACCAGCGGCCCGAGATACAGGAGTGGAACGTTGCGCAGGAATTCGTGCTGACGCTCATACTGACGCTTGAGGTGAACGAGGCAGGGGTCTTCGGAACGGCGATCAATATTGCTGCCGCGCTTCAGAAGATTGCGTACCACGACAGCCACGCCGATCAGCACGACCATCGTCGACGATCCGAACAGCCACTCCCCCTTCGAAAAGGCTGCAATCGACGCTGCACCGAACAGCACCGTCACAAAGGCGGCTGCACCGTATTCGAAGATGTTGCGCACGCGGATCGTGCGCTCGAAGGTCGATGCGCGGCGGGCGCATGTGGCCGGATCGGAGAAGGTCGCATCGGCGGCCTCGGCCTGCCAGAGCGGGAATGGAGGGGTAGTCATGGCGTTTGCCCTTGCGAAGAGGAGGGGGTGGGGGCGGTGAAATGTTCGGCGATCAGCGCCTTGATGCGGTGCACGCGAACGCTGACCGCGCCGGGTGAGAGCCCGGTGATCTCGGCAATGTCCGCGCCGCTTTCGCCTTCGAGCCAGAGCACGATCACTTGCGCGTCGAGCGGCGGAAGACGGCGAACAAGCTCGGCTACCTGCGCCATGGCGAGCGCCTCGGCTGTGTCGTGCTCGACGTTGGCTGCGACCGGCAGAATGTCGATGTCTTCGAGTGGGACTTTTTTCGGTCGGTGCGCGGCCTTTGCCACATGATCGGCGGCGACATTGTGCGCGACGCGGTAAACCCAGGTCTTGAGCGCGCAGTCGCCCTTGAACCGCTGAAAACTGGTCCACAGCGCGCAATGCATCTCCTGTTCGAGATCGCGCGCTTTTTCCGCGTCGCGCTCAACGGCGCGGGCGAGACGGGCAAGGGCGGGAGCAAATTGCTCACCCGCTTGCCGGTAAAGAGTCTCAGCGTCTTGTGTCATGCCCCCTTAGTCCGGGCGGCGAAGGATTTCTTACATCGGGGCCGGAAAGTTTCTGGCCCGTCAGCCTGCGAACAACCCCATTGCCATCGCAAAGAACGCCAATTGGACGAGCAACATCACGATTGTCGCGATCTTCCATCCCGACCCCGCAGTTTGCATTCCGCGGCCCCAGGTCCACACACCGATCCCGCTCGTCGCGGCAGCCGCAAGCGCGAGCGCGACCCACGCGGACTGAGATGCGAGGATTACTCCGAGTCCGACGAGAACGAACAGTTCGACAAAGAGGGCGCCTGTGAACCAAACGATCGGAACGGGGCGATAGGAGCTGTCGGGCACTTCCCAGTCGGGCAGCGAGACGTCGGGACGCGAAATGCGCCGGTCGCCATAGGTGATGTCTTCCTTGCGGGGGTCCTTGTACTGCGGCTCCTCGCTATCAGGCATCAATCATGTCCCGATCCATCTCGCCCGCGCGGTTCTGGATGAAGTTGAAACGGTGCTCCGGGTTGCGGCCCATGAGCTGGTCGACCAGCTCCTTCACGCTCGCGCGCTGTTCGAATTCCGCAGGGAGAGTGATGCGGATGAGTGAACGCGTATCGGGGTTCATGGTCGTTTCGCGCAGCTGCTGCGGGTTCATCTCGCCGAGACCCTTGAACCGGCTAACTTCGACCTTCTTGCCCTTGAAGACAGTCGCTTCCAGCTCGGCGCGGTGTTCGTCGTCGCGAGCGTAGCGGCTCTCCTTGCCGGCGGTCAGCTTGTAGAGCGGGGGCTGAGCGAGATAGAGCCGCCCGTCGCGCACTATCTCGGCCATTTCCTGGAAGAAGAACGTCATCAGCAGCGTCGCGATGTGCGCGCCGTCGACATCGGCGTCGGTCATGATGATGATGCGGTCATAGCGCAAGTCTTGCGGATCACAGTCTTTGCGCGTCCCGCAGCCCATGGCGAGCGTCAGGTCGGCGATTTCGCTGTTGGCGCGGATCTTGTCGGCGCTGGCGGAGGCGACGTTGAGGATCTTGCCCCGGATCGGCAGGATCGCCTGCGTTTTGCGGTCGCGCGCCTGCTTGGCGCTGCCGCCTGCGGAGTCGCCTTCGACGATGAACAGTTCGGTGTCCTTATCGCCTTCACCGGAGCAATCGGTGAGTTTGCCGGGCAGGCGCAGCTTCTTTGCATTGGTCGCGGTCTTGCGCTTGATCTCGCGTTCCTGCTTCCTCCGCAGGCGCTCGTCCATGCGCTCCATCACCTGGCCCAGCAGCGCCTTGCCGCGCTCCATATTGTCGGTAAGGAAGTGATCGAAATGATCGCGCACCGCGGCTTCGACGAGGCGAGAAGCTTCGGGAGAGGTCAGGCGGTCCTTGGTCTGCGACTGGAATTGCGGATCGCGGATGAAAACGCTGAGCATTACCTCCGCGCCGGTCATCACGTCGTCGGCGGTGATGTCCTTGGCCTTTTTCACGCCGGTAAGCTCGCCGAATGCGCGCAGACCCTTAGTCAACGCGCCGCGCACGCCCTGTTCGTGGGTGCCGCCATCGGGGGTGGGGACGGTGTTACAGTACCAGCTGGTCGAGCCGTCCGAATAGAGCGGCCATGCTATCGCCCATTCGACGCGGCCTTGCGAATCCGGGAAGTCCTGCCGGCCTGTGAATGGCTCGGCGGTGACGCATTCGCGGTCGCCTACTTGCTCGGCGAGGTGATCGGCGAGACCGCCGGGGAACTTGAACACCGCCTCTTCGGGCACTTCCTCGGATGCAAGCGAGGGCGCGCATTTCCAGCGGATTTCGACCCCGGCGAACAAATATGCCTTTGATCGCGCGAGCTTGAACAGACGTGCCGGTTTGAACTGGCGGTCGCCGAAGATTTCTGCGTCGGGGGTGAAGGTGACGGTGGTGCCGCGCCGATTGGGCGCTGCGCCGACAGTTTCGATCTTGCCGAGCGTCTGCCCCTTGGCGAATTCCTGCGCGTAGAGTTGCTTATCGCGCGCAACCTCGACGCGAGTGTGGCTCGAAAGCGCGTTGACGACGCTGACACCGACCCCGTGAAGGCCACCCGAGGTGGCGTACGCTTTGCCTGAGAACTTGCCGCCCGAGTGCAGCGTCGACAGGATCACTTCGAGCGTCGATTTGCCCGGAAACTTGGGATGCTCGTCGACCGGGATGCCGCGCCCGTTGTCCGAAATGCTCAGGCGATTTCCTTCTTCGAGGCGCATTTCGATCCGGTTCGCATGGCCCGCGACTGCCTCGTCCATCGAGTTGTCGAGCACCTCGGCGGCGAGGTGGTGCAGCGCGCGGTCGTCGGTGCCGCCGATATACATACCGGGGCGGCGGCGCACGGGTTCGAGCCCTTCGAGGACTTCGATCGAGGAGGAATCGTAATCGCCGGAGCTGGCCGGTGCGTTTTCAAACAGGTCGTCAGACATGGCTTTGATATAGGCCCTCGCGCACCCGCCTCACAAGCGGATGCGAGCCGAATTTGCGGGGATAATCGGCGGTTGTGAGTGGGCCCTAGAAGCTGGTCGGCGCCGGATCGATCGCAACGACCTGATTGCCGCGAACCTCGCGCACTTCGAGCGCACGTTCGGCAACGCCGCTGCGGTTGAAGCGGAAGGCACCGTCGACGCCGAGAAAGCCGCCGCGATCGTAGAGCTGCTGGCGCGGGAAGCGGTCGCCCACGTCCCAATCGCGAGAGATGCGCAGGGTGAGCAGCACCGCGTCGTATCCGAGCGTGGCGATGCGGAACGGCCGGGCACCAAAACGTGCCTCGTAGCTGTCGGCGAAGCGGCGGAAACGACCGTCCGAAACGGCCGCGAAGAGCGCGCCATTGACCGCACTGGAGCGGGTGAGGGCAGCCTCTCCACTCCAAAGATTGGTGCCGAGGATGCGTGCACCGCCAGCGCCGTCAGCACGAAGCTCGCCTGCGGCTTGCACCGCCAGCCGCGCGCCATCGGCGATCAGCACGGTGTCATAGCCCCCGCGTGTGCGCAGGCGCTGTGCCGCGCTCACGATCGAGGTGTTGCCGCGTGCATAACGCTCAAACGCGACCAGGCTGCCGCCATACTCGCTGAGCGAGTTCTGCAGCGCGTTGTACGAGCGGGTGCCGTAATCGCCTTCGGGCAGAAGCGCGCCGAAGCTCGACGAACCGTTCTGGCGCGCAAAGGCGACCGAGCGGCGGATCGATTGCTCTGGGATATGGCCCATCACGAAGACATCGGTGCTAGCCACGGTCGCATCGTTCGAGAACGCGATCGAGGTCACGCCAGCCGGCCGCGCGGCGGCTTGAACGGCGGGCACATTGTCGGCGAGCAGCGGGCCGAGAATCAGCCGATTGCCATCGGCAATCGCGCGGCGTGCAGCGGCGGCAGCTCCGCTAGACGTGTCGTAGGTGGTGATGCGCAGGTTCTCGGCATTGGTGTCGAGCAGCGCCATGGTGGTCGCATTGGCGAGGCTCTGGCCCACCTCAGCTGTGCGTCCCGACATCGGCACCAGCAGCGCGACCCGGTGGCGGGTCGCATCGGTCGGCAGCGGCGTCGAGCCGGGCGAGGGCGTCGCGGTCGGCTCTGGCACGGTGGCGACGGTTTCGGTCTTCGGGATGACCTCACAACCCGCCAGCAGCAATGCACCTGCCGCAAGCGCAAGGCTGCGCTTCATCACGGACGAAAATCGGGAGTTCATTTCACGCTTCATTCTTGCCGACCCCTGATCGCTGCTTCATGGGTGTGCGGGTGAGCAAGCTCCCCGCCCCCGATGCAGCCGAGACTGAACCTTTATCCGAAGGTCTCTATATAGTCGCGACGCCGATTGGCAATCTTGGCGACATAACGCTCCGTGCAATCGACGTGCTGCGCCGCGCGGACGTGATTGCGTGCGAGGATACGCGCGTGACTGGCAAATTGCTCAAGGCGATTGGCGCGGACACGCGGATGCAGCGTTATGACGATCACGCTTCGGGTGACGTTCGAACCGCGTTGATCGAGCGAGCGCGTGGCGAAGCGGTCGCGCTGGTCAGCGATGCGGGAACTCCGCTCGTCTCCGATCCGGGCTATCGGCTCGTGAGAGAAGCGCGCGAGGCCGGGATCGACGTCACCACCATTCCGGGCGCTTGCGCGGCGGTCGCAGGGCTGACGCTTTCGGGGCTTCCCAATGACAGGTTTCTGTTCGCAGGCTTTCTCCCGGTGAAGGAGAAAGCGCGCGGGGAGGCGCTTGCCGAACTGGCAGGGGTCGAGGCAACGCTCGTCTTCTACGAGACTGGCCCAAGGCTAGAGCGCTCGCTCACCGCAATTGCGGAGGTCTGGCCGAACCGCGAAGTCGCGGTGGCGCGAGAATTAACCAAGCTTCACGAGGAATGCCGGACCGCAACCGCAAGCGACCTCGCCGAGCACTACGCCGCCCATCCACCCAAGGGCGAGATCGTGCTGTTGGTCGGCCCGCCTGCCGAAACCGCCCCCGAAGCCGATCCTGATGAACTGCTCCGTGGGGCGCTCGAGCATATGAGCGTGAGCAAGGCGGCCAAGGAGGTCGCCAAGGCCACCGGGCTCGATCGCCAGACACTCTATGCACGCGCAGTGGAGCTACGCGGCGAGTGAGCGAGAAACGGATCATTGCCGACCGCAAAGGGCGCGAGGCCGAAGCACAAGCCGCGCAATGGCTCATGCAACAGGGCTGGGAAGTCCTCGCCGAACGCCGCAGGACCAAGCTCGGCGAGATCGACCTGATCGCGCGCAAACAGGCTCTCGTCGCCTTTGTCGAGGTCAAGTGGCGCAAGTCTGCCCGCGACCTCGACCTCGCCATCGACGAACGCCGCCTTGCGCGGGTCGCCGCTGCTGTGGAAGTGGTCGCGCATGAATATGTCGGACCGGGGGAGGATATGCGTGTCGACGTAATCCTGCTTGCACCCGGCGCCCGGCCTCGCCACATCGAAAACGCCTGGATGCCATAGGAAGAACCATGTCACTCAAAGTCGCAGTCCAGATGGACCCCATAGAGGGCATCAACATCGCCGGAGACAGCTCGTTTGCACTGATGCTCGCCGCGCAGGCGCGGAGGCACGAAGTTTACGAGTACCACGTCGAAAGCCTTACGCTCGATGCCGATGATCGGCTGATCGCGGAGTGCTATCCGGTGACGGTCCAGCAGGTCCAAGGCGATCACTTCACAAAGGGCGAGGCGCAGCGCCTCGATCTTGGGCGCGATATCGACGTGGTGCTGATGCGGCAGGATCCGCCGTTCCACATGGGCTACATCACCGCGACACACTTGCTCGAGCGGATTGCGGACGAGACACTGGTGATCAACGATCCGGTCAGCGTTCGCAACGCGCCTGAAAAGGTGATGGTGCTCGATTATCGCAAGTACATGCCGCCAACGTTGGTGACGCGTTCGGTCGATGAAGTGCGCCGCTTTATGGCCGAACATGGCGCGGTGGTGGTCAAACCCATCCACGGAAATGGCGGCAAGGCGATTTTCCGCGTGCCTGCGGACGGCGACAATCTCACGGCCTTGTTCGAGGTCTTCAACCAGACTTGGCCCGAACCGCACATGGTCCAACCATTCCTCCCCGAAGTCGCACAAGGCGACAAGCGCATCGTCCTGATCGACGGAGAGGTCGCGGGCGCGATCAACCGCATTCCGGGCGAAGGCGAGTTCCGCTCAAACCTCGCCATGGGCGGCAGCGCGGAAGCGACCGAACTCACCGACCGCGAGCGCGAAATTTGCGAAGCGATGGGACCAGAGTTGAAAGCACGCGGTCTGCTGTTCGTCGGAATCGACGTGATCGGCGGCAAGTATCTGACAGAGATCAACGTCACATCGCCCACAGGCATCGTGGCCATCGACAAGTTCAATGGCACCGATACGGCGGGTATGATCTGGGACGCGATTGAAGGAAGACTTATTGATTGACCGGATGTTGTCGGGCTGGCCCGGAAAAACGCTCTATTTTCTGATTTGCCTGGGTTTTCTCGGGTTTGGCCTCGTCCGGTTGGGTGTTGGCTCTGCCGCGCTTGCACAGCTTGCAGGCTGGATCGAAATGGCTGAAATGACCGAAGCGATTGGCGAGGTCGGGCCGTTCCTATCCGAGCATGCCGACCAGTCACTCTATGCTTTCGGTGTGCCTGATTACTTCGCCTATATCGCGGCGATGGGATTGGTGCTGGTCGCCGGCACAATCGGCGCGATGCGGTTCAAGGCAGGCGGGATCAAGCTGATGGCGCTCTATCTCGTTATGCACGGCGCGCTGTTCGTGAACGCCATGGTGGTGAACCCGAAGGTGATCCTACTAGCTGTGACGGTCGCGCTGGTGGGCGTGCTCGCATGGCTGCGGCCACGATTTGCGAAGGGGCGGGGTTAGCGTTTCTTCGTGCTTTTCCGTGCTCTCGGATGCGCGCCTCGATATGTCTCGAGCAGGCTCGCCGCATCGACCTTGGTGTAGATCTGCGTACTCCCTAGCGAGGCGTGGCCCAGCAACTCCTGCAAGCTCCTCAAATCGGCTCCGGCCCCGAGCAGATGCGTTGCGAAAGAGTGCCTGAGGGCATGCGGCGTCGCGGTGTCGGGCAGGCCCAATGCGCGCCGCGCCTTGGCCATCGCCTTCTGCACCATGCCCTGTGACAGCGGACCGCCCTTTGCTCCTCGGAACAGCGGCTCCTTGGCCGAAAGCGGGTAGGGGCAGGCATCGCAATAGGCCGCTACCGCCTCGCGCGTGATCGTGAGCACGGGCACAAGGCGCTGTTTGCCGCCCTTGCCGGTGACCTGCAGCGTCTCGCCCAATGGCGCGTCGCGGCCTTCGAGCGAGAGCGCCTCGGCAATGCGCAGGCCGCTGCCATACATCAACAGCAACACTGCGCGGTCGCGCGCGCCGATCCAGTCCTCGGTCGCGGTGCCGTCGATCAGGTCGGCGATGTTGACCGCATCGTCGGGCGTAACAGGGCGGGGGAGGCCCTTCTTGAGCCGCGGCCCGCGCACACGGGGAGCCGCCGGATCGGGATCGCCACTTTCTGACCGGGCGAAGGCGATGAAGGCCTTCAGCGCGGACAGCTCGCGCGCGGCGGACGAGTTGGCGAGCCCCTCCGCCCGGCGGCCTGCGAGATGCGCGCGGAGATCGTGCGCTTCGAGGGCGGCGACATCCTCCCACGCGGCGAGATCGCGGGCATGGGCAAGCCGGCGCGCCGCCGAAACATAGGCGCGCACCGTATGAGGGGACCGGCGGCGGGCATTGGTGAGATGCTCGCCCCAAACTTCGAGAAGATCGGCAGCGCTCATGCCTCGACCAGGCTGTCGGCAACCAGCTGGCCCAGCACCGCGTCGAGCAGGGGGCGACCTTGCGCCGTGACCACGATCCGTTCGCCTGCGCGGCGCATCATCCCGATCGCTTCAAGGTGCGCGAGCTTGTCCATGTCGACTAGCTCTTGCGGCGAAAATCCGAACCGCGTTTCAAGCGCCCCAAGGTCAACGCCCTCAGTGAGCCGCAGGCCCATCAGCAAGGCTTCGGACGCCTGCTCCTCGGTCGAGAGAAGACGCTGCTCCGCGATCCCGTGGCCACGCTCCCCGACAGCGCGCAGGAAGTTCTCCGGCTTCTTGTGCCGCACGGTCGCAAAGCCGCCCCGCCGTCCATGTGCACCGGGGCCGATCCCGGCGTAATCCTCGTAGCGCCAATAGGTGAGGTTGTGACGACTCTCCTCACCCTGTCGCGCGTGGTTGCTGGTTTCGTACGCAGGCATACCGCCAGCATCGGTGAGAGACTGCGTGAGTTCGAACAATTCCGCTGCCTCGTCATCATCAAGCGGCTCGAAAACGCCGCGCCGTACATCGGTGGCAAAGCGCGTGCCGGGTTCGATCGTCAGCTGGTAAAGAGAGAGATGCGAAGTGCCGAATCCGAGCGCGCGCTCAAGCTCGGCGCGCCATTGATCAGGCTTCTGGCCCGGAAGCGCGTAGATCAGGTCGAAACTGACCCGGTCAAACGCGGTCTGAGCGATATCTAACGCGTTGAGGGCTTCATCTGAGCCGTGCAAACGCCCCAGCCAGCGCAACGTATCATCGTCGAGCGACTGAATGCCGAGCGACACGCGATTGATCCCTGCGCTCGCCAAAGCGGCGAAGTTTGCGGCCTCGACCGAGGAGGGATTGGCTTCAAGCGTAATCTCGATATCGCTCGCAAAGCCCCATAATCCCTGCGCTTCTTCGATCAATCTTGCAGCCAGCGCAGGCGGCATCAGCGAAGGAGTCCCTCCGCCGAAAAAGATCGAGGTCAGCGCCTCGTCTCCGGCCTCAGCCGCCTCGGCACGCATGTCGGCGAGCAGGGCAGCTTCCCATGCCTCGAATTCAACCTTCTCGCGCACATGCGAGTTGAAGTCACAATAGGGGCACTTCTTCGCGCAAAACGGCCAGTGGATGTAAAGGGCGCGGGCCAAGGTTTCAGTCTTTCTTAAAGCTCGGGGTTCAGGCTTTAGGCCATGGGCAAAGGCACGACAATTCTTGGCGCACTCGTGCTTGTGGGCGCAGGACTGGCAGCGCCGACGCAAGCAGTCGAAGGCGATGCTCCGCAAGAGCGTGTTTGGCTCGCCGCGCACAATGCCGAACGTGACGAATTCGGCGTTGCTCCTCTGCGCTGGAATGCCCGACTTGCGAGCGAAGCGCGCGACTATGCCCGCCAGCTGGCACGCACTGAGCGGCTGCGCCATTCTACCTATGAAAAGCGCAACGGAACGGGCGAGAACCTCTGGATGGGCACCGCCGGTCGCTTCACTCCCGCCGACATGATCGACGCGTTCGCGAGCGAGAAACGCTATTTCCGAGCAGGCCAGTTCCCGCGCGTCTCAAGCACTGGCAACTGGGCCGATGTAGGGCACTACACGCAGATAGTGTGGGAAGAGACGCGCGAAGTCGGCTGTGCCACCGCTCGCGGTGCGAGGTTCGATGTGCTGGTGTGCCGCTACTGGCCCGCGGGCAATGTCATGGGGCAGCGCATCGCACCGGGCCGCAGGCTCGCACGGCGTTAAGCTCCGAACTGATCGGCGACGAGCTTGGCAAACGCATCGGCGCGGTGGCTGATCGCGTGTTTCTCGGCAGGGTCGATCTCGGCGAAGGTCTGGTCGCGGCCCTCCGGGACAAACACCGGATCATAGCCGAAACCCATCTTTCCGCGCGGTGGCCAGGTGAGCGAGCCGGGGCACTGCCCCTCGTAGACCGCGTGTTCGCCGTCGGGCCAGGCAACCGCCAGCACGCAGTGAAACGCTGCCGATCGGTTGGTGTCGGGGCCAAGCTCCTGTAACATGCCTTCGACCTTGCCCATAGCCATGTACCAGTCGCGGCCCGGCGCGCCTTCGAAGTGCTGCCGCTCTGCCCAGTCGGCTGTGTAAACGCCGGGGCGGCCGTCCAGTGCATTTACGGACAAGCCACTGTCATCTGCGAGTGCAGCAAGGCCAGACGCCTCCGCCGCAGCGCGCGCCTTGATCAGCGCGTTCTGCGCGAAGGTCGTTCCGGTTTCCGGCGGTTCGGGCAGGCCGAGCGACCCGGCGGAGATGCACTTCATCCCATAAGGGTCGAGCAGCGCCGAAATCTCTTTCAGCTTGCCTGCATTATGGGTCGCGATGACAAGCGATCCGCCGCCGAGTTTCCGGGTCATTTGGTCGCTTCGACCTGCGCGGCGAAGATCTGGTCACACCCGATCCGGGCAAGCCTGAGGAGGCGCAGTAGGCCCTCTTCGTCATAGGTTGCACCCTCGGCAGTGGCCTGCACCTCGGCGATCTGACCGCCGCCGATGAGCACGAAGTTTGCGTCCGCATCGGCGTCGCTGTCCTCGGGATAGTCGAGGTCGAGAACGGGCGTACCTTTGTAGATACCGCAAGAAATCGCGGCGACCTGACCTGTGATAGGGTCTTCCTTCAACTCGCCTGCCTCGATCAGCGTGTTGATCGCCAGTCGAAGCGCAACCCAGGCGCCGGAGATCGAGGCGGTGCGGGTGCCGCCATCAGCCTGAATTACGTCACAATCCAGGGTGATCTGGCGCTCGCCGAGCTTCTTGAGATCGACCACTGCGCGCAAGGACCGCCCGATCAGGCGCTGAATTTCCTGCGTGCGACCCGATTGCTTGCCACGCGCCGCTTCGCGGCTGCCGCGAGTGTGCGTGGCGCGTGGGAGCATCGAGTATTCACCCGTGACCCAGCCTTCGCCCTTGCCGCGCAGCCATGGCGGAATCCGTTCTTCGATGCTGGCGGTGCACAGCACGCGCGTATCGCCAAAGCTGACGAGGCAGGAGCCTTCAGCGTGCTTGGTGAAGCCGGTTTCGATCGTGATTGCGCGCATCTCATCGGGCGCGCGTCCTGAAGGGCGCATGTGTTCTTGATCCTCAAATGCGAGTCGTGTTGCAAGCCGTTTGGCGGGGAACGCAGCGCCTAGCAAGGCTTGGCGCGGACGTATCACTTGCTAAATGGGGTGCATGGCCTCCACTCCGATCACCGAACTGACCGAGCGTGCGCGCGAGATCTTTCGGCTCGTGGTCGAAGGATATCTCGAGAGCGGACAGCCAGTGGGGTCGAAGACTCTGGCGAATGACAGTGCGCTCAACCTCTCGCCAGCATCGATCCGAAGCGTGCTCGCCGACCTCGAAGGGCTGGGACTGCTGGCTGCGCCGCATACCAGCGCCGGGCGCATGCCGACCGATGCGGGACTGCGCATATTCGTCGACGGCATGATGCGTGTGGCCGAGCCGACGGCGGAAGAGCGCGCGCAGATTGAGGCGCGGCTTTCCGAGAGCGGCCCGGTCGAACAGGCGCTCCAGAAAACCAGCGCGCTACTGTCAGAGCTTTCGGGGGCTGCCGGCATGGTAATGGTCCCTACGCGCGAACAGCGGCTTGCGCAGTTCAGCCTCGTCAGTCTTGGGCAGGGCAGAGCGCTTGCCGTTCTGGTGGGTGAAGATGGCGGGGTCGAGAACCGCGTCCTCGACCTCGATACCTCCGCCCCCGGTTCGCTCGAAGCGGCGAGCAATTACATCAATGCGCGTCTCGCAGGACGCACGCTCGCCGAAGCCGGGGAAGCGATGCGCGCCGAGATAAAGGCGGGCAAAACGCAGCTCGACAGCGCCAGCCGCGATCTGGTCGAACGCGGGCTCGCGGTTTGGAGCGAGGATGCCGACCAGCGTCCGGTCCTGATCGTGCGCGGCGCTGCCAACCTCATCGACGATGAAGCTATGGGCGATATCGAGCGCGTCCGCTCGCTGCTCGACGACCTTGAGAACAAGCAATCGGTCTCCGCCCTACTCGAAAGCGCGCGCGAGGCCGAGGCTACGCGGATCTTCATCGGCAGCGAGAACCGCCTGTTCGGACTTTCCGGCTCATCGGTTATCGCTTCGCCCTATCGCGACATGGAAGGCCGCGTAGTGGGAGTTCTCGGCGTGATCGGCCCCACGCGCTTGAATTACGCGCGCGTGGTCCCCATGGTTGACCTCACGGCCCGATCTTTGGGCAAGTTCATCACTTGAACGGAAATTTGCAAAGACATGACTGACAATGACAAGTCGCAGGACGATGCGGCGCAAGACGAAGCCGTCAAAGAAGAATTGAAGGGCGTTCCCGAGGAATTCCTCGATGATGAGGGCGAATTGGAAGCGCCGGAAGAGCCCGCGACCGACTCAGCCCTTGCTGAAGCGATTGAATCGCTGCGCAAGGATCTCGAAGCGGCAAAGCAGGACGTGCTTTACGCGCAGGCCGAGACGCAGAATGTGCGTCGCCGTGCGGAGAAGGATATCAAGGATGCGCGCAACTACGCCTCGACCGGCTTTGCCCGCGATATCCTTTCGGTCTGGGACAATCTCAGCCGGGCCGTGCAGGCGATCCCCGATAGCGTGCGTGAGGACGACAAGATGCAGGGCCTCGTGGTCGGTATCGAAGCGACTCAGCGCGAGCTTGAAAAGGTCTTCCAGCAGCACGGCATCAAGCGTGTTGCAGCAATGGGGCTACCGCTCGATCCGAACCAGCATCAGGCGATGATGGAAATCCCCTCGGATGAGCATGAGCCCGGGACGGTTGTGCAGGAAATGCAGGCAGGCTGGGTGATCAAGGACCGCCTGCTGCGCCCCGCAATGGTGGGCGTTGCTAAGAAGCCCGACTGATGGCCTTAACCCTCAGCGCCTTGGTCGAGCGGTCTTGCCGCTTCGACGAGCTTCGCTGTCGCTTTGGCCCTTCGCCATGCGATCCCGCTTGATGGGATGAGTACGCGAAGGGGCTAGGCGATGGAGCGAATTGAGATGGTCACGCTGGCGAGCGCAGGCGCGCTTGCCTTGGGCCTGGCAGCCAGTCAGGCGAGTGCTGAGGCGCATGAGGAGGCCGAAGCGGCCCCGGTCATGGTCGAAATGTCGGCTGAAGATATCGTGAGAGCGCGGCGCACAACCTATTTCCTCTCCACCCAGGCAGTCGGCCAGATCAAGGCAGGCATAGACGAAGGCGGCGATCTGCGCCGCACGCGCGGCGGAGCACGGATGCTCGCTCGCTGGGCCGAGGCACTGCCTTCGATGTTCCCCGAAGGCACCGACATCGAAGGGTCGCGCGCATTAGCGACCGTGTGGTCCGATCGCGAGGGTTTCGAAGCGGCCGCCGAAGCCTATCGCGCAGCCGCGCAGAACGTCGCCGAAACCGCCGCAACGGGTGATCGTGAAGCGACCAACGCGGCGTTCATGACGATGGCAGGCACCTGTCATGCGTGCCACGAAGCCTATCGCGCAAAATAGCCCTTCTCACACCGAATTTGCACGTTCTCAAGCGTGTGCTAGCTTCACGCTCAAGCCGCACCGATTGATCGGTTAGGGGTTGAGGGGGGATTGCAATGAAGGTTTGGCAAGGTTGCCTTTTGGCATTCGGTGCGTTCGTGCTGCTCATCGCAGCGATTGTGGGCGTCGTTTTCTACGCGACCAGCGGGATTGTCGACACGGCTGACGAGTTCTTCGAAGCGACAAGCGAAGGCGATTATTTGACCGCCTACGGCCTCACATCGCAGCAATTGCAAAGCACCCTGACCGAAGAGCAACTCGAAGCCTTTGCCGTCGACTACGGGCTCGATGCGGTCAGCGAAACAAGCTGGAGTTCGCGCAACATCAACAACGATCGCGGCGAGTTGGTCGGGACGCTCACCACCGCTGGTGGTGGCACGATTCCGGTCGAGATCGACCTCGTCTATGAAGGCGAGGAATGGAAGATCTCCTTCATTAACGTAAACGCGAGCGGTGCGAGCGCGACTGGCGGGGGAGGGTCTGCAAGCGCCTCTTCGCCCGAGCCGATGGTGCTCCCGAGCGCGTCCGATCAGGAAGACCTGTTGTTCTTCGCCGGGACCGGATTCGTCAACGCGCTTCAGGACGGGAGCTGGGAGAGCTGGCAAAACCGCTTCATCGACGAGATCAGCGCTGAGGACCTTGAAGCGAACTTCGCTTCTTTCGCCGATAGCGAACCGGCGCTGCGCCGCGCGATTGCTCAAGGTGCCGAGTTCGAACCGGCAACGCAGCTCAACGACAACGGCCAGCTCGAACTGAGCGGGACCTACGGCGGGCGCCTGCGCTTTCGCTACATCTTTACCGGTGAAGGCGACGCCGATCCCAAGATCAGCTTCGTCGACTACGAGATGGAGTGATTGCGCGCCCGTCTAGCCGAAACTCGGCAGCGGGCTCGCTTCGATGTCGGCGATCAGCTGCTTGTTCATTGCGGTCTTGTTGGCGTTGAACGCGCCGGGGTTAAGCCTGGCCCATTCGCCTAGCAATTTCTCAAGCGCTGCTTCGACCTCGTCCGGCGCCACGACGTCGTCGAAATAGCCGACCTCGCGCGCCTGATCCGGTGCGAACAATTGCGAAGTTGCGACCGCCTTGCGACCGGTTGAATTGAGCCGCGCCGCGCCGAGGATCATCGGGTAGATCGGCAGGGCCATCCCGATTGCGCTTTCGTTCATGCCGGTCACGAAATCGCCTTGGGTTCCGATCGCGCGGTCGGCGGCGAGCATCAGGAAAGCGCCCATCGGATAAGCGTGGCCCTCGCAAACGGTGACGACCGGGGCGGGGTGCTTGAGGATCGCGAGGATCGCGTCCTTACCGGCTTGCAATTGCGCGGTTGCCACGTCCGGGCCTGCTGCAAAGCCCTTGAGGTCGAAACCAGCCGACCAGATCCCCTTGCGCCCCCTGATCGCGACCGGCTTCTGATCGGCTGCGGCATCGGACAAGGCCGCGACCAACGCGTTAAGCTTTTCGGTGTTAAGCGCGTTCACCTTGCCATCGTCCATGGTGATGATGTGCGCGCCATTTTCCTGCGTGTGGGTGATCATTGATGGCTCCCGATTTGGTGTTCTGGTTGGTCGCTTATCTGGCGCTATCGGCTACGCCAATGGCAAATTTGAGGGTGCCGCTACGACGCGCTGCGTCCGTGTCTCACAACAAGTAGATGACGAGATATCTGAGGCACAATGCGGCCAGCAGGACGATCTGGATGCGGCTGTTCCTGACAATCATCACCGCGCACATCAGAGTGACGAGAATGGCCGTGAAGCCTATAGCCACCGGGTTCATCGCCAGCGGCGCGAGTTCGGGATCGGAAATCATGAAGGCCCACTGCGCAAACACCAGCGTCACGAGAATGCCCATGACCGTTCGGCGAACGCGGAAGAAATGCGTGTCGAGATCCTGAAACCGGTCAGGGTTGGTCGGGAAAACCAGCCTAGCAGCGAGGTAATAGGCCGAGGTGAACGCCGTCACGCCCAGCAACATGCGCGGCGACACCTCGACGATTTCTCGAAAGTTCCAGGCGACAACCCAGAACGACAACAGGTCAAGCACGACGAAAAGCCCGAGCAGCGGCGTCAGCCATCCGATCGTGAAGCTGCGCTCTTCGGCCTCCGTCTCAAACTCGTTTTCAAGCGTTCGCCCAAAACCTGAAAGAAGCTCTGCCAAAGACAGGCCAAGCAGCAAGGCGTAGAAAACGAATATGAACTCGAAATCGGTCACAAGGTCGCGCCTTCAAAACGGACCAGCACGTCATAGGCTTCACGCGACGCAACGCCGGCCAGCCTGACACCGTGCCTCAACAGAAATGCGTGTTTCACGATCTCTGCTTGCTGCTCGATCCCGTAGTCGCTCAGGGGTTGGCCCGGCTTGAGGCTGTAATCGTAGCGGCAAAAGGGGTGGCGGTTGAGGATGAGATACCATTCGCCCTTCATCTGGGTCTGCCAGACATGGGTGAGCTCGTGAATCAGCAATCCCTGCCTCAGCACGCTTTCCTTGCTGAAATCCTCACAATAGGCGCTGCCTTCAGGGTGGAAATGCAGATGGCCGCGCGGTGCCATTGTCACGCGCTTGGGCTGAAACGGAAACCACTTGCGGCGACGGATTTGCACGCCGGAATAGTCGATCGCATCACCGAACACGGTGCGCGCGATTTCAACTTCACCGGGTGTGAGGTGGCGCTTACCCCCGACCGGACAGGCGGGAAGCTTGTCCAGCGGCGGAGAAGCGCCCTTGAGCGGGGCCATGCCCTGGCTCAAGTGAGCATCCTCAGCGTTCGTCGCCGGCGGCGCGGATCTCGGCTTCGAATTCGTGCGTATCGCCGCCCGAAACCTTGAGAGTGACTGTGGTGCTGCCACCGGGCTGAAGGTCGGCGGAAGGTTCCATCGCCATTACGTGCAGGTCGCCCGGCTTGAACTCGAGCTCGGTGCCATTGCTCACAGAAATGGGAACGGCTTCCTGCATCTCCATCTGAAGATTGTATTCGCGGAACTGGTGGATCACCGCGCTCTCCGCACCTTCGACCTGAACGCGGCCGAGCGAGAATGCGCGATCGCCTTCATAGGCAAAGTCAAAATAGATCGCCGCCGGATTGCCCTCGACTGGGGCGAGCACCATGCGTGCGTTCTCGATCGAGATACCGTCGATCACGCCTTCGACCGGAGCCTCGACCACTTCGGTTTCGCCCCCGCATGCCGTGAGCGCGAGCGATGCGCTCATGACCAGTCCTGCAATTACCCGATTGATCCCGTTGCCGCGCATATTTTGAACCCTTCTGAAAATGTCCCGTCCGTGGAAGATGCAAAAACTAGAAGCTTCCCCTTCTTGTGCCAAGCGAAACCGCACCTATATCCGCCTCATATTCGAGCCGCCGAGCCACTTTGCCGGGACTGGGGAGTGCGAGGCGCGGTGTCCAACAAGACCTAAGAGATGGGAACAACATGGGTAAAGTAATCGGTATCGACCTCGGTACGACCAATAGCTGCGTCGCTGTCATGGACGGCGGCAAGCCGAAGGTCATCGAGAATTCGGAAGGCGCACGTACGACGCCTTCGATCGTTGCATTCACCAAGGATGGCGAGCGCCTGATCGGCCAGCCGGCAAAACGCCAGGCCGTCACCAACCCCGACAACACGCTGTTTGCGATCAAGCGCCTGATCGGTCGCCGCTTCGACGACAAGACGACCAAGAAGGACATGGAAATCGTCCCCTACGACATCGTCAAAGGCAAGAACGGCGATGCATGGGTTGAAGCAGGCGGTGAACAGTATTCCCCCAGCCAGATTTCGGCCTTCATCCTGCAGAAGATGAAGGAAACCGCCGAGGGTTATCTCGGTGAAGATGTGACGCAGGCGGTCATCACCGTTCCTGCCTACTTCAACGACGCCCAGCGTCAGGCCACCAAGGATGCTGGCCAGATTGCCGGCCTTGAAGTGCTGCGCATCATCAACGAGCCGACCGCGGCCGCTCTTGCCTATGGCATGGAGAAGGAAGACGGTAAGACCATCGCTGTCTACGACCTTGGCGGCGGCACGTTCGACGTCTCCATCCTCGAGATCGGTGACGGCGTGTTCGAAGTGAAGTCGACCAATGGCGACACCTTCCTTGGCGGTGAAGACTTCGACAACGCAATCGTCGAATATCTCGCCGACCAGTTCCAGAAGAAAGAAAACATGGACCTGCGCGCCGACAAGCTCGCGCTGCAGCGCCTCAAGGAAGCTGCTGAAAAGGCCAAGATCGAACTGTCGAGCTCGGCCACGACGGAAGTGAACCTGCCCTTCATCACCGCACGCATGGAAGGTGGCTCGTCCACCCCGCTGCACCTTGTGGAAACGATCAGCCGCTCGGACCTCGAAAAGCTGGTCGGCGATCTCATCAACCGCACTCTCGAGCCGTGCAAGAAGGCGCTTGCCGATGCGGGCGTTTCGAAGGACGAGATCGACGAGGTTATCCTCGTCGGCGGTATGACCCGCATGCCCAAGGTCCGCGAAGTCGTTGAGAAGTTCTTTGAAGCCAAGCCGCATACCGGTGTAAACCCTGACGAAGTCGTTGCCATGGGTGCTGCCATTCAGGCGGGCGTCCTTCAGGGCGACGTCAAGGACGTGCTGCTGCTCGACGTGACCCCGCTGTCGCTGGGTATCGAGACGCTGGGTGGTGTCTTTACCCGCATGATCGACCGCAACACGACGATCCCGACCAAGAAGACCCAGACGTATTCGACCGCGGAGGACAACCAGAACGCGGTGACGATTAAGGTCTTCCAGGGCGAGCGTGAAATGGCGAGCGACAACAAGCTGCTCGGCAATTTCGACCTCGTCGGTATTCCGCCGGCACCGCGCGGCGTGCCGCAAATTGAAGTCACTTTCGACATCGACGCCAACGGCATCGTCTCCGTGTCCGCCAAGGACAAGGGCACCGGCAAGGAGCAGACGATCAAGATCCAGGCATCGGGCGGTCTTTCCGACGCTGACATCGATCAGATGGTTCAGGACGCAGAGAAGTTCGCCGACGAGGACAAGAAGCGGCGCGAAGGCGCCGAGGCCCGCAACCAGGCCGACAGCCTCGTCCACGCGACCGAAAAGCAGCTTGAAGAAAACGGCGACAAGATCGACGCTGAAACCAAGACTGCCGTCGAAGAAGCAATCGCTGCGACCAAGACTGCTCTCGAAGGCGACGACGCTGAAGAGATCAACGCCAAGGCGCAGGAACTGACGCAGGCCGCCATGAAAATGGGCGAGCAGATTTACAAGCAGGAGCAGGAAGCTGGTCCGGCAGGTGATGAAGCTGGCGAAGAGGCCGCACCAGAGGAAGAGGCCGAGGACGAAGACGTCGTCGACGCCGAATTCTCCGAGGTCGACGAAGACAACAAGGGCTGATGTCCTGATGGAAGAGACACTCGCCACCGTCGCCCATGCGCGCCGGTGGCGAGCGCTCTTTGGGACCTAGACCTATGGCAGCGACCAGCATCGACTATTACGAAACACTCGGTGTTTCGCGCGACGCGGACGGGGCGACGCTCAAGAGCGCCTACCGCAAGCTCGCAATGAAATGGCACCCCGACCGCAATCCGGGCGACGCCGAGGCAGAGGCCAAGTTCAAGGCCTGCAACGAGGCGTATGAATGCCTCAAGGACCCGCAAAAGCGCGCGGCCTATGACCGTTTCGGCCACGAAGCCTTCACCCAGGGCATGGGCGGAGGCGGCGGCTTTGGCGGCGGCGGACGCGGCGGGCAGGGTGAATTTGCCGATATCGGGGACATCTTCGAGACCATATTCGGCAGCGCCTTCGGTGGCGGTGGCGGCATGGGCGGACATCGCCAGCAGCAGCGTCGCGGCGCCGACCTGCGCTACGACATGCAGGTCAGCCTCGACGAGGCATTTCACGGCAAATCGACCGAAATCGAGATCGAAGTCTCCCAATCCTGCGAGACCTGCGACGGATCGGGCGCCAAGCCCGGCACGTCCGAGCGCACCTGTAATCTGTGCCACGGTCAGGGCACCGTACGCGCAAAGCAAGGCCTGTTCGTGGTCGAGCGGCCATGCCCGACCTGCTCGGGTCGCGGGCAGGTCATCGAAGACCCTTGCGGCGAATGTCGGGGCGAAGGCCGGGTCGATCGCCCGCAGGCGTTGCAAGTCGATATTCCGCCCGGCGTCGACACCGGCACGCGGATCCGTTTGTCGGGCAAGGGTGAAGCGGGCGCACGCGGCGCTCCGGCGGGTGACCTCTACATCTTCGTCCACGTCAAACCGCACAAGCTGTTCGAGCGCGAAGGCACGACGCTCGCCACACGCGTCCCGGTGAGCTTCACCACCGCAGCGCTTGGCGGCAGCGTCGACATTCCCGATCTCGACGGTTCGACCAACACGATCGACATTCCCGCTGGCATCCAGTCGGGCAAGCAGCTGCGCGTTCGCGGGGCCGGCATGCCCGTCCTGCAAGGACGCGGACGCGGCGATCTGGTGGTCGAAATTAAGGTCGAAACTCCGACCAAGCTGAGCCGCAAGCAGAAGGAAATCCTCACCGAGTTTCGCGAGACCGAGACCGGCGACGAGTGCCCCGAAAGCCGCAGCTTCTTCTCCAAGCTCAAGGATGCTTTCGGCGCCTGACACGCTCGACAGGGTTCAAGAACGCTCCTAAGCCTCTAATCCAAGAGGGAGAGCTTTCATGAACCGTATTGCCGCACTCGCACTGGCCTCAGCCGCGCTCGCTGTCACCGGAGGCGTGGTTGCGACCACGACCGCCAGCGCTCAGCGCAATCTCGACGCGGTCGAGATCACGACGCAGGAAGTCGCGCCGGGTATCGCGGTGCTGTTCGGCGCGGGCGGCAATATCGGGGTCAGCCATGGCGAGGACGCGACGGTCATCATCGATGATCAGTTTGCGCCGCTCTCGGGCAAGATCGAGCGCGCAATCGCCAATCTAGGCGCAACGCCGGTCAAATATGTGATCAACACGCACTGGCACTTCGACCACACCGGCGGGAACGAACATTTCGGCGGGACCGGTGCGACGATCTTCGCACACGACAATGTCCGGGTGCGCATGGCGGAAGGGTCGGGACCCGATGCGCGTTTCCAGGTGCCACCGGCATCTGACGCAGCGCTCCCGGTCGTGACCTATCCGCAAGGGCTTCGGATGCATGTCAACGGCGACACGCTCAACCTCATGTTCTTCGGCGGGGGCCATACCGATGGCGACAGCGTGGTTGTGTGGGAAGAGGCCAATGTGATCCACATGGGCGATCTCTACTTCAAGATTCCGGGTTATCCGTTCGTCGACATCGCTTCGGGCGGCAGCGTCTACAATCTGATGAATACGCTCGATGTCGTGATCGCGATGATCGATGAAGAAACGCAGGTGATCCCCGGTCACGGCCCGATGTCCAATCAGGCCGAACTGATCGCCTACCGCGCCATGATCGGTGAAGTCGTGAGCCGGGTCGAGGAGCTGAAGGGGCAGGGCATGACGCTGGAAGAAGCCATCGCGGCCAAGCCGCTCGCCGATATCGACCGGGGCGAGGGCGGGTTCATTGGCCCCGATGATTTCATCACCGCCGTCTGGAAAAGCGACGCGGATTGAGCCCGTTTGGCGCTAGCCGCTAGCCCAGCCGCTCTTCCACCTCGCGCCGCAAATCGCGCAACAGACCCTGCTGGCAGCGTCCGGCGAGGTACTCCTCCTCGATAATCGCGAGGAATGCGGCCTTCTTGGTCGAGCGTACGAGGTCTACATCGAGCGGCCCCTCCACCGTGGAGGCGACGAGGTCGATCATCCGTTCCGACCCGTGGAGGCGTCCCCAAAGATAATCGTTCTCGCGATAGAACCGGCTGAAGAACGCGCCGAAATTATAGAACTCAGTCCCGCGCAAGGTCGCCTGCGTGCCGCCTTCGCGGATTGCCAGCGCGTCGTCGGGCGAGATGCGGTCGATCTTGACCGGGTTGTGCTCGACCAGCCCCTCGCGCTGGGTCAACGGCAGGGTGGCGACGTCGTAGAAGGGGAAGCCGAGATATGTGAACAGCATGCGCCGTTTCAGGTTCTTGGGCATTTCGCTGAGCGCGTCTGACAGCATTTGCTCGGCCTCGAGATCGGTCTCTGGCAGCAACCGCCGGGCGGCCAGAAAATCGAGCACCGCGCCCGGTTCCTCAAGGACTGATTCCGCCAGTTCCTTGAAGCCTTCGCCAATTTCGGCGCTCAGAACCGCGTTGTCGTCTGCCCGGCGATAGAGCGCGAGGATATCGTAGATCCTGCCCCGCGCCACATCGAGCGCGTCGTCGGGTATCTCGGGATCGATCTCCCAATCACGCGACAGCCTGCGGGCGAGCAATTGCAGCCGGCGAATGCGAAAACCGATGTCGTGGGTGCGCAGGAATGCGATTGCCGCTTCGGTCGCGCCGCCGCTTTCCTCGGTCAGTTCTTCAAGCCCTCGCGCCGCCAGTTCTCGCCGAAATGCCGCGGCTATCGGAGCGGCATCGGTCAGCGCCAGATCGGGCGCAGCGGCATGGGTCAGCTGGGCGAGCCGATCGATGATCGCCGAAAACTTGGTCTGCGCATAAGCGCCGAAGGCATAGCCCGCCCGCTCCGCCGCTGCCTGCTGCGCCCGCGCCCGCCATGCTGCGAGCCGCTTGGGCGTGGGCTTGTCGAGGAAAAAGGTGAGCCCGAACAGTTTTTCAACCGCGCGGTCGATTTCCGGTCGCAATCCCTTGACGATGCGCTGCATGCGAAGGGCGTCGCGCGATTGCTCCTCGATCCGTTCAAGGTCGTCGCGTATCGGCTGCTCGCGCGGGATCGTCGAAAGCGAGCCGAAGATCGAGCTGAACCAGCCGATCTCGGGCGGGGCTTCGGTCGTGTCATCGTCAGCCGGGCTGGTGCGGTCGGGCCGCGGGTCGATATAAACGAAGCGCCGATCGACCTCGCGCTGCGAGGTGCGCGTGCCCATCGCCTCGAGAGCGGCGCCAAAGGGCTTGTTGACCAGCACCGATCCATCGATCAGCGCGACGTGATCCACCGTCCCGTCGCGCAAATGGACCGGCATCACCCGGTTGAGGAATGAGCCGCGCGACTTCCAACGATGACCTTCCTTTTCGGCAAGCTCGTCGATCTCGTTGAGGACCAGCGGAGGGAATGCTCCTGGAAAGCTTGCAGTCGCTCGCGCGGCGAGCACCAACTCGAGCGGATCGGCAAGCCTCTCACCCGGCTCGGCAGGCGTGGTCGCGCGGAAGTCGATGGCCATGCGGTGCTCGGTTTCCTGAATTACCGGCGGCGAATTGAGACGCAAAGTCTCAGGGTGGCCGCGAAAATCGGTCGCGGTCACCAGCAGGTCGATCGGATGGCCGGGCGGGAGCAGCGGCGGGCCCGGCTTGGCAGCTGCCATGCTTTCGAGCGCTTCGTAGAGCATTGCCGAGAACCGCGCGCCAGAAAAGGGCGGGCTGAACCAGCGGCCACGAACCAGTTGCGAGACCTTGCGCCGCACTTCATCGCGGGTCTCGGGCGAAACGCTTTCGCTCACGGCATTGCCGGGACGATTGAGGAACCAGTTGGCGATCGGCTGCGCCCACAACTTGGCATAACGCCACATCGGTTCTGCCTTGGGATCGGTCAGTTCGCTGACGTCGGCGTTTTCTAGCCAGAGGTCGGTGAGCGGCTCGAGCGAGTGCCCCGAATGCATCGCTTGCGCGAGGAAGACCGCGTTGATCCCGCCCGCGCTCGCACCCGTGAGGATGTCGGGCAGGACGCGCAGGCGTAGCGCTCTCTCGCGCTCGATCTCGGCGATAAACTCGCGGTAGACACCTGCCACTCCGTTGACTGGCTCCATGTCGGGCGAGTGGTAACAACGGCTCGCCCGTGCGAGGTGCCAGACTTCCTTTGTGACGCCGTGCATATAGACGGCGAGGCTGACGCCGCCATAGCAGACCAGAGCAAGCCGGAGTTCCTTTTGCCGCATGCGACTGCTGTGGCGGGATAAGCGCGACTTGGCAATTGCGTTCCACAAATGTTCTGTTTACGGCTTAGCCCATGGCAAAGTCCAAAAAGCGATATGTTTGCGCCAATTGCGGCAGCGTGACGTCCAAATGGCAGGGGCAATGCGCTGATTGCGGGGAGTGGAATACGCTCACCGAAGAAGCGCCTGCGACGGTGTTCTCGCAGAAGCATGACCTGTCGAGCGGCGGGCGCGCGCTTGAATTCGTGCCGCTCAATCAGCCTGCCGAGCTGCCGGTGCGCAAATCTACCGGGCTTGCCGAATTCGACCGCGCGCTTGGCGGAGGGATCGTGCCGGGTTCTGCGGTGCTAATGGGCGGCGATCCGGGGATCGGGAAGTCCACGCTGCTGCTGCAGACCGCAGCGACAATTGCGCGCGGCGGCAACGACGTCGTTTATGTCAGCGGTGAGGAAGCGGCGGGTCAGGTGCGCTTGCGCGCGAAAAGGCTGGGCGTCGCCGATGCGCCGATCCGGCTCGCTTCGGACACTTCGGTGCGCGATATCCTGACGACGCTTGGGCAGGGCGACCCGCCCGCGCTTCTGGTGATCGATTCGATCCAGACCATGCATTCCGACACGATCGAGGGAGCGCCCGGCACGGTCAGCCAGGTGCGCGGCTGCGCGCTGGAGCTCATCCGCTATGCCAAGGCGTCGGGGTGTGCGCTGATGCTGGTCGGACATGTGACCAAGGACGGCAACATCGCCGGTCCGCGCGTGCTCGAACACATGGTCGACGTGGTGATGAGCTTTGAAGGCGAGCGCAGCCATCAATACCGCATCCTGCGCGCGCTCAAGAACCGCTTTGGCGCGGTCGACGAGATCGGCGTGTTTTCGATGGCGAGCGAGGGGCTGGAGGAAGTTTCCAATCCTTCGATGTTGTTCCTCTCGGGCCGCGATTCCCCGCTTGCGGGCAGTGCGGTTTTCCCTGCTCTTGAAGGGACCAGGCCGGTCCTCGTCGAAATCCAAGCATTGATCGTCAGGCTGCAATCGGGGGCGACGCCGAGGCGTGCCGTCGTGGGTTGGGACAATGGCAGGCTCGCCATGCTGCTCGCCGTGCTCGAGTCGCGGTGCGGGCTCAATTTCTCGTCGGCCGAGGTCTATCTCAATATTGCGGGTGGCTATCGCCTAACCGATCCGGCTGCCGATCTGGCGGTTGCTGCCGCTTTGGTGTCCGCGCTCGCCGACAAGCCGCTGCCTGACAAATCGGCCTGGTTCGGCGAGATTTCGCTGGCAGGCGAGGTACGCCCTGTCGCGCACGCTGAATTGCGTCTGCGCGAGGCGGCAAAGCTCGGTTTTGCCGCGGGATACGGCCCGTCCGATGCAAAGACCGGCTCGCCGCAACTGGATTACCGACCCGTGAACGGATTAGCGAACCTCGTTGACCGCGTGATGGGTAGCCAATAATCCGCTTCACGCCATGACGTTTTTCGACATTCTCGTCCTGATCATCGTCGCCGTCGCAGCGATTGGCGGTTTTATGCGTGGGCTGGTGCAGGAAGTGCTCAGCCTTGCAGCGTGGATCCTCGCCGCGTTCTCGGTCTACTATCTTCATGGCGACCTCACTGCTTTTCTGCGCGACTTCTACGATGCGGAACCGGCGACACCGATCCTTGCATTCGCGATGCTGCTGCTGATCCCATACGCGGCGATGAAGCTGATCGCAGGCAATGTCGGCGAAGCGTCGCGCAACTCGATCCTCGGTCCGATCGACCGGGTGCTGGGTTTCGGATTTGGCACGATCAAGGGCGCGCTGATCGTCATCTTCGCTTTTTCGGTGCTCGTGCTCGGGTTCGATACGGTCTGGGGCTATAAGGGCCGTCCAGACTGGATCACGCAGGCGCGCACCTATCCGGTCGTCGATGCGTCGTCGCGCCAGCTGGTGCAGATGATCGCCGAGCGCCGCGCGCGCCTGATCGGAGAGAACCAAGGGACCGACGAAGAGTGAGCGTTCCGTCCCCGACCGAGGGCGGGGCAAAGCTCTACACTCCAAGCCTGCTGGCGCTCGCGGTCGAGCTTGCCGACTATCCGTTTGACGAAAGCGCGCCGCTGCAAGGAAGCGCCCGTTCGACCACGTGCGGCAGCGAAGTTCGCTTGAGCGCGCATCCCGAAACCAATGGCGGCCTGCGTCAGATCGGCCTTCAGGTCTCCGCCTGCGCGGTGGGACAAGCCTCCGCCGCACTGTTTGCTGACCATGCTCCCGGGTTCACGCAGCAAAGCCTGCGCGAGACTTTGTTTAAACTTGAAGCGTGGACGACCAGCGACGCGCCGGGTGACTTTCTCCCCCGCCTCGAGCAGCTCGACGCCGCACGGGCCTATCCGGCGCGGCATGGTGCGATCCTGCTTCCGTGGAGAGCCGCGCTCGACGCGCTGGCGTAAGCAGGAAGCAGTCGCTACACGCTCGGACAAAGCAATAACGGGGATGAGGGACGAATGTCTGAAGCAGCAGCGCTGGCTGAGCGCGAACCGACCAAGAAGGAAATCCGCCTCGTCGTAGCCGCCTCGAGTGCCGGCACGATCTTCGAGTGGTACGACTTCTTCATCTACGGAACGCTCGCTGCACTGTTGAGCCCGATCTTCTTCCCATCGGGGAACGAAACGCTCAGCCTGCTCTATTTCTGGGCTTCGTTCGCCGTCGGCTTCGGTTTCCGCCCGGTCGGTGCCATCCTGTTCGGCTATCTCGGTGACAAGCTGGGGCGCAAATACACCTTCATCGTTACCGTCACATTGATGGGGATCGCGACTGCCGGTGTAGGCCTCGTGCCATCGGCGGCCACGATCGGGGTCGCAGCGCCGCTCATCATCATTGCTTTCCGCATACTTCAGGGCCTCGCGCTCGGCGGGGAATATGGCGGAGCCGCGATCTACGTCGCCGAGCACTCGCCGCCCAACAAGCGCGGCTATTATACCAGCTACATCCAGGCGAGCGTTGCCGGCGGGTTTGTCCTATCGATTGCTGTGGTGCTTGCATGTCGGGCGCTGATTCCAGCGGACGACTTTGCCGAATGGGGATGGCGCGTGCCGTTCCTGCTGTCGATCATCCTGCTCGCGATTTCGCTGTGGATGCGCATCAAGCTTTCCGAAAGTCCGGTCTTCCAGGCGATGAAGGAAGCGGGTGAAACGGCAGGCAATCCTTTCGTGGAAAGCTTCACCTATCCCGGCAACAAGAAGCGCATCTTTGTCGCGCTGTTCGGTGTCGCGGCGGGTCTGACCACGATCTGGTACACCGCGTTCTTCTATTCGCTCTCCTTCCTCAAGGGCCCGATGCGGGTGGAGGATGTGACGGCGGAAATCCTGATTGGAATCGGCGGGTTCATCTCGCTCGGCCTCTACATTGTAGTCGGCAAGTGGTCGGACAAGGTCGGGCGCCGCAAGCCGATCATCCTTGGCAATATCGCGACGCTCCTGCTGCTCTTCCCGGTGTTCTGGGGACTGGGTTCGCTCGCCAATCCGGGGCTGCAGACGGCGCAGGAAACCAACCCTGTTACCATCGCTGGCCCAGAGTGCGACTACGATCCGTTCGCCGATGAGCAGGTCACCCAGTGCGGCAGGCTGATGCAGGATCTCACCGGCATCGGCATTTCCTACTCGGTTGCAGCGGGCGACACCGTTTCGCTCAGCGCGGGCGAGGTGGAGATGGACCTTGCAGGCTATAGCTGGGACGACAGCGCTGCGCGGGTCGGCCAGCTTGAGGCGTTCCTCTCCGGCAATGGCTACGACTTCTCCGAGGGCGTCCCGAGCGGGGCGGCCATGATCGGCATCATCGCACTATTGGTGGTCTTGGGAGCGCTTTCGGCAGCGAACTACGGTTCGGTCGCGGCGCTGCTCACAGAGATGTTCCCGGCGAAGATTCGCTATTCCTCGATGTCGATCCCATACCATTTCGGCGCGGGCTATTTCGGCGGTTTCCTGCCGATGATCGCCGCCTTCATCGTGGCGAGCACGGGCGATCTCTATGCCGGGCTCTGGTACACTTGGGTGTTCGTCCTGATCGCGACGATCGTGGCGTGGTGGGGGCTTTCGGGTGGTCCGCCCAAGGACTTCGATGAAGATGCCGCAACCACCTGAGCCAACCCTTCGGCTGAGGATCGACACCGAGGCGCTGGCGTCTAACTGGCGGGCGCTTGATGCGCTGTCGAGCAAAGCTGCGACCGGCGCGGCGGTGAAGGCTGATTGCTACGGCCTCGGCGTCGGCACCTGCGTGCCGGTTCTGCGCGATAGCGGCTGTGAGCACTTCTTCGTCGCGCATTGGAGCGAGGTCGAAGCCGTCGCGCGCCACGTCCCTGCTTCTCAGATCGCGGTGCTCCATGGTCCGGTTCGCGAGGCCGACGTGGCCTATGCAATCGAGACGGGCGCTGTGCCGGTGATCAACTCGCTCGAACAGGCGCGGCGCTGGACGAAGGGTGGGGGAGGGCTCTGCCACCTCATGATCGATACCGGGATCAATCGCCTCGGCGTTGCTGCAAGCGAGCTTTCCGAGCCTGCCATAGCCGCGCTCGATATCGACATCGCCATGAGCCATCTGTCGAGCGCCGACGAGGACCGCGATGTCAATCAGCAGCAGCTCGACGCCTTTCGCGCGGCTCTGCCCAATGTGTGCCATCGCCGGACCAGCCTCGCCAACAGCGCAGGGCTCTCGCTCGGCGCGGATTTCTGCTGCGACGTTACGCGGCCCGGCCTTGCGCTCTATGGCGGGGTGCAACGTAAGGAGCTCGCTGAGCACATTCGTCAGGTCGCCTATGTCGATGCTGCGATCATCCAGATCCGCGAGCTTTCGGCAGGCGACGCGGTGGGCTACAATGGCGAGTTCATCGCGTCAGGGCCGATGCGGGTAGGCACGGTCTCGCTCGGATACGCCGATGGGTTCCTGCGCAGCCGTGGTCCCGGTGCAGTTCTGATGCACGGCGAATCCGCGTGTGCGCTGCTCGGCAAAGTGTCGATGGACATGGTTGTTGTCGGCCTCGCCAACGTCCCCGATGCAGCCGAAGGTGATTGGCTTTCCGTCCCCTTCGACCTGCCTAATGCTGCGCAGCAAAGCACTCTATCTCAATATGAATTGCTCACCGTGATCGGCAATCGTCTGCGCGGTTGAGGCCATTGGTGGAGGCCCATTGCACTCATGTTGCGCTGCACATTGTGCAGATGCTAAGAGGCCCTCATTCGCAAACAGAGCAGTCGCACCGGGGCACATGAATGGCTACCAAGTCCAAGGATCCAACCGCTGACGTGCCCGACGGCACGATCATCATCAAAAAATACGCCAACCGGCGGCTCTACAACACTGCAAGTTCGAGCTACATCACGCTCGAGGACCTCGCCAAGATGGTGCGCGACAATGTCGAGTTCGTGGTCTTCGATGCCAAGACTGGCGACGATATCACGCACTCGATCCTGACCCAGATCATCATGGACGAGGAAGCGAATGGCGAGCAGATGCTGCCAGTCAGTTTCCTGCGCCAGTTGATCGGGATGTACGGCAATCAGATGCAATCGCTGATGCCGTCTTATCTCGAAGCGAGCATGACCAATTTTCGCGAGAACCAGTCTAAAATTCGCGAGGCGTTCGAGCAGGGCATGGCCAAGAACCCGCTCGCCGCGATCCATGAAACAAACATGGCAATGATGCGCGCAGCTGCCGAAACGCTGATCCCGGGACGCAAGCCGACGCCGAAGAAAAACGCTCCAATCAAGGATAGCGCGGCCAAGGACAGCTCGGCCGATGAGATCGCCGCCTTGCGCAAGCAGATGGCCGCGATGCAGAAGAAGCTCGACGACCTTTCAAAGTAGGAACTCACAGACAGTGTCGAACATCCGCCACGCGCTCAACGTGAAGCGCGAAGACGATTTTGCAAAATGGTATCAGGAAGTGATCGCCGCCGCCGATCTCGCCGAAGAATCGGGCGTGCGCGGCTGCATGGTGATCAAGCCGTGGGGCTACGGCATCTGGGAGCGCATCCAGCGTCTGATGGATGACCGGATCAAAGCCGCTGGCATTCAGAATGCCTATTTCCCGATCTTCATCCCGCTCGCCAATTTCGAGCGCGAGGCCGACCATGTCGACGGCTTTGCGAAGGAGATGGCCGTGGTCACGCACCACAGGCTGATCGCGGACGGGAAGGGCGGTTTGACCCCCGATCCCGAAGCCAAGCTCGAAGAGCCGCTGGTCGTGCGCCCCACTTCCGAAACGATCATTGGCGACGCAATGGCGCGCTGGGTTCAGTCGTGGCGCGACCTGCCGCTGAAGCTCAACCAGTGGGCGAACGTGGTGCGGTGGGAAATGCGCACCCGCATGTTCCTGCGCACCTCGGAGTTTCTCTGGCAGGAAGGCCACACGGCCCACGCCACGCGTGAAGAGGCGCTAGAGGAAACGCACCGCGCGCTCGAAATGTATCGCGCCTGCGTCGAGGAAGATCTCGCCATGCCGGTCATCACCGGTGAGAAGCCCGAGAACGAGCGCTTCCCGGGCGCGGACGAGACATGGTCGATCGAGGCGATGATGCAGGATGGCAAGGCGCTTCAGGCGGGCACCAGCCACTATCTTGGCACCTCATTCGCTGAGGCTGCGGGCATACAGTTTCAGGATAGCGAAGGCACTCAGCAACTCTGCCACACGACCAGCTGGGGCACATCGACCCGCATGGTTGGCGGTGTGATTATGACCCATGGCGATGACGATGGTCTGCGCGTTCCGCCTCGCATCGCTCCCTATCAGGTCGTCATCCTGCCGATGCTGCGCGACAAGCCCGAGGACGAAACCGTGCTCGCCTATTGCGAGGAAGTTCGCGCTTCTTTGGCTGGACTCTCGACGCTCGGCGAGCCTTTGCGCGTGCTGCTTGATTCCACGCCCGGCAAGGCGACGGCGAAGCGCTGGGACTGGGTGCGCAAGGGCGCTCCGGTCATCATCGAGGTCGGCCCGCGCGACATGGAGAACGGCAAGGTCGCCATGCTCCGCCGCGACGCCCTTTGGAACACCGACAACGGCAAGCCCGCGATGAACTTCATCACCCGCGAGGACTTCGCTGCGAGCGCTCCTGCGCTGCTCGAGGAAATCCAGGCGGGCCTCTTCGAAGAAGCCCGCACCCGTCGCGATGCCAACATCACGCGCGGCGTCACCGAGTGGTCGCAAGTCGTCGACTTTTACAAGTCAAACGGCAATTATCCGGGCTGGGTCGAGGTCCAGTGGTCGAAGCCCACCGGCGCGGCGCTCGAAAAGGTGGTCGAGCAGCTGAAGGGCGAAAAGCTCACCATCCGCAATGTCCCGCGCGAAAGCGAGCCTGCGGACGGCAAATGCATCTTCACCGGTGAGCCTGCGACCGAACGCATTCTTGTCGCAAGGGCATACTAGTCGCCGCAAAATTCATGATCTGAGGGGGCCACATCATGCTGAATTCGATACGCTACAACCTAGCCAACCTGACCAATCTCGAAGGCCGCGATGCGCGCCAGACGTTCTGGTATTACGTGCTGATTGTTGTGGTCATCCAATACGCCATCGCCATGATCGCTGCGATCCCGATGTATGTTTCGATGTTCGGCGGCATGTTCGAGGCGATTGCAAACAATCCTCAGGATGCTGAGGCCGGCGCGCGCGCTATCGAAGGCATGATCGATGACATTCTTGAGCAGGTGAAGATGCAGGTGGCGGTCGCGACAGTCGCCGGCCTGATCTCGACCGCTCTGCTGGCCGCGTCTTTTGTGCGGCGCTTGCACGATGCGGGCTTCACCGGATGGATCGCGCTTTTGCCGATCGGCTTTTACATCGTTTCGCTGATCTACAATGTCGTGATGCTCGACCAGATGGGCGAGATGATGACCGAAGCGATGACTGCGGGCATGAACGACCCCAACGCCAATCCCTTCGCCATGCAGGCGGAGATGGGACTGATGGGTCTGTTCGGGTGGATCGCGCCGCTGATCGGGATCGTCTTCGGCGCGTGGCCCTCGACCGATGGCCCGAACGAGTATGGCGAGAAGTCCGTAAGCTTCTGACCTCTTGCCAGCGCAGGCTGCGCGCGGCACACACTGGCGCCATGATCAAACGCCTCTCGCTGCTCGCAGCCCCGCTCGCCCTTGTCACCGGTCCGCTCGCGGCAGACGCCCATATGGAGCAGGGGCCGAGCGACCCCGGCCTTGAGGTTTCCGAAGAGCGCCTGCGCGCCGACATGGACACGATCGTCGGCTTCGGTACGCGGCACACCCTCTCCAGTCAGACCGATCCCGAGCGAGGGATCGGCGCAGCGGTCGACTGGGCGCTCGCCGAGTTCGACCGGATGAGCGCGGCTTGCGAGGGTTGCCTTGACGTGCAGGCGGTTGGGCGCATCGTCGAACCCGACGGGCGCCGCATCCCCGAACCAACGCTGATCCGCAACGCGGTCGCGATCCAGTGGGGCAGCGAGCGGCCACGCGAAGTCATCATCGTGCAGGCGCACTATGACAGCCGCGTCACCGATCCGCTCAACGGCACCGACGATGCTCCGGGCGCGAATGACGATGGTTCGGGCAGCGTCATGGTGCTCGAAGCCGCGCGCATTCTCTCCCAGCGCGAGTATCCGAGCACGATCATCTACGCGCTGCTCACGGGCGAGGAGCAGGGGCTCTACGGCGCAGGAATACTCGCCGATTGGGTGACCGAGCAGGGCATGACCGTGAAGGCTGTGCTCAACAACGACATGATCGGCAGCCCATGTGGCTCAGACGGTTTCTGCGATGCAGACCACGTGCGCGTGTTTTCCGAAGGGCCGCGCGCCGACTCAACCGAGCGCCTGCGCGCACGCCAGCGTCGCTTCGGCGGCGAGAACGATATGCCGGGGCGCAATCTGGCGCGCTGGCTGGGTGATCTGGCCGAAGCCTACCCCGCCGGCATGCAGGTGCGGCAAATCTGGCGCACCGATCGCATGGGCAGGGGCGGGGACCAGATCCCGTTCCTCGACCGCGGATATCCGGCAATCCGCATCGCCGTCTCGGTCGAGGATTACGACCATCAACACCAGGACCTGCGCACCGAAGATGGCGTTGTCTATGGCGACACGATTGACGAGCTCGATTTTGACTACCTGACCCGTGCCTCGCAATTCAACCTCCGCGCGCTCGACGCTCTTGCCCGCGCTCCGATGCCGCCTGCGATCACGGCAGATGCCGCCGTTCGGGTCGACACGCAGCTTGAATGGCAGACTGTTGCCGGGGCCGACCGATACGTCATCAAGGTGCGCCGCACGGATGAGTCCTATTGGCGCGATACGATGCCGCACGGCACGCGCGGCGAGGACATCAGGGACCAGATTGATGCGGTGGACGCGCCGCAAATGTCGCTGTCAGTACCATTGCGCGGAGATGACTGGCTGTTCGGGATCGCGGCCTGCAATGGCTCCTACTGCTCGCCGGTTTCGAGCGCGGTGCCGGGCGGAGCCTTTGCTCCAGTCGCGCAGCCCGAAGACGAATAATCGAAGGCCCCGCGTGACATAGGCACAAGCGCCCCCCATATCGGGCGCGAAATGACAAAGAACAAAAAGAAATTCCCCCAAGGTCTGCCAACCAAGAAGCAGGTCCTCGAATTCATCCAGACAAGCGAAACCCCAGCCGGCAAGCGCGAGATTTCCCGCGCATTCGGCCTCAAGGGGCAGGAAAAGATCGCGCTCAAGCGACTGCTCAAGGACATGGCCGAAGAGGGCCTGATCGACGGTCGCAAGACCGCCTATCACCGCATGGGCGGCGTTCCCAAGGTGACCGTGCTGCGCGTGGTCGAGATCGACGATGGCGAACCCATTGCGATCCCCGACAACTGGTCCCCCGAGGCTCCTGACAAACCTCCACGCCTTACCGTGCGCGAGGTAAAAGGACGCGGCGGCAAACGCGCCGTCGCGCTCAAGCGCGGCGACCGCGTGCTCGCGCGCACCGAGGAGCGTGAGAGCGGTTGGATCGCGCATCCGATCAAGAAGCTGCCCGCCCGCACCGAGGGCCTGATGGGCGTCGTCGAGGTGGACGGTGCCGGCAAGGCGTGGCTCGCGCCGGTCGACAAGCGCGTGCGCAATTCCTCGCCGATCAGCGACCTCGGCAACGCGGAGGAAGGCCAGCTCGTCATCGCCGAACGCACCGGGCGCTCAGAACGGTCGGGCGTGAAAGTGATCGAGGTGATCGGCGATCCGCTTGCGCCCAAGAGCTTCAGCCTGATCGCCATCGCAAAGCACGGCATCCCGCATGTCTTCCCCGCCGAAGTGCACAAGGAAGCCGAGGCCGCCACCGAACTCCCGCTTTCCGAGGACAAGCGCGAGGACCTGCGGCTCCTTCCCATCGTCGCCATCGACCCCGCTGACGCGCGCGATCACGACGATGCCATCTGGGCCGAGCCCGACGGGAAGGGCGGCTACAATGCAGCTGTCGCCATTGCCGATGTCTCTTTCTACGTCCGCCCCGGATCGGCGCTCGACAAGGAAGCGCGCAAGCGCGGTAACTCGGTCTATTTTCCAGACCGCGTCGTGCCGATGCTGCCCGAAGTGCTCTCCGCCGACATCTGTTCCTTGCGCGAAGGCGAGGACCGAGCGGCGATGGTGTGCCACCTGCATATCGACGGCGAGGGTAAGGTCGAAAACCGCGGCTTCACCCGCGCGCTGGTGCGGATCGCGCACGTAATTCCTTACGAAGAGGCGCAGGCCAAGGTCGACGAGGGCGGTGAGCCCGAATTCCTCACCCACCTTTGGGGAGCATGGAAGCTTCTCGCCGAAGCGCGCGCCAAGCGTGACCCGCTCGAGCTTGAATTGCCCGAGCGCCGCGTAGTGCTCAACGATGAGGGTAAAATCGAAGAGATCGCCGTGCGCGAACGGCTCGATGCGCACCGCGTGGTTGAGGATTTCATGATTGCCGCCAATGTCGCGGCGGCAAAGGCGCTCGAGGCGAAGAACTCGCCCGTGGTCTACCGCGTCCACGAGACACCAAGTCGCGAAAAGTTGCTCGCGCTGCGCGACTACATGGCGACCTTGGGCAAGAAGCTCGCTCTGGGGCAGGTCATCACGCCGAGCCTGTTCAACCGGATGCTCAAGGATGTGACTGATGAGGCTGAAAAGGCTCAGGTAATGGAAGCGGTTCTGCGCAGTCAGACGCAGGCCTATTACGGGCCTTCCAATGCCGGGCACTTTGGGCTCGCTCTCGGTTCCTACGCACACTTCACATCGCCGATCCGCCGCTATGCCGACCTGCTGGTACACCGCGCACTGGTCGATGCCTACAAGCTTGAGCAACCGAAACCGAAGGGCGGTAAGCTGCCCGAGACATCCGGACTCTCGGACAAGGATCGCAAGTCACTGCAGGAAATCTCCGATGCGATCAGCCAGACTGAGCGGCGCGCAATGGAGGCAGAGCGCGACACGATCGACCGCTATGTCGCAGCGTGGCTTTCAGGCCGCGTGGGCGAGAATTTCGAGACGCGGATCACCGGGGTCCAGGGCTTCGGCTTCTTCGCGACCATCGTGGGGCTGGGTGGGGACGGACTGGTGCCGGTCTCGACCCTGGGCCGCGAGCATTTCCGCCATGACGAGGCCGCTCAGGCGCTGATCGGCGAAGAAAGCGGCACGACCTATACGGCGGGCGACCGACTGACCCTGCAACTCGCCGAAGCCAATCCGTTGACGGGTGCGATGAAGTTTGTGCCGGTAGACAGCGACGGCAACCCGCTCGAAGCCCGCGGTGGCCGGCCCGCGCCGCGCTATGAGAGAACAGGTGGGCGCGGCAAAGGCAGGGGGCCGGGCGGTCGCAAGAAGGGCAAGTACCAGACCGGTAAGCGCGGCCGCCCCGGCAACATCCGCCATCAGGGGCGCAAGCGAAAGTAGCGGAACGCGTGCGGGGCCAAGATCATTGGTTGGTCAAAAGGAGAAACCAATGATCAAGCCTGGAGACAAAGTCCCCGCTCTCAACCTGCCGCTCACCATCGATGCGGAATACGACCTTTCGAAACAGACGCCCAATAACTTCACGCTGATCGTGTTCTATCGCGGCAAGCATTGCCCGATCTGCAAGAACCAGCTCAAGTCGCTCGCAGGCAAGCTCGACGAATTCACCAAGCGCGGCATCAACACCGTCGCTGTCTCGATGGATTCAAAAGAGCGCGCGATGGTCGTCGACAGTGAATGGGAAAGCGGCGACGTGCCTCTCGCATATTCGATGAGCGAGGACACCGCGCGCGAATGGGGCCTCTACATCTCGAAGAAGCGCGAAGGCAGCGACGAACCCGACGTGTTTTCAGAGCCGGGCATGTTCCTCGTCCGCCCCGATGGCACGCTATACTACGCGAGCACTCAGAACGCGCCCTTTGCGCGCCCGCCCTTTGACGAGCTGCTGCAAGGCATCGACTACATTTTGAAGAACGACTACCCGACGCGCGGCACGCTTACCTGAGCGGCCTCGCCCGACGCTAGACCTCGTGCTCGCTCTTGGTTTCGTCATAGCCTGACGGGATGACATAGAGCGGGCACGGCAGCGTTCCTGCCTGCGCGGCGAAGTGCGTAACCAGCGGCCCCGGATTGCCTCCGGATGCCGCGCCGAGCACCAGCGCGGCGACTTCCTTGTGCGATTCGAGGAATTCGGAGACGATTTTCTGCCCACTGCCAATCTTGACCGAGATCGTCGGCATGATCCCGCTTTCGGCAAGCAGATTTCCGGCAACTCCGTGCGCCAGCATCTCTGCGCGGTCGCGCGCCTCTTCTTCGATGGTCGCCTGAACTCCGCCGAATGCGTTAAAGTTCTGTTGGGCCACAAGCGCGAGGATATGCACCGCGCCCTGCGTCTGCACAGCGCGCCTCGCGGCGAAGCGCAACGCCGCGCGCGCCTCGTCGCTTTCATCGGTGATGACCAGAAATGTGCGCATGCGATAGCCCCTTTTTGGCCGTCTCCGGTTCGTGATATCCGCAGAATGCGCCAATTTGGCAAGTCCTGCGCACAAATGCTTGCCCCGCGCGTATCAACGGCTAAAGCCGAGGCCACTCGCCAAATCCAGCATTCCGTAAGGGAGTTTGCAAAACCCATGGCCATCGAAATCAAGATGCCCGCGCTGTCACCCACGATGGAAGAAGGGACGCTCGCCAAATGGCTGGTGAAGGTCGGCGACGAGATCAGTTCGGGCGATATCATGGCCGAGATCGAGACCGACAAGGCGACGATGGAATTCGAAGCGGTCGATGAAGGCGTGCTCGCCGCGATCGTGGTCGATGAGGGAACCGAGAACGTTGCGGTGGGCACCGTGATCGCGATGCTCGCCGAAGAGGGCGAGGATGCTGGCGATGTGAGCGCGCCTTCCGGCGATGCCGCTCCTGCTCCGGCTCCCACTCCCACTCCTGCCGCCAGCGAGGGGCCTGCAGCCAGTCCAACGGCACGCAAGCTGGCCGAGGCAGAGGGCGTGGACTTGAGCTCCATTGAGGGCACCGGCCCCAAGGGCAAGATCACGAAGGGCGACGTCGAAGCCGCCATCGACGGGGGAGGGGGCTCAGCGCCTGCTCCGACGCCGACACCTGCACCGGCTTCCGCACCCGCCCCGGCATCGAGCGGCGACCGCATCATCGCATCCCCGCTCGCCAAGCGGATCGCGGCGGACAAGGGCATCGACCTGGCAAGCGTATCGGGCAGCGGTCCCAAGGGCCGGATCATCAAGGCAGACGTCGAGAATTTCGACCCAGCCTCCGGGCCCGCTCCGGCAGCTGCGGCCCCAGCACCGGCGGCCGCCGCGGCACCTGCCAACGACTATGACGCGCCGTTCGAGGAGCAGAAGCTCAACAATGTGCGCAAGGTCATCGCGCGTCGCCTGACCGAAGCCAAGCAGCAGATCCCGCACATCTACCTCACCGTGGACATCCGCCTCGACCCGCTTCTAGCTTTGCGCAAGCAGCTCAACGAAAGCCTCGAGGCCGATGGCGTGAAGCTTTCGGTCAACGACCTCATCATCAAGGCGCTCGCCCGCGCATTGCAGCGCGAGCCGCAGTGCAATGTGAGCTTCCAGGGCGACGTGATGCACCAGTACACGCGCGAGGATATCTCGGTCGCGGTGGCAGCGCCTTCGGGCCTCATCACGCCGATCATCCGCGATGCCGGGCGTAAGGGCCTCGCCGAAATCTCCACCGAGATGAAGGAGCTCGCCGGCAAGGCGCGCGACGGCAAACTGCAACCGCATGAGTACCAAGGCGGTACGGCGAGCCTGTCTAACCTCGGCATGTTCGGCACGAAGCAATTCGACGCCGTCATCAATCCGCCGCAGGGCATGATCCTCGCGGTCGGCGCGGGCGAGCAGCGGCCTTACGTTGTCGACGGCGCGCTTCAGGTCGCAACCGTGATGAGCGTCACCGGCAGTTTCGATCACCGGGCGATTGACGGGGTCGACGGAGCGAAACTGCTCGACCAGTTCCGCTCGCTGATCGAGAACCCGATGGGGCTGGTGGTTTGATCCGCCGCCTGGTTGTCCTTGGCGCGGCCAGCCTAGCGCTTTCGGCCTGTGCGGACGAGGCACCGGGCGAAGGGGCGCAGGTTCAGGACGCGTCACCGGAAGTTGAAGCGCGCGCTGTGCGGGTCGGGATTAGTGGCCCCGATCTCGATGCCTGCGCGGGCTACGGCGTGGTGAGCGAGGTTCCTCCAGAGGGTCACTCGGTCCATTCCGCTCCATCGAGCGATGCCACTGAGGTGGATCGGATCGCCAATGAACAGGGAGTCACCATCTGCGAGATGTCCGGCGCATGGCTCGGCGTGGTCTATAGTCAGGGGGGCGACGCGGAAGTCGATTGTGAAACCAGCTCACCTGTCGCCAATGTGCAAGATTATATCGGCCCCTGCCGTTCGGGCTGGGTGCGTGATGGCGCTGTCGAGTTCGTGGCGGGGTAGGGATGGCAAGCGGGCTGGTTCTTTTGGGCAAGAGCATTCTGATTGCTACTTGCGCAGGCATTGCGGCGTGGTTGCCCGTTGCGCTAACGTTGTTCGGCACCGATTTTGGCGCTTCATTCCCACTTATCTATCTGGCGTTACTGGGTAGTTTTGCTGTTGGGTTGCCAATTGCGCTTCTGACGTTGTTCCTCGCTGGTAAGGCGATGAGCGACAGGATTGGGACCGTGATGACGGCCGCGAATTGTGGCGGATTCATGCTGCTCTTAGTGACGGCCGTTCTTGGTGGTCCGTTTGGCGTTCTGTATTATGGGGTCCCGAGCTGGATCGCAGCAAACGTATTTGGTCTGCTTGGTTGGTTCTTGATCCTAAAGCCCATGCGCGAGGCCGGGCATGTCTGAGCGCCACCTCACCATTCGCGCGACGGCCATGCCGACCGATCTCAACCCCTACGGCGGGGTGTTCGGCGGGTGGCTGATGGCGCAGATGGCGCTTGGCGCAGGCGCGCTTGCGAGCCGCGTGGGCAAGGGCAAGGCGGTGGTCGTGCACGCAACCGACTTCACCTTTCCCGGCGCGATGCAATTGGGCGATGAGCTGACCGTGTGGTGCGAGGTCGTCGCGACCGGCACGACTTCGCTCACCATTCTGGCTGAGGGCGAGGGGCGGACCCGCAATGGCGAGGAAGTGACGCAGGTGTCGCGCGGCTCATTCAAATTCGTCTTGCTTGACGAAGCAAACCGCCCGCGCGCGCTGGAGCAGGCATGATGGATCATTCTGTCCTACACCTCTCCTTTCATGCGATGGACGCGGCATGCCAGATGCACGCGTCCACCCCTCGCAATCACCCCGTTTCAGCCGCTCATGTGGCTCAGAAAAGTTTAACCCCAGGACCGTGTTCCAAGTGTTCCATCCTGTAGGACTTGAAAGAAGGTAATCGAGCAATGTCAGCGAGTTACGACGTCATCGTATTGGGTTCTGGTCCGGGCGGCTATGTCGCCGCGATCCGCTGCGCGCAGCTGGGGCTGAAGACCGCCATCGTCGAGCGCGAGAACCTCGGCGGCATCTGCCTCAACTGGGGCTGCATCCCGACCAAGGCGATGCTCCGCTCGGCAGAGATCAAGCACTACATGGACCATGCATCGAGCTATGGCTTGAAGGTCGCGGGTAAGATCGAGGCTGACCTCGACGCGATCGTGAAGCGCAGCCGCGGGGTGGCGAAACAGCTCAATCAGGGCGTCACGCACCTGATGAAGAAGAACAAGATCGCCGTCCACATGGGCGAGGGCACACTGACCGGTGCGACCTCGCTGACGGTGAAGGGTGAGAGGGGCGAGGAGAAGCTCACCGCCAAGCACATCATCACCGCCACCGGCGCACGCGCTCGCGACCTCCCGTTCGCTCCCGCCGACGGCAAGCGCATATGGACCTATCGTCACGCAATGGTCCCGCCCGAGATGCCATCGAAGCTGCTGGTGATCGGATCAGGCGCGATCGGTATCGAGTTTGCGAGCTTCTACAACGACATGGGCGTCGATGTGACCGTGGTTGAGATGCTGGACCGCATCGTGCCGGTTGAGGATGCCGACGTGTCGACCTTCCTTGAGAAGAACCTCAAGAAGCAGGGCATGACGATCATGACCGGCGCCGGGGTCGAGGACCTGAAGGCGCATGGCAAGGGTGTCACCGCCAAGATCAAGGATGCGATGGGCAAGGTAGAGACCACCGAGTTCAGCCACGCCATCGTCGCTATCGGGATCGTCCCGAACACCGAGAACATCGGGATCGACAAGCTCGCCGACATGGATCGCGGCTTCATCCAGATCGACCCTTATGGACGCACCAAGTCCAAGGGCCTGTGGGCCATCGGCGACTGCACTCCCGGCCCATGGCTCGCGCACAAGGCCAGCCATGAAGGCGTTACGTGCGCGGAGGCAATCGCGCAGGAGCTCGGCAAGAAGGACGTCCACCCGCACCCGCTCGACCGCAACAACATACCGGGTTGCACCTACTGCCACCCACAAGTCGCGAGCGTCGGCATGACCGAGGCGAAGGCCAAGGATGCAGGCTACGAAGTCAAGGTCGGCAACTTCCCCTTCATCGGCAACGGCAAGGCCATCGCGCTCGGCGAAGCGGAGGGCTTCATCAAGACGGTGTTCGACGCCAAGACTGGCGAGTTGCTGGGCGCGCACATGGTCGGCGCGGAAGTGACCGAGCTGATCCAGGGTTACACGGTCGGCAAGCAGCTCGAGACGACCGAGGAAGAGCTGATGCAGACGGTCTTCCCACACCCGACGCTCTCCGAGATGATGCACGAAAGCGTACTCGACGCCTATGGGCGCGCGCTGCACTACTGATGGCGGATGAGGGCGAACCCAAGGGCGAGAGCGAGTTCCTCACCAAGGAGGAGCTGGTCGCTCACCTGAAGGGCGCGATGTTCCCCAAGGGCAAGAAGTTCGCCCCCTCGCTCGTCATGTGGGGCGACCCGCACGGCGAGGAGGTGGACCTCGATTACCTGGACCACATGGAGCCTCCCGAACAGGAGGAAAGTGCGAAAGGCGAGGATGAGTGAAGGTGGCGGACAGGGTGGGATTCGAACCCACGAAGGGCTTGCACCCTTGCCGGTTTTCAAGACCGGTGCATTCAACCGCTCTGCCACCTGTCCGCGCTCGCAACCCGCTAGCGATGTGCGCAACGCTTGTCACTATGAGATGCAGGGTTAGGTACTGAAACCATGGCCAAAGGCACCCACGACTACGCGCCCGACACGCGAAATGAGGCGATCCTGATCAACGTCAACGGCGATCTGGTGCCGCGCGAAAAGGCGAGCGTTTCGGTCTTCGACAGCGGCTTCATGCTAGGCGACGGCGTGTGGGAAGGGCTGCGGGCCCACAAGGGCAAGATCGCGTTCCTCGATGCGCATCTCGATCGGCTCTACGAAGGCGCCAAGGCGATCGCGATGGATATCGGACTGACGCGCGAGGAGCTGATCGCGCGGCTCGACGAGACAATCGATGCCAATGCAATGCGCGATCAGGAAGGAGTGCATATCCGCCTGATGGTGACGCGCGGCATCCGCTCCACGCCGTATCAGGACCCACGCGTCGTGATCTCGGACGCAACCATCGTCATCATCCCCGAGTACAAGGCGCCGCTTCCCGCCACGATCGAGTCCGGCATCCGCCTCTTCACCGTCCACGTCCGGCGCGGCGATCCAGCGGTGCAGGACCAAAAGCTGAACTCGCACTCGAAGCTCAACTGCATCACCGCCTGCATCCAGGCTGCGCAAGCAGGGGCGGACGAAGCGCTTATGCTCGACCCGCACGGCTTCGTTGCGACCTGCAATTCGACCCACTTCTTCATCGTTCGCAAAGGCGAGGTCTGGACCTCGAGCGGAGACTATTGCCTCGGCGGGATCACGCGCTCGGCGGTCATCCAAGTCTGCCGCGAGGCTGGTATCCCCGTCTTTGAGCGCAACTTCTCGCTCACCGATGTCTATGGTGCAGACGAGGCATTCGTCACCGGTACATTCGCCGGAGTCGTGCCAGTGACCGAGGTTGATGGACGAGCACTGACCCCAGCGCGTGGGCCGATGGTTGAGCGCCTGCAGGGCCTCTATCGCGAGCTGATGGATCGGGATTGCGCGTGACTATCCGCATCGCCATGTGGAGCGGCCCGCGTAACATCTCGACCGCGATGATGCGCAGCTTCGGCGCGCGTTCTGACTGCGCGGTGAGTGACGAACCGTTCTATGGTGCGTTCCTTAAGGACAGCGGCGAGCCGCACCCGATGGCTGTGGAGACCATCGCCGACATGGATTGCGACTGGCAGAGCGTGCTCGCCACGCAATCGGGTGAAGCTCCGGGCGGCGAGCCGGTCTGGTATCAGAAGCACATGCCGCATCACATGGTGGGCCCGGTCGACATTGCCGACATGCCCAACCACACCCACGCCTTCCTGATCCGCGCGCCTGAGCGCGTAGTGGCAAGCTACCGCGCGAAGAACGAGCTGCGCGAGGCCGAGATGCTCGGCTTCGCGCAGCTACGCGACTACTTCACCCGCGAAGCCGACCGCACTGGAGCCGCGCCGCCAGTGGTCGATTCCGATGCGATCCTAGCCAACCCCGCCGCCGTTCTCGAAGCGCTATGCAAGGCACTAGTGATCGCGTGGGATCCGGCGATGCTTGCTTGGGAAAAGGGACCGCTTCCCGAGGACGGAATCTGGGGCGCGCATTGGTATGACAAGGTCAACGCCTCGACCGGCTTTGGCTCGCCTCCCGGCGCGCTGCCGGAAGTCGACGGAGCCTATGCAAAAACGGCTGAAGCGTGCCGCGAAGACTATGAGTTCCTACGCAAATATGCGATTGGGGCATGACCCCGCGTGACAAGGCATTGACCATCCTCGTTCACTTCCAAATCAGGTCAGTTGTGAGATGATCCCCGAATGCTCGCCAAACGTTTCTGCTCATTCGCTTTGCTCGCTGCTTCCGCACTCGCGCTGGGAAGCGTCGCCGCGCCCTCTCCCACGCAGGCGCAAGTCGCAGCGCGCGACGGCATCGGTTTCGATGCATATATGGAGCTGCTGAAGGCTCGTGCGCGCGCCGAAGGTGTAAGCGAGGCGACTATTCAACGCATGACCGCCGGGCTCACCCCGAACCCGCGCGTCATCCGGCTCGATCAGGGACAACCCGGCAGCCCGACGCGGCGCGGCTATCCGGCGCTTGCTCCCTACATCGCGACGCATGTGAACTCGACGCGCATTGCTGGCGGTCGCAGCGTCTTCCGTTCGCACAGCGCCGAACTGCGCCGGGCTGAGCGTGATTACGGCGTGCCGGCTGAGATCATCGTCGCGATCTTCGGGCATGAGACGAGCTATGGCCGTATTCGCGGTAACTTCGACCTGTCGCGCAGCCTTGCAACGCTCGCGTGGGAAGGCCGCCGCAGGGATTTGTTCGCGGGCGAATGGGTCGCGCTGATGAAGGTCGCCGATCGCGGCTTCTCACGCGGCGAACTGGTAGGCAGCTATGCGGGCGCATTCGGCAATCCGCAGTTTCTTCCCTCAGTCTATCTGCGCCTCGCAGTCGATGGAGATGGAGACGGGCGCGCCAACATCTTTAGCAATCGCGCCGACACCTTCGCTTCGATCGCCAACTATTTCCGTGACGCTGGCTGGCGCACCGGGCAGCCTTGGGGCGTTCGCGCAGCGGTCCCCCGCGGCTTTAACGTTGATGCGTACAAGACCGAGCTCGTCGCCTCGGTCTGTCCCCGAGTGCACGAACGGCACAGCCAATGGAAGACCGTCGCCGAATGGCGCGCACTGGGCGTGCAGCCGCAACGCCCACTGCCCGACGAGACGCTGACCTCGCTATTCCAGCCCGACGGGCCGGGCACGCCTGCGTGGCTGCTGACCGGCAATTACCGCGTAATCCTCGAGTATAATTGCTCGAACTACTACGCGATGAGCGTCGGTCTGCTCGCTGATGAAATCGTGAACTAAGCACGGGGCCACTCTCGCAATGTCGAAGACGCGGGCCTATACCCTCGCGGTGTTTTCGAGACTTTCACGCTGGTTACTCGCTCCGCTCGCCGCGCTGGTCACAGTGCCTGCTTTTGCGCAGGTTGAGCCTGCTTTGCCGAGCGCGGAGGACGTGCCCATCGCGATCCTCGTCGATGTCTCGAGCGGTCAGGTCCTGCACTCGCGCAATGCCGACCGACGCTTCGTCCCCGCCTCGATCACCAAGGTGATGACGCTGTTTCACGCCTTCGAGCTCATCAACGAAGGCGTGCTCGACGAACGGCAGGTCTTTACTATCGAGCCCGAGACATGGCGCGAATGGTCGGGCAAGGGTTCGACCATGTGGATCGGCGCTGACGATCAGGTGAACCTCGCGACCTTGCTTATCGGCATTGCCAATGTCTCGGCCAATGACGCGTCGGTGATGCTCGCAGAAGGGCAGGCTGGCAGCATCGAGGACTGGGCCGCGGCCATGAACGTGCGAGCGCGAGCGCTGGGTATGACGAACAGCTGGTTCGGCACACCCAATGGTTGGCCTGACGAGGGGCGCACCTTCACCACGGCCAATGATCTAGTTACGCTCGCCGAAGCACTGATCGCCCGTCACCCGCGCAAGTATGCACGCTATTTCGGCAAGCCCGGATTTGAGTATGGCGGAATCGCGCAATTCAACCGCGATCCGCTGATCGGCAGGGTGCAAGGGGCCGACGGGATCAAGACTGGCTACACCAACGAAGCGGGCTTCGGCTATCTTGGCACAGCTTCGCGCAATGGCCAGCGGCTCGTATTGGTCGTTGCCGGTGCCGACCGAACCTCGGTGCGCGACCGCTCGGCACGCGCATATGTCGAGTGGGGATTCTCAGCCTTCGATCGCGAACGTCTGTTCGCTGAGGGCGAGGCTGTGGGCGAGGCTCGGGTTCAATCAGGCGAGGCTCGATCGGTGCCGCTTATCACTGACCGCCATGTCTTCGTGAATGTGCCGAAGGGACGCGGCGCCGATCTGCGGCTGTCGATCCGCTATGACGGGCCGGTGCGCGCGCCGTTCGAAGCCGGTGAGCAGATCGCAACGCTCCTCATCGAAGTGCCCGGCATGGAGTCGGCGCGGGTGCCCTTGCTTGCCTCTCAGAGTGTTGGTGAGGCGGGGTTCTTCAACCGTATCATGAACGGTATCGCAGGGTTGTTCTCGTGAGCGGGCCCGGCAAGTTCATCGCCTTCGAGGGGGGGGAGGGCACAGGCAAGTCGACCCAGACCCGTCTGCTCGCCGAGGCCCTGAGAGCGCGCGGTATTGAGGCCATTACCACCCGCGAGCCTGGCGGCACTCCGGGCGCCGAGGCGATCCGTGAACTCCTGCTTCATCCGCCCGGGGAGGGGTGGAACGCGCGCGCCGAAGCTCTGCTGTTCGCAGCAGCACGCTCGGACCATGTCGAAAGCTTGATCCGTCCGAACCTTGCGCGTGGAGCCTGGGTAATCTCCGACCGCTTCGTCGATTCAAGCCGAGCCTATCAGGGCGGAGCAGGGGGGGTGGGCGACGATGCTATCACCGCTCTGCATCAATTCGGCAGCGAGGGCATGCGACCCGATTGCACGATCCTGCTCGAAGTCGACGAAGCCCGTCTCGCAGCCCGATTGAACGAGCGCGACGGCGATACGAGCGATGCGATAGGCGGGCGCGAAATCGAATACCATCGCAAGGTCGCAGCAAGCTTTCGCGCGCTTGCCTATGCTGACCATGAAGGCTTCCGAATTTGCGATGGTACCGGAACGCCTGATGAAGTCCACGCCCGCATTCTCTCCGCGCTCGCGCATCTTATTGACGGCGATCGAGCATGACCGATTGGCCCAATCACGAAACCGCGTGGCGTGAATGGCGGACCGCCATGGCGGGTGCGCGGATGCATCACGGTTGGATTCTCGCTGGCAAAGCGGGGCTGGGTAAGCATGACTTCGCACTCGCCGCTGCGCGCGAACTGGTTGCCCAAGAAGGTGTGCCGCAACCTCCGGGCGAGCACCCCGACATTCTCCACCTCACTTATGGTCCCAAAGACGACAAGGCCGAGCGCGCTGCGGCTGACGGCAAGGATTATGAACGCGCTCGCTCGATCAGGGTGAAGCAGATCCGCGCGATGCAGAAACGGCTCACTACAAGGCCGACTTTGGGTGAGCGCCGTGTCGTCATCATCGACCCCGCCGATGACATGGAAGTGAGCGCCTCCAACGCGCTCCTCAAAAGCCTCGAAGAGCCACCGCAGGGCACGTTCTTTATGCTGGTCACCCATCGTCCCGCGCGGCTGCTGCCGACCATTCGCTCACGCTGCCGGGTGCTGCGTTTCCCGACCCTGACCGACCTGCAACTCGAGAACATGCTCAAGGCCGAGGACGCGACTGCAACCGACGCCGCGCGCGAAGCCGCGATCCACGCTGCGGAAGGCTCGTACGGTGCAGCGCTTCGTTTCGCCGAACAGGATCTTGCACCCATCGCAGGGCTCATCCGCAACCTCATCTCGGCAGGCGACCCCAAGCTGACGGCGCGCGCAGAGCTTGCAAAGATGATCGGGCCGAGAGCAGGCCGTGAGCGGTTGCAGGCGGTGATGGAGCTTGCACAAGCCATCGTCGCCGATGCCGCGCGCGCAACCACCAGCAGCGCACATAGCGCGCAGCTCGCTGACACACACAGCGAATTGATCGCCCTTGCAGCGCAGGCGCCCAACTACAATTTCGACACCGGCCTGCTCACGCTGGAAATCGGCACCTTGCTCATGCGCGCCGCCCCCGCTAGCGCTCCTGCGCATGTCAGAAACTAATTCCGCCCCCTATTACATCACGACTGCGATCAATTATCCAAATGGCCGCCCACACATTGGGCACGCCTATGAAGGGATTGCCGCCGACGTCATTGCGCGCTTCCAGCGGCTGAGCGGCCGCGATGTGCGCTTCCAGACCGGCACGGACGAGCACGGCCTCAAGATGGCGCGCAAGGCCGAGGAACAGGGCCGCACCCCGCGCGATCTTGCCGATGAAATGTCGGGCTATTTCCGCGAGATGGACGAGGCACTCAACATCAGTTTCGACCGCTTCATCCGCACGGTGGAAGACGACCACCATCGCGCCAGTCAGGAAATCTGGCGCCGGATGGAAGCGGCCGGCGACCTTTATCTCGACCGCTATGAAGGATGGTACTCGGTCCGCGACGAAGCCTATTACGACGAGAGCGAGCTGGTCGAAGGCGAGGGGGGCGAGAAACTCTCGCCGCAGGGCACTCCAGTCGAATGGACGGTAGAGGAAAGCTGGTTTTTCCGGCTTTCGAACTATCAGGACCGTTTGCTCAATCTGCTCAAGACTCCCGGATTTCTCGAACCGGCAAGCCGCCGCAACGAGATGATAGCGTTCGTCGAACAGGGCCTGCGCGACCTGTCGGTGAGCCGCACCAGCTTTGACTGGGGGGTGAAGGTTCCGGGTTCTGACGACCACGTCATGTATGTCTGGGTCGACGCGCTCACCAACTACATCACGGGCCTGGGCTTTCCCGACGACACCGAAGAGATGCGCAAGTTCTGGCCTGCCGATCTGCACCTGATCGGCAAGGACATCGTGCGCTTTCACACGATCTACTGGCCAGCTTTCCTGATGAGCGCCGATCTGCCGCTGCCAAAGGCGGTGTTCGGCCACGGATTTCTGCTCAATCGCGGGCAGAAGGAATCGAAGTCGCTCGGCAACGTGACCGATCCGCTTGATCTGGCAGAGCAATTCGGGGTCGACAACCTGCGCTATTTCCTGATGCGCGAAGTCGCTTTCGGGCAGGACGGCAGCTATTCGGCCGAAGCGATCGTGACGCGATGCAATGCCGAGCTTGCCAACAGTTTCGGCAATCTCGCGCAGCGCACGCTCTCCATGATCGCAAAGAACATGGATGGCGAGATCGCGAAGTTCGAACCAAGCGAAGCGGATCGCGAATTGATTGGCAGCGTGCGCAATGCATGCGCCGAAGTACTACCAGCGCAGTTCAACAAGCTCGCCTTTTCGGTGGGGATCGAGGCGTGGATCAAGGCGGTCTATGCCTGCAATCAGTATGTCGACGAGCAGGCACCCTGGGCACTGAAAAAGACCGATCCTGACCGGATGAAAGTGGTGCTTCAGACGTTGTTCGCGACGCTGCGTGATCTGGCCATTGCGATCCAGCCTGTCGTGCCTGAGAAGGCCGCAAGCCTGCTCGACCAGCTTGGCATCCCCGAAGGAGAGCGTAACTTCGCCGATCTTCCCGATCCTGAATGGTACAACCGCCTCATTGCGAGCGGCTACACCGTTGGCAAGCCGACCCCGATCTTCCCGCGGCTCGAAATGCCGGCAGAGGAGGATGCGTGATGCTGGTCGATAGTCACTGCCACCTCGAATATAAGGGCCTCGTCGAAGACCAGCAGGGCGTATTGTCGCGAGCGCGTGAGGCAGGGGTAGGGGCTTTCCTCAATATCTCAACCAAGCAGTCCGAGTGGGACCAGGTGGTCGCGACTGCCAATCGCGAGTCTGACGTATTCGCCAGCGTCGGTATCCACCCGCACCACGCCGATGATCACGAGGATCTGGGCCGCGCGGCATTGCTCGCCGCGACTGAAAATCCGCGTGTCATCGGCATTGGAGAGACTGGTCTCGATTATTTCTACGAGCATTCCGATCGCGAAACGCAGGCCGCGCTTTTTCGGATGCATATCGACGTCGCGCGCGAAACGGGCCTCCCAGTCATCATCCACACCCGCGATGCCGAGGACGACACGTTCGAAATCCTCGAAGACGAGATGGGCAAGGGCGCATTTCCGGCCCTGATCCACTGCTTTACCGCCTCTGCCGAATTCGGGCAAAAGGTGCTCGACCTCGGACTGACGATCTCGCTGTCGGGCATAGTTACCTTCAAGAACGCGCGCGAACTGCAAGAAGCGGCGATGCAAGTCCCGGCCGACCGGCTGCTGGTCGAAACCGACAGCCCGTTTCTCGCGCCGGTGCCCAATCGCGGCAAGACGTGCGAACCTGCTTTCGTTGCCGATACGGCGCGGTTCGTGGCAGAATTACGCGGGACCGAGCCTGAACGGCTCGCCGAGCAGACCACCGCAAACTTTGCGACACTGTTCTCCAAGGCCAAGCTGTGAAGCTCATCATGCTTGGCTCCGGCACTTCAACCGGCGTGCCGCGCATCGGGGGCGAGGACGGGACGGGTGACTGGGGTGACTGCGACCCTAATGAGCCCCGCAATCGCCGCACTCGCGTCTCGATCTGCGTCGAGAGCGACGAGGGTAAGCGCCTCCTGATCGACACCAGCTCCGATTGCCGCGCTCAATTGCTCGCCAACCGGATCGGTAGGGTCGATGCAGTGTTCTGGACCCACGACCACGCCGATCACTGTCACGGAATCGATGATCTCAGGGTCATGCGATATGGCCGAGGCGGCCCGATCCCAGCCTTTGCTTCGACAGAAACAGTGCGCAGGCTTCGTCAACGGTTTGGCTATGTATTCGCAGGCCAAGACGGTTATCCCACGATCTGTTCGCTTGAGACACTCGATCGGCTGAAGATTGTCGCCGGGTTCGGGGTCGAATGGTGCCAGATGGAGCACGGGCCAGGTGAAACCACCGGCTTTCGCTTCGAAGCAGATGGCAAATCCATCGCTTATGCAACGGATTTCTCAGCAATTTCTGACGAGATGATCGACCTATTTGACGGCGTTGATATCCTCGTAAGTGATTGTTTGCGCCGCAAGCCGCATCCAACCCACGCGCATCTCGAGATGGCGATTGAGCTTGGAGAGCAGTGTGGCGCTGGAAAACTCGTACTCAGCCATCTCGACAAGAGCATGGATTACCGCACATTGTGCGACGAGGTACCCGACGGCGTGGTGGTCGGGTATGACGGCCTGGAGATGATGGCATGAATGAAGGTGCGTGGATTTCAATCGTCGCGATGCTGGGTTGGCTCGTTCTTGCCGGTGGCGCGCTGGCGAGTTTTCGCCTGGGTTGGGGCAAGATCGCGCAGTTAGCGCTTGTTTGGCTAGCTATTTTTGCCGTTCTTTTCGTGGTGGCGGACCTTTTGGGCTTGGTTCTTCCATCCCGCCAGTGACACTCGCGATTTAACATAATATATATTATCATTCTAACGTTCCGGTGTGCGCAGCTCGATGACTGAAACCGCCTTCATGCCCCAAACCGACCGTCTACTCGCAATCATGGCGAGGTTGCGTGACCCTGAGCGCGGTTGCGAATGGGATGTCGCACAAACCTTCGAAACAATTGCGCCTTACACAATCGAAGAAGCCTATGAAGTCGCCGACGCCATCGAGCGCGACAATATGGACGAGCTCAAGTCCGAACTAGGCGACCTACTGCTCCAGGTCGTCTTTCACTCACAAATGGCTGATGAAGCCGGTCATTTCGCCTTTGAAGACGTTGCGCGAGCGATCAGCGACAAGATGGAAGCGCGCCATCCGCATATCTTCGCCGATGAAACTGGCGTCATGGACGGCAAGCGCTGGGAAGACTTGAAAGCAAGCGAAAGATCGCGAAGCGGGTCAAAAAGCGCGATGGATGGCGTCGCACAGGCGCTACCGGCGCTCTTACGGTCCGAGAAACTTCAGAAGCGCGCGGCCCGGGTAGGTTTTGAGTGGCCGGACACAAAGGGTCCGCGCGAGAAACTGGCGGAAGAACTCGAAGAGCTCGATGCAGCCACCGAGGATGAACGCCTGGTCGAAGCCGGCGATGTTCTGTTTGTCGCCGTGAATATCATTCGGCGCTACGGCGTAGATGCGGAACAGGCGCTCAAGGCGTCAAACAGCAAATTCGAACGGCGATTCAGGCAGATGGAAGCGTTAGCCGAAGCCGATGGCGTGGACTTCGATGCGCTCTCGCTCGGTGAACAGGAAAGCTATTGGCAGCGCGTTAAGAAATCTGAGAAAAGTGCATAATTAGAGCGCTATAAGCTCGAGTACTGACCCAGTTCCTTGGGATTTAGCCGCACGGTCAAACGCCGTAAGGGTCCGTCATCACCCTCGCCCGCGTCAGCTTCTTCGACCACGTCGCCATGCGCATGAAGCCAAGCGATCCGGCGCCCGTCGGATACCGGCAGGGTGACGGTCACTTCGCTCGCTTTGGAAGTCAGCATGTCGGCGATCTTGTCCTCGAATTCGTCGACACCATCGCCGCTGGCTGCCGACAGAAGAGCCGCATCTTGTCCCTCGGCGCTCTCGCACAGATCTTGCAGACGGTCCGGGTCGATCAGGTCAGCCTTGTTCCACACTTCGAGAATAGGGATGTCGCTTTGACCAGTTTCCCGGTCGACCACGTCCAGATCGGCAAGCACGTCCAGCACCTGTTTCTTCTGAGCAGCGTACGCAGGGTTTGCCATGTCACGCACGTGGCAGATGATGTCCGCACCCGTGACCTCTTCGAGTGTCGCACGAAAAGCCGCGACAAGCTGTGTTGGAAGATCCGAGATGAATCCAACCGTGTCGGACAGGATCGCTTTTTCCACCCCAGGCAGGCTGATCGCACGCATGGTCGGATCGAGCGTTGCGAATAGCAAGTCTTCGGCCATGACCTCCGCGCCTGTCAGACGGTTGAACAGCGTGGACTTTCCTGCGTTTGTGTAGCCCACTAGCGCGATCACGGGCCAAGGCGCCCTTCCCCGTCTCTCGCGATGCAAGGCTCGGGTCTTGCGCACCTGCTCAAGCTCGCGCCGCAGCCGCGCCATGCGCTGGCGGATCATCCGGCGGTCGGCTTCGATCTGTGTCTCCCCCGGCCCGCCGAGGAAGCCGAACCCGCCCCGTTGCCTTTCGAGGTGCGTCCAGCTGCGAACGAGACGGCTCTGCTGGTAGTCGAGATGTGCCAGCTCGACCTGCAGGCGTCCTTCGGCCGTTGCCGCACGTTCGCCGAAGATCTCGAGGATCAGGCCGGTGCGGTCGATGACCTTGCGCTTCAGCTTGTCTTCGAGGTTGCGCTGCTGGATCGGCGTGAGCGCACCGTCGACGATCACGAGTTCGCACTCATATTGCTCGCACCAGATGCGAATATTCTCGACCTGGCCAGACCCGAATAGGGTGTTCGGCTGCATCTGGCGCACGGGAAGTATAGCCGAATGCTCGATCACGACACCAATCGCTAGCGCAAGACCCTCGGCTTCGGCCAAGCGGTCTTCCGCGTCGAGATCGTAGCTGAAGCTGCGAATATCCGGACACAGGACAAGGGCCCGCGCACCGCGGGTCACCTCATCCATGAGGGTTTCGTCAAAGCTCAGTAATCGTCCCCATATTCGCCGTCATCGTCGTCTTCGTCGGCGGCGTGGTCGTCATCCCCTCCCCCATCGGACAGGTCGACCGGGCTTGCGGGTTGGATCGTCGAGACAGCGTGCTTGTAGGCGAGTTGCACTGCACCGTCGCGTTCGAGCAGCATGCAGAAGAGGTCGTATGCCGCGATCCGGCCTTGAAGCATCACGCCGTTCACAAGGAACATCGTCACCTGAACCCCGGAATCGCTCACCCGGCTAAGGAAGACGTCCTGCAATTGCCGCTGTTTACGACCGCCGCCACGGGTACTGAATTGCTCAGCATCGACCGGGCCACCGGGCATGATGGTTGAAATTGCGTGCTTATAGACAAGCTGCGCTTGACCATCGCGCCGCAACAGGATCGAAAAATTGTCGAACCATGTGACAATACCCTGAAGTTTCACGCCTTTTACGAGAAACATCGTTACGGGAATTTTGTTCTTGCGCAGCAGGTTCAGGAAAGCATCCTGAAGATTTCCCTGCTTGTTGCCGCCGCCCGCCGAACCTTCTGGCTGGTCTGGTGCAGACTTTCGAGGGCGCGGAGAGAGAGTTCGCCCGCTGGACATAATAGGCTCCTATCGTTCTTGGCGGCCGCTTTTACGATCCGCGATTACACCGCTGCGGCGCCCGTCCCGCGCGCATCGGCTCGACCGCATAATGGCGATTGCGCCAACGCGGTGCAATCCTTGCATTCTTGTCAATCTGAAAGAAAGATTGTGTCGGGTTGATGACAGCGCGGCGTCAGCCCTTGCGATCGGCCTCGCGCCGCTCGGCCATCCCGAGCAATTTGAGCTTCCTATGCAGGGCTGACCGTTCCATGCCGATGAAGGTCGCGGTCTTCGAGATATTGCCCGAAAATCGCCGGATTTGGATCGATAGATATTCCCGCTCAAAGCTCTCACGCGCCTCGCGCAAGGGAACGCCCATCATGGCCGAGATACCCTGCCCTGATGCCGCCAGGCGCCCGCCGGTGATCTCGCCCGGAAGCATGTCGGTTTCGACCACGGTGAGCCGTTCGCGCGGGGTCATGATGATCGTGCGTTCAACGACATTGCGCAGCTGGCGGACATTGCCGGGCCAGTCATAGGCCTGCAGCGCCGCCATCGCTTCTTCGGAGATTTCCGGGGGCGGAATGCCCTGATCGGTCGAATATCGCGTGAAGAAATGCTCGGCGAGCGCGGGGATGTCGTCGCGACGATCAGCGAGCGAAGGGATCGCTACCGGGACCACGTTGAGCCGGTAGAACAGGTCCTCGCGAAAACGCTTCTCCTCCATTTCCACCGTAAGATCGCGTGTGGTCGAGGATACGACGCGCACATCGACACCAATTTGCCGTGTCCCCCCGACCCGCACGAAGCTCTGATCGGTCAGCACCCGCAGGATACGCGCCTGTGTCGACAAGGGCATGTCCGCGACTTCGTCGAGATAGAGAGTCCCGCCATCGGCCATTTCGAGCAGTCCGGGGCGAACCTGCTTGCCGTCGGATTCCTCACCGAAAAGCTCCTGTTCGAAGCGTTCTGGCGTGATCCGCGCTGAATTCACCAAGACGAACGCGCTATCCGACCGGCCGCTCCAGGCGTGAAGCATGCGCGCGGCGACCTCCTTGCCTGCGCCGGCGGGGCCGGTGATGAGTACGCGGCTGCCTGTGTTTGCGACCCGCTTGAGAGTTGCGCGCACCGCATTGATAGCAGAGGAATTGCCGGTGAAGTCGGTGCCACCCCAACTCATGTCGCGCAGCTGCGTGTTCTCGCGGCGAAGGCGCTCGGTTTCGGTTGCCCGTTCTACCAGCAACAGCAGGCGCTCTGCCTCAAACGGCTTCTCGATAAAGTCCATCGCACCTCGGCTCACCGCCGAAACCGCGGTATCGATATTGCCGTGGCCCGAGAAGATTATGACCGGCAATTCCGGCTCGCGCTGCTTGATCGCGTCGAGCGTCTCGAGACCGTCCATGTCGCTGCCGTGCAGCCATACATCGAGCAAGACGAGGCTCGGGCGGCGCTCGTCTATCGCAGCGAGCGCGCTGGTGCTGTCGGCGGCAGTGCGGCACTCATACCCCTCATCGCCGAGCACGCCGGCGACCAGTTCGCGAATGTCGCGTTCATCGTCAACAATCAGGATATCGAGCGCCATCAGGCTCTCCTCTTGAGGGGATTATGTTCTTGGAGGGGTGTGTGCGATTGGGTCATGCGGGCTCGCCTTCCTGCGGTTCGGGATCGCGGGCAAAGCGGAGCGTTACGCGGGTGCCGCCATCTTCTCCGCTGGCAAAGCTCATGTCCCCGCCATGTTCGTCGATGATCTTGTTGACGATCGCGAGGCCGAGACCGGTGCCTTTCTCGCGCGTGGTGACATAGGGTTCGACGATGCGATCACGGTCGGCGGGAAGGCCAATGCCGTTATCCTCGACAACGATGGCGATGCGCTCGCCATGGTCCTCCATCGAAACGCCGATCCGACCGGAGAAATCGTCACCCTCATTAGCCGCACGCGCCTCGACCGCTTCGACAGCGTTCTTGAGAACGTTGGTCATCGCTTGGCCGAGTTGGTGGCGGTCGCACTGGATCATTCGGTCCGAAAGCCCGTCGGCCGAAACACCGAACGCAATATCGGTATGCGCAACTTCCTGTAGGAATACGGCTTGTCGCACGAGGTCGAGCGCGTCCTCGTTGCGGAAGACGGGCTTTGGCAGGCGCGCGAACGATGAGAACTCATCGACCATCTTGCGCAGGTCGCCCACCTGCCGGACGATAGTGCTGGTAAGCTCGTCGAACAGCTCGCCATCCTCTTCTGAAACCTCCTTGCGATAGCGTCGCTTGAGGCGTTCGGTAGCGAGCTGGATCGGTGTCAGAGGGTTCTTGATCTCGTGCGCAATGCGGCGCGCAACGTCGGACCATGCCGCTTGGCGCTGATCGAGCAGTTGGCGGGTGATGTCTTCAAAGGTGATAACATTGCCGCTGCTGCCTGGCGCGACCTTGACCGCGAGCGTCAGCAACTCCCCGCCCTTGGCGTGAGTAACGATCGCGCGTTCCTGTCCTTCGCGGACCATCTGGCAGATCTCGGGCGAAAGCGTGTCGAGCGATTGCCCGATGAGATCCGATGCGTCCCCTTCACCGCCGCTCAGAAGACCTTGAGCCGAACCATTCACAAGCAGCACGCGACTCTTGTCATCGACCGAGATTACGCCTGCCGTGACCGATTCGAGCACCGCTTCCATGAAGGCGCGCCGATCGTCGATTTGGCGGTTCGCGCTCACCAGCGCCTGCGTCTGCTTTTCGAGCTGAGCGGTCATGCGGTTGAACGCGCGGTTGAGGAGACCGATCTCGTCGGCGCCGGTGCGCCCTTCGACGCGTAGCGCGAAATTGCCCTGCCCCACCTTGCGCGCTGCTCCGACTAGATCGGTAAGCGGTTCGACCTGCCGATCGGCAAAGCGCAGCGCAAACCACACGGCGAGCGCAACAAGCAAAAGGCTCATGGCGACAAGCGCGACGTTGAACCGGAGCTGGAGAGTGCGAGCCTCTTCAGTAAGCGTGTCGTAAGCAACCGAGATGGACTGCGCCCGCTCCCATTGCTGGAACATCAGCTCTTCGGTTGTTCGCGCATTGTAGAGATAAATCCCGCTCTCGACGTCGATTGGTGCGATCGCAGCGATCCGCTCGGGGCTACCCTCGACCACCACCAGATCACCCGCATCAAGCTGCGGAAGCGCTGCTGTGCCGAAAGCAAGCGGGCTGTTGTCTTCGATGAGATTCATGATCGCTGCGGTGCGCAGCGTGCCATCCGGCAGGCGTTGGAGAATTGCGCTTTCGGAAATCTCGCGGCCCTGCGCCTGATAGGCGTAGAAATCGGGGAAATCGGGGTCGGTAATCGGAAACTCTCGCAGGATGTCGCCCATATCGACCGCCATGGTGATCGTATGCTGCTCCACATCGCGCTGGTTCGCATCGTAATAACTCTCGGCTAGAGCGTTGGCATTCTCCATCAGCCCACGCGATTCATCAGAGAACCAGAAAGTCACGCCACTCTGGAACAGGAACGCCGCAAATCCAGATACAAGCAATGTCGGCACGGCAGCGACAATCGAGAAGAAGAAAACGAGCCGGACGTGCAGCCGCGCGGTGCTTCCCGCGGCCCTGCGCAAGGCAAGTCGCCGGCCGATCAGGACGATGATCGCGAGCGCGGGAACGAGAATGGCGACGAGGAGAAGCGATACCTGCAAACTGGGCAAGCCACCAGAATCTGGAGGAAGCCGCGTGTATGCGAGGTAGTTCGCCCAAAGCGCTACCACTAATGCGATGACTGAAAGAATTTCCAGCCACCGGATGACATTGGCACGCCGAGAGGTAACAACGAACTGGCGCCACCAGCGCGGCGATTGCCTCGGCGCGACGCGCTTGTCCTCAGGCTCGGTCGAACCGGCCTCTACAGCAGGATTAGCTACCGAGCCTTCCATAGTTGCATGGTTACAACGCCAGTGTTGCACGTATGCAAGTCAAAAGTGACAAATTGGCCGCAGTCCTGCGTTAAAGCGTTCTCGTGAAGCGACTAGGTTCGATCTCAAGCTCGCTGATCCGTTTGCGCAGAGTGTTGCGATTGATCCCGAGAAGCTTTGCCGCGCGTAATTGGTTGCCACTGGTCCGGGTGAGCGTGTGCTCAATCAAGGGCTTCTCAAACGCCGCAACGACGCTCGCATGCAGCGCGCCCGCTGGCGGGTTTTCGCGCTCCAGCCAGCTTTCAAGCGATGCCGCGATCTCGTCGCGGTCCTCGCCTTCACCTGCGATCGGTGCGATCTCTTTGCCGAGAATATCGTCGAGGCTTGTCCCGTCGATAGTTTCCTCACGGCTCATTAACGCAAGGCGGTAGATGACATTGCGCAACTCGCGAACGTTTCCGCGCCACGCGCGCGCCTCAAGGTTCGCAACAGCGCCGCTGGATAACTGGCGCCTTGGTAGCCCGTCTTCTGCCGCCTGGCTCAGGAAATGCTGCGAAAGCACTTCGATATCCTCTCGGCGGTCGCGCAAAGGCGGCAATTCGATCGGTACGACATTGAGGCGGTAGAACAGGTCTTCGCGAAACGCGCCGCTCGCAATCATTGGAGCGAGGTCGCGGTTGGTCGCAGCGATGATGCGCACATTAACTGCAATCTCCTGCCGCCCGCCAACGCGCCTTATGCGTCCCGATTGAAGAGCGCGCAGAAGGCGGGTTTGCGCTTCAGCGGGCATGTCGCCAATTTCGTCAAGGAATAGCGTGCCCCCATTGGCCTGTTCAAACTTGCCGATCGCCTGTGCGACCGCCCCGGTGAAGGCGCCCTTCTCATGCCCGAATAGCTCGCTTTCGATGAGGTCGGCAGGGATCGCAGCGGTGTTGACCGCCACGAATGGCCCTGTCCGGCGGCTGCCCAATTGGTGGATCGCTTCGGCGACCAGTTCCTTGCCGGTCCCGCTCTCGCCGGTGACAAGCACGGTGAGATCGTTGCGCAGGACCCGCGTGATCATCCGGTAAACACCCTGCATCGCAGGACTGCGCCCGACGAGCGGCATGCCGTCGCCATCGGTCGGCGCGACTGCTTCGCCTGAGCTTTCGCGTTCACCCGCGGCCTGGCAGACGGCGCGCACAAGCTCGTCTAGGTCGAAAGGTTTGGGGAAATACTCAAAGGCTTCGCTGTCACTCGCGCGCACGGCGGTATCGAGCGTGTTCTGCGCGGAGAGCACGATCACCGGCATCTGAGGCGCGGCGTCGCGCACGGCACCAAGGCTGGCGAGCCCGTCGCCATCTTCGAGCATGACATCGGTGATCATCACGTCGAACTCGCCGCCTTCAAGCCGCGCATCACGGTCAGCGATCGATACGACGCGCGTGATTGCAAAGCCTTCGTCTTCCAAGGCAGCGGTAATGACCGTCGCGATTGCGCTATCGTCTTCAACAAGAAGCACGGTGGAGGGCATGGCGGCGTCGTTACTCCTTGGGCAATCTGGCGAGCGGCAGGTGCACGCGGAAATGGGTTAGATCGGCGCGAGTGTCGCGCTCGTGGCTTACCGAACCGTTCATATCGCGCACCAGTTTGCGAACGAGAGCGAGGCCGAGCCCCTGCCCCGACTTCTTCGATGTGACGAAAGGTTCAAACACGTGATCGCGCAATGCGGGGTCCACGCCCTTGCCGTTATCGCTGACCGTGATCTCGATCGGCAAGCGCACCGCGCGTCCAAAGCGGATCGCGCTGAATGCAAGCCCACTGGCAAAGCGCGTGCGCACTGTAACTTCGCCCTTCGGCGTTTCACCAGCGGCGTCACGCGCGTTTGAAATGAGGTTGATGAGCACCTGCTCCAATGCCTCCCGATTGGCGAGTGCAGGAGGCAGTGAGGGATCAAACTCCTCGCATATCTCGACATTCTCACCGCCTGCCGCGCGCACGGTCGCGATTGCGGCGCGGATCGCTTCGTGAGGGTTGCATGGGGCCACATCGTCAGAGCTCTTTGCTCCAAGCTCCTGCATCCGGTCGATAAGCCGTGCGATCCTATCGACCTCGTCGGTGATCATCCGTGCCAGCTTCTTGTCGAGATCGGGCAGTTTGCGCGCGGCCAGCTGTGCAGCGCCACGAATGGCGGCAAGAGGATTCTTTATCTCGTGCGCGAGGATCGAGGGTGCCCCGATTGCAGATGCGCCCTCATCCTCGCTTGTACCTTCCTCATGGCCAACCTGCGAGAATGTCACTACCCGCCATCCCGGAGCGGCTGCGAGGGGTGAAACGGTCAAGTTCACGCGTAAGTTCGCCTCGCCTGCCCGGATCGCGATATCGCGCGCCACAAGTGCGCTTTCGGCCAAAGCGAGCTGCGCTTCGACCCGTTCGTCAACCGGCCCAATGATATCGAGCAGATTGCGTCCCGCCATCCGTCTCAGGCTTGCACCAAGCAGGTTTTCCGCTGCGTGGTTGGCCTCGGCAACCCGGGTCTCACTGTCGACTAGCACGACTGCAAAGAGCATTCCCGCGATCTGGGCGTCGGCATCGGGCCGCGCGGAGGTATCACTTAGGTCAGGCTCTTTTGCCACGGCCCGCGGCACGCTCAAGCGGCTTTGGAGGTCAGATCGGCGGCAGACCGGCGGCCGAGGAAAGGCTCATAGAACCGCTCGATCTCGCCCAGCACCTCGCCGGGATCGTCGATGAAGTTCGCCTTGTTACGGAACTCGGCCGAGCCGTGCATCCCCTTGGTGTACCAGCCGAGATGCTTGCGCGCGATTTTGGTACCGACATTGCGGCCATAATGATCAAGCATGCGGTGATAGTGCTCGACCAGCACGGTGTACTGCTCGTCAAAGCTGGGGGTCGGAATCGACTGGCCAGTCCGCCACCAATGCATCACCTGGCCGAGCAGCCACGGTTTCCCGTAGGCGCCACGCCCGATCATTAGCCCGTCGGCGCCAGATTGTTCGAGCGCCTTCGCGGCATCGTCGATCGTGCAGATATCTCCGTTGACGATCACCGGGATCGAAACGGCTTCCTTTACCTTTCGGATGAAGGACCAGTCAGCGCTACCCTTGTACATCTGGTTGCGGGTGCGACCGTGGACGGTGATCATCTTGACGCCCAGATCCTCCGCAATGCGCGCCATCTCGGGAGCATTGAGGCTCTGGTGGTCCCAGCCCATGCGCATCTTGACCGTCACCGGCACGTCGACCGCTTTAACCGTTGCCTCCATCAGCTTGGTCGCGAGCGGCACTTCGCGCATCAGCGCCGAGCCTGCGAACTGGCCGACGACCTTGCGTACTGGGCATCCAAAATTGATGTCGATGATCGCTGCGCCATTGCCTTCCTGAAGCTTGGCGGCTTCGGCCATTGAGCCCGGGTCGCAACCGACGAGTTGCATCGAGACCGGCTCCTCGGTTTTGTCCCAGGCGGTTTTCTGAATTGACTGGCGCGTCTCGCGGATCGCGGCTTCGCTGGCGACCATTTCGGTCACGTTGAGACCCGAACCATAGCGGCGGACGAGCGTGCGGAACGGCATGTCAGTCACGCCTGTCATGGGCGCGAGCAGGACGGGCTGGTCAATGATGACGCCGCCAATGTCGATCGGCTTGCAGGCCGGAGGAGAGGGAAAATCGGTCATTTGGAAAAGTGTGCCTAAATATTGAGCAGGCGCATAGTGGATTGCGAAAAGTCCGTCCAGACCCTAACGCGCGAGCCGTTCATGAGCAGCGCCAGCCCCCTCCCCTCCTTTGCAGCCATAATCGTCGCAGCAGGCAAGGGTCTGCGGGCGGGCGGCGAGGTGCCCAAGCAATTCCGCCAGTGGCGGGGCAAGATGCTCGCGCGGCACTCGATCGATGCAATGGCCGACGCGGGTGCCGAGCCGATCATTGTGGTTGTGGGCGACATCGATAGCGAGACGCTCGACCAGTTGCAGGACGGAGTCGCCAACATCCGACTGGAGCGAGGCGGCGTGACTCGGCAGGACTCTGTGCGCGCCGGATTGGAAGCGCTGATCGAGCGCAACCCAGAGCGCGTCCTGATCCACGACGCGGCCCGCCCCGATCTTCCGCGCGCGGTCGTCGAGCGTCTGCTTGGCGCGCTTGAAATCCACGCAGGCGCGGTCCCCACCCTCCCCGTCGTCGACAGTCTCGCAGTTGCGGGCGCGGACCAGACGATGACCGGCAAGGCTGAACGCGAAACCCTGCGCCGGGTGCAGACCCCGCAGGCGTTTCGCTATGCCGACATCCTCGCTGCGCACCGCGCATGGAACGGCGCGACAGATGCCGGAGATGATGCCCAGGTGCTCGCGGCAAGCGGTGGTTCAGTTACGCTCGTTCAGGGTGACGAGCGGCTCAAGAAGATCACCTTTGCAGAGGATTTGACCGACGTGACCACACAACCTGCCTTCCGCGTCGGACAGGGTTTCGACGTCCACCGCCTGGTCGAGGGCGAGGAGCTGTGGCTGTGCGGCATTCAGATTGATCACACACACGGCCTTGCTGGTCACTCGGACGCGGATGTCGCGCTTCATGCGATTACCGACGCGGTGCTTGGTGCAATCGGTAACGGAGATATTGGCACTCACTTTCCGCCGAGCGATCCGAAATGGGCGGGCGCGCGCTCGGGGCAGTTTCTCGAACACGCGGTAAAGCTTGCGCGCGAGGCCGGCTACTCGATTGGCAATATCGACCTCACGATCATCTGCGAGGCGCCAAAGATCGGCCCGCACCGGCCTGCCATGCGTGCCGAAGTCGCGCGCCTCACAGGGCTTCAGCCAAACGACGTGAGTATCAAGGCAACTACGACCGAAAGGCTCGGCTTTACCGGGCGCGGTGAAGGTATCGCGGCGCAGGCCATTGTCGCGTTGCAATCCAACGCCTAGACCGAACCAGACATCTTAACGGAGCGCAGAATGAAACGCATTTCCACTCTCATCGCCGCCGGTGCTCTTTTGTCCGCACAGGCGGCTCAGGCCCAAGAAGCCTGTATTGAGCCCGCAGATCTCGATGACGCGGTTCGCTATTCAATGCCGCTCCTGTTCGATGCGACCATGGATTCCTGCGCAGATCAATACGCTTCCGATGGCTTTATGATGACCGAGGGGGCGCAATTCGCTGACGGTTTCCGAGCGCTCCAATCCGATGCATGGCCTGGCACGCTGCGGCTGCTCGAAGTGTTCGCGGCCGGTGATGACGGCGATGAGATGATGGGCGCGATGCTTGCATCTATGCCCGAAGAGACTTTGCGCCCGTTTGTCGATACGCTCGTGCTGCAATTGGTGGGTGAAGAGATTAAACCCGAATCCTGCGGCAAGATCGAGAGCGCGGTTGAATTGCTCGCGCCCCTCCCGCCCGAAAACGTGTCTGGCCTCGTGGTCTTCATTGCCGAGCAGGTACGGCCCGACAAACCCGCTATTTGTGGTATCGAGCCCAAAGCCTCCGACAAATGAGCGAATACCTGCTTGCCGATGATATCTCTGAGCTCGCGTCGCGGGTCGTCTCTGAAAACGCCGAGGCGGGCCGGAAGCTCGCCACCGCGGAAAGCTGCACTGGAGGACTAGTCGCAGGGGCGCTGACTGAGATTGCGGGTTCGTCCGCTGTGCTCGACCGCGGCTTCGTGACCTACTCGAACGAAGCCAAGATGGAGATGCTGGGCGTTTCGCAGGATATCATTGAAACCTTCGGCGCAGTCTCAATCGCTTGCGTCTGGGCGATGGCTCAAGGGGCGCTTGAGCGGTCCAACGCCGATGTCGCGGTGGCGATCAGCGGAGTGGCAGGACCGGGCGGCGGGACGCAGCTAAAACCTGTCGGAACGGTGGTGTTTGCTCGCGCCTATCGCAATGCGACCGGCGAACCCGAGGGCGAACTCAAGCACTTCGATGGTGGCGACGGTCCCGGTGGCCGTGCCGCGATCCGGCATCAGGCAACGATCTGCGCGCTGGAACTGTTGTTGCCGTAGAGCTCGTGGGCGCGCTTTTCGAACGCCTCGACCATACGGCGGAAAGCGCGGTCGAAATATTGGCCGGCGAGCGCCTGAAACACCTTGTTACGGAATTCGAAATCGACGCAGAAATCGATCTCGCACTCGGTTTTGCTGATCGCACGGAAGGTCCAGACGTTGTCGAGGTCTGATAGCGGCCCGTCGATATAGTGGACCGAAATCGTGTTCGGACGATCTTTCGCGACCCGCGAGGTAAAGCTTTCGCGCAAGGATTTGAACCCAACGACCATGTCCGCGATCATTTCGGTTTCGCTGTCCGAACGAACGCGGGTCGCAACGACCCATGGTAGAAATCTGGGATAGCGCTTCACGTCGGCGACGAGGTCGAACATCTGTTCGGCGCTGTAAGGTAGCCTGCGGGTTTCGCGAATCCCGACCATCAGATCTTCAGGCGGTCCTTCTTGCGCAGCTTCTCTTCGCGCGCGGCCTTCATCACCGCGAAATCGTCGCCCGCGTGATAGCTCGAGCGGGTCAGCGGAGAGGAGGCGACCTGCAGGAAGCCCTTAGCACGCGCGATCGAACCAAAGGCGTTGAACGCTTTCGGCGTCACGAACTCCTCGACCTTGGCGTGTTTCGGCGTGGGCTGGAGATATTGACCCATCGTGATGAAATCGACCTCGGCCGAGCGCATGTCGTCCATCACCTGGTGCACTTCGAGGCGTTGCTCGCCCAGCCCCAGCATGATGCCCGATTTGGTAAAGATCAGCGGATTGTGCGCCTTCACCTCTTCCAACAGACGCAACGACGCATAGTAGCGCGCGCCGGGGCGGATCGTGGGATAGAGCCGCGGGACGGTTTCGAGATTGTGGTTGTAGACGTCAGGTCCCGCCTCGCAGATCGCCTCAATCGCAGGGCGCATCTTGCCGCGAAAATCGGGGGTGAGGATCTCGATCGTCGTATCGGGCGTGTTGCGGCGCAGCGCCTCGATCACCTTCACAAATTGTGACGCTCCGCCATCGGGTAGGTCGTCGCGGTCGACGGAGGTGATCACGATGTGCTTAAGGCCCATCTTCGCCGCTGCAATTGCAGTGTTTTCCGGTTCCATCGGATCGACGGCGCGGGGCATCCCCGTCTTTACGTTGCAGAACGCACAGGCTCGGGTGCAGACATCGCCAAGGATCATCACGGTCGCGTGCTTCTGCGTCCAGCATTCACCGATATTCGGGCAAGCCGCTTCTTCACACACTGTGTTGAGGTTGAGCTCGCGCATCAGGCGGCGGGTTTCGTGATAGCCCTCGCTCACCGGAGCGCGGACACGAATCCAGTCGGGCTTCCTCTGGCGTGCCGGGCGCGGCTCGTCGCCTGAAGGCTTTGGCGAGTTAGCGAGATCGTTCATGGGCGCCCATTTAGGGGGCAGACTTGCCAGTGGCAATGCTTGCGGCCAAGGAAACAACCATGATGGAAACTGCAATACAGACCTTCACGTCGCCCGTAGTGCTGTTCTTCGTGCTCGGATTGTTTGCCGCCTTCGTGCGCTCCGACCTCGCCATTCCCGAACCGATTGCCAAGGCCATGTCGCTCTACCTTATGGCGGCAATCGGGCTTAAAGGTGGAGTCGCGGTTGCGAAATCGGGAATCGACGGGACAGTCCTCTCAGCCTTGGGAGCAGGAATCGCCGCGGGCTTCATTCTGCCCCTCTTTGCCTATTGGGTGCTCAAGACATTCGGGCGGCTCGACCGGATCAATTCGGGTGCCGTCGCCGCGCATTACGGGTCGATCAGTGTCGTCACCTTCGTCACTGCGGTTGAAATCTTGACGGGTCAGGCACGAGAGCCGGGCGGTTTCATGGTCGCGGTGATGGCCGCGATGGAGGCCCCTGCTATCCTTTCCGGCCTGATGCTGGCACGCGGCATGGGCTCGAAATCGGGCACGCAATCGACTGGTGAGATGCTGCACGAGGTCTTCACCAATTCCTCGATCATGCTGCTGCTCGGCGCTTTTGGCATCGGCATGCTGGCAGGCGCACAAGGGTTTGCCGAAGTGGCGCCCTTCTTCGAAGTCGGGTTCAAGGGCGTGCTGTGCCTTTTCCTGCTCGATATGGGGCTCATCGCAGCCCGGCGTATGATCGATGCACGCGCAATCACTTGGAGGCTTGCCGTCATCGCGATCTTCCTGCCGATCGTGAACGGAGCAGTCGGAACCGCGCTCGGCGTCGGGATCGGCCTTGATGCGGGTTCGGCTGCGGCGCTCGGCGTGCTTTGCGCGAGCGCGAGCTACATCGCCGTACCCGCCGCGATGCGCCTGGCGCTGCCCGAAGCCGACCCCGGCATCTATTTGACTATGTCGCTGTCGATCACCTTCCCCTTCAACGTCCTCATCAATATCGGCCTCATCAGCGCCTTTGCGGTGTTCCTGACTGGCGGCAGCGGAGTATTGCCATGATTGAAACCGTCACGCGCAAGAGGATCGAGATCCTCACCGACAAGGCGCTTCAGAAGCGGGTCACCGATGCAGTCGACCGCGCCGGGATCACGGGCTGGACCGTGCTTCCCGTCTCCAGCGGAAAGGGCCGCGAAGGCGTCTGGCGCGAGGAAAGCGTCATGGGCACCGATAAGGTTTTCGTGCTCACTATAGCTGCGGAAGAAAAGGCGATGGCGCTTGCCGAGGAGCTTGCTCCCATGCTTACGAGCCTCGGCTTTATCCTGAGCATGTGGGATGTTCAGGTGATCCGCGGAGAACGGTTCGACTGAGCCGGTATCCAGCCCAACGGAGTTTGAAATGCCCGAATTTGCCGAACTGCTCAAAGGCTACCGCCGTTTTCGCAAGGAGACCTATCCGCGTCAGAAGGAGCGGTTTGAGCAGACTGTGGTTGACGGCCAGAGTCCCAAACTGATGATTATCGGCTGTTCGGACAGCCGGGTTGATCCTGCGCAGATCTTCGATGTCGATCCGGGTGAGATCTTTGTCGTTCGTAACGTTGCCGCGCTTGTCCCGCCGTTTGAGATGTCGCCCGGACAGCACGGCGTTTCGGCAGCGGTCGAGTTTGCTGTGCAGATGCTTCAGGTGCGCCAGATCGTCGTCATGGGACATGGTCGGTGCGGCGGCTGTCAGGCGGCCCTCACGCAAGCCTTCGACACAAAGGCCCATGGCGAAGGCGCGTTCATCGCCAATTGGGTAAGCCTGCTTGCCGAGGCGCGAGAGCCGGTCGCACGCAAGCATGGGACCGAAGGGCGCAAGGCGGAGCTCGCGATGGAGTTTGCGGCAGTCCGCCAGAGCCTCGCCAATCTGCGCACGTTTCCGTGGGTCGCCGAGAAAGAGGCGAGCGGCGCGCTCAAGCTACGCGGTGCGCATTTCTCGATCAAGGAAGGCGTACTCTATTCGCTTGACGAGGAAACCGGGGAGTTCCTGCCCGAAAATGCAGGCGAGTGAACCCACAGGGTTGCACCATCCACACTTGCCCCGCCCTTCACCGGCGCCCATGTAGTCGCCCATGCCAGACTTAGAACTCAAGAACATCGCCCTCCTGATCGACGCTGACAACACCACGCCGGAGGGGATCGATCCTGTCCTGACCGTCATGGCCGAGCTGGGTCAGGTCAATATCCGCCGCGCCTATGGCAATTTCGCCAAGGATAATCTCGCGCGCTGGGACAAGATCACCAACAAGTTCGGCATTCGTCCACAGCAGCAATTCGACGTGTCGAAAGGCAAGAACGCGACCGACATGGCGATGGTGATCGATGCGATCGACTTGCTCTACCAAGGCAAGGTTGACGGGTTCGGGATCATGACTTCGGACAGCGATTTTACACCGCTGGTTACCCGTCTGCGACAGGACGGTATCCTCGTTTACGGGTTCGGCGAGAGCAAAACCCCGCAAGCGTTCAAATCGGTCTGCACGCGCTTCATCGATATCAAGCAACTGATCGCCAACTATGCGGCCGACCGGACGGGTGAGCGTGGTTCTGCAAAGGAGGAAAGCGGCGGCGCGGTGGACGAGGATCTGATGGAACTCATCACCGCCGCCTATTCGGAAGCGAAGCGCGACGACAAGGGTTTTGCCAAGCTCCAACAGGTCGGCCAGATCGCGGGCAACCGTTCGAGCTTCGACGTGCGCAATTACGGGTTCAAGAGCTTGTCCGACCTGTTCGGCACGCTCGACAACTTCCAGATGGAACGGCGCGGCGACAATCAGGTTTATGTGAAACGCCTGCGCTAAATCGCTGACGTACAAAGAATAAGGGCGCGGAAAGCATCGGCTTCCCGCGCCCATTTCTTGTTTGTTCGAACCCGATTAGCCCGCAGGCATCGTCTCGGGAACAGCCGGGGCTGCTGCTGCGCCAGCGGTCGCCATTTCGAGCTCGTTTGCATAGGCAATCCAGAGCTTCGCGATCGCAAGGCGATTGCCGGACACGAGGTCGAAGGCGTCGCGGGCGCCGGCAAAGTTGCCGAGGCCAATACGAGCGATACCGAGGCGAAGATTGGCTTCGCTGGTGTTCACGCCCGGCATGCCAAGCGCCTTTTCGTAAAGCGTTTCGGCCTTGGCGTAGTCACCATAGCTCAGGAAAGTGCCAGCCGCAGCGTTGACGGTCCGAAGTCCCGCATCTGCCGCCATCGCGTCACGCTCGAGCGCCGGAAGGTCAGCACGGTCGGCAGTGATACGGCCATTGGCGGTTTCAAGCGCTTCGGTGATGTAGAGGTTGCCGCTGTTAACAACACCGGCCTGCATGCCCTCGTCAATCACGTCTTTCACTTCCTTGGGCAGACGACGCGGGTCGGCGGCTTCGACGTAATAATCGTAGTCAGACGCCTCCTGCAGCGCACCAACGCGGCGGCTCAGGCGGAACAGATCGAGGATTTCAGCGCCCTCGAACGTGTTGAGATTGCGCGTGATGTTGATCGCATCGCGCCAGTTCTCAGCGGTCGGATAGGCGCTGATCCAGAGCGAGGTGAAATCATATACAGCCGGGACCAGTTCATTTTCATAAGCCTCGGTCACGCCGCGACGATACCATTGCTCGCTCACCGGAAGGCCATTCGCCTTGCGCTCGGCGATCAGGTTTTGAAGATACTCAAACCCGCCATTGTAGTCCTGAGCGGAAAAGTAGGTTTCGAACATCGCGGCCCTGAGGTCGTCAGACGCGATTTCGGCCGTGGTGAAATTGTTGTCAATCGCACCCTGCAGGTAGCGACGCGCCTTGGTGTAGTCGCCGGATTCATTCGCGAGCTGATAGGCGATGAAGTTGTAGCGGCCGGCCTGCTCGGCAGGAACCTTGCCGCTTGCGACCATCAGCTCCATGCCCTGCAGCTGCAGCTCACGATCGGACGCGGCGATGCCTGCGTTGAAAATGAGGCCGCCACCGGCGATCTTCTCGTCTGCGGTGTTGAGCAGCGGGACGAGCGCCATGATCTGCGGCTTGAGCGCAGCAGGGTTTGCACCCTCTGCCTTCAGCGCTTCGTCGAGCGGCACGTATGCCTGACGGAAGGCATCGGAATAACCTCCGCCATCCGATTCTTGTTGGGCACGATCGCGGTCGCGATCACGGTCGCGATCACGGGTACGCTGCGCGTTGGCTTCTGCGGGAAGCACAGCGGTAGCGATAGTTGCGCCGCCGGTGGCAAGGGCGATGGCAAGTGCGAGCGAAGATGCGCGCTTGCGCATGAAAAGGGATAGCATTGGGGTACCTCCTGAAAGTGGTCGGCCGGTTCACCCGATCCTGCGGGTTCCGGCCCTGTGAATGTCTGCGGGCTCCTTGCAGGGAACGCACGACATTTGCAAATGCTCCTACATGCTGCGGGCTGAATGACGATTGAATGACGCGGAACTTTGGTTCATCGGCGCGCAAGAATCGTTCAGCGACGAGGCATTTCCTCCCAGCTAGCGTCTGGCCATCCGGCAAGTGTGGAAAAAGCGCTCATTTGCACCGTTCTAGCGTCCCATTGAGTGGCGAAACCGGGGGCGAATGCCTAGATTGAGCGTCACAAAATCTAGCAATACAACAACAAAGAAACGGCCGCCCCTTTGAGCGACGAAAACGACACTATCGACCCTGCAGCGCCCTCCCCCTCTTCGGGCGAATATGACCGCATCGACATCGTCGATGAGATGAAGACGAGTTATCTCGATTACGCGATGAGCGTGATCGTGAGCCGCGCGCTTCCCGATGTGCGTGACGGCCTGAAACCGGTCCACCGCCGCATCCTCTATTCCTCCAAGATCGGCAACTTCGTCGCTGGTCGCCCATACGTCAAAAGCGCGAAGATCGTCGGCGATGTCATGGGCGATTTCCACCCGCACGGCGACAGCGCCATCTACGATGCGCTCGCTCGTCTGACGCAGCCCTGGTCGATGCGCGTGCCTCTGGTCGATGGCCAAGGCAATTTCGGCTCGCCCGATCCCGATCCGCCGGCATCGATGCGCTATACCGAAGCGCGACTTGCTCGGGTTTCGGACACGCTGCTCGACGATCTCGACAAGGATACGGTTGATTTCGTCGACAACTACGATGGCCGCAAGAAGGAGCCGTCTGTTCTCCCGGCGCGCTTCCCCAATCTGCTCGTCAACGGTGCAGGCGGGATCGCGGTCGGCATGGCGACCAATGTGCCGCCGCACAATCTGGGCGAGGTCATCGACGGCTGCCTTGCGTTCATGGACAATCCGGCGATCACCTCTGAGGAACTGATCGAATACATCCCCGGCCCGGACTTCCCCACCGCTCCGCTGATCCTCGGCACGAGCGGCGCGAAGGCCGCCTATACCACCGGGCGCGGCTCGATCCTCATGCGTTGCCGTCACGAAATCGAACAGCAGCGCGGTGACCGTGAGAGCATCGTGTTCACCTCGATCCCCTATCAGGTGGGGCGCGCAGGGCTGGTCGAGAAAATCGCCGAAGCTGCCAAGGACAAACGGATCGAGGGCATTTCCGACATCCGCGACGAGAGCAACCGCGAAGGCACGCGCATCGTAGTCGACCTGAAGCGCGATGCGACCGCCGAGGTCGTTCTCAATCAGATCTGGCGTCACACGCCGGCCCAGGCGAGCTTTCCGGCCAACATGCTTGCGATCCGGGGGGGACGCCCGGAAACATTGATGCTGCGCGACTTCATCCAGGCATTCATTGCCTTCCGCGAAGAAGTCATCACGCGGCGCACCAAGTTCGAGCTCGCCAAGGCGCGGGACCGGGCGCACATCTTGCTCGGCCTCGTGGTCGCGGTGTCGAACCTCGATGAAGTGGTTGCGATCATTCGCGGTGCACCCAATCCGGCGACCGCGCGTGAACGATTGCTCGCCAAGGAATGGCCGATCGGCGACATTGCGCAATACATCCGCCTCGTCGAAGCGATCGACCCGACCGCGGACGAGGATGGCGGCACTTACCGACTTTCGGACAAGCAGGTTCGCGCGATCCTCGACCTGCGCCTCCATCGCCTGACCGCGCTCGGTCGCGACGAGATCGGGGACGAACTTGCCGAACTGGCAGCCAGAATCGAGGAATATCTCGCTATCCTCGCCGACAGGGTGAAGCTCTACCAGGTCATGCGCGAGGAGCTTGAAGAGATCCGCGCGACCTATGCTACGCCGCGCGTCTCCGAGATCGCGCCTGCATGGGACGGCCTTGATGATGAAGATCTGATCGAGCGCGACGACATGGTCGTGACGGTCACGCTCGACGGCTACATAAAGCGTACACCGCTCTCGACCTTCCGCGCGCAGAACCGCGGCGGCAAGGGTCGCGCCGGAATGAGCACCAAGGACGAGGATGCCATCGCCGAGATGTTCGTCACCTCGACGCACAATCCGGTGCTGTTCTTCTCGACCGCAGGCAAGGTCTATCGCCTCAAGGTCTGGAAGCTGCCTGAAGGCGGCCCCGCCACGCGCGGACGGCCGATCGTCAACCTGCTTCCCGCACTCGACACCGATGAGACGATCCAGACCGTCCTGCCCTTGCCCGAAGAAGAGGATGAGTGGGGCGCGCTTTCGGTGGTCTTTGCGACGGCCAAGGGCAATGTGCGCCGCAACTCGATGGATGCCTTCACCAACATCCCCTCCAACGGCAAGTTCGCGATGAAGTTCGACGAGGAAAGCGAAGACCGCCTGATCGGCGTGCGCCTCGTCTCGCCGGGCGACGATGTCATGCTCGCGTCGAAGTCGGGCAAGGCAATCCGCTTTGCCGCCGAAGACGTGCGCGAATTTACTTCGCGTACCTCGACCGGTGTCCGCGGCATGAAGCTTGCCGATGGCGACGAAGTTGTCTCGCTCTCAACCTTGGGTGCGACCGGCACTACACCCGAAGAGCGTGAACAGTACCTCAAATTCGCCCCCTACAAGGGTGACAAGGAAGGCGAACCCGATCTTTCGCCCGAGCGCTTCGCGGAACTTGGCGAGAAGGAGCAATTCATCCTCACCGTCTGCGCCAATGGCTATGGCAAGGTGTCGAGCTCCTACGAATATCGCCGGATCGGTCGCGGCGGTCAGGGTGTGGTGAACATCGACAACATCGAGCGCAACGGTGCCGTGGTCGCGAGCTTTGTTGTCCAGTCGGGAGAACAGCTGATGCTCGTCACCGACCAGGCCAAGCTCATCCGCATCGGCCTTGAATCCTTGCGCGTCATGGGCCGCAACACCGCCGGTGTGCGCCTGTTCGACGTTGGCAAGAAGGAGCAGATTGTCAGCGCAGTCAAAATCGACGAGACTGAAGAACCGGAAAACGAAGCCGAGGAAGCCGTCGTTGAGGAAATGGTCGAGCGCCGCGGTGGCGGTGATGAAACCACTCCGACAACCACGATGCACTCGGACAAGAACGAAGGCGAGGATCCAACCGAATGATTTCAGTCGAGCCGAGCGGACAAGCGTGCGGTGCACGCATCACCAATTGCGACCTGTCCGCTGAGCTCGACGACGATCTGATCGCTGAGATCCGCGCAGCATGGCTGGAACACCGCGTGCTCGCCTTCGCCGATCAGCGCATGGACGATGACGCGCTCGAGCGCTTTACGCTCGCCATGGGCGGCTTTGGCGAAGATCCGTTTTTCGACCCGATCGCAGGACGCGAGAATATCGCTGCCATCCTGCGCGAAGCGGACGAAACCTCACCGCTTTTTGCCGAGAACTGGCACAGCGACTGGAGCTTCCTGCCCGAACCGCCCTCGGGCACTTGTCTGATGGCGGTCGAGATTCCTCCAGTGGGAGGCGATACGCTGTTCACCAACCAGGTGGCGGCGTTCGAGGCGCTACCAAAAGCGCGTAAGGACTACCTCCGCGGCCTCACCGCTATCCACTCGGCAAGCCGTGGCTATGCACCCGACGGACTCTACGGCGACAATGACAAGGGCCGCTCAATGGCGATCCGCCCCGGTGAGGCCGCGCTCGCGCGCCAGTCACACCCGCTGGTCAAGCCGCATCCTGAAACCGGCGAGGAAGTGTTGTTCTGCTCGATCAGCTACACGGTCGGCATCGAAGGCATGGACGACATCGAAGCGCTTCAGCTGGTGATGGAATTGCACCAATGGAGCGAGCAGGAGCAATTCCTCTACCGCCACAAATGGGAGCCGAACATGCTGCTCCTGTGGGACAATCGCGCGGTCAACCACAAGGCAACCGGCGGCTATGACGGCCATCGGCGCGAGCTTCACCGGACCACGATTGCAGCCGCCTAGGATTGGCGGCTTTACCTAACGCGGTGTGCGTTCCCCACGCAATGTTTGCACCACGCCTGTCGCAATCATCAGTTGGCCCGAATAATATAGTGGCCAGACCAGCAGTCTCGGCAGCTCACCCAGATTGAACGACCCCATTTCGCTGAAGATCAGCCAGTCGCTCACCACGAACATGACTGCACCAATCCCGACGCGATAGCGCGGAAAGCGGCTCGTCCAGGCCATTGCCGCCATTCCGCCGAGGAAGAGCGAATAGACTGCCACTTCCACCCGCTCCGACAGGAGCCAGGTCATCGCGGGCGTCACGATGAATATGGCGATTGCGAACAGCGATTGGCTGATCGTCACGCGCTCTCTGCGGTTGCGCAAATAGACATAGATTGCGACCGCGTGCGACATCGCGAAGAATGCGCCGCCGACAAGAAGTTCGATTTCGAGCGCCATGTCCGCGCACGCCGACAAAGCCAGCGCCACGCCGATGAGCGCTCCGTCTAGACCCGGCGCACGCCGGAAGGCGTAAAGCGCCAGAAGCATGACGCCCGAACCCTTGAGGACGATTTCATATAACCCCGGAAGCACGAACACTTCGCCAAGCGGGCGGTCGGCGATCAGATAGTAGAGGATCGAGAACGCAACACTCGCAAGCAGCCAAGGTCGATGTTCGATCAACGCGCGTTTCGGCATCTTTCCCCCCCTGCTTCTGCGGACTTGCAGTTGCTGCACCGTTTGTGTGGCGGATTGCATTCTTGTGCGCCTAGCTATGGTGCTAGTCCTCCCTCTGCAAAACAGAGGAGAGCGGCGATGTCCACCCCATACGGCGCCAAGTCCCACGACCTCGACCCCGCCCGTCTCAAACATGCCGTGCGTTTGGTGCAATGGCGAGACCTCGCCGCGATGCGACCCCGCGATGGGTTGGTCGAGTGCATCCACCCTCTCCCCTGGCTCGCCGCCGCCCTCGTGCTTCTCGCTTTTGGATGGTGGCCGCTCGGGATTTTCGCAGAGTTCATGTTCTTCCTCACCGCGCTGCGGCTCAATCACGAGGCGATCCACCACAATCTCGGCTTCGGTCCGCGTGGCCATAGGTTCGTCCTCCATGCCTTGAGCACCGTAATGCTCGGGAGCAATCATTCGGTCGCCTTCAACCATCTGCGCCATCACAGGCACATCAACACCGAGGAAGACCTCGAGGGCAAAGCGGGCAAGATGAGCCTGTGGCAAGTGCTCGCCTACGGCCCTGTCTTTCCGATCGAGTGCCACTGGGCCGCGCTTACCGAAGGCGGCAGGGCATGGCGGCGCAAGGTGCTGATCGATCTTGCCCTAAACCTCGTCATGCCGGTGCTCGCCTTCGGGTTCGGGTTCGATTTCCTGACCCTCCACTGGCTGACCATGCTTGCCGCGCAATGCTTTACCGCGCTGTTCGCGGTGTGGATCACCCATCGAGGGTGTGAGGACAGCGCGCTCGTCGCTCGCTCCCAGCGCGGACGGATGGTGAATGCGGTGAGCTACAACATGTTCTTCCACCTCGAACACCACCTTTTCCCGGCTGTGCCCGTGCGTCGCCTGCCATTGCTCGCCAAGCGATTGGAGGAGGTCGAGCCTGCGATTGCAAAGGCGATCAAGCCCGTAGTCGGTCGCTAGCCCGCTCTCCGGTTGCCTCATCGCGGGCCAGCCACTATCTGCGCCCTCGCATGGCACATCAGGTACACATCATTGGCGGCGGTCTCGCCGGATCGGAAGCGGCATGGCAACTCGCTCAGCGCGGCGTCAAAGTTCGGCTGTCCGAGATGCGTGGCAGCGGTGAACAGACCCCTGCCCACCAGACCGATGGACTTGCCGAACTGGTGTGCTCCAACTCCTTTCGTTCGGACGACGACACCAAGAATGCGGTCGGCCTGCTCCACCACGAAATGCGCGCGCTCGATTCGATCGTGATGCGCGCAGGCGAAGTCGCCCGCGTCCCGGCCGGGAGCGCGATGGCGGTCGACCGCGACGTTTTCTCAACCGAGGTCGAAAAGGCGCTCGGCGAGCATCCGAATATCGAGATCGTGCGCGAGAAGGTCGACGCGCTGCCCGATAGCGGCCTCACCATCGTCGCCACCGGGCCTCTGACCGCGCAATCGCTTGCTGAGAGCATCGTCGATGCCACGGGCGAGGAACGGCTCGCCTTCTTCGATGCGATTGCTCCCATAGTCCACCGCGACAGCATCGACATGTCGAAGTGCTGGATCCAGTCGCGCTGGAACAAGCGCACGGACGCATCGAACGAGGATGGCGATTACATCAACTGCCCGATGAACAAGGAGCAGTATGAGACCTTCGTTCAAGGCTTGCTCGACGGTGAGAAAGGCGAGTTTCGCGATTGGGAAAAGAACACGCCATACTTCGACGGCTGCATGCCGATTGAGGTGATGGCCGAGCGCGGCATCGAAACTCTGCGCTATGGGCCGATGAAGGGCGTCGGGCTTGATAACCCATACGATACTTCCGAGGAGCATCCGCAGGGCAAGTGGCCTTATGCAGTGGTGCAGCTGAGGCAGGACAACAAGCTTGGCACGCTGTGGAACATGGTCGGGTTCCAGACCAAGCTGAAATACGGCGCGCAGATCGAGCTGTTCCGCACGATCCCCGGCCTCGAGAACGCCGAGTTCGCACGGCTTGGCGGTCTGCACCGCAACACATTCCTCAACTCACCCCGTGTGCTCGACCGTCAGCTTCGCCTTAGAGCCGCGCCGCATGTGCGGTTTGCCGGACAGGTGACGGGTTGCGAGGGCTATGTCGAAAGCGCCGCGATCGGGCTCGTCGCTGGCATGATGGCGGCGAACGAACTGGCCGGGCGCGAGTGGATGCCATTGCCCGCGTCGACCGCGATGGGGGCGCTCCTTAGCCACATCACCGGCGATGCCGAGGCCGACACGTTCCAACCCATGAACGTCAATTTCGGCCTCTTCCCTCCCTTGCATGAAGTGAAGAAGAAGCAGCGCAAGGAAGCTTATACGACGCGCGCAAAGGCCGATCTGGCTGATTGGATCAAGGCGACCCGCGAGCCCGTGCCCGCCTAGCAGCGGCAGGCAGGCCGCGCGCGTCTGCGCGGGGCGGAAGTTGCGAACTCGGCTTGTGTCAACTCTTCGTCCCCGTCGGCATCCATCCCGTCAAAACGCTCGGCTGTGGTGACAGCCCATTCTTCGAAAGTGAGCAGATTGTTGCCATCGACATCGAGCTTGCGGAAGGCATCTGACCGGCTCGAGAGCATTTCGTTGCGGGTGATCTTGCGATCGCGGTTGCGGTCATAGCGAAAGAAGCGACGTTCCTCGCGGGTGAGCTCGGAAGCCTCGGGCGGAGCGGGGCCGACCATGTCGCCCGGATCGGCTTGGGGTAGCGCGTCGGGATCGATCTCTACAATCTCTTCGGGTTCGGGAGGTGGAGGCGCATTGATCTCGATCTGCGCGCGACCTTGCCACCAGAAAACACCGACGCCGGCGAGCACCAGCCCCAGGAAAACACCCAATACAGTTTGACGCATATTGCCCCGACCTTCTGCGATTAGTCGTGAATGCAAGGGAATAGACGAGTTTACCTGCCGAAGATAGCGGCTCTTGCTGCCGTGAGCGCAGCGCCGCGCCCTTCCATTAGCGGACGCCCGCCACGCCTGAGCGACCTGCGCGCAAGCGCGTCGAGCACAGAAAGGCCGCGCAAGTCGCGTGAGAAATTGCCCATTGGCGCGCATTTGCGAGCAAGGGTCAGGAGCAGGTCGCGTTCCGGTCCCTCGGGCACATGCACAGCCGCGTCGGTCAGCGCCCAGCGCTCAGCCAGTGGGTCGAAAGGCGCTGCCCGCAAGGAACCGAATTCCCGAGCAGCATCTTGGCCCAGCTCTTCGGCAAGCATGTATTCCCATGCATCGACGAGCTTCGAAAGTGCCCCTTCACGCCCCTCCCAGTGAACGCCGATCGCATCGAGCACCGCGTCACCTGTGGGCCGTTCATTGCGCGGCTTGCCGAGCGTTTCGCGCCACCATGCAAGCCGCATCTGGCCTAGCATCGGTTCGTTCGTCGCGCCGACGATCCGGGCGAGCCGCCGGTCGAGTTCGAAATAGGTGCGCAAACGCCCGCGCGCCCGTTCCGGCGTGTGGGCCAGAGCGAGCTGCACTTCATCGGGCAGTGGATCTCCGGTCGCGTCGCTCAGACGTAGCAGACCTTCTTGACCGCATCGACGATGCGCGGGGCATCGATCAGCGCGAGCTTTTCAAGGTTCGCGGCATAGGGCAGCGGCACGTCCTCATTGCACACGCGCAGGACGGGCGCGTCGAGGTCGTCGAAGCCTTCCTCCATGCAGATCGCGATGATCTCCGACGCAATCGAGCAGGTCGGCCAGCCCTCTTCAGCGACGACAAGCCGGTTGGTCTTGGCGAGGCTCTTGAGCACGGTTTCCTTGTCCAGTGGACGCAGGGTCCGAAGGTCGATGACCTCGGCGTCGATGCCCTGTGCGGCCAGTTCTTCAGCCGCTTCGAGCGCGAAGCCGACGCCGATGGAATAGGTCACGATGGTCGCATCCTTGCCCTCGCGCACGATCCGGGCCTTCCCGATCGGCAGAACGTAATCGTCGACATCGGGCACGTCGAAGCTACGGCCATAGACCAGCTCGTTTTCAAGGAAGACGACCGGGTCTTCGGTGCGGATCGCAGCCTTCATCAAACCCTTGGCATCGGCGCTGTCATACGGCGCGATGACAATGAGGCCAGGGACGCTCGCATACCATGGACCGTAGTTCTGCGAGTGTTGTGCGCCAACGCGCGAGGCAGCGCCATTGGGGCCGCGGAAGACGATCGGGCAACGCATCTGGCCGCCCGACATGTAGTTCGTCTTTGCCGCCGAGTTCACGATGTGGTCGATCGCCTGCATCGCGAAGTTGAAGGTCATGAATTCGACAATTGGGCGAAGTCCACCCATCGCCGCTCCCGACCCGATCCCGGCAAAGCCGTATTCGGTGATCGGCGTGTCGATGACGCGCTTGGGACCGAACTCGTCGAGCAAGCCCTGGGTCACCTTGTAGGCGCCCTGATACTCCGCAACTTCCTCACCCATAACGAATACGCGGGAGTCGGCGCGCATTTCCTCGGCCATGCCGTCGCGCAGAGCTTCTCGCACGGTGGTCGCGGTGTAACTGGTGCCTTCGGGAACGCTCGGATCGTCGGCGCGCGGTGCTGCGGTCGGAGCGGACACCCCGCCCGGCTCGTCTCGGCCTTCATCCTTGCCCTCGCCCGGCACCTCGTCGACCTCGGCCGGCGCATCGGCGGCGGGAGCTTCGACATCGCTCGCATCCTCGCCTTCGCCTGCGAGCATCGCTATCACGGTGCCAACGGCCACGTTCTCGGTGCCTTCGGGGACCATGATCTTGGCCAGCGTGCCTTCGTCGATGGCTTCGAATTCCATCGTCGCCTTGTCTGTCTCGATCTCGGCAATGATATCACCGGGTTCGATCGTGTCGCCTTCGGACTTGAGCCACTTGGCGAGCGTGCCTTCTTCCATGGTGGGCGAAAGCGCGGGCATCTTGAGTTCGATGGCCATGGCTCAATACTCCTCCACCAGAACATCGGTGTAGAGTTCGCTAGGATCTGGCTCAGGCGAGCTTTCGGCAAAGTCGGCGCTTTCGGCGACGATCTTGCGAATTTCCTTGTCGATGGCCTTCAGGTCGTCTTCGCCGTGACCTGCGTCGATCAGCGTCTTTTTCAATCGCTCGATGGGGTCGTGGTGGTCGCGCTGTTCCTGCACTTCCTCGCGCGTGCGGTATTTGGCGGGGTCGGACATAGAGTGGCCGCGATAGCGATAGGTGTTGAGCTCCATTAGAACCGGTCCCTTGCCGTCGCGCACATGCTTGAAGGCGACTTCGGCTGCGGCGCGCACTTCCAGCACGTCCATGCCGTTCACTTCCATCCCGGGAATACGGAAGGAGGTGCCGCGGCGGTAGAAGCGGGTTTCGGCTGAGGAGCGCTTGGTCGAAGTGCCCATGGCGTATTGGTTATCCTCGACCACGAAGACGATCGGGAGGTTCCACAGGCTCGCCATGTTGAAGGTCTCATAGACCTGGCCCTGGTTCGCCGCGCCGTCACCGAAATAGGCGAGGCAAAGCCCGCCATCCTCGTTATACTGATGCGCGAGTGCGAGTCCGCCGCCGAGCGCGACTTGCGCGCCGACGATCCCATGGCCGCCGTAAAACTTATGCTCGGTGCTGAACATGTGCATCGAGCCGCCCTTGCCCTTCGAAATCCCGGCTTCGCGCCCCGTGAGCTCGGCCATAATGACCTTGGGGTCGATGCCATAGGCAAGCATGTGGCCGTGATCGCGGTAGCCGGTAATGACCGAATCCCTGTCATTATCGAGCGCCGATTGAAGGCCGATCGCGACTGCTTCCTGGCCGATGTAGAGGTGACAGAAACCGCCGATCAGGCCGAGGCCGTAAAGCTGGCCAGCCTTTTCCTCGAAACGCCGGATGAGAAGCATCTGACGATAGAATTCGAGCATCTGTTCATCCGAAGCGTCGAAGCGCTTGGACTTCTCGAACTCTTCCTGCAGCGAGTGGAGGATGAAATCGGGATCATCCGATGCGGAAACCGGCGGTGCGGCTTTCTTGGCAGACTTTTTCGCTGCGGGTTTCTTGGCCAAGGCTTGGTCCCTTCTCATGCTTGACTGCGCGCATATCGGGGGAGGAGGATTGCGCGCTCACATCACGTGGCGCCCCTATGACGCGCAATTGAAGGTGACGCAACGTAAAGTCGCGTCAAATCAGCCAGTTTGGCCAGATTGGTTAGATTTCGGATTAGCGCGAATGTGCGCGGTTATTCATCGTCGATTGTGATGACGATTTCATCGGGGTGGAGCACACCCAGATCGCGGCGCACTAGCTCGCTGACAAGGTCAGGATCGGCGCCGTCGAGATCAAGCAGGTCGACCCGGTTGCGTAGCGCATCGCGCTTTTCGGTGAGCGCGGCAATCTGGGCCGTACGCTGATCGAGGGTTTCGGAATTCTCGGCCCAAGTGAGCAAGCCCCAGGGTCCGGCGATAGCCAGCGCCGTCAACGCGACAAGCAGTACAAGCGCGCCAGCCTGTTTCATGTTCTCGCGTGGTGGGTTGCGCATCGGAAAAAGCCCTTCGAATGAGGTCAAAGAATCATAGTTAACCGATTACCGCAAGTGAAATGCGCCCAAGCGTCTGATTTTGTGCGACAGTGAGTCCGATTGGCCGCACTACGCGCCTCGAGGAATCACCTAATTGGAGTGTCCTAGTAAGACCGCGGCAATCCCAGCACGTGTTCGGCGAGATAGGACAGGATCAGATTGGTTGAAATTGGCGCCACGGTGTAAAGCCGCGCTTCGCGGAACTTGCGCTCGACGTCGTATTCCTCGGCGAACCCGAACCCGCCAAAGGTCTGCACGCACATATCCGCCGCAGCCCAGCTGGCTTCGGAGGCGAGCAGCTTTGCCATATTGGCTTCCTCGCCCGGATTGCCGCCTTCGTCGTAGACCTGCGCCGCGTGATGCACCATCAGCTCGGCAGCACGCATTTGGGCGTAGCAGCGCGCGATTGGGAACTGCACGCCCTGGTTCTGACCGATGGGACGCGAGAAGACGTTGCGGTCGCTGGCATAGCTGCGTGCCTGCTCGATGAACCACTTCGCGTCACCGATACACTCCGCCGCGATCAGGATGCGCTCGGCATTCATGCCGGAGAGGATGTAGCGAAAGCCCTTGCCCTCTTCGCCAACCAGCGTGCTGGCGGGAATGCGCAGATCGTCGAAGAACACCTCGCACGATGAGTGGTTCATCATCGTGCGGATCGGCTTGATGCTCATGCCGTTCTTGAGCGCCTGCTGCATGTCGACAAGGAAGATCGACAGGCCCTCGGTCTTCTTCTCCACCTGATCGCGCGGCGTGGTCCTGGCGAGCAGCAGCATGAGGTCGGAATGCTCAGCGCGGCTCGTCCAGATCTTCTGGCCCGAGATCACATACTCATCCCCGTCGCGCACGGCCCGCGTCTTGAGGCTGAGAGTATCGGTGCCGCTGGTGGGTTCGGAGACGCCGAACGCCTGCAAGCGCAGCTCTCCGCGAGCGATGCGAGGGAGATATTCGGCCTTCTGCTCGTCCGATCCATATCGCAGCAGCGTGTTCATGATGTACATTTGCGCGTGTGCGGAGGAACCATTGGAGCCGCTCGCCTGAATCTCCTCCATTATCACCGCTGCCGCATCGAGGCTCAGGCCGCTGCCGCCATATTCTTCGGGGATCAGCGCAGCGAGGAAACCGGCCTTCGTCAAAGCATCGACGAACTCGCCCGGATATTCGCGCGCAGCATCTTTCGCGCGCCAGTATTCACCGGGGAAGTCATCACACAGCGCGCGCACGGCGCGGCGGATTTCGGCAAGTTCTTCGCTTTCGTGAGTCATGGCGGCGAGCTTTGCCCGTGCCATTCGCGCAAGTCCACCTCCCCGATTTGCTAACCGCTTTGGAACAATCCCCCCGGCTTTCCCGTTGAGCAACAAACAGGAGGAACTTCAGACTAGTCATGCTCGAAACCCTGATTGACCAGCTCAACGATATGGGCACCCAATTCGTGCGCACATTGCCGCAGATTGGCATCGCACTCATCGTCATCATCATCACTGCGATTGTCGCTAGCTTTGCGGTGAAAATTGCCGACGCGATGATCGGCAAGACCAACCTGCGCCCCTCGCTGCGCAACCTCATTGAGACACTGGTGAAACTGGCTGTCTGGATACTCGGCCTGATGATCGCCGCGATCATCGTGTTCCCGGGCATGACCGCAGGCAGCCTTATCGCCGGCCTTGGCATCGGCGCGGTCGCAATCGGATTTGCGTTTCAGGATATTTTCGAGAACTTCCTCGCCGGCGTGCTCATCATGATCCGCGAGAAGATGCGCATTGGCGACGTGATCGAATGCGAAGGGATCATGGGCAAGGTCGAGCATATCACTCTGCGTGAGACCCATGTTCGAAAGCTTTCAGGCGAAGTCACCGTCGTACCCAACTCGATCCTGTTCAAGAACCCGGTCGAGATTCTCACCGATCAGGACCAGCGCCGTCATCAGGTAGTGATCGGCGTGTCCTACGACACCGATCTCGACGAAGCTGCCGAGGTGATCCGCAAGGCGGTGACGGGCGTAGGCGACGTGATAGAGGAAAAAGGAATCGACATCTTCGCGCAGGAATTCAACTCCTCCTCGGTCGATTATCTGGTGCGCTGGTGGGCGGGGGCGACCCCGCGCAACGGCTGGGAATCGAAGGACAAGGTCGTGCGCGCAATCAAGCGTGGGCTCGACGATGCCGGGATCGAGATCCCCTTCCCCTACATCACCCACACCTTCAAGGAGCGGGTGCCGATGGGTTCGGAGCCCGGCGAGGAGAAGTAAGGCCCTTCCCGATCGGTTTTTTCGTGCTACTCATCTTCTCGACCAGAGGAGAGAGGCGAAGCCATGCAGATCCTGACATCCGACCCCGCCCGTTTCGCGGACCTTCCCGACTATTCCTTTGAGGAACACTGGATCACGGTCGATCTGGGAGACGGTCAATCGGGCCGGATGCACTATCTGGACGAAGGGCCGAGGGACGCACCGCCCGTCCTGCTCTACCACGGCGAGCCGAGCTGGTGCTTTCTCTATCGCAAGATGATCCCGGTGCTGCTCGATGCGGGATTCCGCTGCCTTGCGCCAGACCTCATCGGGTTCGGCAAGAGCGACAAACCGGACGACATCTCTTTCTACACCTATGATCGCCACGTCAGCTGGCTGTCCCAGTGGCGCGATGCAGTCGTACCGCAGGAGGCTGCCTTGTTCTGTCAGGACTGGGGCGGATTGCTGGGGCTGCGCATGGTTGGCGAGGAGCCCGATCGCTTCTCCTGCGTGGTTGCCTCCAACACCTTCCTGCCGACCGGTGGTACGCCCTCACAAGCGTTTCTGATGTGGCGCGAATTTGCCAAGTCATCACCCGAGTTCAAGATCGGTGAGCTTCTCCAACGCGCCACCGCGACGGTGCGGTCGCCGGAAGAAGTCGCCGCCTACGACGCGCCCTTCCCCAACGAGGCACACAAGGCCGGCGCCCGCGCGTTTCCGCAGCTGGTCCCGGTCGAAGATGGAATGGACGGGGTCGAGCAGAACAAAGCGGCGTGGAAAGGTCTTGCAGCGTACGACAAGCCCTTCCTCACCCTGTTCGGCGCAGACGACCCGGTGACCGGCGGGCTAGGCGAGTTGTTGAGCAAGAACATCGCGGGCGCTGAAGGGATGCCGCATGAAATTCTGTCGACCTGCGGGCACTTCTGCCAGGAAGATCGGCCCAAGGAACTTGCGCAAGGCGTGATCGACACAGCCAAGAAGGCCGGTTTCCTCTGAGCGAGAGCGCGCCGCCACCGACAACTCCGCACTACCTCACCCGCGCGCAGGAATATGCGCTTATGGTGACGGTCGGGGTCGTCACCGCCAATGCATACTACATCCACCCGATCATCGGCGAAGTCGCGCGCGATTTCGGCGTAAGTGACACGCGGATCGGCTGGGTGCCTGCGCTCAACCAGCTCGCGCTCGCCATCGGCATCCTGCTGCTGCTGCCGTTGGGCGACCGCTTCTCAAACAAACGCCTCTGCCTCGTCTTCGTCGCGGCGCAGTGCCTGTTCATGGGAGGCATGGCGCTCTCGGAAGGGTTCGCGCTCTTTACGCTGGCCTCGACCTTGCTCGGCTTCGTGACCATCGCCCCCTATCTGATCCCGGCCTTCGCCTCGAAACGCGTCGCACCCGAGCGATTGGGGCAGGTTACGGCACTCCTAACCGCAGGCGTCATTTTCGGCATCCTCGTCGCGCGCGTCGGGGCGGGGATCGTCGCCGAGTACTATGGGTGGCGAGCGGTCTACTGGTGCGCGTTCGCTCTGATGGTGGCGGTCACAATCCTGCTGCCGCTGACAATGCGCAGCGAGGGCGCGGTGCGAAAGGTTCCCGGCGAGAACTATGGCGCGCTGATCCTCTCGGTCTTCTCGCTGGCGCGCGGCAATCGCGACATGCTGATCTCGGCGGTGATACAGGGCTTCAACTTCGCCGCCTTTACAGCGACATGGCTTGCGCTCGCCCTGCACCTGACCAGCCCGCAGCTAGGCTACGGCGTCGACACAGTCGGCTATCTCGCCGCCATCGCGGTGGTGAGCATATTCGCAACGCCGCGCCTCGGGCATTGGGCGGACAAGGTGGGCGCGCGCCGGGCAAGACTGATCTCGGCCGTTGTGCAGTTCGGCGGGATCGCGCTGATGTACCCGCTGGGATGGAGCGTGTGGACGGTGATCGTGCCGCTTCTGATCGTCAACGCTGTCGGGCCAACGATCGACGTGACGGGGCGCATGACCTTCCTCGCGCTCGAGCCCGCGATCCGAACGCGGCTGACCACGACCTATATCGTCGTCATGTTCATCGGCGGCGCAGTGGGCAGCCTCGTTGGCACCGCGATCTACGACAATGCGGGATGGCTCGGCACCTGTGCGCTGCTGCTCGCGATCTCAGCCAGCGTGGTCGCGCTTTCATGGATGGCTGAGCGACGGTGGAAGCGCGCATGATCGCCAAGACCGATGATCAGTAATCGGAATGGTGACCCCGGCGTGATTCGAACACGCGGCCCCCAGATTAGGAATCTGGTGCTCTATCCGGCTGAGCTACGGGGCCCCATTCGCAGACCCCAATAGCAGCGCAAGACTTCCAATCAATTGAGATCTTCTGGTGGCGCGACCGGGAAAGGCAGTGGCGCAACCGGCACGCCTTCATCGACGAGCGCCTTCGCTTCTTCGAGGCTCGCCTGCCCATGGATTGCTGCCTCTTCGCGCTCGCCATAATGCATCTTGCGCGATTGTTCGGCGAAGTCGTTGCCCACCCAGGTAGAGTTCTTGAGCGCCTTTTCCTGCGCCTTGGCTAGCGCCTTCATGGCTTGCTGCACTTCGGCGGGCATGGGTTGGTTCGAAAGCGGCTTGGTCGTGGCGGTCGGCTGAGCAGCATCCATGGCCGTGTTACCTTTGGCCGGCACGGCAGGAGCCATTGGTGCTTTGCCCACCTCGCCGCTGCCGCATTCGGGGCATTGAACGAGGCCGCGCGCGTGTTGGTCCTCGAAATCGGAGGACGAGCCGAACCAGCCTTCAAACCGATGGCCGTGCGCGCAGTGGAGGTCGAAAACGATCATTACGAGACGCTAATTGGGGATTTCGCGGCGGTTGGCAAGGCTCGGCACCTGCGCACGGACGTCCATCACGCGGCGCAAGTCGATGTCGCAAAAGCTCAGTCCCGGCTCCTCGCCCATGTCGAGCAGCACCTCGCCCCAAGGATCGACGACGAGGCTGTGCCCGTAGGTCTCTCGCCCGTCTTCGTGTGTGCCGGTCTGAGCGGCCGCGATGACGAAGGCGGAGGCTTCAATGGCGCGCGCTCGCAGGAGGACGTGCCAGTGTGCGGCACCCGTGGGCTTGGTAAAGGCCGCGGGCACGGCAATCGCCCAGCAATCATGGCGGCCAAGCCTGTCAAACAGCGCCGGGAAACGCAGATCGTAGCAGATCGTGAAGCCGATATTGTTCAACCGCGTATGGGGTTCGATGTAGATGCGGTCGCCCGGCCTGTATGCTGCGCTTTCACGCCAGCTTTCTCCTGTTGAAAGCTCGACATCGAACATGTGCATCTTGTCATAATATCCCGGCGTCTCTCCATCGGCGGAGAAGTAGTATGACCGGTTTGCGATCATTCCGTCATCGAGTGGCACAGGCATTGATCCGAGCGCGATACTCAGCCTCAGATCTTCGGCAAGGTCCCATAGACGGTCGTGATACTCACCGTACTGCGAGGTCGCCATCGTTGCTTGAGCGCGTGCGCGATCGCGGTCGAGAAGGAGCGCCATCTCAGGAGTAAAAAGGAAGTCGCAACCCGCCTCCTTCGCATCGCGCGCAGCCTGCTCGAGCACGGCAAAATTCGCCTCCGGGTCGATGCCCGAATTCATCTGGAGGACTGCGATTTTGGGCACTTGTTCGCCCTAACCCGCAAGCAATGCGTCGAGCTTGCCCTCGGCCTCTAGCCGCGCGAGGTCATCCGAGCCGCCGACATGGGTGTCGCCGATGAAGATCTGCGGGACGGTCCGCGCATCAGGCGCGCGTTCGAGCATCTCGGCCTTTTTCGGTCCGCCCATCGTGATGTCGAACTCGTTGAACTCCACCCCTTTGGACGAGAGCAAGTGCTTTGCCCGGTGGCAAAATCCGCAGGTGAACTTGGTATAGATGTCGACGTTCGGCGTGGTCATGTATTTGTCCCAAAGACGCGGCTTTCGATCCCTCTTGAAAGCGCTTCTACCTATCCCAACTTAGGGGACGCCGCCCGGTTCCGCCAGCCTTGGGGAACTGTCGCGGCAACAGACTGCAGGCGCTGCATCAAGGCAGGTCTGCTGAATTCAGATTGCTCAAGAAGAGGATTTGCAAACATGTCACGACTTGATTTTACCCCCTATCGCCGCAGCACCGTCGGTTTTGACTGCCTGTTCGACATGCTCGAAAGCCAGGCGCGCGCCAATTCCGGCGACAATTACCCGCCTTTCAACATCGCGAAGCGCGGCGAAGACAATTACCGCATCACTCTGGCCGTTGCCGGTTTCCGCCCCGAAGACATCGACATCACCGCGCAAGCGAACCTGATGGTCGTTCAGGGCAAAAAGCGCGAAGAAACCGACGATAATGGCGAAATGCTGCATGTCGGCATCGCGAATCGCGGGTTTGAACGCCGATTCGAACTGGCCGATTATGTCCGCGTCGCCAACGCCGACCTTGCCGATGGCCTGCTCGTCATCGACCTGGTTCGCGAAGTGCCTGATGCGATGAAACCCAAGAAGATCGCCGTGAACGGCACCCCGACGCTCACCGCTGTACCCGACAGCGATGGCAGCGACGAGGACGAGGCCAGCGCAGCCTGACCTGTAGCAAGCGGGCGCGGTCCAACTTGACCCGCCCGTTTTGCAAACAATTGTAATCAGTGCAAATAAGTGGGGGCGGTCCTGAAAGGATCCGCCCCCGCGACCTTAAGTCGCCTCGTCCGGTTCTGACCATCCGGGTCGCAGAAGATGGTCAATCCCGGCGCGAGCTCGTCGCAGGTGCCTGATCTCCGGATGGTCGTGCCACCCTCCCTCAACACCGCGATATAACTCGTATTCGACCCCATCGGTTTTTCGTGGCAATGCACATTAAAACGCGCCGAGCGCCCCTTACGAAAACCTGTAGGGCGTACTTTGCGTAAAGCGACAAGCCCCTTGGACGCAAGGGCTATTTCGCGTGTTTGTAAGAACGCGACACAATATATCGATTAAATGTCGATATCCGCTAGTCTACGGATGTTCGGATCGGCTTTGTGCCTGTGATCAGACCCTTACGCTCGCGTAAAGGCGCCTAAACTAGGCGCGACTGTTCCAACGCCGCCGCGATGAACCCTGCAAACAGCGGGTGCGGATCGAACGGTTTGCTCTTCAATTCCGGGTGGAACTGCACGCCGACAAACCAAGGATGGTCGGGCCGCTCGACGATTTCGGGCAGAAGGCCGTCGGGCGACATGCCGGCAAACACCAAACCCTGCCGCTCGAGCGGGTCGATATAGGCGCTGTTGACTTCGTAGCGATGGCGATGGCGTTCGGAGATCGTCTCCGCCCCGCCATACATGCGGGATGTGTGGCTGTTGCCCGAGAGCTTCGCTTCGTAGGCACCAAGGCGCATCGTGCCGCCGAGATCGCCGCCTTCCTCGCGCTCCTGAATGCCTTCTTCGCTCATCCACTCGGTGATGATGCCGACAACCGGCTCTGCAGTGTCGCCGAATTCGGTGGAGGAAGCCGCTTCAAGGCCCGCCGCACGCGCGCCTTCGATGCAAGCCATCTGCATACCGAGGCAAATGCCGAAAAACGGCACTTTGCGCATCCGTGCAAAGCGCACGCTGGCAATCTTGCCTTCCGAACCGCGCTCGCCAAATCCACCGGGGACGAGAATGCCGTGCAAAGGCTCGAGCTTGGAGACCATCTCCGACTCGTCCTCGTCTTCAAAGATTTCAGCGTCGATCCAGCGGATATTGACCTTCACCCGGTTGGCCAGCCCGCCATGTACCAGCGCTTCGTTGAGGCTCTTGTATGCGTCGGGGAGGCCGACATACTTGCCGACCACGCCGATCGTGACTTCGCCCTCGGGGTTGAAATAGCGATCGGTGACGTTTTCCCAAGCCGAAAGATCTGGCTCGGGCGCATCGGTGATGCCAAAGCCGCGCAGCACTTCTGCGTCGAGGCCCTGTTCATGATATTGCTGAGGGACCGAATAGATCGACGGCGCATCTAGCGCGGGAATCACGGCCTCTTTGCGCACATTACAGAAATTGGCGATCTTCTGCCGCTCGCCATCGGGAATTTCGTGTTCGGCACGGCACAGCAGCACGTCGGGCTTGATCCCCAGCGATGCCAGCTCGCGGACCGAGTGCTGGGTCGGCTTGGTCTTCAGCTCGCCCGCCGCAGCGATGTAGGGCACCAGCGTCACGTGGACGCTCAATGTCTGCATCGGCTCAAGCTCGTTTCTCAGCTGGCGGATCGCCTCCATGAAGGGAAGCGATTCGATGTCGCCCACCGTGCCGCCGATCTCGCACAGGATGAAATCGTGATCGTCCTGCCCTGCGAGCGCGAATTCCTTGATCGCGTCGGTTACGTGCGGGATCACCTGCACCGTCGCACCGAGATAATCGCCGCGGCGTTCCTTGGCGATGATGTCGCGATAGACCCGGCCGCTGGTGATGTTGTCCGATTGGCGCGCAGAGACCCCGGTGAAGCGTTCGTAGTGCCCGAGGTCGAGATCAGTCTCGGCCCCGTCATCGGTCACATAGACCTCACCATGCTGATAGGGGCTCATCGTGCCCGGATCGACGTTCAGATAGGGGTCGAACTTGCGGATGCGGACCTTGTAGCCACGCGCCTGCAGGAGAGCAGCGAGCGATGCTGCCATGAGACCTTTGCCGAGCGAGGAAACCACGCCGCCGGTGATGAATATGTACCGCGCCATGGGAGTTGAGCCTTAAGCGTGTGTAGGGATTCGAGGCAAGCGGAAAGCGCGACCAGCGGGCCGCAATCCACAAAGCTGTTGAGCGAAATGCGCTTTGCAGCGCGATTATTCGGCGAGCGGATCGTCAGAAGCGGGTTCTTCTGCGCCTTCAGCAAGCGGATCATCCGTGCTCGCGGGACCGCCCATCAGGTCTTCCGCGCTTGGCGCCGTGACTTCCCGATCGAGCGTCGAGGAGACAATGCCGCTGCCCGATTCGTTCACCGCCATAGCCGCAAGTGCGATCGACAAGACGACGAATGCCACTGCGAGCCACTTGGTCGAACGGGTAAGAAAGTCAGCCGCTCCGCGTGCGCCCAATGCGCCCGACGGATTGCCGCCGATGCCAAGCCCCCCGCCCTCGCTGCGCTGCATAAGCACAACGCCAACAAGCGCGGCGGCAACGATCGCCTGGATTACGGTGAGGATGATGAACAGCGACATGGTGATTTTCTACTCGGCCGAAAATGGTCTGGGTTCGAACTTGGTGAAGCGCATCTAGGGATGGAGGCGCGTCAGGGCAAGTTCCTTACCCCTCCTCCGCGTCTCCGGCTGCAATCGCAATGCCCATGAAGCTGTCCGCGGTGAGGCTTGCCCCACCGACCAGCGCGCCGCCGACTTCGGGAGTGCCGAGGATTTCTGATGCGTTTTCAGGCTTTACCGAGCCACCATAGAGGATACGCACTTCGTTGCCATGCTCGTCGCCGAGAAGTTCGATCAGCAGCGCGCGGATCTCTGCGTGCATTTCGGCGATATCTTCAACCGTCGCGGTCTTGCCGGTGCCGATCGCCCAGATCGGTTCGTAGGCAATCGTGAGCCGCTCTGTTGCATCTTCGATACTTTCGGGCAGCGAGGCTTTGATCTGCTTCTTCACATGCGATACCGCGCGGCCCGCATCGCGGGTCTTCTCGGATTCGCCGACGCACATGATGACGCGCAGGCCGGCTGCGAGCGCTGCTTCGGCCTTGGCGCGTACGGTTGCGTCGCTTTCGCCATGGTTCTGGCGGCGCTCGGAATGGCCGAGGATCACGAACTTCGCGCCCGCATCGGCAATCATAGAGGCTGAGATGTCGCCGGTATGAGCGCCCTCTTCCTCTGGATGGCAGTCCTGCGCACCTACGGCGATCTGTTCGGCTTCGCGATGGATCGGGTGGATCAGAGTGTAAGGCGGCGCGACCGCCACTTCGACTTTCATCAGCCGCTGGGCGGCGCGGTCAATCGCGCGCGCTTCGGAAAGCATGGCGCGGGTGCCATGCATCTTCCAATTACCAACAATATATGGCCGCAATGGCATCACGGATATCCTGAAGAGGTTTGAGAGGTTTGCGAATCTTGTTGCCCATGTAGGGCGCGGGGGGCGCTGCGGCTAGACGAGGTGAAGTCTTTAGTCAAAACCAATGGCTACCTGTTGCCGCGAGGTCGCAGGGCGGATAAAGCGCGTGCCCAGATTGCCCCGTGTGCGCCGGTCATACTGTCTGTATCGGCGTGCTCATCAGTTCCAAGGTAGTTTCAAACCCATGATTTCGCTGTTTCGCAACTTCTTCCAGTCGAAAATCGGCCTTCCGATCTTTATCGGTTTCCTCCTGCTTGTCGGCTTTGCTTTCGCCATGGCCGATGTTTCGGGTTCGGCGCAGTTCGGCGGGCTTTCGGGTGATGACGATATTGCCGAGGTCGGCGGCGAGGAAGTCTCCAGCCAGGAGATGAACGCGGCAATGCAGGGCGCTCTGCGCGAAGCACAGCAGCAGAACCCGACGCTGACGATGCGCGAATTCGTCGAACAAGGTGGTCTCGATGCCGAGATCGACCTCTTCATTGATCGGTTCGGCACCGGTATATTCGCGCAGAATTACGGCCTTCGCGCCGGCAACAACCTCGTCAACAGCGAGATCCTGAAGATCGGGGCCTTCCGCAATCTGACCGGTGAGTTCGACCCCGACGTGTTCCAGGCCGCCTTGCGCCGCCAACGGATCACCGAATCGATCCTGCGCCGCGATATTCGCGATGGCCTGCTTGCCCAGCAATTGCTGCGCCCGGCATTCGCCGCGCCGCAAATGCCCGAAGCTGCTGCGCGCCAATATGCCGCGATCATTCTCGAACGACGCACCGGCGCGATCGGCCTTGTCCCGAGCGCTGTCTTTGCGCCCGAAGGCGATCCGAGCGACGAACAACTCAACACCTATTATTCTGAAAACCGGAGCGATTTCGTCGAACCCGAGCGCCGGACGATCCGCTTTGCCCGCTTCGGTGCGGACAGCGTCGATGCGGACATCACTCCGACCGACGCGCAAATCGCAGCGCGCTACGAACAGGATGCGGCCAATTACGCGGCAAGCGAACGCCGCGCGATCAGCTCCTTTGTCGTGCCGACCGAACAGGCCGCGCGCGCACTGGTCGCCCGTATCCGCGCCGGGGAATCGCTTGAGGCCGTAGCGCGTGATGCCGGGTTCAACGTGCTTTCGGGCGAGTTGCGTTCACAGGCTGAGTTGGCATCGGTCACCAGCCCTGAGCTTGCCACCCAGGTCTTTGCTGGGACCGAAGGCGAGGTAGTCGAACCGGCGCGTTCCACGCTTGGCTTCTACGTTGCACGGGTTGACGATGTCGAAACCCGTCCTGCCCGCACACTCGCCCAGGTTCGCGGCGAAATTGCCGAGCAGCTCCGGCGCGAGGCGCGCGCAGCCGCGTTGCAGGAATTGAGCGGTCGGATCGACGAGATGGTCGGCAGCGGCACTTCGCTGGCCGATATCGCGCGCGAATTCGGTCTGGAAGTCACCTCGATTGACGGAGTCCTTGAAGACGGTCGTATCTACGGCATGCCTGGCCAAAGCTTCCCAGCTCCGCTGCGCTCGATCGTCTCCACCACGTTTCAGATGGAAGAGAGCGAACCGCAGCTCCACATCCTTGTCCCGGGCGAACAATTCCTGATCTACGACGTGGCCGAGATCACCGAAAGCGCGGCTCCGCCTCTTGCCGAGGTGCGTGATGAGGTCACCGCCGCATGGCGCCGGGCCGAAGGCAGCCGCGCCGCCGGAGAAGCTGCCGAGCGTATTCGCGAAGCAGTCGAAGGGGGTGCAAGCCTTGCCCAAGCCATGCGCGCGGAAAACAGTCGCCTGACGCAGGTGAACGAAGTAACCATGCGTCGCAGCGAACTGGCTTCGTCCCAGCAGCGTATTCCAGCCTCGCTCGTGCTGTTTTTCTCGATGGCGGAAGGCACGACCAAGGTGCTCGAGGAAGGTCGGGATGCCGGCCATTACGTGATCGACCTTGAAAGCATCGAAAGCGATCCGATTGAGGACAATCCAGGCGTTGTCGAACAGACCCGCACCACGCTCGCGCCCGCGCTGATCGGCGAATACAACGCCCAGCTGACCCGCGCGATCCGCGAGGAAATCGGTGTCGAACGCAACGAGGAAGCGATCGAGGCGCTGCGCAAGCTGCTGACCGGCGAAACCTGAGCCGCACGCACTCGCAGACCCAAAACGTGAGCCAGCCCAACACCGCCCTTCCCAATCTGGAGAACGCCGCCGCAGCTGCGCAGGCTCTGGCTGAAGGCAAGCCTGCGCTGGTCTGGCGCAAGGTCGTCGCCGACAGCGATACGCCGGTGGGTGCAGCGCGGCGACTGATCGAGCCGGGGCGCGGCGATTTCCTGCTGGAATCGGTCGAGGGCGGCGAGGTGCGCGGGCGATACTCGCTCCTCGGGCTCGACCCTGACCTCGTTTTCCGCGCGAGCGAAGGTGTTGGCGAGGTCAACCGCGACTGGAAGACCGACCGCGAGGCATTCGAGCCATGCGAGCGCGATGCCCTTACTGAATTGCGCGCGCTCGCTGACAGCTGCCGGATCGACATGCCCCCGGAGGCCGAGAACCCGCTTCCACCTGCCTTAGCCTGCCTGGTCGGCTATTTCGGCTACGAAACCATCGGCCTTGTTGAGACGCTCCCGCGCGCGCCTGCAAGCGAGTTGGCCCTGCCCGACATGCTGTTCGTGCGGCCCACTGTCATTCTCGTCTTTGACGGGCTTACGGACGAGCTGTTCTGCATCGCTCCCATCTGGAGCGCGACTGACCCGGTTCGCGCAATCGAGGCAGCGGACGATAGAATTGACGAAACACTGCGCAGCCTAGCCCAACGCCAATCGGAAGAATCGCGCAGCGCAGATGTGCCCGTGCCTGAGCTCACGCCGATCATGGATGGTGAGGATTACAAGACGCTGGTGGCGCGCGCGAAGGACTACATTCTGGCAGGCGACATCTTTCAGGTCGTGCTGGCGCAGCGTTTCACTTGTCCCTTTGAGCTGCCGCCCCTAGAGCTTTACCGCGCGCTACGCCGCGTGAACCCCTCGCCTTTCCTCTATTTTCTCGACCTGCCGGGCTTTGCCATTGTCGGATCGAGCCCCGAAATCCTTGTCCGCGTGCGCGATGGTGAAGTGACGATCCGCCCCATTGCCGGCACTCGCCCGAGAGGCAAAACCCGCGCCGAGGATGACGCGAACGAGGTGTCTTTGCTCGCCGACCCCAAGGAGCTGGCCGAACATCTCATGCTGCTCGATCTGGGGCGCAACGATGTCGGGCGCGTCGCGGCTCAGGGCAGCGTCGAAGTGACCGACAGCTTCACAATCGAACGTTACAGCCACGTCATGCATATCGTCTCGAATGTCATCGGCCAGCTAGCGCCCGACAAGCAGGCTCTCGATGCACTGTTTGCTGGCTTCCCGGCGGGCACCGTCTCGGGAGCGCCCAAGATCCGCGCCTGCGAGATCATCGCCGAGCTCGAACCAGAAACGCGCGGTGCCTATGCAGGCGGAGTCGGATACTTCGCACCCGACGGCTCGGTCGACAGTTGTATCGTTCTGCGGACCGCAGTGGTGAAGGATGGCGTGATGAACGTTCAGGCTGGTGCCGGGATCGTCGCCGACAGCGATCCCGACTACGAACTCGCCGAATGCCGCGCGAAGGCAGGCGCGCTGATCGCAGCTGCAAAGGAAGCCGTGCGCGTGGCCAGCGAACCGGGATTTGGCCAATGAAGCGCATTTTGGTTCTTGCCTCTCTCACTCTCGCCCTCGCCGCGTGTAATGAACAGCCTGCTGGCGAGCCCGTCGTGCGCGCTGAGCTGGGCGAAGCGGTGACGGGTGAAGATCTTGCCGCGCTTGAAGAAGTGGTCCCCGATATTGAGCAGGAAGGCGCCAATCCCGCGTCCGTCTGCTCGCCCGTTACGTTCGAGGACGTCAGCCTCACCCATTGCATCGCCGATCCGGCTCGCCACCGCATCCGCACCGGACTCGCGCCCAATTCGGGCGAGCTTGCCGGAAGGATCGAAGGATGGGCCGCGGGCCGCAACGAGGGTTCGATCGCCTTCGTGATGAATGGCGGCATGTATGACGATGCCTTGCGCCCGCTCGGCTACTACGTCGAAGATCGCAACCGCCTCAAAGAGCTCGATCGGGGCGACGGTGACGGGAACTTCTACCTGAAGCCCAATGGCGTATTCTTCGGAACCGATGGCGCCTGGCAGTTGATCGAGACCGACACCTTCCTGCGCACGATCGGCACGCGTCCGGCTTTCGGCACGCAATCCGGCCCGATGCTCGTCATCGACGGCAATCTGCACCCCGAAATTCAGGACAATGGCCCGTCCAAGACGATCCGCAACGGCGTTGGCGTCGATGCCGACGGCAAGGCCCATTTCGTCATCTCAAACGCGCCTTTGAGCTTTGGCCAGCTCGCCCGCTACTTCCGCGACGAGGTCGGCGCGCGCAATGCGCTCTACCTCGACGGCAACATTTCCTCGCTGTGGGATCCCGCAACCGGGCGCATGGACGCCAACCGCGTCGGCCCCCTCATCGTGGTGGAGAAACGTCAATGACCAACCTGCTTCGCTATGACCGCACGCTCTATCCCGAGATCGAGCCCTATGAGACCGGTATGCTCGATGTTGGCGAAGGGCATCAGCTTTACTACGAGCGCGTGGGCAAGCCCGGTGGCAAGCCAGCGGTATTCCTCCACGGCGGCCCCGGCGGAGGGATGGCGCCTGCGCATCGCCGCCAATGGGACCCGGAGATCTATGACGTGCTGCTGTTCGACCAGCGCGGCTGCGGCAAATCGCTACCCTTCGCGGAAATCGAGCACAACGACACATGGCGCATCGTTGCCGATATCGAGCGCCTGCGCGAGATGTGCGGGCACGATGCGTGGCAGGTCTTCGGCGGCAGCTGGGGCGCGACGTTGGCGCTCGCCTATGCGCAGAAGCACCCGGACCGCACCACCGAGATCGTCCTGCGCGGCGTCTTCCTTGCGCGGCAGAAAGAAAAGGACTGGCTCTACACCTACGGCGCGAGCGAGATCATGGCCGAGCAATGGGACAGCTTCCACGGCCACATTCCCGAAGCCGAGCGCGGCGACCTCGTGCGCGCCTATCATGCGCGGCTGACCTCGGACGACGAGGCGACCCGGCTCGCGGCGGCAAAGGAGTGGTCGCTGTGGGAGGGTACAGTTGCGACCTTGCTTCCCAACGAGGCATTGCTCGCCGATTTCGAAGACCCGGCCAAGGCCGTCCCCTTCGCCCGCATCTGCGCGCGCTTCTTCCTTGAGGACTTCTTCCTAGAGGAAGCGCAATTGCTGCGCGATGTGGACGCGATCAAGGACATCCCGACGATCATCGTTCAGGGCCGCCACGACATCTGCACCCCGCCGACTTCGGCGTGGGAACTGAAGAAAGCCCTCCCCCACGCCGAACTCTGGATGATCCACGATGCGGGCCATTCGGCTGGCGAACCGGGCATCATCGACGGCCTAGTGCGCGCCACCGACAAGCTGGCGGGAAAGAGCGCCTGAACCCATGAGCGACATCCTCGTCATCGACAATTACGACAGCTTCACCTTCAACCTCGTCCATTACCTGATGGAGCTGGGGGCGGAGGTCCGCGTGGAGCGCAATGATGCGATCAGCGCGGCTGAAGCGCTCGCGAGCGGTGCCAAGGGCTTTCTCATCTCGCCCGGACCCTGCACGCCCAACGAGGCGGGCGTGAGCCTCGATCTCGTCGCCGCTTGTGCCGATGCGGGAAAACCGCTGCTCGGCGTATGCCTTGGCCACCAGTCGATCGGGCAGCATTTCGGCGGGACCGTGAAGCGCGGCGGGTTGATGCACGGCAAGACCTCTCCGGTCAGCCATGACGGCACGGGCGTGTTCACCGGCCTCCCCTCGCCCTTCACCGCGACCCGCTATCACAGCCTCGTGGTCGAGGACATTCCCGACTGCCTGCACGTCAACGCGACCTCTGACGACGACCATGTGCAGGGTTTCCGCCACAAGGAGCTGCCCATCCACGGCGTGCAATTCCACCCGGAGAGTATCGCCACCGAGCACGGTCACGCGCTGCTCGCCACCTTCCTCAATATCTGCGGCGTTCCGGCGCAGCTGCCCGAAAGACTGCGCGCATGAAAAGCCTGCCACTCGCCGCCGCCAACCTGACCGAAAGCGAGGCGGAAGAAATCTTCGGCTGGATCCTCGACGGTGAGGCCGATGAGGACGAGATCGCCCGTTTCCTCATCGCGCTGTCCGAACGCAGCGAGACTGCCGAGGAAATCGCCGGCGCTGCGCGGGCCATGCGCGCACGGGTTATCCCGGTTGAGGCGCCCGACAACGCAGTCGATTGCTGCGGCACGGGCGGCGACGGGCACCACACGCTCAACGTTTCCACCGCGGTCAGCCTCGTCGTCGCGGCCTGCGGAGTGCCGGTCGCCAAGCACGGCAACCGTGCCGCCTCGTCCAAGTCGGGCGCGGCGGATACGTTGGAGGCGCTCGGTCTCGACATGGACGCTGCCGGTCGCACCGCGGAAAAGACGCTCGCCGAAATCGGCATCGGCTTCCTGTTCGCCAAGGCCCATCACCCCGCGCTCGGCCGTATCCATCCGATCCGGCTGCGCATCGGCAAGCGCACGATCTTCAACCTGATGGGCCCGCTCTGCAATCCGGCTGGGGTAAAGCGCCAGCTGATCGGGATCGCGCGGCCCGGCTACGTCCCGATCTACGCCGCCGCCAAGGCCAAGCTCGACGACGAACGCACTTTCATCGTCTCCGGCGACGAAGGTCTCGACGAATTGAGCCTCGCAGGCGGCAACGAACTTGCCGACGTCAGTGGAGGCGGCTTCCGGATGCGGCGCGTCGATGCCTCGATGATCGGCCTGCCCCATGCGCCGGTCGAAGCCATTCGCGGCGATGATGCGGCGTTCAACGCGCGCGCGCTCACCAAGCTTCTCGACGGCGAGAAAGGCCCCTACCGCGATGCGGTGGTGCTCAACGCGGCGGCGACGCTCGTGGTCGCAGGCAAGGTCGAGGATTGGGGCGACGGAGCGGCCTTGGCAACGCAAGCGCTCGACAGCGGCAAGGCGAAAGACCTGCTCGCCCGGTGGATCGAGCTCGCGCAATGAACAAGCTCGAAGAAATCTGCGCGAAGAAGCGCGAAGAAGTGGCGCTGCGCAAAGCCCAAGCCTCGCTCGGCGACCTTGAGGACGCCGCAGCACGCCAGAGCGGCCCGCGCGGCTTCGAAGAGTCCATGCGGCAACGCGCCGAAACCGGCTTTGCACTCATCGCAGAGATCAAGAAGGCGAGCCCGTCAAAGGGCCTTATCCGCGCAGACTTCCAACCCGCCGATCACGCGCGCGACTACGAGGCAGGCGGTGCGGCTTGCCTCTCTGTGCTGACCGACGCGCCGTATTTTCAGGGTCACGAGGACTATCTTGTCGCCGCCCGCGCTGCCTGCGCTCTGCCTGTGCTACGCAAGGACTTCATGGTCGATCCGTGGCAATGCGCGGAAGCTCGCTCGATCGGTGCCGATGCGATCCTCGTGATCGTCGCCGCGCTCGAAGATACCGCCATGGTGGAGATCGAGCACGCCGCGCGCGAACTCGGGATGGACGTGCTGATCGAGGTCCATGACGAGGCCGAGATGGAGCGCGCCGCCAAGCATCTTTCGAGTTGCCTCATCGGGGTCAACAATCGCGACCTCAAAACCTTCACCACCTCGCTCGCCACCACCGAGCGCCTCGCCCCACTCGCACCCGAAGGCGCGTTGCTGGTCGGTGAGAGCGGGATTGCGAACCATGCGGACTGCGAGAGGTTGGCGAAGGCGGGCGTGCGCAGCTTCCTAGTGGGCGAAAGCCTGATGCGCGCTGACGATGTCGCGGCGGCAACACGGACGCTGCTCGAGGGCTGATATTTCCAACACTGTCCTACTCGCGACAATCGTGGCAAGACCCTTGGCATGACAGATCGAGCCTGTTTCCAGCGCGCCGAGAGCGCTTCGAAAAGCGGTCGGTTTCGGCCCCAAAACTTTGCGCCTTGTACCGTGTTCCATGTGTTCCATCCTGTAGGGTTTCGAGCATGAGCAAGCTCACACATCTGGGCGAAGACGGCGCGGCGCGGATGGTCGATGTCGGTGGTAAGGCGGAGACGCAAAGGGTCGCCATCGCCTCGGGCCGAATCACGATGTCGGCGGAGGCGCTCAACGCGATCCGCACTGGTGATGCACCAAAAGGCGACGTCCTTGGCACCGCGCGGGTCGCGGGCATAATGGCGGCCAAGCGCACCGGCGAGCTGATCCCGCTGTGCCACCCACTCGGGCTTGAGGCGGTGAGCGTTGACTTCGCGTTTGAGGACGACGCCGTGCGCGCCACCGCTACGGCCTCGCTGACCGGCAAGACCGGGGTGGAGATGGAAGCGATGGCGGCTGTCTCGACCGCGCTGCTCACGATCTACGACATGGCGAAAGCGATCGACAAGGCGATGGTCATCGGCGAGGTGCGCCTGATCGAGAAACGCGGCGGCAAGTCGGGCGACTGGAAAGCGCCGCAAGAGTGAGCGCCCTGCTCTCCCTCGCAGAAGCGCAAGCGAGGCTGCTGGAACTCGCGCCGCGCATGGGCACCGAAAGCGTCCCGGTGGAAGAGGCACTGGGACGGGTTCTGGCGAGCAAACTCAAGGCACAGCGCACCCAGCCTCCTGCAGACCTGTCGGCGATGGACGGCTACGCGATTGCGGGGGACGGTCCGTGGATGGTGGTTGGCGAGAGCCGCGCAGGGAAGCCCTTCGACGGCATGATTGTCGAGGGAGAGGCCACCCGTATCTCGACCGGGGCATGGATGCCCGACGGCGCTCAAAGCGTGCTGATACAAGAGAACGCCGAAGTGAATGGAGCCACTTTGGCGCTCGCACAAGGTGAGACGCTGCCCGAAGCCGGACGCCATGTGCGCAGAGCGGGCTTCGACTTCGGGATGGGAGACAAGGTGCTGAGCGCCCGGAAGCTCATCGGCCCCGCCCAGATCGCACTCGCGCTTGCTGCCGGGCACGCAACGCTCCCGGTGAGCAAGCGCCCGCGTGTCGCGGTGCTCGACAGCGGCGACGAGCTTGCCGCAAACCCTGCCGAGTGCGGACCCGACCAGATCCCCGCCAGCAATGGTGCGATGCTCGCCGCCATGCTCGCGCCGCTTGTGGGAAAGGTTGAACGACTTGGGCCGGTGGCCGACGACATGGGGGCGCTCGCGGCGGCGCTCGAACGGGCCGAGGATTGCGACATCCTCGTCACCTCGGGTGGCGCATCGGTGGGCGATCACGATCTCGTCCAGTCGGCTCTGCGCGATTGGGATGCCGAGCTCGCCTTCTGGAAGGTCGCGATCAAACCGGGCAAGCCGCTCATGGTCGCGCGGCGCGGCAAAACGGTGGTGCTCGGCCTGCCAGGCAACCCGGTGTCGAGCTTCGTGACCGGCTTCCTGTTCGCAATGCCACTGGTTCGATTGAGCCTAGGTATGGGCGAGTGCTTTCCGAGAGCGCGTACCGCAATCGCAGCAGGAGCCATGCCCGCAGTAGGCAGTCGCCACGAGTTCATAAGAGGGCAACTCCAAGAGCACAGCGCGGCACCGCTGGCCTCGAAGGACTCGAGCGCGCTGCGCGAACTCGCGCTCGCCAATTGCCTGATTGATCGTCCCCCGCACAGCCCCGCCATAGAGGCCGGAGACGAAATCAGGGTCTATCCGCTCGAAAATGGCTGAATTCTGCGGGTTTTCGGTTACTCGCCGCTTGACTTGCCGAATCAGGTTGCCTATTCGTTCCGTATTCGTTCACCATATCGGTGCGCGAGGAGTGCTCTGAACCGCACCATTTACCCTAACGGGAAGGTGCCTCTGAGAGCGCGCGAGGGATGGCACCCGCGCCTACGGCTTTCGGGCCTGTGCGCAAGGGGGTGCGGTTTTACGGAGTTTGCCCATGCTGACGGCAAAACAGAACGAATTGCTCCGCTTCATCCAGAAGCGGCTCGAAGAAACCGGTATCTCGCCAAGTTTCGAGGAGATGAAGGACGCGCTCGATCTGAAGAGCAAATCGGGCGTCCATCGCCTGATCTCGGCGCTCGAGGAACGCGGCTTCATCCGACGCCTCGCCAACCGGGCCCGCGCACTCGAAGTGCTCAAGATGCCGGAGGATGCGACACCTACACCGCGCGCGACTTTGGCCGCGAATGACGCGGCGGCTTCGGTCTCGACCACGATGACCAATGCGCCCGAGCCGGCAAATGACGTGATCGAGATCCCCTTGCACGGGCGGATCGCGGCCGGTGCGCCGATCGAGGCGCTAGAGGGCCAGAACTCGCTTCCGGTCCCCGCTGCACTGCTCGGACCGGGTGAACACTATGCGCTCGAAGTGTCGGGCGATTCGATGATCGAAGCGGGCATCTTCGATGGAGACTTCGCGCTCGTGCGTCGCACCGACAATGCGCGTGATGGCGAAATCGTCGTGGCGCTGGTCAACGGCGAGGAGGCCACGCTCAAATATCTGCATAAGGATGGCGGCATGATCCGGCTCGACCCGGCCAATGCTTCATACGACCCGCAAGTCTATGGACCGGGGCAGGTGCAGGTTCAGGGCAAGCTCGCAGGGCTGCTGCGCCGCTACCACTAAGGCCCGGAGGGAACGGGTGCTACCGGCTCGTTCCCTTCCACCACCCGTGATCGCCCTGTGAGGCGACGACTGCGGTGATCGTGCTGCGCTCGAGGTCGAGCGCCAGTCCCCCCGTACGTTCCAGCAATCGCCGGTCGGCCTTGAGCCAGCGCGGACTGCACGACCTCGGCAGGAAGCGATCGGCGACGACGATATCAACCCGTTCGCAGGCAGCAGCAAGCGCGCGCTCCTCGATCAACTCGCGATTGCGCGCGAGCAGCAGGGACCACTCGCGCCCACCACGCTCGACAGTCATGGTGCAGAACTCGGGCGAACAGCGAGCTTGCTTCCACGAGGCGAGCGGGATCGGCTCGCTGGAAACGCTAGACAACTCAAGCAGATTGTCGCGCGAATAGGATGAACGGCTGTCGCGCAAAGACAACAGGCTGCGAGATCCGTCTTCATTGTTCAAAGTGATCCCGACGTGCCGCCCGTCGCGCCCGATCAGGACGTCGGGAATCGGGGTGGCAAGCAACATCATGGTCGCGATTGCTGCTGGAACGAACCCGAAGAGGCGCCCCCTCCCCGACCACAGCGCGAGCCACAATCCCCCAAGCACAAACAGGCCAACGGTCACCCCGCTCATCTGCGGCATCAACTTCACCGCACCGGGCTGCGAAGACGTGAAGTGCGCGATGGCGAGCAGCAGGTCTAGCGAAGCCTCGGCCAACCACCAGAATGGCGCGCCAAGGCCCACGACATCAAACACCAGTGCAATCGCGATGAGCGGCATGGAGATGAAGGTGACCAGCGGGATCGCGATCACGTTGGCGAAAGCACCATAGAGCCCGGCACGGTGAAAGTGGAACAGCACGATCGGCATCAACGCAAGTTCGATGACGAGGCCGGTGAAGAACAGCATCAGCACCCGCCTGCCGGTCCGCGCGCTCCAATTCTCTTCGCGTGGTGCGAGAAAGGCTCTGACAGGACTCGATGTGTGCAGCGCCACGATCGCGAGGACGGCAGCAAAGCTCATCTGGAAGCTCGGCCCCACAACGCTCTCCGGCCAGAGGAGCAGCACGAACACAGCAGCGACCGCTACCATGCGCAAGGACAGGGCATCGCGCCCCATCGCGAGCGCCACCAGCACCAGCATCGCCGCCGCGCACGATCGCACGGTCGGCACCTGCGCTCCGGTGAGCAATGTGTAGCTGATCCCCGCGAGCGCCCCGAACGCCGCCGCTGCGATGGGCAAACGCACCCGCAAGGCGATGGCGGGAAACAGCGCGAGCAGCTTGAGCGCGAGCAGGTAGGCTGCCGCGATGACCGCGCTCACATGCAAGCCGCTGATGGCGAGCAAGTGGGTCAGGCCGGCATCGCGCATCGCATCGCGGTCAGCCTCGGGGATCGCTCCACGATCCCCGCTCGCAAAAGCCGCCGCGATGGTGCCCGCCGAGCCCTCGACCCGACTGCGGACATGCGCCGATAGGTCGCGCTGTGCCGAGACGATGAATCCGGCTCCCCCGCCCGCTTCGATCACTTCGATCTCACCCATCAGGGTGCCGGTCGCTGCAAGACCCTTGAACCACGCGGCGCGGGCGAAGTCGTAGGCGCCTGGTAACATCGGGCTCGCAGGCGGCATCAGTTGTGCGCGTAGCCGGAGCACGGATCCCTCGACCAAGGCGCTGCCAGCTGAACCTCGCTCGGCATCGACCTTTGCGACCTCGTCGAGCGGCACATTGACCCGGACCTTGCGCGCCTGCCCCGTTTCGGCATCCCGCACCGCCATCGTCAACCGTATGCGGTCTTCGGATGGCTGGTCCTCGCGTTCGAGGACATAGCCCTGCATGCGTTCGATCACGGGTCGCTCGATCGGTTCGGCCCCGATCATCTCCGAGCGCGCCCAGATCACCGCCATGCCCGCCGCGAAGACCAGCGAGCAAGCGATCACCGCCCGGCGCAACTGATCCCGGTCAGGTCGGTTGCGCCAGAGCGCAAGCGCGAACAGCGCCGCGATCAGCGATAATCCGATCGCTCCTGCCCATTGCCAAGGCGTCTTGAGCGCAAACCATGTGAGGATTCCGCCAGCAAACAGCACTGCGAGCCACGGCGCGCGGTCGTATCCCGCGCTCCCTAGCGCATCCTCCAAACGGTCCGCACTCGCGCTTCCGATACTAGACAAGCCCCGCGCGCTTTGCCACAGGCGGCGCGAAGCCTCGCGAGGCTCTTGTCGAGCGATACCGCCACCAGCAGCGCTGCTGTCGGGATCGCCCACAATCGGAATGATCGGCGCGTCTGCCATTGGCCATGTTTCCCCTGGAGCGAGGCCGGGATCGGAGCGTCTAAGTGAATAGGAAATAAGCGCAAATGGCAAGTGAAGTCGTCACCCGCTTCGCGCCCTCACCCACCGGTTTCCTCCATATCGGGGGTGCGCGCACAGCGTTGTTCAATTGGCTCTATGCACGCCATCACGGCGGCAAGGCGTTGCTCAGAATCGAGGACACGGACAGGAAGCGCTCGACGCAGGAAGCGATTGACGCAATCCTTGACGGCCTCGATTGGCTGGGGCTGGACTATGACGAAGCGCCAACCTTCCAGTCGCAGCGCGCAGATCGGCATGCGGAAGTTGCGCATAAGTTGTTAGACGCAGGCTACGCCTATAAGTGCTTCGCAACGCCTGAAGAACTCGAGCAGATGCGCGCCGAACAGCGTGCGAACAAGCAACCGATGCGCTATGATGGGCGCTGGCGCGATCGCGGTGCCGCCGAAGCGCCGGACGGCGCTCCCTATACGGTGAGGCTCAAGACCCCAACCACGGGCGAGGCGACGATCCAGGACGAGGTCCAGGGCAAGGTCTCGGTCAAGAACGAAGAGCTCGACGACTACATTATCCTGCGCGCCGACGGGACGCCGACCTACATGCTCGCCGCCGTGGTCGACGATCACGACATGGGCGTGACGCATGTGATCCGGGGCGACGACCATCTCAACAACGCCTTCCGCCAGCTGCCGATCTACCACGCGATGGATCAGATCGAAGGCAACTGGCCCGAGCCGACCTATGCCCATGTCCCGCTGATCCACGGATCGGACGGTGCAAAGCTTTCCAAGCGTCACGGAGCGCTGGGAGCGGAGACTTATCGCGACGAATACGGCATTCTTCCCGAAGCGTTGTTCAACTACCTCCTGCGGCTTGGCTGGGGTCACGGTGATCGCGAAGAGATCACACGCGAAGAGGCGATCGAACTGTTCGATCTCTCGGGTGTCGGCAAAAGCCCTTCGCGCTTCGACATGAAGAAGCTCGAGAATCTCAACGGTCACTACATTCGCGAAAGCGACGATGCCGTCCTCGCACCGCTGGTGGCGAAACGGATTGAGGGCGAGGCTGATCTGGCCCTGCTCATCGAAGCCATGCCGGTGCTTAAAACCCGTGCAAAGAACCTCGATGAACTCGCTGAAGGCGCTGGCTTTCTTTTCGCCAAGCGACCGCTTGAGATGACCGAGAAGGCAGCAAAACTGCTCGATGATGACGGTCGTGCGCGTCTGAGGCACGTTTTTGCTGCACTTGCGAAAGAAAATAGCTGGACAATCGAAGCTCTCGAAGTCACTACGAAGGCGCTTGCCGAGAGCCTCGAACTGGGCCTTGGAAAGCTGGCACAGCCAATGCGCGCTGCGCTGACGGGGACGACAACGTCCCCCGGTATTTTCGATGTTCTGGTCCTTCTAGGGCGGGAAGAATCCCTGGCACGGATCGACGCGCAGGCAGCTTGAAGCGCCGCGCGGCTCGAGAAAGCGCCGGAAACGATATAGCAGGAGACGAACCTTGGTGGACAAGCAGGCGAAACTCGAACTGGGCGGCGAAACTTACGAGTTTCCCGTGCTTCAGGGCAGCACCGGTCCCGATGTCGTCGACATCCGCAAGCTCTATGGCCAGACCGGCCGCTTTACTTTCGATCCCGGCTACAAGTCGACCGCGAGCTGTGAAAGCGCGCTTACCTATATCGACGGCAATGAAGGTGTTCTGCTCCACCGTGGCTACCCGATCGGGCAGCTGGCCGAGCATTCCAGCTTTATGGAAGTGTCGTACCTGCTGCTGAACGGCGAGCTGCCGAACCAGGCAGAGCTCGACGACTTCAACAACACGATCACCCGTCACACCATGCTGCACGATCAGCTGCGCCAGTTTTATCAGGGCTTCCGCCGCGACGCGCACCCGATGGCGATCATGTGCGGCGTCGTGGGCGCGCTGTCGGCGTTCTACCATGACAGCACCGACATCTCAGATCCCGAGCACCGCAAGATCAGCTCGCACCGTCTGATCGCCAAGATGCCGACGATTGCGGCCGCGGCCTACAAGTATTCGGTCGGTCAGCCGATGATGCAGCCGGACAACTCGCTGAGCTATACCGGCAATTTCCTGCGTATGACCTTTGGTGTTCCGGCCGAGGAATACGAGGTCATCCCCGCTGTCGAGCGCGCGATGGACCGCATCTTCATTCTTCATGCCGATCACGAACAGAACGCATCGACCTCGACCGTGCGCCTTGCTGGTTCGTCCGGCGCGAACCCGTTTGCATGCATCGCGGCGGGCATTGCCTGTCTGTGGGGTCCGGCGCATGGCGGCGCGAACGAAGCGGCGCTCAATATGCTCCGCGAGATCGGCACGCCTGACAAGATTCCGCACTATATCGAGCGCGCGAAGGACAAGAACGACCCGTTCCGTCTGATGGGCTTCGGCCACCGCGTCTACAAGAACTACGACCCTCGTGCGACCGTCATGCAGTCGACCGTGCGCGAAGTTTTCGAAGCGCTCAACGTCAAGGATCCGGTGTTCGAAACCGCGCTCCAGCTTGAGGAAATCGCCCTCAACGACGACTATTTCCGTGAGAAGAAGCTGTTCCCGAACGTCGACTTCTACTCCGGCATCATCCTGTCGGCGATCGGTTTCCCGACCACGATGTTCACCGCGCTCTTTGCCCTCGCCCGCACCGTTGGCTGGGTTGCGCAGTGGAACGAAATGATCTCCGATCCAGGTCAGGTCATCGGTCGGCCGCGCCAGCTCTACACCGGCCCGACCGAGCGCGACTACGTTCAGATCGGCGATAGATAAGCTCAAATCGGCGCTCAATCGCGCCAGAGCTTTACTCGGATGCGGGTAGGCTCAGCCTGAACTCGGCCCCGGCGAATTCGTCGGACTGACCGACTTCGAGCTCGCCGTTCATTGCCCGTGCGAGCCTGCGCGAGATGTAGAGACCCAGGCCAGAGCCGGTGTCGTTCCCGCCGTCGCTGTCGCGGCCGAGCCGTTCGAACTTTTCGAAGATGCGTTTGGCCTGATCGGTGCTCACTCCCGGCCCTTCATCGGCGACCCTCAGCTCGACCGTTCCGTCACTCACCGAACCGGTGGAAACGGTTACCCTGCTGCCTTCGGGCGAATAGGCGATCGCGTTGCCGATTAGGTTGATGAGGATTTGCAGCACCCGACGGAATTCGCCCACCGCGATGATCGGAGTGCTCGGCTTTGCGATTACGACCTCGATCTCGCGGGCTTGCGCCCTCATCCCCAGAATGCCCGCAGCGCGGCGAGCGGCGTCGGCGAGATCGACCTTCTCCTTGGCGGTGGTGAAGCCCGGCGCTTCGACCACTTCGAGGTCGGCAAGATCGTCAAGCATGACGGAAAGGTGCTGCCCTGCTGAAGCGATGTCGCCGGCATAGTCGCTGTATTCTTCGCGCAAGGGTCCGGCGAGCTTTGCGCGTATCGTCTCGGCATTGGCGATGATCCGGGCGATGGGTTTGCGCAGGACTGGCGTGAGCGCACTCCCGATCAGGCGCGAATGGGGCTCTTCGCCCTCAACCTCGCCATCGAGAGCGACCGCCGGGAGCGGTTTGTCGGCAACGAGCAAAAGCTCGAAGCCGCGCGGCGGTGCGTTTGCGGGGCCAATCGGGATCAGCCGGACTCGCCAGATCCGATCGGAGCCTTCGATCGAGCATTGCGATCCATCCAGCAGCCGCCAATGCAGGGGTTGATGGTGATCGCCGCCTTCAAGCTCGAGGTATTCGGTCCAGACCCGTCCGGGCCCGGCCGTCACAGCCTTGTGGAGTTCCTCCGCGTCAGAGGCGCTCGTGTTGACATATTGCACCTCCTGCCGCGCGTTTAGGCGTGCGGTGATCTCCGCCGCCGCACGATCAACCGCATCTAGGCGTTCAGCCTGTTCGTGCGAGCTTGGTTCGGCATAGGGAGCACGTTGCCAGTTTTCGACCAGCACTTCGCAACCGCCGCCTTCCTCTTCGGTGAGCGGGTTGATCCGGGCAAAGCCGCTCACAACCTCGACCCCGTCGAAGGCGGAAAATTCGCGCGCAATTCGCAATCCCATTCGGCGACCCTGACGCACCAGTTCAAGCAATTCGGGAACGGCAAGCGTCCCCTGCACCGATCCACCACAGCTTTCGTGGAGATCGGCGAGAGGTTCGTCCGCAGTCAGCAGACGATCACGATCATCGGTCAGACCGCGCGCTGCGAGAAGGGATTGCTGTCGGTTCACGGACTCCCCCTCACGCCGCCGCTTCGGCGAAACTGTCGCCAAGTTCGAGCGCCGCAAGCAACTCGCGCGCGCGTTCGGAAGAAACGCTCGCGAGCCCTTCGGGGAGCATCTCTGCCGGTTCGAGCAGGAGGAATTGCCGCTCGACGCCCTCGGGATCGAGTCCGGCTGCCCGAAGCGAAAGCGCGAGCCGCGCCGCCTGGTGTTCGTGGCAACCGAGCACGGCGAGGTCACGCGATTGGCGCGAGCGCGAAGCGATGGCGCTCACGAACAGGGCGAGCCCCGCGTGGTCGAGTTCGAGCGCGGCAACGGCTCCCTTACCCATTGCCATAACGAGCCGAGTGAGCAGAGCAAGCCGCCCCGCCCCCTCGTCATAGCCAGCTTTAAGCGAGCGGCCGGTTTTGACCATCTCGTCCTGACTGAGGTCCAGCTTGGCCGACATGAAGCGCCGAATGGCGAGCGCAAACAGGTCCGATGGCAATTCACCGAGCGGGATCGCCATGCGCCGCTGGTTCTGCATGAAACGCGATTGGGCGGCGAGCGTCGCCATGGCGAGCTCTGCCACGAGCGGCGTGTCGGACGCGATCAGCTCCTGCAAGAGCTGGCTAAGCACCGGATCGACCGACGAGCGGTGCTCAAGCCGCTCGGTCAAATGACCTTCCATCGCGTTTGCGTAGAGGTGGTTCAGCAGGTGATTGTCCGATGCGAGCGCCGCTGCAAGGGTATCGACCTTGTCCTGCCCCGTCGGCTCTCTCGGATGCGAAGGACGGCCATGCGCCAGCATCTGCCTCGCAAGGTCGCCTAGCATCCCCCGAACCCGCGCGACGATCGCATCGCTTACAAGGGCGTGGCCCGAACTTTCGAGCATGTGCGAAATGACAGGCGCGACACCGCGCAGCGCGCGGTTCTCGCGCGCCAGCTCATCCCGCAGGATCGCTTCGACAGAGATTGTCTCGGTCCGGTCCATAGCCACGTCGCCCATTCCGTAGCCCTTACAGGAGCTATGGTTAAGCCCCGGTTAGCTCATTTTTGCTTTCGTGACAGCGCCAAAATGCCCAGCGCCATCAACGCAAATATCGAGATTCCTTCAGAAAGATAGCCAGCAGCCGCACAGATCGCGAAGAATGCGCAATGCGTTGTCCGATCTCTGCCCCATGCGCTGGCCGCACCATCGGGTTCGCGTCCGAGCAGATGGGTGAGGCCGATTGCAATGACGGGCATGGAAACCAGTCCGATCGAAGGTTCGGCATCAGGACCTTCCTCGAAATATCTGGAAAACAGGAGGATTCCGAGAACCACAAGGTCGATGGCAGGGCTGGCAAGCAAATCCCACAGGCGGTTTCGGGGGATCGACCACAATCGCGCCCTCAGCCCCGACCACGCACCTGCCACGGCAATCGAGAACGCTCCGACCGCAGCCAAGCCCAAGGCCGCAACCGCGTTGCCCCAGACTGACAGCGCCAAACCGCCTGCCAAGGACAGCGCACCGACCGCAATCCCAGCCTCAACGCCGTTTGCGAGTCGCTTGGGCGCAACCTTGCGGACAATCAGCGAGGCAAGCGCCCTTCCCGGCCCGCTCCATGGCGGTATCGCGCTGCCCGCTTCGACCAAGCTAAGCTCGCGCCGAGCGAGTTGATCGGGCGCAAGCGCGAAGACCGCTTCGCCCGTATCGAAAGCATCTCTGGGAAGCTCCTTGCACCCCACTTGCGCCTGCAAGGCGAGGCGAAGCAGCATTGAAACCGCATCGCCATCGGGAGGCATGTCAGCGAGCTTGTGGACCTGAGCGGCCTTCACCACCGCAATCCCGCCCCAACGCCGCTCGCGATCAAGCCGCTCGAAATCCTCGGGGTGCTCGCTGGCCAAAGCGTGATCGGCGGGCAAAGTCGCGATGGCATGATGAAGCTTGTCGCCCGGTTTTTGCCAATGATCCGAGATGCTTCGATCAGGCACGAGCCCGTCCATCAGGACCACCAACTCGTCCTCGGCGCGGACGATGCCTGCGAGTTGGAGGTTGCCTTTGACGACCAGACACTCACCTCCGCCACTCTCGATCTCGCTCTGTAGGTTCAGAACGGCCTCACCCGGAGTCTCACTGAGGCAGATGACCCGGTCGCATCCCAGCGCCCTTGCCCAATCGGCCTGCCATGCAAGCACGCTTCTACCGGCCAGCATCAGTCCGGCGCGCAAATCGCCCGTATCGGTGCGACGGATGGCCGAGAGCAAGGCTGTGCGCAAAGCGGGTATTCCTGCCGAGAGCGCCGCGAAAATGGGCGCGCTTCCTTGGCTAGCCGTGCGCGATGCCCTGCATCAAGCGCTCGGACGCGGTAAACCCCGCCAGTTTGCGATGATCAGGCCCTGAAAGACCCCGAAGCGTTGATGGCAAGGCGCGCGAGCACCGTCTCGATGGCCCGGATCGCTGCCGGCTCGCCCGGTGCCGACGTCAGCGCGTTTTCGGAGGCCACGAGCAAATCTTCTGCGTGGAAGCTGGCTGCGAGGCCCTTCAGACGCATTGCCGCGACCTGCCAATTGCCGTCGCAACGCGAGCGCTTGAGCAGGTCGAGCTGCTTTTCCGCGCTTTCGAGAAATACGCCGCGAAGTTCGTGCATCAGCGCAGAATCTTCTCCGGCTGCAGCAGCGATTGTCGCGTCGAGTGCTCCACCTTCATAGGCCATCACAGCGCCATAGAACCAATGGGGTTAATGCGGGGTTTATCCTGAGCCTATGTAAGTGTACCTTGCCGCGCATGAAGGGTGGAAACCATATCAGGGCCGTAGGGCCCAAAGCCGCGCGCAAGGCGTCCGATCAAGCCGTTGATTCAGCGGAAGAGACCGAGGCAGTCGCGCCCGAGCTTGAGGACGCTCTGGACCTGTCGGAGTATGACACTGACGTCCAGTATGACGACGACTACGAAGTCGCCGAAGAACGGTTTGCCTGGGTTGCTCCTGCAATTGCAATCACGCTCATCACCGGATGGACGGTGCTTTACGGCTGGGCGATGCAGGATCGCGTCTTGAATGCAGGGAGCGCGACGCCCGCTGAATGGGTGCGCTGGATCATCGACTGGTCGGTGCCGGTATTGCTGGTCGGAGTTGGCTGGCTGCTGACGATGCGGCACTCGCGGGCGGAGGCGAAGCGCTTTTCCGCAACAGCCGCCCTACTCTCGCAAGAAAGCGCCGAGCTTGAAAGCCGCCTCACCGTGGTCAATCGCGAACTCAGCCTGGCACGCGAGTTCCTCGCGGCTCAATCGCGCGAATTGGAATCGCTCGGCCGCGTCGCGAGCGAGAGGATTTCGACCCATGCCGGCGAACTTCAAGAACTGATCCAGAGCAATGGGGCGCAGGTCGACCGGATCGGCAGCGCGAGCGAAACCGCGCTCGGCAATATGGCGCGCCTGCGCGACGATTTGCCGGTAATCGCCAATTCGGCGCGCGACGTGTCGAACCAGGTCGGCAATGCGGGTCGCACTGCCGAGGAACAGCTTGAGAAGCTGGTTGGCGGGTTCGAACGGCTCAATCTGTTCGGCAAGGCGAGCGAAAGCCAGGTGGCATCGCTCGACACGCGCGTCGGCAAGATCCTGACCGGGTTTGAGGACCAACTTTCCCAGATCGAGAACATCATCAGCGCGCGGCTGGAGAGCGTGCAGGCACAGGCCGCCTCCTATCGCTCCGAAGTCGACGCGGCCGAGACGCAGGCGCTTGAGGCGCTGCAACAGCGCACGGCTCTGCTGCAAACCGAAACACTCGCCGCCGCAGGCAAGCTACGCGAGGCTGAACAAGGCGCGTTTGCGCAATTGCAGCAGTCGAAGGACCGATTCCAGCAGGAAGTCACGAAGTCGGTTGAATTGCTCGAGCGGCTCGACGCTCAGGCCCTCGCCGACACGCAAAAGCGTATCAAGGTGGTGCACGAGGAAGCCGTCCGCTTCGACGAGATGCTCGCGATGCGCGACCGCAAGTTCCTCGAGGAAATTTCCAAGCGACAGGAAGAATTCGAAACCCGCGAAACACAGGCGACCGAAGCGCTCGCACAGCGGCTCGCCGACCTCGACGATGCACTTGCCGAGCGGCGTGAAAAGCAGACCGAGGATGCGGAAAAGCTCGTCGCGCAAAGCACAGAGATGACCGGTCAATTGGAGCGGCTTTCGACGTTGATGGGAGAGATCGGCGAACACGGCGAAACCACCCGGTCCGGCCTTACCAGCGGCCTCGAAGACCTGAGCGCGCACCTCGCAACGAAACGCGAGGAACTGGCCGAGACCGAAAAGCAGCTCGAATCGCTCACCGAGGCGAGTATTCGCCTGCTCGAAATCATCCAGTCGGGGGCCAAGCATTCGCGCGAAGACCTGCCCGAAGCGATCGAAAGCGCGATCGGCACGCTCAGCTCGGTCGAAGAACGCACCTCGGCGCTTTCGGCGATGATGCTGAATACGAGCGAGACGGCCACCGGGCTTTCGACATATCTCATCGATGCGCAATCCAATGTGCAGACCACCGACAGTTCGCTCGAGGCATTGCAGGCAAAGCTTGCAGAACAATCGGAAGATGCGCTTGCGAAACTCCGAGGACTGCGCGGCGGTTTTGCCAAGCTTGCCGAGGAAAGCGAGAGCTTCGCCGAGGGCACGCAGACCAAGTTGCGCGAGGCCCTGAGCGCGCTCGAGGACGCGACCAATTCAGCCTTCACCGCGCTTGAAAAGGGAGCGCGTGAGAAAGTCGGCACGCTCGCCGGCGAGATTTCGCAGGAGGCCGTAGCCGAGATCGAACGCGCGCTGCGCAACGACACCGCCGAAACGGTCGGCAAACTCGAACAGGCCGCGAGCCACGCATCGGGCGTGGGCCGCGAAGCGACAGCTCAGCTTCGCGACCAGCTCGCCAAGGTCAATGAGCTTACGCTGAATCTCGAACAACGCATCGCCCGCGCGCACGAACAAGCAGAAGAGCAGGTCGGCAACGACTTTGCGCGTCGCATGGCACTCATCACCGATAGCCTCAATTCGAACGCCATCGACATTGCTTCGGCGCTATCGTCCGAGGTGAGCGACACTTCGTGGGATGCCTATCTCAAGGGCGACCGCGGCATCTTCACCCGCCGCGCGGTCCGCTTGATCGACAGCGGCGATGCAAGGGAAATCGCCGAGCTTTACCAGCAGGATGACAACTTCAAGGCCAATGTCAGCCGCTATATCCATGATTTCGAGGCGATGCTCCGCTCGATGCTGTCAACCCGCGATGGCAATGCGTTGAGCGTGACCCTGCTTGGCTCAGACATGGGTAAGCTCTACGTCGTGCTCGCGCAATCAATCGAACGTTTCCGTCAGTAAAACCTGATCAACTCAGGTCTGCATTCTCGGGCGGATCGGGGAAGACGTTGAGGTCGTCTGCTCCGATCCAGCCATACTCGTAGTTCAGCACGAACAGGCTCGTGAGCACGGCAGCGATGATCGTTGCGCGGATCATAAGCTTGCCTGGCCGGAACTTTACCGGAGCGCTGTCCGCCTGACCGGGGACTTTCTCGACGCCAGCCTCGTCTGCCGTGCGCACGCCGAAGGGCAGCATGATGAAGGCGGTCATGATCCAGATCAGGAAGTAGATCGCGACAATCGACGTCCACTGCATCAGCGTGACCTTTCTCTGGTGAGGCCGGGCATCACGACCCGCACTTGTGGATTCTTGCCCGACCAACGCCGCGCCGCGCGTCGGGCTGCGAGACGCGCTGCCTCGTGAACCGCAACCGGATCGCTGGCATCGCGTCCCTTCAGCTTGCCGATCGCGTTGAGAACGTCGTCGGCGCTCTCTTCGAGGAATTCATCCATGTCTTCTTCGAGGGGCAGGCCGATTGCCTCGATCACCGGTCTCTCCCCTCGCGCAAGGACGACTACGACCACGCCCTCATGCGCTATCCGCCGCCGCATCGTCACCGCCTCGCCGTCAGCGGGAGCGATAATGTCTCCGTCGAGGACAAGCCGGCCACTCAGCACCTCTGCGAGCTTGCCAGGTGATCCGGGGGCGAGCCGCACGATATCGCCATTCTTCTGCACCACACCTGCCGGAATGCCGCTCGCCCGGCCGAGCCGCGCCTGTTCACGCATGTGCCGCATTTCGCCATGGACCGGGACCAGAACTTCGGGTCGAAGCCATTCGTAAAGCGCTTCCAATTCCGGTCTGCCCGGATGCCCGGAGACGTGAATCAGGCTCTGACGATCGGTGATCATCTCGATGCCCTTGGCGGCCAGCTGGTTCTGCACCTTGCCTATGGCCAGTTCGTTGCCGGGGATCTGGCGCGAGGAGAACAGGACGACATCGCCCGAAACCAGTTCGAGCGGGTGATTGTCGTCCGCAATCCGAGCAAGGGCCGCGCGCGGCTCGCCCTGCCCACCTGTCGCGAGGATCAGCACTTCACCTCGCGGCAAGCGCATGGCGGTATCGAAGTCGACCGGATCGGGGAAGTCCTCAAGATAGCCATTGTTCTGCGCGACCTCGATGATGCGGTCGAGCGATCGCCCAGCGACGCACACCTGCCGCCCAGTCTCGCGCGCGACCTCGCCCAGCGTCTGCAGCCGCGCGACGTTGCTGGCAAAGGTCGTCACGAGGACGCGCTTGCCTTCGTGGCGTGCGATTTCCTCCATCAGCCCCTTGTGAACCGCGCCTTCCGAACCCGATGGATTGGGATTGAAGACATTGGTGCTGTCGCACACCACCGCGAGCACGCCTTCATCACCAATTGCGCGCAATTCCTCTTCGGTGGTCGGCTCCCCGATGATCGGGTCTTCGTCGAGCTTCCAGTCGCCGGTGTGGAACACGCGGCCATAGGGCGTGTCGATCAGCAAAGCATTGCCTTCGGCAATCGAATGCGCGAGCGGCAGATAGGTGACGTTGAACGGGCCGAGATCGAAGCTGCCGTGATCATCGTCGATGATGTTGAGCTTCACCTTGCCAAGCAGCCCCGCCTCTTCGAGCTTGCGCGCAACAAGGTCCGCGGTGAACGGCGTCGCATAGAGAGGTACGCCGAGTTCGCCGGCAAAGTAGGGTACCGCGCCGATATGGTCCTCATGCGCGTGGGTAAGCACGATGCCGAGCAAATCGCGCCGGCGCTCCTCGATGAAGTCAAGATCGGCGAAGACGAGGTCCACGCCGGGATATTCTCCGCCCGAAAAGGTCATACCCAAATCGACCATCAACCACTTACCATTGCAGCCATAGAGATTGACGTTCATCCCGATCTCGCCCGATCCGCCGAGCGCCAGGAAGAGCAGTTCTTTTTCGGGTTGGAAGTTCTTTTTCACTAGGTCGGTTTACGCTTCTGAAGCTGCTTGTTCGGCGAGGATCGCGAGGCCCTCGATCGTGAGGTCGCCGTAAACCTCGTCGAAAATGTCGGTTGCCTCGTCGAACAGGATGGCCAGCCCACCGGTCGCGACGACCTTGGCCGGACGCCCGATCTCCGCCTTCATCCGCTCGACGATCCCCTCCATCATCGCGACATAGCCCCAGAACACGCCGATCAGCATCTGGTCTTCGGTATTGGTCCCGATGACGCTCTTGGAGCCGGGCGCGCGGATCGCGATGCGGGGAAGCTTTGCGGTCTTGCCCACCAAGGCGTCCAGTGAAAGGTTGATCCCCGGAGCGATCGAACCGCCCTTGTATGCACCATTGAAGTCGATCGCCTCGAACTTGGTCGCTGTACCGAAGTCGATCACTATGAGATCGCCGCCATATTTGCGGTGTGCGGCAAGGATGTTGAGCGCGCGGTCCGCACCGAGCGAGCTGGGCTGATCGACATCGATTGCGAAGCGCCAGGCGGCCTTGCCCTCGCCGGCCTTGAGCGGGGTGATGCCGAAGAATTTTTGCCCGAGCACGTTGAGATTGTGATCGGCGCGCGGGACGACCGAGGCGTAGATGATCTGCGTGATATCGTCGCGCGAGACGCCTTCGATGCTCAGCAGCTGGAGCAACCACACCGCATATTCGTCACCGGTGCGTCGCGGATCGCTTGCTATCCGCCAGCGCGCGCGAGGCGGGCAGACATAGCCGCCCTTTCCGTCCTCTTCGAACAGGGCGAAGACGACATTGGTGTTTCCCACATCGGCGGCCAGCAGCATGCGCGCCCTCTCCTTACGAAACGTCGCTCAAGAAATGTCACCGGCCCGAATGACACGTTCGGAGCCATCCGCCAAGCGCAGCCGCAAGGCGCCATCGGAGTTCTCGAGCCCTGCGAAGCTCCCCTCAATGCGGCTCCCGTCGCTGTCATGGACTGTGATGGGAGAGCCCGAATAGTGGTCTGAATTGTGCAGGAATGCCTGTAGGATCGGCGTCAGCCCCTCGTCACGCCAAACCTGCACGTAATTGGCAAAGACGCGGCGCAGGGCCTCGGCGAAAATCTCTAACTTTGGCGTTACGTCGTAGTCGGCGAGCGCGGCGGTTTTGCGGTCGGGAAGGTCTGGCGCTTGCGCGAGGTTCACGCCTATTCCGACGACGACATTCTTGCCGACCATCTCGAGCAGGATGCCCGATGCCTTGCCGCCATCGAGCGAGACGTCATTGGGCCATTTGAGCTTGGGTCGACATGTACCGCCCAGCGCCTCGTTGACCACTTGGCCGACCGCGAGCGCGGCGACGAAGCTGAGTGTTGCAGGCGGCGGATCGCCATCGCGGATCTCAATCAAGGTCGAGCCCATGAAATTGCCCGATCCATCAAACCATTCGCGGCCCTGCCTGCCCTTGCCCGCGCTTTGCTTGCGCGCGACGAGCCACTGGCCTTCGGTAGGCTGGTCATCGGAGCGCAGCGCCGCTGCGACGTCCGCATTGGTCGAGCCGGTCTCTTCGACCAGCGTTACTTTGTCCGCGCCGCTCAAAGTGTGAGGAACAGCGCGTCAGCTGCCTTGTCGGCGAGGTCGGTGAGCGAGCGGGTGAGCAAGTAACCGAGCGGCGAAATGATCGCGGCGGTCAGGATCAGCAACACCCAGTGCGCAGTCCCGCTCTTGCCGGTGGCCACGTCAGCAGGCTCATCGAAGAACATCACCTTGACGAACTTGATGTAGTAGAACGCGCCAATCACCGAAGCCGCAATCGCGATGGCGGCAAAGGCGACCAGCCCTGCTTCGACCGTGGCCTGAAACACCACGAACTTGCTGTAGAAGCCAAGCAGCGGCGGGATACCCGCAAGGCTAAACATCAGCAGAAGCAGTGCCCAGGCGATCGCCGGGCGGGTGACAGCAAGGCCGCGAATGTCGGCAAAGGTTTCAAACAGATTGCCCTCGTCATCGCGCAGCATCAGCAGTGCAACGAAGCTGCCGAGGCTCATCGCGACATAGATGAAGAGGTAAACCAGCATCGCGCTCGCGCCCGCAGCCGTGCCAACCGCAAGGCCAAGAAGGATGAAGCCGATATTGTTGATCGAGGAATAGGCGAGCAGACGCTTGAGATTCTCCTGCCCGATCGCTCCAAGTGCACCAAACACGATTGAGGCGAGCGCTGCGAACATCACGATCTGCTGCCAAGCGGCGGTCTGGCCACCGAACATTTCGAAAACGACGCGCGCTGTGAGTGCTACGGCGGCGACCTTCGGTGCGGTCGCGAAGAAGGCGGTGACGGGCGTGGGAGCGCCCTCGTAAACGTCGGGCGTCCACATATGGAACGGCACCGCCGCGATCTTGAACGCGAGCCCCGAGAGCACGAAGATGATGCCGAACAGCTGGCCGGTCGACAGATCCCCATCGAGCGCCGCGCGCACGGTCGCGAAGTCGGTGCCACCGGTGAATCCGTAGAGCAGGCTCATACCGTAGAGCAGGATGCCAGAAGCCAGCGCGCCGAGGACAAAGTATTTGAGACCAGCCTCCGCAGAACGCTGATCCTGACGCAGGATCGACGCGAGCACGTAGGCAGCGAGCGAGTTCAGTTCGAGCCCGAGATAGAGCGTCATGAAATCGGTGGCCGACACCATGATACTCATGCCGAGCGTCGCGAACAGGACGAGCACCGAATACTCGGAGCGCAAGCCCCTTTCTTTGCCCGCTGCCGGTCCGTTGAAGAAGGCGGGTGCGACCATCAGGCAGCCAATTGCCGCGAGGTAGATCAGCGCCTTGGCAAACAGCGCGAAGCTGTCGACTTTCATCAGCGTCCCGAACGCATATGTGTCAGCGCCGTCAACGCCCGAATGGAGTCCCGGAACGGTCATGATGCCAGCGCCGAACAGCGCGGCTGCGGCAGCGATTGCAATGGGACGGGCGAGCTTGTCTCCGCCCCATGCCGCGACCAGCAGCAGGATCAAACCCGCAGCGGTGAGCAGGAGTTCGGGCGCGACGAGCAGGAAGGATGCGTGGAAGTCCATCAGTGGTCTCCCTCGTGCGCGTACTCGATCGCATTCGCGGCCTCAGCACGAGGCGCTCCGGATGCGAGATCAGCATCGCTTGCAGGCGCGGCAGCGGCAAGATGCGCGTCGAGCACGGCAATATCGGCGCGCATCGGTGCGAGGAAGCTCTCTGGATAGACGCCCATCCACAGCACCACGGCTGCGATCGGGGCCATCATCGCCCATTCGCGCGGGCGGATGTCGCTCATCTTCGCTGCGTCTTCATTGACCTGAGTGCCGAACGCAATCCGGCGGTAGAGGTAAAGCATGTAGGCTGCGCCAAGGATAATGCCGGTGGTGCAGATCAGCGCCACGAGGCTGGAGGTCTGGTAGATGCCGGCAAGGCTTAGGAACTCGCCCACGAAGCCACTCGTGCCGGGAAGCCCGATGCTCGCCATAGTGAAGAGCAGGAAGAACAGCGCGTAATAGGGCATGTTGATAGAGAGGCCGCCATAACGGTCGATCTCGCGGGTGTGCAGCCGGTCGTAAATAACTCCGACGCACAGGAAGAGCGCGCCCGAGACGAGGCCGTGGCTGAGCATGACGATCATTGCGCCCTCAAGACCCTGCACGTTGAAAGCGAACAAACCGACGGTCACGATTGCCATGTGCGCGACCGAGGAATAGGCGATCAGCTTTTTCATGTCCGCCTGCACCAGCGCGACGAGCGAGGTGTAAACCACCGCGACCATCGACAGCGCGAAGACGAACCATGCCAAGTCAGCCGAAGCTTCGGGGAACATCGGCAGGCTGAAACGGATAAAACCGTAGCCGCCAAGCTTCAGAAGCACGCCGGCAAGGATGACCGAGCCTGCCGTGGGCGCTTGCACGTGCGCGTCGGGCAGCCAAGTGTGGAACGGCCACATCGGCACTTTCACCGCGAAACTCGCGAAGAAGGCGAGCCATAGCCATGTCTGCGCACCCTCAGGGAACGGATACTGCATCAGCGTCGGAATGTCGGAGGTACCCGCTTCTGCGACCATCCAGAACATCGCGATCAGCATCAGGACAGATCCGAGCAGCGTGTAGAGGAAGAACTTGTAGCTCGCGTAAATGCGATTATCCCCGCCCCACACGCCGATAATCAGATACATCGGGATGAGGCCGGCTTCGAAGAAGATGTAGAACAGGAAGATGTCCTGCGCAGCGAAGGTGCCGATCATCAGCACTTCCATGAACAGGAACGCGCTCATGTATTCGCCGACACGTTTGGTGATAGCTTCCCAGCTGGCGAGGATGCAGATCGGCATCAGGAAGACGCTGAGCATGATCAGCATCAGCGCGATGCCGTCGATCCCAAGCGCATAGGAGAACCCTGCGAAAAGCTCGTAGCTTTCCTGGAACTGCCATTGCGCGCCGCCGATCTCGTAATTTGCCCAGAGGACCACCCCGAGCACGAAAGTCACGAGCGTCGCGCTCAATGCGATCGTGCGCGCCAGCGCCGCCTGAGTGAAAAGACACAGGATCGCTCCGACGAGCGGCACCAGCATCATGGTGGTGAGGATGGGAAAGTCCATTGCTCGTCTAGGCCCCTAGAGCAGCACGTAGGTGACAGCGGCGATCAGGCCGAGAAGCATGATCAGCGCATAGGTGTAGAGATAGCCCGACTGGATCGTCCGGGCAGCGGCCGAGCCACGCTCGACCACGGCAGCGATACCGTTGGGACCGAAGCGGTCGATCGTGCCGATATCGCCAAGCTTCCAGAACTGGCGCCCAAGCCAGAAGGACGGCTTAACGAAGACGGCGTGATAGAGCTCGTCGAAGTACCATTTATTGTAAACGAAGCGATGCAGGCCGGGGAACTTCGCAACGAATTTCGCCGGCGTTTCGGGCTTGTGCATGTAGGCGTAGTAAGCGCCCCCCAGTCCCAGCAGCATGACGAAGGTGGCGGTCAGCTTGACCCACAGGGGCACGGCATGAAGCGCGTGTACGAGGTTCTCATTAAAGTAGATCGAACCACCCCAGAACGCGCCGTTCACGACATCCGAAGCCCCGTCGATGAACGGATACTTGAACACGAACCCGGCAAAGATCGCACCCAACGTCAGCACGCCGAGCGGAACCAGCATGGTGAGCGGGCTCTCATGCGGGTGATAGCCGCCGGTCGTGTCCGCGCCCGCTTCTTCAGGTGTCTTGTGAACCGAGTGCTGGATGTGCTCGCTCTCGATCCAGCGAGGCTTGCCCCAGAAGGTCAGGAACATCAGGCGCCAGCTATAGAAACTGGTGAGAAGCGCCGCGAACGCGCCTGCCCAGAAGGCGAATTGCGACAGGCCGGTGCCCCGTGCCCACGCGGCTTCGAGAATGGCGTCCTTCGAATAGAAGCCGGCGAAGCCGAACACACCAAGGATGCCGACGCCCGTGATTGCGAGCGTGCCGGCCATCATCGCCCAGAAGGTGATGGGGATCTCTTTGCGCAAGTTTCCGTAGTAACGCATGTCCTGTTCGTGGTGCATCGCGTGGATGACCGAACCCGCACCGAGGAAAAGCAGCGCCTTGAAGAATGCGTGGGTGAACAGGTGGAACATCGCCACCCCGTAGGCTCCGACACCAGCTGCGAAGAACATGTAGCCGAGCTGCGAGCATGTCGAATAGGCGATGACGCGCTTGATGTCCCACTGCGTGGTGCCAATCGTGGCCGCAAAGAAGCAGGTCGCTGCGCCGATCACCGTGACCACCGCGAGCGCGGTCGGCGCGGTTTCGAACATTGGCGAAAGGCGGCAGACCATGAACACGCCCGCAGTCACCATGGTCGCTGCGTGGATCAGCGCGGAGACCGGCGTCGGGCCCTCCATCGCGTCAGGCAGCCAGGTGTGCAGGCCGAGCTGTGCCGACTTGCCCATCGCCCCGATGAACAGGAGGATGCACAGGATATCCATCGTGTAGAGGCGCATGCCGAGGAAGGTGATGGTCGAGCCGCTCATCGCCGGCGACATCTCGAGGATTTCGGGAATCGAAGTGGTGTTGAACACCAGGAACGTCCCGAAGATGCCGAGCATGAAGCCAAGATCGCCGACGCGGTTGACCACGAACGCCTTGATCGCCGCCGCATTGGCGGTGGGTTTACGGAACCAGAACCCAATCAGCAGGTAGGAAGCGAGCCCCACCCCTTCCCATCCGAAGAACATCTGGACGAGGTTGTCGGCGGTCACCAGCATCAGCATGGCGAAGGTGAAGAGCGACAGGTAGGCGAAGAAGCGCGGCTGGTCCGGATCCTCCTCCATATAGCCCCACGAATACAGGTGTACGAGCGCTGAGACGGTGTTGATTACCACCAACATCACCGCGGTCAGCGCATCCACTCGAAGCGCCCAGTCGAAGCTCATGTCGCCTGACTGCACCCATTGCAGTACCGGGACGACCTGCTCGGCCGTGCTGCCGCTCAGAAAGCCGAGGAAGATCGGCCAGCTCAGGATCGCCGAAAGGAAAAGCCCGCCGGTCGTGATCGACTTTGCGATCGTGTTGCCCAGCATCCGGTTGCCCAGCCCCGCGACAATCGCGGCGAGCAGCGGTGCAAAGACGATTATGAGGATTTGCGTGTCCACCGGTGGCTACCCCTTCATCCGGTTCACATCGTCGACCGCGATCGTGCCGCGTCCGCGATAATAGATGACGAGGATGGCGAGCCCGATGGCCGCCTCTGCCGCCGCGACGGTGAGCACCATCATCGCAAAGACCTGTCCGACGAGGTCCTGCATGAAGGCGCTGAATGCGACGAGATTTATGTTCACCGACAGCAGGATCAGCTCGACCGCCATCAGGATGACGATCACGTTCTTTCGGTTGAGGAAGATCCCCAGCACACCGAGCACGAACAGGATCGCGCCCACGACGAGATAATGTTCGACGCCGATCATAGCTCGATCCCCTGCCCGACTTCCGGGTTCTTCATAACGGTCGCCTCATGCGGACGGCGTGCAATCTGCTTCCCAATGTCTTGGCGTCCGCGCGCACCCGGCTTCGCTTCACGGTGGGTGAGCACAATCGCACCGATCATGGCGACCAGCAGGATGATCCCGGCGATCTCGAAGAGCACGATATACGGCCCGTAGAGCAGCGCTCCGAGCGCCTCGATGTTACTGACATCGGTGCGATTGGCAGCCATGCCATCGCTTACGCCTAGCTCAAGCCCACCGGCCGTGTAGGCACCCAGCCCCAGCACCAGCTCGGCGAGCAACACAAAGGCGATGGCGATCCCGAGCGGGAAGTTGCGGATGAAGCCTGCGCGCATCGCAGCAAAGTCGATGTCGAGCATCATCACCACGAACAGGAACAGCACGGCCACGGCACCCACATAGACGATCACCAGCAGCATCGCGATGAACTCAGCACCCACGAGCACCATCAGCCCCGCTGCGTTGAAGAACGCGAGGATCAGCCACAGCACCGAGTGCACCGGGTTACGCGACATGATCACCATGACCGCGCTGGCGATCACGAGTGCCGCAAATAGGTAAAAGGCGATTGCTTGGATCATAGCCCCTGTCTCAGTCTGCGGCGCGCGTTAACGATACGGCGCATCGGCTTCAAGGTTCGCGGCGATGGCGCGCTCCCACTTGTCACCATTGGCGAGCAGCTTGGCCTTGTCATAAAGCAGCTCCTCGCGGGTTTCGGTTGCGTATTCGAAGTTCGGACCCTCGACCACGGCGTCCACCGGGCAAGCTTCCTGGCAAAAACCGCAATAGATGCACTTGGTCATGTCGATGTCGTAGCGCGTGGTCCGGCGGCTGCCGTCTTCGCGCGGTTCGCTCTCGATCGTGATCGCCTGAGCGGGACACACGGCCTCGCACAGCTTGCACGCAATGCAGCGTTCCTCGCCATTGGGATAGCGGCGCAGCGCATGCTCACCCCGGAAACGCGGGGAAAGCGGCGATTTCTCGAACGGGTAGTTGATCGTCACCTTGGGCTTGAAGAAGTACTTCAAGGTCAGCGCGTGCGCCTTCAGGAATTCCCAAAGAGTGAACGATTTGAGGAGCTGGGTTGCGGTGGTCATCTGTCTCGCTCGTCTCAGAAAATCGCAAACTGTTCGCCGAAGCCGCCGGTCGCCATGCGCCAGCTGCTGATTAAAGCGACAAAAAGGAGGCTCATCGGCAGGAACACTTTCCAGCCAAGCCGCATCAGCTGATCATAGCGGTAACGCGGCACGGTCGCCCAGATCCAGCTGAACATGAAGAAGAACATGAAGGTCTTGAGCAGGAACCAAACGAAGCCCGGAACCCAGTAGAGGATCTCAAGCTCGAGCGGCGGCAGCCACCCACCGAAGAACAGCAGCGTGCACAGCGAGCACATCAGCAGGATGTTCGCATATTCACCCAGCCAAAACAGCGCGAAGCTCATGCTCGAATATTCGGTCTGATAACCCGCGACGAGCTCCGACTCCGCCTCGGTCAGGTCGAAGGGAGCGCGCGCGGTCTCTGCCAGCGCCGAAATGAAGAACACCACGAACATCGGGAACAGCAACAGGTTGAAGAAGAACCCGTTGACCACGCCAAAGCCGTGGCCGCGCTGCGCCTCGACGATGCCGGTCATGTTGAACGTCCCCGCCCACAGCACCACGCAAACGAGGATAAAGCCGATCGAGACCTCGTAAGAAATCATCTGCGCCGCTGCGCGCATAGCGGAGAAGAACGGGTATTTCGAGTTCGACGCCCAACCGCTCATCACCACGCCGTAAACGCCGAGCGAAGAGATCGCGAGAATGTAGAGCAGACCCACATTGATGTCCGCCAGCACCACACCCGCATCGAATGGGATCACCGCCCACGCGGCGAGCGCGACGGTGAAGGTGATGATCGGCGCGAGCAGGAAGATGCCCTTGTTCGCAGCGGTCGGAATGATGGTTTCCTGCAGGAACACCTTGAGCCCGTCCGCGAAGGATTGAAGCAGCCCGAACGGCCCCACCACGTTGGGCCCACGCCGCAGCATGATCGCGCCGAGCACCTTGCGGTCGACATAGATCACCATCGCCACCGCCAGCATCAGCGGCAGCGCGATGAGCAGGATCCCCGCGACAGTCGCGACGCCCCAGGCCCATTCGTATGACATGCCCCAGCTCTGGAAGAACTCGGTCATTCCGCGGCCTCCTTGACTTCATCGGCGTGGAGCAGTTCGGCGGAGCATCGCTGCATGACCGCGCTCGCTCTTGCGATCGGGTTGGTGAGGTAGAAATCCTTGACCGGATAGGCGCTGATCGAGCCTTCGGCTTTGGCCTTCCTGTCCGCCTTGGGGAGCGCGCCATAGTCGGCAAGCCCCTCTTCGCCAAGAGCAGGGACAGCAGCAATCATCGCGGCCTGCAATTCTTCAAAGCTGTCGAAGCCTACGCTCACATCGAGCGCATCGGCAAGCGCGCGCAGGATCGTCCAGTCCTCGCGCGCATCGCCCGGCGCAAACACGGCCTTTTCTGCGAACTGCACGCGGCCCTCGGTGTTGACGTAGGTGCCGTCCTTTTCAGCATAGCTCGCCGCCGGAAGGATCACGTCGGCTGCGTGTGCGCCCTTGTCGCCGTGGTGGCCGATATAGACCTTGAGGCTGTCGGCGAACGGCTCGTAATCCATTTCATCCGCACCGAGGCTCAAGAGCACTTTCGGCTTGGACTTAGCAATCTCCGCGATGCCGCCCGGCACCGTGAAGTCGAGCATGAGCGAGCCCATGCGCGCCGCGCTCATGTGCAGCACGTTGAAACCGTTCCAACCGTCGCGCACGAGATTGAATTCACCGGCAAACTTGAGACCCGCACCCAACGCTCCCGCGGCGAGCGCGGCCCCGCCAAGGATGACCGCCGGACGCTCTGCATTCTTCATCGCGTCCGCGAGCGCATCGGGCGCATTGCCGAGCACCGAGAGGTCTTCGCCGAGGAATTCAGCCGGGTAGGTTGTTTCCCATTCGGGACCGACCACAAACACTTTCGCGCCCGCCTTCACCGCCTTGCGGATACGGACGTTGACCAGTGCAGCTTCCCAGCGGACATGGCTGCCGACGATCAGGATAACGTCGGCGGTTTCGATGCCCGCGAAGGTCGAGTTGAAGTTGACCGCAGCGATGTTCGACACATCATAGGTCATGCCAGTCTGACGCGCTTCGAGAGCGGTCGAGCCGCATGCGCCTAGCAGCGACTTGGCTGCGAACATGGTCTCGCAATCGACGAGGTCGCCTGCGACGGCCGCAATGCTCGACTTGTCCTTGCCGAGATGGCCCGAAATCGCCTCGAACGCTTGGTGCCAGTTCGAAGCAGTCAGTTTGCCGCCTTTGCGCACGAAGACCTTGTCGAGACGGCGCTTCGTAAGGCCATCGACCTGATAGCGGCCCTTGTCCGACAGCCATTCCTCGTTGACGTCGTCATTGATGCGCGGGAGTGCGCGCATCACTTCACGACCCTTGGAATGCAGCGAGATATTCGCGCCCACCGCGTCCGACACGTCGATGCTGAGCGTTCGCTTCAGTTCCCACGGACGCGCTTCGAAGGCGTATGGGCGCGACGTCAGCGCGCCGACCGGACACAGGTCGATCACGTTGGCGGAAAGCTCATGCGCCGCCGCCTGTTCGAGATAGGTCGTGATCTGCATGTCCTCGCCGCGATAGAGCGCGCCGATCTCGTCCACGCCTGCAATCTCCTCGGAGAAGCGCACGCAGCGAGTGCAGTGGATGCAGCGGGTCATGATCGTCTTGATCAGCGGGCCCATGTACTTTTCGGTCACCGCACGCTTGTTCTCGCGGTCATAGCGCGAGCCCCCGCGGCCATAAGCCACCGCCTGGTCCTGCAAGTCGCACTCGCCGCCCTGGTCACAGATCGGGCAGTCGAGCGGGTGGTTGATGAGCAGGAATTCCATCACCCCTTCACGCGCCTTTCTCACCATCTCAGTGTCGGTGCGGATTTCCTGATTGTCGGCTGCCGGAAGCGCGCAGCTTGCCTGCGGCTTGGGCGGTCCGGGCTTCACCTCGACGAGGCACATGCGGCAATTGCCGGCGATCGAAAGCCGCTCGTGATAGCAGAATCGCGGGATTTCCTTGCCCGCAGCCTCGCAGGCCTGGAGCACGGTCGCGCCTGCCGGGACCTCGATCTCTTCGCCGTCGACTGTGACTTTAGGCATCGTCTTCGCTTTCTTGCGCGGCATCGTCCTGCGCCGCGAGGATACGGTAACTGGCTGTCGCGAGCATCGAGCGCATCGCGAGCGGGCTCGCATCGATTGCGCTGCCGCCGCGTGTGCAGACCATGTAGACGGGAGCGAGCTGTTCAAGCGCGTCGGTTTCCTCGACCGAGGCGACTTCGCTCTCGAACAATGCTGCGACAAGGTGCGGAGCACCGCGCACTGCGCAATTCGCTACCCTGTCGGTGTAGGAATAGACCTCAGCCTCATTGCCGATGGCAGCCATTGAAAGGCGCATCAGCAGCGGCTCATCGCTGGCCTGCTTCATCGCTTGCTCTGCAAGGCCGCCTGCGAACGGCAAGCCGCCAAGCTCAATCCGGCGATAATTGCGCGGCATGGCGTCAAAGCATCGCTCGCTGATCCGCTCTTCGGCGAGCCGCTCGATCTTGCGCTGATATTCACGGGTGCGATAGTCGAGCGTGAGCACCTCGTGCACGCGACCGTTGAACTCGTCTGCAATGCACGCCGTCCATGCCTGCACCGCGAGGCGCTGCATGGATTCGACGCGCTCTTGCGAAGTCGGTAGACGGCTCTGCGCTCCCACACTGGTCACGGAACCAGCGGCGAGAAGACTGCCCAAGGCGAAAAGGATCGCAAAACGCTTCATTCGGCCGCCTCGGCGAATTTCGCGTTGTGTTCGTGGATGCGCTGCTCGAGCTCGGGGCGGAAGTGACGGATGAGGCCCTGGATCGGCCAAGCAGCTGCGTCGCCGAGCGCGCAGATCGTGTGCCCTTCAACCTGCTTGGTGACTTCGTATAGCATGTCGATCTCTTCGATCGCAGCATCACCGGTGCGAAGCCGCTCCATCACGCGCCACATCCAGCCCGTGCCTTCGCGGCAGGGCGTGCACTGGCCGCAGCTTTCGTGCTTGTAGAAATAGCTGATGCGGGAAATCGCGCGCACGATGTCGGTCGACTTGTCCATGACGATGACCGCCGCGGTGCCAAGGCCCGAGCCGAGATCCTTGAGCCCGTCAAAGTCCATCGGGGCGTCCATGATTTCCTTGGCGGGGACCAATGGAACCGAAGAACCACCCGGAATCACTGCGAGGAGATTGTCCCAACCACCTGTAATCCCGCCACAATGCTTCTCGATCAGCTCGCGGAAGGGAATGCTCATCGCTTCCTCGACCACGCAGGGCTGTTCGACATGGCCGCTGATCTGGAAGAGCTTTGTGCCGTGGTTGTTCTCACGCCCGAAGCCTGCAAACCACGATGCCCCGCGCCGCAGGATCGTTGGCACGACCGCGATCGATTCCACGTTGTTGACCGTGGTGGGGCAGCCATAGAGGCCAGCGCCTGCCGGGAATGGCGGTTTCAAACGCGGCTGACCCTTCTTGCCTTCGAGGCTCTCGATCATCGCGGTTTCTTCACCGCAGATGTATGCGCCCGCACCGCGGTGCATGAAGACGTCGAAATCGAAGCCCGATCCGCTTGCGTTTTTGCCGATCAACCCGGCGTCATATGCTTCGTCGATGGCGGCCTGAAGCGTTTCGGCTTCGCGGATGTACTCGCCACGAATGTAGATGTAGGCCGCACGTGCACGCATCGCGAAACCGGCGACCAGCGCGCCCTCGATCAGCTTGTGCGGATCGTGACGGATGATCTCGCGGTCCTTGCACGAACCGGGTTCGGATTCGTCGGCGTTGATAACGAGAAAGCTCGGGCGACCGTCCTTGTTCTCTTTCGGCATGAACGACCACTTCAAGCCGGTCGGGAAACCCGCACCGCCCCGCCCGCGCAAGCCGCTGGCCTTGATCTCTTCGATGATATTGTCCTGGCCACGCTCGATCAGCGACTTGGTGTTGTCCCAGTCGCCGCGCTGCTGCGCTGCCTTGAGGCCCCAATCCTGGAAGCCATAGACATTGGTAAAGATGCGGTCCTTGTCAGCCAGCATCGTTCTTATCCTTCGTCCTCGCGGCCTTGAGCTGACGCAGCGTCAAAACCTGAAAAATCAGTCCCATGCTCATCAATGCGATGCCCGTGGCGCGCTCACCCGTCGCGGCGAGATAGGCGCCGGCACCAAAGCCGACGAGACCCGCGATCATGAGCACAAGCGTTCCGCCGTTCATTCCTCGCCCTCACCCTTGGCCAGATAGACGAGACCCACAATGGCGAGCCCCGCCCCGGCAGGCGCGAACACCCAACCGAGCGTCACGCCGAGCGATATCGCCAAGCCAATGCCTGCCACCAGGAAGGTGATGCCGATGGCCTTGTTGTCGGTGGCATTCTCGTCCCTATCTGCCATCACCAATCCCCCCGGTAATCGTGGTTGGCATCGACCATTTCGGGAAGGCTAGTGACGCCGCCTTTGGGTTCGGAAGTGTGGCGCCCGGGCTCCTGCGTGCCGGCCTTGGGCTGCTCACCCTTGGCCAGCGCGTCGAGCACCGCGTCGAGGCGTTCGACGGTCAGGTCTTCGTAATTGTCGTCATTGATCTGGACCATCGGCGCGGTGGCGCAATTACCCATGCATTCGACTTCGGTGAGGGTCCAAAGGCCATCTTCCGAGACCCCGCCCTTCACCATGCCACGAGATTTGCAAGCCGCGATGATGTCGTCCGATCCGCGCAGCATGCACGGCGTCGTGCCGCAGACCTGCACGTGATACTTACCCACCGGCTTCATGTTGTACATGAAATAGAACGTCGCGACTTCGAGCACGCGGATGACCGGCACGTCGATATAGCGCGCGACATATTCGATCACCGGCAACGGGAGCCAGCCTTGGGTGTTTGTCTCCTCGCCCACCTGCCGCTGGGCAAGGTCGAGTAGCGGCATCACAGCCGACTTCGCACGCCCTTCCGGGTACTTGGCGATGTGATAGTCCGCTTTCGCGCGGTTCGCCTCGGTGAACTCGAATGAGCCCCAACGCTCGCGAAGTTCAGGCGTATCAGGTGCTGGTGTACGGTCAGCCATGGCTTATCTCTCTGCCCTATCGATGCAAATGCCATCGCTACAGCGAAGCTCTTGGGGAATATCTCCAACTAGCACTCGGGAAATCCGCCCATTTTCGAAGTTATAGACAAGCCTCGAACGCTGACGAACCGGGCACGAATAATGCACTGTAATCGATACATAATTCGCGTTCATTCGATTGTTCGGGACGCAGCCTTCAAGAGCCTCGTTCAACTGACGAACGGTCACCTGATCTTCGCCACCTGGAAACCGCGCCATATGAAAATCATCTGTAACAAGCTCGCTCGGAACCTCGCTCCTCAAACTCTTGCGAACCGCCTCAAAGTCATCAGTGAGTGGCAAATGAGCCAAAACAAACCGACTGAGATCGCTTGACCGATCATCGGTCTGCGTCAATTCAGAGCTTCTCGGCTCATTCACTGAGGCGTTCGCAGCAGAAGCTAAAATAGCCGTTAGAAGCCCGGTTTTGAGCATTCCAGTTTTCACCGATCACACTCCCCGAACACCACGTCGATTGCGCCGAGGATAGCGGTCGCGTCGGGGAGCATGTGTCCCTTGCTCATCATGTCCATTGCTTGCAGGTGCGAGAACGCCGTGGGGCGGATCTTGCAGCGGTACGGCTTGTTGGTGCCGTCGCTGACAAGATAGACGCCGAACTCGCCCTTGGGGCTTTCGGTGGCGACGTAGACTTCGCCCTCGGGCACGTGGAAGCCTTCAGTGTAGAGCTTGAAGTGGTGGATCAAGCTTTCCATCGACTGCTTCATCTCGCCGCGCTTGGGCGGGGATACCTTGCCGTCGGTCGAGGCAATCGGGCCTTCGGGCATATCGCGCAGGCACTGGCGGATGATCTTGGCGCTCTCGCGCACTTCCTTCACCCGGACCATGAAGCGGTCGTAACAATCCGAATTGGTGCCAACCGGAATGTCGAATTCCATGCGGTCATAGACGTCGTAGGGTTGCGATTTGCGTAAGTCCCACGGAATGCCGGCTGCGCGGATCATCGGGCCCGAGAAGCCCCACGCAATCGCATCGTCGCGGCTCACAACGGCGATATCGACATTGCGCTGCTTGAAGATGCGGTTGTCGAGCACAAGGCTCATTGCGTCGTCGAACAGCTGGAAGAAGCGGTTGTCGAGCCAGTCACCGATATCGACGAGCAGTTTCTCAGGCACGTCCTGATGCACGCCGCCCGGTCGGAACCAGGCCGAGTGCATGCGCGCGCCACTCGCACGCTCAAAGAAGTTCATGCAGTCTTCGCGCAGATCCATGATCCACAGGTTCGGCGTGAACGCACCCACGTCGAGAACGTGCGCGCCCATGTTGAGCATATGGTTGCAGATGCGCGTGAGCTCGGCGAACAGCACGCGCAGATACTGAGCACGCTCAGGCACTTCGAGATTGAGCAGCTTCTCGATCGCGAGCACGTAGGAGTGCTCCTGACACAGCGGCGAGCAGTAATCGAGACGATCGAAATAGGGCAGTGCTTGCAGATAGGTCTTCTGCTCGATCAGCTTCTCGGTGCCGCGATGGAGCAGACCGACATGCGGGTCGATCCGTTCGATCACTTCACCGTCCAGTTCCATGACCATGCGCAACACGCCGTGCGCCGCGGGGTGCTGAGGCCCGAAGTTGATCGTGTAATTCGAGATCACATTGCCGTCAGTGGTCGGCGATTCTTCTTGCTGGACGCTCATTCGTCGTCCTCCTTGTCGATGTCTTTCTCGACCATGTCGGGGGGATTGGCGTCGGTGCCTTCTTCGGCCTTTTCCTCAGCCTTCTTGCCAGCGCCGGTATCGGAGGGCTTTTCCGTGACCTTGGGTTTGTCGACTTCCGGCGGACCTTCGGCCTTCTCATCGCCCGGAAGGTTGTACTCAGCGCCCTCCCACGGGGAGAGGAAGTCGAACGTGCGCATGTCCTGCGGCAGCTCGACCGGCTCATACACGACGCGCTTCTCGTCTTCAGAATAGCGCAGTTCGGTGTAGCCCGTCATCGGGAAGTCCTTGCGGAAAGGATGCCCTTCAAAACCGTAATCGGTGAGGATACGGCGCAGATCCTTGTTGCCTGCGAAAACCACACCGTAGAGGTCGAACACTTCGCGTTCGAGCCAGCCCGCATTGGGCCACAGCGTCGTCACGGTCGGAACCGGGGTCGCTTCGTCGGTCGAGCACTTGACCATAATGCGATGGTTCTTGGTGAGGCTCAGCAGCATATAGACGCACTCGAACCGTTCGGGACGGTCAGGATAATCGGCGCCCGCGATCTCCATCAGCTGCTGATAGGCGTGGTCATCACGCAGGGTGCGCAAGACGGATTGAATATCCTCGCGCTTTACCGTCAGGATGATCTCGCCGTGTCGTTCTTGGCTATCGATCACCGACGCGCCGAGCGCCTTGACCAGCGTTTCGCGCACGCCATCGTTCGAGGCAAAGCGAGGGGCGGAGTGTTGCACGCTCATTCGGCCTCTCCCCTAGCGCTCGATCGTGCCAGCGCGGCGGATCTTCCGCTGCAGCTGCATCACGCCGTAGAGCAGCGCCTCAGCCGTAGGAGGGCAGCCGGGAACGTAGATGTCGACCGGCACGATCCGGTCGCATCCGCGAACGACGCTGTAGGAATAGTGGTAGTAGCCACCGCCATTGGCGCAGCTGCCCATCGAAATCACGTATTTCGGATCGGACATCTGGTCATAGACCTTGCGCAGAGCCGGAGCCATCTTGTTGCAGAGCGTACCTGCGACGATCATCAGGTCCGACTGGCGCGGGCTGGCGCGCGGTGCAGCGCCGAAACGCTCCATGTCGTAGCGCGGCATGTTCACGTGGATCATCTCGACCGCGCAGCACGCAAGGCCGAACGTCATCCACCACAGCGAGCCTGTGCGCGCCCACTGGAACACGTCCTCGGTCGAGGTGACGAGGAAACCCTTGTCATTCACCTCGGTCTGGAGCGCGTTGAAATAGTCCGCATCGGGCTGACGCACCTCGCCGCCCTGCGCGGTCGGCATCATGGCAGCCGCCTCGGTCGCGCTGATCGGCGCGGTGGGCGGGATGATCGTCGTATTGTTGGAAGTGTTGCTCATTCCCAGTCCAGAGCTCCCTTCTTCCACTCATAGGCGAGGCCGATCGCGAGGATCGTGAGGAAGGTCATCATGCCGATCCAGCCCACCCAGCCCGTCTCACCGAGGCTGACGGCCCAAGGGAAGAGGAATGCTGCTTCGAGGTCGAAGATGATGAAGCTGATCGCGACGAGGTAGAAGCGCACGTCAAACTGGCTGCGCGCATCCTCGAAAGCGGGAAAGCCGCATTCATATTCGGAGAGCTTTTCCGCGTCCGGATTGTGCGCGCCGGTCAGGCGCGAGACGCCCATCGGCAGGAACACGAACAGGACGGAGAGCCCGAAGGCGATGAAGATGAAAATCAGTATCGGGAGATACTGCTCTAGGTCGACCACGAGGATTTCCTGGCTAGCTGGGTCCAATTGGACACGCCTCTAGGCTCCTCGCTCCCCCCGCGCAAGGGCGCGACTCGGGGATTTTGCTACATATCTGTTGCGCAGAATCGAATGCGGCGTTGCTTGGACCTCAATCCTCGCTTCCAGCCTCGCCCATGCCAAGCGGGAGGCGGCGGATTTGCGTGGGGATCGCTTCCATCCCTTCCCTGAGCACGCCATTCTCATATCGGTCCCACTGACCGGTGCCGACATAAACCAACGCATCGCCTGAAATGCTCCCGCCGAGCGGCTCAGTCCAATCCGGATGCCCTTGTTCGAGAATGCGTGCTGCCACGATGCGCGTGCCGTTCTCGGAGAGCGTGAAAGCGCTGATCCGCATTGGCGAAGTGCCGTTCTGCACTGCAATCAGTTCGTTGCCGTGCCGCCACAGGCCGTCCACTCCGTCGAGCAGAACCGCAACATCGCTGGCGAGACGTGAAACCGCGCCACTCTCAATGTCGACCATGGCGAGGCCATAGCGATAGTCGCTGAGGTAGAGCCGCGATCCGTCTGCGCTGATGGCTGAACCTTGCGGGGAGCGGAACGTGCCCGCGTGGATCCACACATCAAGGCTCGCGTCCAGCCCCGGCCCTTTGCGCAAGATGTCGCCGCCTATGGGGTTGCTCGCATAGACAGTGCCATTATCGGCGATCGACAAGTCCGAGACTTTCGCTCCCTCGGGAGCTGTCGCAAAGGCAAGCGGGACACCCTCGCCCAGCGCGAGAAGTCCCGTCATCTGCCCATCCGCGCTCCCGGAATCGTCGAGATCGGCGGAAGCCACCCAGACAGCTGAGAAGTCGGGTTCAACTACGATACCCGAAAGATCATTGGTGCCATCCACGGGCACGCGAATCCAACCGTTGTCTCGCAGTAAGAGATGCAGCGCGTTGCCCGTAACCGAAGTCACAAACATGACGTCGTCGGCATGCACCGAAACCGATTCAATAAGCCCTGCTTCAGCCGGAACCTCGGCGATCACCTCGCTCGCTTCGATGACTTCGGCCTCTGCGATTAGCAGCGCCCTCGCCGCCTCCGCATTCTCCTCGCCGAGCAGTTGCGGCACCTGCGCCTGAGCAGCGGCGCTGAAGACGTAACCGCGCTCTTTCAGCCAGGCGAGACTAGCGAGCACCGCCTCGACATCGCCCTCGCCCAATTGCGCATTGAGCATTCGCAGGCGCACCGATCCGCTATCGGGAAAGTCCGCGGCAAGCGCCTCCAGCCCCTCGACATCGCGGATTTGCCCGGTTTCGGCATCAACCGGGCGCCATTCGGGAAGTTCATGCGCGGCGAGCGGTGCGCTGAAAGCCAGCGCCGCCGCAGCGAGCAGCGCCCTCACTTCATCATCTGCGCAGCGGCTTTTTCGGTCGCCTTGCCATAAGGCGGCTTGAACCCGCCCAGCTTGGCAATGTCGATCTTGGGCTGATGATAGACCGCGCGGCCGTGGCTGAATTCCTTGAAGCCTTCGATCGCGTGATAGGCGCCCATGCCCGACGGGCCGACACCGCCGAACGGCAGGTCTTCCATCGAGATGTGGAAGATCACGTCATTGGTCGTCACCCCGCCCGAGATCGTGCGCGTCAGCACGCGCTCCTGCTCCGACTTGTCGTGACCGAAGTAATAGAGGCCGAGCGGACGGTCGTTCTCGTTGACGTAATCGACCGCCTGATCGATCGACTTGTAGGTCTTCACAGGCAGGACCGGGCCGAAGATTTCCTCCTGCATCGCCTCCATCTCGTCGGTGACGTTCTTGAGGATGGTGAGCGGCATCTTGCGCTGGTTGGCGTTGGAGAAGTCCTCATTGCCCGGATTGACTTCGATCACCTCCGCGCCCTTGTCGCGCGCATCGGCAACCATGCCCTGAAGCCGCTCGAAATGGCGGTCGGACACGATCGACGCGTAGTCGTCGTTCTCAAGCAAGGTCGGATACATCGCCGACACACCGTTCGAGACGCCCGCGACCGCTTCGTCCTGCTTGTCCTCGGGCACATACATGTAGTCGGGCGCGAGGCAGATTTGCCCTGCATTCATCATCTTGCCCAGCGCAATGCGCTCGCCCGCTTTCTCGAAATCAGCGCTGCGGCCCATGATGACTGGCGACTTGCCACCCAGTTCCAGCGTGACCGGAACGAGATTCTCGGCTGCTGCCTGCATCACACGGCGACCGGTCGCGGTCGAGCCGGTGAAGATCAGGTGGTCGAAGGGAAGCGACGAGAATGCCGCTGCGACTTCGGGACCGCCGGTCACAACTGCGACTTCGTCCTTGGTGAAGTGCTCTTCGACCAGTTCGGCCATCAGCAGGCTGGTTCGCTCGGTAAACTCGCTCGGCTTGATCATGGCGCGATTGCCTGCGGCGAGGATCTGCATCAGCGGACCGAAAGCGAGCTGCACCGGGAAGTTCCACGGAGAGAGGATGCCGACCACGCCCTTGGGTTCGTAGCGCACCTCCGCCTTCGCCCCGAGCAGGCCGAGCGGGAACTGGACCGAACGCTTTTCCGGCTTGGCCCACTTGTCCATGTGCTTGAGCGCGTGCTTGCCTGCGCCGACGGTGGCGGCGATGTCAGTCAGCAACGATTGCTCCATCGAGCGATTGCCGAAGTCGGCGCTCATCGCCTTGCAGAAGTTCTCCGCATTGTCGCGCACCAGGGCCATTGCGCGCCGGATCCGGTCCTTGCGCATCGACATGGTTTCAGGACGAGACGCGGTGAAGGCATCGCGTTGCAACTTCAGCAGGCTCTCGAGTTCTTCGCGGCGATCGTCGGCCATTCTCTCTCTCCGTTTCAATTTGCCATTGGTTCTTGCCGAAAGCCGGTCCTCTGGCAAGCCGCACTCGCATCATTTGCCAATGCTGCACTGCGGCACTACATGATCGCAACATTCACTACCCCCCTTTCAAGGACGTCTCCCATGACCCAGTTCAACGCCGCCGACCCGATCGTGATCCTCTCCTATGCCCGTACCCCGATGGGCGGGATGCAAGGCGCTCTCGCCGATGTTTCGGCGACCGATCTTGGGGCCACGGCGGTGAAAGCTGCTGTCGAGCGTTCGGGCGTTCCGGCCGAGAAGTTCGACCGCACTTATATGGGCTGCGTCCTTCCCGCCGGTCTCGGCCAGGCACCGGCGCGGCAAGCCACGATCAAGGCGGGTCTGCCGGAGAGCGTGCAGGCCACCACCGTCAACAAGGTCTGCGGCAGCGGCATGCAGACCGTCATCATGGGCGCAGAAGCGCTCGCCAGCGGCACGGTCGATTACGTGGTCGCAGGCGGCATGGAGAGCATGACCAACGCGCCGTATCTGCTGAAGAAACACCGCTCGGGAGCGCGCATAGGGCATGACACGGCCTACGATCACATGTTCCTCGACGGGCTGGAAGACGCCTATGAGGAAGGCCGCGCGATGGGCACGTTCGCGCAGGACACTGCGAATGAATACCAGCTCACCCGCGAAGAGCAGGACGCCTATTCGATCGAATCGCTCTCACGCGCCAATGCCGCGATTGAAAGCGGTGCCTTTGCCGATGAAGTCGTCCCCGTGACCTTCGCCACCCGCAAGGGTGAAGTCACCGTCGACACCGACGAACAACCCGGTCGGGGCCGTCCGGACAAGATCCCGACTCTGCGCGCAGCCTTCGCCAAGGACGGCACGATCACCGCCGCGACTTCGAGCTCGATCTCCGATGGTGCGGCTGCGGTTGTTCTGACCCGCGAGAGCGTCGCCAATGAGAACGGTCAGTCGCCGGTCGCCAAGATCGTGGCGGTCGCCGCTCACGCCCGATCGCCCAAGGATTTCACGGTCGCTCCCGTTGGCGCGATTGAGAAGGTGCTCGCCAATGCAGGCTGGTCGGTCGACGATGTCGATCTGTGGGAAGTGAACGAGGCGTTTGCTTGCGTCGCCATGTTCGCAATGCGCGACATCGGCATCGACCATGCCAAGATCAACGTGAACGGCGGCGCGACCGCGCTCGGTCACCCGATCGGCGCTTCAGGCACGCGCATTATCGTCACGCTGATCAATGCGCTCAAGTCGCGGGGCAAGACGCGCGGCGTTGCAAGCCTGTGCATCGGCGGCGGCGAAGCGACCGCGATTGCAGTCGAACTGGTCTGATTATTCAGGGCGCGGAGGGCTCCAGCACCTCTGCGCCCCACAGACGGTTCTGCGGCACCCAGCCCGTGCGACCGTTGACATTGATCTCGCAGAAGCTGGCTTCGCACTCGATCAGCAAGCCCACGACGCCCGGCTCAGCGCGCCAGCGCAGCGCCGAGCTCATTCCCGGCCCGTCGCGTAGGTCGGCCAGCCCCTCGCCGACGATCAGGACGCCGCGGGTCAGACGTAATTGGCTCTCCTGGATCCAGCCTTGAACGCCTTCGTGGTCCTGAACCAGCCTCCAGCCTTCGCGCAGCCGTACGACCTTTACCGGCATGCCCTTGCGACGATAGACCCAATCGATCTTGTACAGCCTGCCCGGACCGACGCGCATATTGACCTCGTCATACCGCAAGCTGGCCCAGTAGGGGACTTCGCGTTGCTGCGCGCGCGCTTCGGTGGAAGCGATGGTCGAAGCAAAGGCCAGAAGGAGCGCGAAGAGGGTCAGGAAACGGGCGGTTCTCATAGTCATTCCTGATAGCGCCCTCAGCCCCTTGGCTTCAAGCGGATTGGAGCGGCAAAACGCGCGCTTGACCGTGATGCTTCAATGCTCCTAGCGCTTATCGCCATGGCCGAACCGCAATCCCCTCCGCAATTCCCCGAAGGCAAGCCCAAGGTCGTGGTCACACGCCACCTTGCGCGAAGCGTCGAAGCGCGGATGGCGGAGCTCTACGACGCGGTCCTCAACGAAGACGACGTGCCGATGATGCGCGAGGAACTGGTCGAAGCGATGGCAACCTGCGACGTGCTCGTCCCGACCGTCACCGACCGGATCGATGCAGAGATGATCAAGGGCGCAGGCGAGCGTTTGCGGCTGATCGCGAGTTTCGGTGCCGGCACCGAGCATATCGACCTTGCCGCAGCAAAAGAGCGCAAGATCATCGTCACCAACACCCCCGGCGTCTTTACCGACGACACCGCCGATATCGCGATGTGCGGGATCATCGGCGTCCCTCGCCGTATTCGCGAGGGCGTGGAACTGGTCCGGCGCGGTGCGTGGACCGGGTGGGCGCCGTCGGGAATGCTCGGGCGCAAGCTCGGCGGCAAGGTGCTCGGGATTATCGGCATGGGCCGGATTGGTCAGGCAGTTGCACACCGGGCGCGAGCCTTTGGCCTCGAAGTCGCTTACTACAACCGCAAGCGCCTGCCCGAAGCGCTCGAGCGAATGCTGGGTTCGCGCCATATCGATAGTGTCGACGACCTTGTCGCCGAGGCCGATATCCTCACCCTGCACTGCCCGCTCACCGAGGAAACGCGCGGCATGATCGACGAGCGCCGAATTGCGCTGATGAAACCGGGCACCAGCATCATCAACACCGCACGCGGCGAGTTGATCGATCAAGAGGCGCTGATCGACGCGCTCAATTCAGGCCATCTCGCGGGGGCGGGTCTCGACGTTTATCCCGAGGAGCCCAATGTCGACCGCCGCCTGATCGCGCATCCCAATGTGATGACGCTCCCGCATATCGGAAGCGCCACGGTCGAAGGGCGCGAAGCCTCGGGCGAAAAAGTGATCGCCAATATCCAGTTCTGGAAAGACGGACACAGGCCGCCGGACCAGGTTCTGACCGGGCTAGTCTGACACCGCTTTCGGCAATTCCTCGCCGATAATCCGCACGATCTCGTTGATCGACTTGCGCGACGATCCGTAGGCGAAGTGGCGGGTCGGGACCTCGATCGCACAATCGCATTCGCCGTCCTGCCCGCGCGCGCATTCGGGTGCGATCACGCCGTCAATGGGCGACCACACCGCGACCGTTCGCACCGGCGGCTTTTGAGAAGGATCGTCAGGCAGGCTCGGCGCATCAACCGTGTGATCGTTGAGCGCCTCGTAGACTCGCCAGGCCCTGTTCGCGTGACGATCGCCCGAGAACGGCGAGCCGAGCGTGACCACCATGGCGACCTTCTCAGGATGCCTCTGAGCAAGCACGCGCGTATAGATGCCGCCCAGACTCCAGCCCAACAGCACAACCTTCTGCCCCGTGCGTTCATAGATCTCGGCAAGGCGCTGTTCGGCGTGGGCGAGACGAGCTGGCGTTATCCCGGTGACGAAGCGGAACTTCGAGCCGTGCGCGTTATAGCCCGCCGCATCGAGCGAGCGGCGCAGAAGCGATGTGGCCCGGTCGCCTGAGAGAATGCCCGGCATGACCAGCACCGGCTGGCCCTTGGTGGGAGCGGGCGGCAGTTCGCTAGGCTTCACGCGACGAAAGACATTTGCCCATACCGGCAGGAGGTAGGGAAACTCGCGAAGGTAAAGCGTCAGAGGTGGCGCCTTGGGGGTAGTCATCCAATGTCCAGTGCGAAGAGCTTGTTGAACTCTCCCGGCTCATAGCCTTCAAAGGACGAACATGGCGTGAATCCGAAATTGTCATAGAGGCCGAGTGCCGCTTCGAAAACCGGCCCGGAGCCGGTTTCGAGCTTCACCTCGCGAAACCCATGCTCGCGCGCACGGTCGATCAGGTGTTCGAGCATGGCTCGCCCTGCCCCCTTCCCGCGTACAGCAGGCGCAGCGCGCATCGACTTGATCTCGCCAAATCCATCGTGGCTTTTCAGCGCGCCAACCGCGAGGAGGCTCGCGCCATCCCACGCAGCGAACACTTCGATGTTCGGCTGTTTCAACCCGCTCAGATCGAGGACATGGCAGGTGCCCGGCGGCGAGAATTGCTCCATCTCACCGTGATGCAGCTCAAGCAGCGCGACGACTTCCGGTTCCGAAAGGTCGGTGCGCCGAATCTCCATCGTCACAGGTTTTCGTGCTGCGGCATTCCAAGGACGTGGAAGCCGCCGTCGACGCGGATGATCTCGCCCGTGGTGCAGGCGCCCGCTTCGGAGCACAGATAGACTGCGGTGCCGCCCACCGCCTCAAGCGTCGCATTGGCGCGCAGGGGGGCGTTGGCCTCGGTATGCTTGTAGGTCCGTCGTGCACCGCCAATGGCCGAGCCGGCGAGCGTCTTCATCGGTCCCGGACTGATCGCGTTCACGCGGATGCCTTCGGGACCAAGGTCGTTGGCGAGATAGCGCACCGAAGCCTCAAGCGCAGCCTTGGCCACGCCCATGACGTTGTAGTTCGGGGTCACGCGGTTTGAGCCCATATAGCTAAGCGTCAACAGCGTGCCGCCATTCTCGGTCATCATCGGATGCGCACGGCGCGCGACCTCGATGAAACTGTAGGCCGAGATGTCCATCGAATTCTTGAAGTTGGCGCGCGAGGTATCGAGGATCCGCCCGGTCAGCTCCGACTTGTCCGAATAAGCAATCGCATGGACGAGAAAGTCGAGGCTGTCCCATCGATCCTGCAAGGCACCGAATGCCGCGTCGAGCGACGCGTCATCGGTAACGTCGACATCGAGCATTACATCGGAGCCAACGCTCTCGGCGAGCGGTGCGAGGCGTTTGCCGAATGCTTCGCCTTGGTAGGTGAAGGCGAGCTCTGCCCCCGCATCAGCGCACGCCTTGGCAATGCCCCATGCGATCGAACGATCATTGGCCACGCCCATCACGAGGCCACGTTTCCCTGAAAGCACCCCCATATTCGCTCCCCCTATCCGTGGAACTTCGACATTAGCATCGTGCCGTTGGTGCCGCCAAAACCGAAGCTGTTGGTCATCACCGTGTCGAGCCCTGCATTCTCCACGAGCTCGGTCGCAATCTCTTCAGGCTTGAGCGCCGGATCGAGATTCTCGACGTTGATCGACGGAATGATGAAGTCGTTCTTGAGCGCGAGCAGGCAATAGACCGCTTCTTGTGCGCCGGTTGCGCCCTGGCTGTGGCCAGTCATCGACTTGGTCGAGCTGACGGGCGGGGTTGAGCCCTCGCCGAACACCCGGCGCACTGCCTCGATCTCGCCGACATCGCCGACCGGGGTCGAGGTGCCGTGGGCGTTGATATAGCTGATCGAGCGGCCTTCTGGCAGCGTCCTGAGCGCACCGCGCATCGAACGCTCGCCGCCCTCGCCCGAAGGAGCGACCATGTCGGCGCCATCAGACGTGGCACAGAAGCCGGTGACTTCGGCATAGATCTTCGCACCGCGCGCCTGCGCATGCTCAAGGCTTTCGAGCACCAGCATCGCACCGCCGCCGCCGATGACGAACCCATCGCGATCGGCATCGAAGGCACGACTGGCGCGTTCGGGGGTGTCGTTATATTTGCTCGACATCGCGCCCATCGCGTCGAACAGGCACGACAGCGTCCAGTCAAGCTCTTCACCGCCGCCGCCGAACATCACGTCCTGCTGCCCCAGCGCAATCTGCTGCGCGGCCATTCCGATACAGTGGAGCGAGGTCGAGCAGGCTGAGGTAATCGAGAAGTTCATGCCCTTGATCTGGTAGGCGGTCGCAAGGTTTGCGCTCACAGTCGAGGACATCGTCTTGGGCACCGCAAAAGGCCCGATCCGCTTGGTTCCGCCGGTCTTGAGCACGGTCTGGTGCGCCGCGAACATGGCGGAGGTCGACGGCCCACCCGAACCGGCGATCACACCAGTCATCGGGTTGATGACGTCCTTCTCTTCAAGCCCCGCATCGGCGATGGCCTGACCCATGGCGATATAGGCATAGGCCGCGCCCGGTCCCATGAACCGAAGCGTACGCTTGTCGATATGCTCGCTCACATCGAGGTCGATCGAACCTGCGATCTGTGAGCGAAAGCCGTGTTCGGCCATGTCCTCGTTGAAGGTGACGCCGGACTTGCCGGCCTTGAGCGAGGTCAGAACCTCGTCTGCATTGTTGCCAATCGAGGAGACGATCCCCAGGCCCGTGATAACTACGCGACGCATCAAAACCCCTTAAGCCTCTGAAAGAGCGACTTTCATGTCCTTGACCTGATAGATGACTTCGCCATCGGCCTCGACCCGGCCATCGGCGACGCCCATGGTCAAGCGGCGGGTCTGCACCGCCTTGGTGAAGTCGACGAAGTATTTGAGCATCTTGCGATCGGGCCGCACCATGCCGGTAAGCTTCACTTCGCCAACGCCCAGCGCGTAGCCGCGCCCTTTCCAGCCACGCCAACCGAGGTTGAAGCCGGTCAACTGCCACAGACCGTCAAGGCCAAGGCAGCCGGGCATGATCGGATTGCCGGGGAAGTGGCAGTCGAAGAACCACAGATCGGGCGTGATGTCGAACTCGGCGACGACATGGCCCTTGCCATGTTCACCGCCATCTTCGGAGATGTCGGTGATGCGGTCCATCATCAGCATGGGAGGTTCAGGCAATTGCGCATTGCCGGGACCAAACAACTCACCGCGCGCACATTTCAGAAGCTCGTCGCGGTCGAAACTCGTTGGATATTCACTCATTGGAGAGCCTTCTCGCTCCTCACTATTGCCCCTTGTTGGAGGCAGCGCCTAGCACCCCCGATTGGTGCTGGAAAGAGCGCGCGCACTTCCTCTCCCGAATTCAACGCGACAAACGCGCATCAGCCGTTGGAGCAGACCTCGATAGTCTCTGGCTCGGAGCGCGTTTCGCCGCGTTCGAAGCGGGCGAAATAGCCTCTGAGGTCGGGCCGCTCGACGAATTCGACGAGCTTGAAGCCGATCGCCTCGAACTCGCAGAAAAGGAGCTTGGGCGGGATGCCATGGCGATTGGTCGGGCGGTCGACATCGACCACGATGATCTGCCCACCTTCGGCAAGCGCGGGCCACATGCGCCACAGAAAAGCGTAAGGCTCAGTCACCTCGTGATACATGTGGACGAGAAAAATGCGGTCGAAACTGTCGGTTGGCAGTTGCGGATCGTCGGCTTCGCCTAGCTTGATCGAGATGTTCTCAAGCCGCTCGCGCTCGACCCGCCGCCCGAGCCGTTCAAGTGCCTCGCGGTCGATGTCCTGTGCGAGCACGCGGCCATCCTCACCCACGCGGGTTGCGAGGCGGACGGTGTAATAGCCCTCGCCTGCGCCGATATCGGCGACAGTCATGCCCTCGACGATGTCGGCCATGTCCATGACCGCTTGGGCCTCGCCGCGTTCGTCGCGGGCATCTTCGTTGGAGAACTCGTTGGAGATGATCTCTGACACGGGCCGGTCCGGCAGCGGAAACTCCAGCGCGGATTCTGGTCGGTCGGTTTCGGGTCCGATCATGTCGCAGCCGGCAAGCGCCAGAGCTGCAACCGCAAGGATACCGGACCGCGCGATCATTACTCCACGTCCTCCACCTCGACCTTCTCCCCCGTCACGCGCTGGGCGAGAGCGGCGGAGATGTAGTCGTCGATTTCGCCGTCGAGCACCTTGTCGGGTGAGGACGAGGTGTGTCCGGTGCGCAGGTCTTTCACCATCTGATACGGCTGGAGCACGTAGGAGCGGATCTGGTGACCCCACCCGATCTCGCTCTTTTCCTGATACTCGCCCGAAGCCGCCGCTTCGCGCTCTGCCATTTCGCGTTCGAACAGGCGCGCCTTGAGCATGTTCATCGCGGTGGCGCGGTTCTTGTGCTGCGAACGGTCGTTCTGCGAGGCCACGACGATGCCGGTCGGTTGGTGAGTGATGCGAACCGCGCTGTCGGTCGTGTTGACGTGCTGGCCGCCTGCGCCGGATGCGCGGTAGGTGTCGACCTTCAAGTCGGAAGGGTCGATCTCGATCTCGATATCGTCGTCGATCACCGGATAGACCCAGACACTGGAAAAGCTGGTGTGACGCTTGGCCGCGCTGTCGTAGGGGCTGATGCGGACGAGGCGGTGCACCCCGCTCTCGGTCTTGGCGTAGCCGTAGGCGTTCTCGCCCTTAATCAGCAGGGTTGCCGACTTGATCCCGGCTTGCTCGCCCGCCTGATACTCGACCGTCTCGACCTTGAACCCGCGGCGTTCGGCCCAGCGGCTGTACATGCGGAAGAGCATCTCTGCCCAGTCCTGCGATTCGGTACCGCCCGCGCCTGCGTGGATTTCGAGATAGGTGTCGTTGCCATCGGCCTCGCCCGACAGCAACGCCTGCACCTTGTCGGCATCGGCGCGCGCAGCGAGCCGTTCGAGGCTCTTGAGGCCATCGTTGACGATGCTTTCTTCGCCCTCGGCCTCGCCCATCTCGATGAACTCGATCGCATCGGCCATTTCCGAGCCAATCTCATTCACCGTGTTGACCGAGGATTCGAGCAACTTCTGCTCGCGGCTGATCTTCTGCGCTTCCTTGGGGTCGTCCCACAGCGTCGGATCCTGCACACGCGCGTTCAGTTCGTCGAGGCGACGCAGAGCGCGCTCCCAATCGAGCGATTGTCGCACCAGGTCGAGCGCCGCTTCGATCCGGTCGATATTGGCCTGGGCCTCGGCCCGCATAAGTGTTCCTAACGTATCAAATTCGTGTTCGGCTCAGCGATTAGCGCGAGCCGGTCAATTGTAAACCGGGCGTCAGTAGATGCCGCCCTGTTCCTCTGCAAAGTTCGCCGGTTCGCCTTCGCGCCTGCCACTGTCGAGCCCGCCTTGGCGGCCCGCGCGGATCAGTGCGAGGATTTCGTCGCGCTTGGCGGCGATTTCGTCCTGACGGGTCGAGCGCTCCGGCTCGGTGTCGGGCTTGAAGGCTTCCCAGATGACGTCGCCGCGCGGATCGCCCGTTGGCCATCCATCAAGGACGCGCTTGCCAGTGCGGCGGTCGACGCGAACCATGCGGATGCCATCCGGAGCGATCGCGGGAAGATCCGACCAGCGGTCGCGCGAGTTCTGGATGAAGTCCTTGATGATCGGCGCGACGATCGTGCCGCCAAAGGCATAGCCACCCATATTGCGCGGCGTGTCATATCCGACATATGCGCCCGCGACGATACGCTGAGTGCCGCCCACGAACCACACGTCCTTGGGTCCGGTGGTCGTTCCGGTCTTGCCGAACAGCGGCAGGCCGAGATCGCTCAGCACCGTAGCTGTGCCGCGCGTTACGACGCCTTCGAGCATGTGCATGACCTGAAACGCGGTGCGCGGGTCCATCGCTTCGCGGCCCTTGATCCCGAAACGCGGCATCGCGCTGCCGTCATACTCGGCCATGTTGCAGCCATTGCAGGCGCGGTTGTCAGCCTTCCAGATAACCTGGCCGCTGCGGTCCTGCACGTAGTCGATCACGGTCGGCTCGTTGAGGCGACCGTGATTGGCGAGCGCGGCGTAGGCGCTGACCATCTTGGATACGGTGGTCTCCTCAGACCCGAGCGACGTCGCTGCATAGGGATCGGGGTCTTCGGAAATGCCAAGCGTCTCGATCGTGTCGACGACGTTCTCCATCCCCGCCTGCATGCCGATCTGGACGGTCATGATGTTCTGCGATTGCTCAAGCCCATAGCGCATCGGGAACTGGCCCGCGCGCCCACCGCGAATGCACTTCTCACCCAGCTGGCGGCCCTGGAAGTAGCAGAACTGCGTGTTGTCGATCTCGGTCGAGGGGGTCATGCCCTGATCGAGCCCGGTCGCATAGACGAAGGGCTTGATGGTCGAGCCCGGCTGCCGCATCGCTTGCGTTGCTCGGTTGAAGTCAGACAGGCGGTTGTCGAACCCGCCCTGCATCGCGAGCACGCGGCCCGTCTGCACGTCCTGCACCACGATTGCGCCCTGGACTTCGGGAATGGTTCGCACGCGCCACGAATTCCCTTCGGGCGACACAGCGATCACGTCGCCGGCCTTGAGCGCGTTTGGCAGGTTGATGAGCGGAGCCTCGTCGCCATTGGCAAAGCCGATCGTGGCTGAATTGCCCGAGCGCCGGGTGACAACGCCCACGCGCCAGTCCTCATAGCGAATACCGAGGAAGGAGCTTTGCAATTGTCCCGCCCAGTTGCCCGCCTCCATGTCGATCGTCGCGATTGCGCCCGACCAGCCTCGACCGCCATGATACCGGATCAAACCCCGGCGCAAAGCTGCGCGGGCGGCGTCCTGAAATTCCGTGTCGAGCGAGGTGCGCACCCACAGTCCGCCTGCATAGACGCTGTTCTCGCCGTCCTCTGCGGTTTCGCCGAAGTCGGCAATCAGCTGGCGGCGCACTTCTTCGAGGAAATAGCCTGCGTCCGCGCTGCGCTCACTGCGCTGGCGGACAAGCCCGAGCGGCTGCGCGGCGGCTGCGGCGCGCTGGGCCTCGGTGATGTAGCCGTTCTCCTCCATCTCGGAGAGCACGAAGTCGCGGCGTGCCAACGCGGCCTGTTCCTGACCGGCCCTGCCATAGCGTTCGGGAGCTTTGGGCAGGATCGCGAGGAAGGCGGCTTCATGCAGTTCAAGCTCGCCAACGTCCTTATCGAAGTAAGCTCTGGCAGCGGCCTGCACCCCGAACGACCGACGGCCTAGCGGGATTTCGTTGAGATAGAGCTCAAGGATTTCCTCCTTGCTCAAAACCCCCTCGATCCGGCTCGCAAGGATCATCTCCTTGAGCTTGCGTGTGACCGAGTATTCGTCGCCTAATAGCAGGATCTTGGCGAGCTGTTGGGTAATGGTCGAACCGCCCACCGCACGCTCGCCCGAGCCGTATTTGGTCGCATAGTCCCAGACGGCGTTGGCGGTGCCGGTGATATCGACGCCCCCATGGCTGAAGAAGGTCTTGTCCTCGGCCGACAGGTATGCGCCGATCACCAGCTCGGGGTAGTCGGCATATTGCAGCTGGACCCGGCGCTCGCGCGCATAGGAATGAACGATCTCGCCATCCGCGCCGCGCACGACGGTCGGCAACGGCGTTTCGTATTCGAGCAGGCTGTCGGCTTCGGGTAATCCGCTTGCCAGCCAGAACCATGCGGCAACCCACACGACGAGCAGAAATCCGAACAATGCCGCGCCAATCTTGAAGAGCCAGCTTTCGCGCCATTTCTCACCGAACCACGCCCTCGTCTCGCGGGAATCGCGTGCGAGGCGGTATTTGAAATAGTCCGGAAAAGAGAGGTTTTCGGTTTCGGTCATGTCTGGCCTGTCTGGGGGAGGTGCGATTTATCGCAGCTTTACGCGGATTGCCAGCGGCGAGTGCGCGCGTATCGTCAGGGCTCGGCCCGGCGTGCGAAATAGACCCTGATCGCGCGAGCAAGCACCTCGGCATATTCGCGCCGCCCTTCGTCGGTGGTCAGGCGCGCACGATCCGCATCATTGGTGACAAAGCCGCTTTCAAACAGGACGCCGGGAACATCGGGCGCCCGCAGCACGGCCAGCACGGCAGAACGCCGCGCCTGCGGGTGGAACCGGATGCGTCCCTCGCCTTCGCGTTCGATCAGTGCGGAAAACTGGGTCGCGTCCTCCTGCGTGCGCTGCTGCGACAGCTCGACAAGGATGGTGCTCACCTCCTCGCTCTGCCCCTCGATCGTGATGCCGTTCAGCCTGTCAGCGGCGTTCTCTCGCTCAGCAAACCGCGCTGCCGCCTCGCTCGAAGCTTCGGTCGACAGGGTATAGATGCTCGCGCCTTCGACGTCAGAACGCTCGCCCGCCGAATCGGCGTGAATCGAAAGGAACAGGTCCGCTCCCAATTGGCGCGCGATCTCGGGGCGTTCGCCGAGCGGGACGATGCGATCATCATCTCGTGTCAGCGCAACGCGAATACCGCCTTCGCGCAACAGTTCATCGCGGAGCGCGAGCGTTAGAGCGAGTACGATATCCTTTTCGAGTATGTCGCGCCCGTTCGCGCCCTCGACCACCGAGCCAGGATCGCGTCCACCATGGCCTGCGTCGATAACAATCAGCGGGCGGGTCGGATCGTCGGGCCCCTGGATATCCGGAAGCTCGACTTCGATAGGTTCGGGCTCAAGCAGGAACCGCACGACATAATCCCGACCCCATTCGGGCACCGGGATTTTCAAACCAAGAACCCAAGCCCCGCCCAGCACGAGCGCAGGCAGGGCGATGATTATCAGCAGGAGCGTCCTGATGCTCATTGCCTGGATGGCTTAGAATGTTGCGCAACAAAAGCGCAATAGAGTTGCGGCCTGAAACCCACGGTGCTAGCGAACATTTCACAAGAAGCGTGAGGGTGCGCATGGACAATCGGTCCGGGCCTTCCCATGTTTCGAAATACCCGGCCCATCCCCAAATTCGGCCGGACTTACAGGTTGATGCAGTGACGCGACGTCTCTTTCGGCAAGAACTTACCCAGCGCCTCGTTGGCGCGGGCGTTCGTGCCGGCGATCAAGCGGATACGCTCCGCACGCCGCTCGCAGCAGACACGAATATTGCGCCCGTCCTGATCCGTCAGGCGCGCGCTTTCCCGACTACCGGCCACACAGAACAGCTGGCCGATCACCTACACAATTTGCGCCCCTCCCGCCGCCGAAAGGCGCTGCGGCAAGGCGCTTGGAGAATATTACATGGCAACGCGCATGCTAATCGATGCGCGCCACTCGGAAGAGACCCGGGTGGCGGTGCTCAAGGGCAACCGGATTGAGGAATTCGATTTTGAATCTGCTGAACACAAGCAGATCAAGGGCAATATCTATCTAGCGAAAGTCACGAGGGTCGAACCCTCCCTGCAGGCTGCATTCGTCGATTTCGGCGGCAACCGTCACGGCTTCCTCGCTTTCAACGAAATCCACCCGGATTATTACCAGATCCCGCAAGAGGATCGCGAACGCCTGCTCGCTGAAGAAGCCGAAGCTGCCGAAGAGGAGGCCCGCCTTCGTGCCGAGGAAGAGGAAGAAGGCTTAACTCCGGGCGACGAATACGACGCCGAGGATGAAAGCGCCGAAGCGCTCGCAGAAGACCTCGCCGAAGATGGCCTTGAGGAAATCGACACGTCCGAAAAGGACAAGGTCTCGACCATCGAGGAAGGCCACTCGGACGACGACGAGGACGACGACAGCGAAGACGAAGACGATTCGGACGACGAGGGCGAGGAATCCTCCGACGATGAAGGCGATGACGAAGACGGCGAGAAGAAACCGAGTCGCGGTCGCCGTGGTCGCGGTCGCCGCCGTCAGGGTAAGGGTCAGAAGAACGGCAAGGGCAAAGGCCGCAGTCGTGCCAAGGAAGTCGACGAAGTGCGCGCCAAGCGCATGGCGCTGCGTCGTCGCTACAAGATCCAGGACGTTATCCAGCGCCGCCAGGTTCTGCTCGTCCAGGTCGTGAAGGAAGAGCGCGGCAACAAGGGCGCTGCGCTAACGACCTATCTCAGCCTTGCCGGCCGCTACACGGTCCTGATGCCGAACTCCTCGCATGGCGGCGGGATCAGCCGCAAGATCAACTCCTCGTCGGACCGCAAGCGGTTGAAGCAGGTCGTCTCTGATCTCTCGTTGCCGAAAAGCATGGGGCTGATCGTTCGCACTGCCGGGCTCAGCCGCACCAAGACCGAGATCAAGCGCGACTTCGACTATCTCGCCCGTCTGTGGGACGAGATCAGGCAGACGACGCTTGGTTCGACCGCGCCATCGCTGATCCATTCGGATAGTGACCTGATCAAGCGCGCGATCCGCGACATTTACAATCGCGAGATCGAGGAAGTCGTGGTCGAGGGCGAGGAAGGCTACAAGTCGGCCAAGTCCTTCATGAAGATGCTGATGCCCAGCCATGCGCGCCGGGTGAAAGCCTATTCGGACCCCGTGCCGCTGTTCCAGCGCTATGGAGCAGAGGATCAGCTGCGCGCTATGTACGATCCGACCGTGCAGCTGAAATCGGGGGGCTATCTCATCATCAACCCGACCGAAGCGCTGGTGTCGATCGACATCAACTCGGGTCGCTCGACCAAGGAGCACGGGATCGAGCAGACCGCGCTTCACACCAATCTCGAAGCCGCACGCGAAATCGCTCGCCAGCTACGCCTGCGCGACATGGCGGGCCTTGTCGTCATCGACTTCATCGACATGGAATACAATTCCAACGTCCGCAAAGTCGAAAAGGCGATGAAGGAAGCTCTCAAGAACGACCGCGCGCGCATTCAGGTCGGCCGGATTTCGAGCTTTGGCCTGATGGAAATGAGCCGCCAGCGCCTGCGCACAGGCGTGCTCGAAGCGACCACGCGCGAGTGTCCGCATTGCGACGGGACAGGGCTTGTTCGCACGGCTTCTTCGGCGGGTCTTTCCGCGCTGCGTCTGATCGAAGACGAGGCAGCCAAGGGCAAGGGCACCAAGATCTGTCTCTCGGCCAGCACCGAGGCTACGATCTACCTTCTCAACGAGAAGCGCAGCGACCTGATGGAGATCGAGGAACGCTATGGCGTCACGGTCGAGATCAAGCCCGAAGGCGAGGACGAAGGCGCGAAGATGAGCGTCACCAGTTCCGGCCCGCGCCCGTCCGAAGCTCCGAAGTTTGAACCGATCGTCGATGATGACGATGACGACGACGACATTCCTGAAGAAGACTTCGGCGATGACGAGGACGAGAAGCCCAAGAAGAAGCGTCGCCGCCGCCGTGGGGGTCGCGGTCGCAACAAGAAGCGCCGGGACGAAGACTCCGAAACGGGCGATGACGCATCGGACGATAGCTCGGACGGCGGCTCGGACGACAGCGAGAAGTCGGACGACAACACCGACGAAGATGAGAAACCCAAGAAGCGCCGCCGTCGCGGTGGCCGCGGTCGCCGCAAGAAGAAGGACGGCAATGAGGGCGCGGACGAAACCTCCGAAGACCTGCCGACCGAAAACCTCGAGGAAGTCTCAGAACAGGTGAAGGACGACATGGCGGTCGTTGCAGGGCCCGATGGCGCTCCCGAAACCGCTGAGGGCCTCGCCGAAGAAGGCGGAACCGTCGAGGACGAGAAGCCTGCGAAGAAGAAGCCCGCCAAGAAGCCGGCTGCCAAGCGCACGCGCAAGAAGAAGTCCGACGACGAGGCCGAGGCGACCGAAGAGGAAGCCAAGGAAGGAAAGCCGAAAAAGAAGCCCGCAGCCAAGCGCGCACCTCGCAAGAAGAAGGTCGAGGAGCCCGCTCCTGAAGTGACCGAAAGCGACATCGCTCCGCCCGCCGAAGCGAAGGAAGTTGCCGAGCAGGTTCAGGAAGACGCCGCGGTGGTGGCAGGCCCCGACGGGGCTCCCGAAACTGCACAGGCAATGGCTGACGAGGGTGAGACCGACGCCGACGGCAAGAAGCGCGGCGGCTGGTGGCAGCGCACCTTCGGCGAGTAAGCGCGCCTAGACCAATCCAAGGGGGCCGGCATCCCGATGTCGGCCCCCTTCTCTATTCCGGCGTTAGATTCCCGGCCTGCGCGCCACGCCCCATTCGTTCCACCCCGCAAATCGCGGCGTCTTGGGGAGGTAGCCCTGCCCCAGCGGCTCGACCTCGAATCCCGCGCCGCGAAATGCCGAGCCGATTGACCGGGTCAAGTGGCAGCCGCCCGCAATCCGCTTCCAGGTGGGCTCGATCCGGTCCTGCCACTTTGCGACGCCCTCATCCGGCGCGCGGCCATGTTCGAGGAACAGCGCCAGCCCGCCGGGGCGAAGCACGCGCCGCATCTCGGCGAGCACTCGCTCGGGTTCCTCGACCGAGCAGAGGGTGAAGGTGCACACCACGCAATCGAACGATCCGCTCGCAAACGGGATGTCCTCGCCCACGCCTTGCCGGATATCGGCAGGCCAGCCCTTCGCCTGAGCAGCCTCCCGCGCCGCGTCTAGCAGGCCGTCATGCGGGTCGATCCCGGCATAGGAGTTGACCGCCGACACATCGTAGAATTGCTGGTTGATCCCGCCCCCGCAGCCGAGTTCGAACACATCGCCGTGCGCGCGAGGCACCACCATTGCGCGCCGCTTGAGCACCTGACCCGCGCTACACGCACACGTGACGAGCCGCGGCATTATGTGCGCATCGTACCACTCGCCTAAACCCATCGGACCGCTCCCTCGGTGGCCTTGCTAGCGACTTTCCCTCAAATCGAGCCATTTGCCAAGCGCGCGTCGACCGATCGGCCTTAACAATTGACTGGCACGAAGCCGCGCGAAGCTATAAGCGCCGCCGCAAAACAACGCGCGAGGCCCCCTGCCCATGACCGATACGATCGCACCGCTCCGCATTTCCCAAACAGACAAGGAGCGGGTGCGCCTGCTGTTCATGGCCAAGCACGCGCTGTGGGGCGGAGGCATGCACCCGGAGGATGGCAACCACGCGATCTACCATCACGAAGTGCGCACGACGCTCGAGGAGCTGGGGCTCAATCTGCAATTCGCCAACTCCTATGACGTGCTCTACCAGCGCCCGGACGTCGATTTCGTCTTCCCTCTGCTCAATCGCGGCGGATTCGTGAACAGCGAGATGACGATCCCGATCCTGTGCAACATGCACCGCATCCCCTATCTCGGCGCAATGCCGTTCCTGCGCGGTCTGGGCGATGACAAGTCGGTTTCCAAGCTCGTCGCGCGCAATGCCGGAGTGCCGACCGCCGACTGGTTCTGCTATCGCCGCGGCGCTCCGGTGCTCGAAGCCGACATGCCCGCCAGCCCCGAGGGCCGCTGGGTGATCAAGCCCAACGCCTCTTCTGCGAGCTGGGGCATCTCGGACGCGCACGATTTTGCCAGCGTCGCCAACGCCGTCGCGGACATTCACGGACAGGGCCATGACGCCATCGTCGAGCCCTATCTCGACGGCTACGACATCCAGTGCGCCTTCATCACGATCAACGACGAAGCGGTTGCGCTCCCAATGCTTTGGTACGAGCGCGAGGACACCCAGCGCCTGTGGACCTATTACGAAAAGCGCGACCTCGTGCAGAACACCGAAAAGGCCGCATTGAAGGCATTCGACGACCCCGAATACGCGCCGAAGATCTACGACTACGCAAAGGCGGTCGCGCGCGAATTCCTGCCCTTCGACTACGGTCGGATCGAGTTCCGGCTCGACTTCAACACGGGCGACATCAACTTCATCGAGATCAATCTGAACTGCAATCTGTGGTCGGAAAAGGTGATGGCCAAAGCAGCCGCGCGCGCCGGTTTCAGCCATGCCGATCTGCTTGAGACGCTGCTGGCTGAAAGCTGGAGGCGCAACGGCCTGATCGCGTTGTAAGGGCGCGGGGCTTGTCGCGCCCCGCCCAAACTGCCAATCTCGCGCGCGTTGGAGGCTTCAACCCCACGACGGGAGATTTCCCTCATGAATTCAACGCTGTCACAGTCGTCCGGCACGCGGACCTTCCGCGTTGCCTTCGCCATATTCGCCCTCGCGCTGCTTGCCTTGCCGCTCGTCGCGATGCAGTTTTCGACCGAGGTGAATTGGCAAGTCGGCGACTTTGCCGTCTTCGCAGCAATGCTTGTCGCACTGGGCGCCGCAATCGAACTCGCTATCCGATTTGCCAAGGGCCGCTGGGTGCGCGCGATTGCCATCGCGCTTGCTATAGTGGCGTTCGTGTTCGTCTGGGGAATGCTCGCGACCGGGTGACGGTCATTCAGGCACACGCTTGCCTGCAAAGTCGAAAACCGCGCCGCTGTCTTCGCGCGTGAGATTGCCCAGCACTTCGATCAGGTTCGCGGCCGCCTCGCTTGGCTCGGTCAATTGGCCGTCGGGCAGATTCGACTGAAACGGCTCGGAGAGCGCGCTGTCCACCGTTCCGGGATGAAGGCCGGCGATCACGCCTTCCGAATGCGTGCGCGCCATTTCGAGCGCGAAATTCTTCAGCAGCATGTTGAGCGCCGCTTTTGAAGCGCGATAGGAATGCCAACCGCCAAGTCCATTGTCCGAGATCGACCCGACCCGTGCGCTCAGCGCCGCAAAAACGAAGCGCCGCTCACGCGGCATCAGCGGCAGGATATGCTTGGCGATTAGCGCTGGCCCGATCGTGTTGAGCGCAAGGACTTCGGCCATCGCCGAGGCGTCGAGCCGTTTCAGGGTCCGCTCCGGCCCAGTGCCATCGGCAAGCGTCAGCACGCCGGTCGCAACGATCACCCATTCGGGCGGGTCGTCGCGCATGGCTTCGGCAGCACGCGCAATGCTGTCTTCATCGGTCAGATCGAAGGCGAAAGGGCGGAATGGGTCGCCGACCGGGCCCTCGCCCGCTCTCGATCCTGCATGGATCACCCGCACGCCTGCGTTGGCCAAAGTCTCGCACAAGGCGCGGCCAATGCCGCCTGAGCTTCCGAACACAACGGCGGAGGCCGGGAGTTTTCCTACTTCAACCATGACAGCTAGACCGAGCGAATGCCCCGAAAGTTCCCAATCTCCTGTGTGCCGACGTCTTTTGCGCTGCCCCAAGATGCGCTCGAAAGTTTAAGCCCCTGGACCGTGTTCCAAGCGTTCCATCCTGTAGGAATTGCGAGGAGTGATCCACAAATCACAAGAGCAATCGCAAAGCTCGCAACACTCACCGCCTTGCCTCGTGCTCACCATCCGCTTAACAAGGTCGGGCATAGGGGACGGGGCAACAGGGATTTAGCGACGATGGCGACTTTCACGCTTCCAAAGAACTCGAAGATCAGCAAGGACGGCAAGGCGCACAAGGCCGAAGGTGCCAAGCGCGCCAAGACGTTCAAGATCTACCGCTACGATCCCGACTCGGGGCAGAACCCGCGCTACGACAAGTTCGAGCTCGACCTCGACGATTGCGGCCCGATGGTCCTCGACGCGCTGATCAAGATCAAGAACGAGGTCGACCCGACCCTGACCTTCCGCCGCTCGTGCCGCGAAGGTATCTGTGGGTCGTGCTCGATGAACATGAACGGCACCAACGGCCTCGCCTGCACCACCTCGATTGAGGACCTGTCGGGCGAAGTGCGGATCACCCCCCTGCCCCACATGGACGTGATCAAGGACCTGGTGCCCGACTTCACGCACTTCTACGCGCAATACGCCTCGATCCGCCCCTGGCTGCAAACGGTCAGCACCACGCCTTCGGGCAAAGAGCGGTTGCAATCGCCTGAACAGCGCGAGAAGCTCGATGGGCTTTACGAATGCATCCTTTGCGCGTGCTGCTCGACCTCGTGCCCGAGCTACTGGTGGAACTCGGACAAGTTCCTGGGCCCGGCGATCCTGTTGCAAGCCTATCGCTGGCTCGCCGACAGTCGCGACGAGATGACGGGTGAGCGCCTCAATGAGCTGGAAGACCCCTTCCGCCTCTATCGCTGCCACACGATCATGAACTGCGCGAATGTGTGCCCCAAGGGCCTCTCGCCCGCCAAGGCGATCGCCGAAACCAAGAAGATGATCGCAGAGCGCGCCATCTGACCGGCGCTGGAATGGCGCTTTCGGAAGACATATTCGAACACGGTCCCGACCCCGAGCATCCGGGCTGGCGACACTGGAACCTGAAGGACCAGACGCTGTTCAATGGCGCGGTGATGGGCAAGCTCATCACGCGCGTGGATGAAGACGGTCGCTCCCGACTACGCATGTTCCCCGAGCGCAAGCATGAGAACCTGCAAGGCATCATCCACGGCGCGGTGACGCTGGCGCTGATCGACATCTCGATGTTCACCACGATGCACACGATCGGCTCCGGCCAGGCAGGCCCCTCGGTCACGCTCGAGCTCTCGACCCAGTTCGTCGGGGGCGGTGACATGAAGCGGCCGCTCGACGCGGTGAACGAGATCGTGCGCGAAACCGGAAAGCTCGTCTTCATCCGCGGCCAGTGCATGCAGGATTACGACGTGGTCGCAAGCTATTCGGGCATCGTGCGCAAAATCCGAGCCCGCACTTGAGCGGTATGCTCGCCCGCTATGAGCAGCTGATCGCAAGCGGAGAGCTGCGCGACGATCCCGATCAGCGGGGCGCGGCGCTGCGACTGGACCGGTTGCAAAAGGAGCTGACGAACGACCGTACCGGAGGCCTGCTCGGCCAGCTGTTCGGGAAGAAGCAGGAGCGCGGCGATGGCGTCTACATGTGGGGCGGCGTCGGGCGCGGCAAGTCGATGCTTATGGACCTGTTCCACGAAACGCTCTCCCTCACGGAGAAGCGCCGCGTCCACTTCCACGCCTTCATGCAAGAGGTTCACGATGGCATGCGCAAGGCGCGCGAGAATGTCGAAGGCGACCCGATCCCGCCGGTCGCAGCACGTATCGCGCAAGGCGTGCGTGTGCTCGCATTCGACGAGATGGTAGTGAACAACTCCGCCGATGCGATGATCATGAGCCGGCTGTTCACACAGCTCATCCGTGAACAGAACGTCGTGATCGTGACGACCTCCAATCGCCCGCCGCACGATCTCTACAAGGACGGCCTCAACCGCGAACACTTCCTTCCTTTCATCGACCTGATCTGTGAAGAGCTCGACATCGTCGGCCTAAACGGACCGACCGACTACCGGCTCGATCGCATCGGCGATTTGCAGACCTGGCACACGCCGCTCGGTGAAGATGCAACCGCGAGAGTGCGCGAGGCGTTCTTCCGCCTGACCGACTTTGCGCCGGATGACGCCGCGAATGTCCCATCAGAAGACCTGCCCGTGGGCAAGAAGCGCACGATCCATGTGCCAAAATCTCTGAAAGGAGTAGGAGTTTTCAGCTTCAAGCGGCTCTGCGCCCAGCCACGCGGCGCTCCCGATTTCCTTGCGATTGCGCGTGCATTTCACACCGTCATCATCGTCGGCATTCCACAGATGGGCCCCGACATGCGCAACGAAGCAGCACGGTTCGTGACGCTGATTGACGCGCTGTATGAGCATCGCGTCAAACTGTTCGCAACCGCCGAAACGCGCCCCGACGATCTCTACAAATCAGGCGATGGTAGCTTCGAATTCGAGCGAACGGCTAGCCGCCTCAACGAAATGCAAAGCGATGAATACATGGCGCTCGGCCATGGTACGGAGCACTAGGCAGCGGCGATACGCTCGGCAAGGCGAGCTTGAGCGGCCACGAGGCGGTTCATCACTTTCAAGTCCTGCTCGCGCAATTGCAGCGCGGTGTCAGCCCACATCTCGGTGATCCGATTGAGTTCGGCGAGTTCGAGCTGCCACACCCGCTTGGTCGCACGGCGCGCACCGACGAGACCCGCGTGGCGACGTTCCGAACGCTTGATGAAATCGCGCACGGCGTTCACCCCGTCGCCCGGCTCGGCCAATTCATGGACGAGCCCCATTTCGTACAGCTGTTCCGCGGTATAGGTTTCATTTGAAACGATAATTCGGTCGGCCATCGCGCTTCCGAGCTTGCGTGATAGCAGCGCGTGCGCGCCCATGCCGGGGTAGAGGCCGAACATCACTTCAGGCAGTCCAAAAGTCGATTGGCGCTCTGCGATGATGTAGTCGAAGGAAAGTAGCGCTTCGAACCCACCGCCAAGCGCCGCACCTTGCACAAGCCCGATCGTCAGCATCGGAATGTCGAGCGTGCGGATATTGCGATCAAGGATCGCGCAGCAGCGATGGCCATACTCGACCAGACCTTCACGATTGCGGTCGCGGATGAGTTTCTGGAACAGTTCAAGGTCGCCGCCAAAGCAGAAAACGTCGTCCGCGCGGCTTCCCAAAACAAGGTAACGCAGCGGCACCTTGCCTTCGCCGAAACCAGTCTTGATCAGGTCCTGCCAGGCTTCGAAATCCTCGAGCATGGCGGGCGTGAAGCTCGGCCGTCCTTCCGGGTTCATGTAAGTCCACAGCGAAGCGGTGCCATCCTCGTAGAGGACGTCCAGCTCCTTGAGAGCAAACAGTTCTTCGGGGATTGCGGCGTGGAGTGCGCTTTCCGCGAACAATTCGTCTTCATTCGAAAGGGGAATTGCTCTGCTTGGGCTGCTGTCCATAACCTATACCCTGCTCTTTCGGTTGCGACCTTTGACACCCCCCAGTGTCAACCTTCTGAGCGACCTCTCGGCCTGCATCGCCTGACCTTCTAATCTACCGATCGGAAAGGTGGCAAACAATAAATCTATTGTTTTCGACCGGATGAGTCTCAAATCGGGTCAGTTGTGTCCAGTTAGTGCGCACAATATTTGCTAATTGTGCACAAAAACCCGCGCGAGACCGGGTTTCAGCCTGACACTTCAAGTCTTGCGAGAGACTTCTCGAGCATCAGCAATTGCCAGAGTTCGCGACCGAAATCGCGCCGTCCGGCGATATGGGCCTCGGCCATGTCCGCAAGCGATCGCGTGTCAAACCAACCTGATTGGGCGAGGACCGAACTCGACGCGATCGCGGTCGCCTCGCCACTCAGTGGCCCGCGAAGCCATTGCGAGACGGGCGTGTCGAAGCCTTGTTTGGCACGGTAGAGGATATCATCCGACAGGTAGCGCTCCATGCACTTCTTGAGCAGGTACTTCCCGGTTCCACCGCGCACTCGCATCTTTTCCGGAAGGCGCGCAGCAAACTCGACGAGCCGGTGATCAAGCAGCGGCTCACGCGCTTCGAGGCTGACCGCCATGCTTGTCCGGTCGACCTTGGTTAGAATGTCGCCCGGAAGCCAGAACATGAGATCGGCATATTGCGCTCGGTCAAGGCCCGATTGCGCGGGCGCGCGGCGCATCAGTTCGATGAATTCATGCTCACCACGGAAACCGTCCAGACGCCTCACAAAGCCATTGGAATACAGCCCCATGCGTTGATCTGGCAGCGTCACGGAAAGCCCGCGGGCATAGCCCTCCTCCCCGCTCTCGGCGAGCGCAAGCAGCGTTGCCTTGGCCCTAAGCGGGCGCGGAGCCCAGTCGGCTTTGGGCCAGATGCGTCCGAGTGTGCCGAACAGCGGCTCGCGCAAACTTGAAGGCAGGATCCCCCTGATCCGCTCTTCATGGTGATGGAAAACTTGGCGGCGATAGCCGGCAAACGCCTCATCGGCGCCGTCTCCCGACAGCGCGACAGTGACCTTTTCGCGAGCAAGCTGGCAAACCCGCCAGGTTGGCAAAGCGGAAGCATCGGCGAAGGGTTCGTCGAACATGGCGGCAAGCTGGTCGATCGCGCTAAAGTCGTCTTGCCCAACCATCCGGGCTTCGTGATCGGTCACGAACTTTGCGGCGACTTGCTCTGCGTAGCTTGTCTCGTCGACCTCATCGACGTCGAAGCCGATCGAGCAGGTTCGCACTGGCTCGGCGTTTGCCTCGCTCATCAGCGCGACGACGCTCGATGAATCCACCCCGCCCGAAAGAAACGCGCCGAGCGGCACGTCTGAGACCATACGCGATTGCACCGCTTCGCGCATCAGATGGACAAGCTGTGCCGACAGATCGGCCTCGCTGCCCTTCTCCCGCTCTTCGAAGCTGACATCATACCAGCGGCGCTGGGTCGGGATCGGCTTGCCCTTTTCGAGCAGAAGGAAATGACCTGCCGCGAGCTTTTCGACCCCTGCAAGGATCGAGTGGCTGTCAGGCACGTAACCCCAGGTGAGATAGGCATCGACCGCCTGCGGATTGACCCTCCGCCGCATGAGCGGGTGCGCGAGCAAGCCCTTGAGCTCAGAGGCAAAGGCGAAGCTGCCATCGGAAAGGCGGGCGAGGAAAAGCGGCTTCACTCCGAAGCGATCGCGCGCGAGCAGAAGCTGGCGTTTATCCAGATCATAAAGCGCGATAGTGAACATGCCGTGCAGCTTTTCGAGACAGTCGACGCCCCAGCGCTGCCATGCGGCGAGGATTATCTCCGTATCGCCCGAGGTCCGAAATTGTGCGCCCTCGCGCTCAAGCTCGCTGCGCAATTCACGGAAGTTGTAGATCTCGCCGTTGAAGGAGAGCACTGCTCGCCCGTCGGCAGAGAGCATGGGTTGGGGGCTGCCGTCGATGTCAATGATCGACAGACGGCGGTGGCCGAGTCCTACTCCGTGCTCGGTCCAGACCCCTGCGCCGTCCGGCCCGCGGTGTGCGAGCGCCTCGCACATGCGCTCAATGCGCGCCGGATCAACCGGCTTTGGCGCTTCTGCATGAAAGAGTCCCGCGATCCCGCACATGGTCAGGCTTGAGCGGTTAGCCCATCGCGCGGGGCGCGACAACGCCTGCGAGGATGGCGGAAACAACCGCCAGCGCTGCGATGCCGGCAATCGCTACTACGGGGCTGGAAGAGAAGCGTTCAAGCGCTTTGGTGGGCGCGAGTGCACGAACCTCCGACGCTGTCCAGCCATAGTCCTGCGGCTCGCGTTCAAACCAGCGCCACGCGGCGGCGAGGATCACTGCCACGATGATCGCGAAGAATACCCATCCATAGAAGATGTGATCAAATCCTGCGGCAAATTCCACGCCTTGGCTTTGGGCGATGTAGATCGTGCCCCATGCACGCACGCCATTGGCGAGAATCGGGACAATGATCGAGACGGCGAGGAACAGCGCCCGTCGCGACCAGCTATCGAACCGGGTGAAGCACACCAAAACCGCCAGCGTCACCATCGCGACGAGGAACTTTACCCCCGAACATGCCTCGGCAACGATGAACAGGCCGATGGGTGTATCGATGAATATGCCATCGACGACCGCCGGAATGCCGCTCCATTCGGTGAGCGCGACCGCTATGTGCGCGGTGATATCCTGCAACGGCGGAATGATCTCATCGCCGAACGGCACAAAGAAAACAGCGAAAGCAATTGGCAACGCCAGAACAAGACTGGCGCGCACTCCGATCGCAGCGATGACGACGCCCTGCAGTGCACCGACCGACCCGGCATGCGCAACCACGTTGAGGTCGAAAGCGCGCCCGACGAGCCAGAGGATCACACCACAAGCAACAAGGCCAAGTCCCGGCAGCCATGGTCGCGGATCGATCTTGGCGAGCTCGCCGAGTTTCAGCCAGATCAACCAGACGATGATGAACGGTACGAGGAGGATGTGCGAATAGGTGTCGATGTACCACCACTGATGCACCATCTCGCCCCACTCGCGCGCGGCCAGAACCATCACTGCAAACGTTCCTATGGCCAGCGTCAGCAGGGATGATCGCCACGATCCGGACACTCGTGCGAGGGGCAGTTGTTTGTCCACTCCCGAAGCGGGTTCGACGGCAAGATCAGGCTGCATTTCGTGCCTCCCGATTCCTCACCAAACTATCCAGCGGAGCGAGCATCGCGTCCCATGCGTGATTGGCGAGAACGAACCTGCGCGCTGCCTCGCCAATCTTGGTCGCGCGGCTCTCATCGGCCAGCAAAGCAGCCATCCGTTTGCACATCGCGTGGCCGTCGGCTGCACAAAGCAGCCAGTGCTCGCCATCGACCGCGTCGATCCCGGTCGCCGCCTCCGGCGTCAGCATGACGGGGCGCTCCATCGCCATCGCTTCGAGCACCTTGTTCTGAACCCCCCGGGCAATCTGCAAAGGCGCGACAACGCAGGCTGCAGCGGCGAGAAACGGGCGGACATCAGGCACCTCACCCCAGACTTTCGTGCCGTTCACGCCGTCTAAAGCCCGGACTGCCTTTGCCGGATTGCGCCCCACAATATGAAACTGTGCATGCGAGAAGCGCTCTCGAATCTGCGGCATGAAATTGTGCGCGGTCCACTCCACCGCGGTCACGTTAGGCGCGTAGTCCATCTGTCCCGTGAAGACGAAATGGGGACCGCTCTGCATTTCCAGATCGGAGTGCGGCTTGGTGGTGGACGGATCGAAAAAGCCGGCGTCGATACCGTTTCCGATCACCTGCACATTCGTCCGCTGCGGCGCCTCAAGCCGCGACCGAAACAGAGCCGCCTCGTTCTCGCTGATGAGGATCGTCGCATCGGCCCGTTCGGCAAGCCGCGCTTCCTCGCGTGCCAAGAGCCGACCTTCGCGGGCATTGAGCCAAACACGCTCGCCCGTTTCGGCATAGCCTTCGAACTTTGCGCTATCGACATCGCAAAGGTCGATCACGACACGCCCGCCAAAAGCCTCGGGAACATACTGCCCCATCTGGCCTGAGAAGATCACGATGATCGAGATTGGCCGTTCCGCGATTTTGTCGCGAACCCACTTTTCGAGCCGCTGGCTGTTGAATGCGGTGAGGCTTACCGGCTTGCCTGACAGAACGGCTTCAGCACCGGCCAGCACCAGAGGCTTGGTTCGATTGACGATGCAGTGCGATGCGCAAAGTGCGGAAAGTTCGCCCTCGCCCGCTCGATCCTCGTCGCTTTCGGCAAAGCACCCGGCATGAACCGGCGCAAGCTGGGCGAGCTTCTTGAGCAAGTGGTGCGCGCGGATCTTGTCGCCGCGGTTCGGCGGGAAAGGAACCCGATGCGCAAGGAAGAGAAACTCGCTCATAGTCACGGCGCCTCACGCCAGATCGCGCGCGATGAAAGGACCGATCGTATTAGCGACCGGCAATGGGAGCTTCTTCCACAAAGCGATCTTCTTCGCATAGGTATCGCTCGTCGGATCGACATCGCGCGACGTCGCCCCCGGCGCGGTCCACTCAGCATAGGTCAGAGCCCTGGGTTCGAAGCCCCAGTTCTTCTTGAATGCGAACGGGCCGCTTCCTGTTTTCGAACGTCCAAAGTCGAACCGCGCCATGCCCCTGCGCCGCGCGTGGAGCATCAGCTCGTAATACATGAGCTCATTGGCGCGAGCGTTGCGCGCGGCAAACACTCCGCCGCCCCAGAACGGCATGACCGCACCTTCGTGATAGAACGAGAGAACGCTCGCAAGTGGCTCTCCGTCGCGTGAAACGGTCAGGATATCGCTGCTGTCGGAAAACGCTTCGAGCATCGCCCTAAACAGGCGCTTCGGGAAAACCGGCGTGCCCAGATTGCGCACACTCTCGCTGTAGACTGCGTAGTGAGCCGCAATGTCCTGCGACGATCGGCCGATCTGCACGTCGAGACCGTTCTTCAGCCCCTTTCGCACTTCCGCGCGCGCCTTGCGCGGTATGGCAAGCAGTTCGGCCTCGTCATCTTCAGCGAGATCGCGCTCGAAGCCGCAATGCTTGTCGTCCCAGCTGTGCCAGCCTTCCGGGATTTCGCCCCCGCGCAGTTCGACACTGGAAAAGCCCTTGCGCTCAGCCTGTTCGCCCACGCATCCGGCAAGCTGCTCGGTGACCTCCTCGCTTTCGGCAAGGATGCCCCCTCCGACACCGAAACCGCTCGAAACCATCGTCTTGCCGAACAGCATTGAGCGCACCTCGGTCAGAGGCAGCCAACCCGTGATTGCGCCCATCTGTTCGGCGATCAGGCCAGTAGCGCGGTGCCCCGTGCCGGCCTCGACTGCCTTCAGCCACGCAGGTGTATGGAACAGGCTCGCGCGCTTTTCACGCACGAATTCATCGATCCGTGCAACGGTCTTGGGATCGGTAAGGTCCGCTACGGAGATCGCGCGGGTCATGTTGACGGGCGCGTTCATCAGCGGGTTTCCTCTAGGACGAGAAATTCAGGCGCATGACGTGCCTCTCGCTGGGCGATTTCATCCATCCTGTCCCAGCTGAACTCGTGGACGAGCTCGCGCAGTTTGCCAGCCATCTTGGCAAGCCCAGTATAGTGACGCAGTCGCGAACGCAGCGGAGCGCCGGGCACCCGCGGCTGATCGGGATCAATCTCCCACGGATGGAAGTAGAAAACCGCAGGCCGCGCATCGTCCGCGTTCACCTGCCGGATCGCCCATCGCGAGAACGCATAGGGCAGCACCCGAAAGAAGCCCCCGCCTCCGGCAGCCACACGCCTGCGGCCCAGGATGGCGGTAGTCACGGGTATTTCAACGAGCGGCGAACCTGCGATGGGGCGAAATGCAAAGCGCGGCGCTTCGGGCCAACCGTAATGGTCGTGCGCGATCGGAGCGACACTCGAGGAATAGTCGTATCCCTGTTCTGCAAGCTCGGCAAAGGCCCAGGGGTTGCGGGCGTCGATCGAGAAACTCGGTGCGCGGTAGCCGGTCACGCGCTGGCCCGAAGCATCCTCGAGAATGGTCCGCGCGAGCGCGATGTCCTCGCCAAATTGCTTGCGATCGAAGTTGAAAACGCGCGCGTGATCGTAGCCGTGGCTTGCGATCTCGTGACCGGCATCGGCGATGCGTCGGATCATCGCGGGGTGCTTTTTGGCAATCCAGCCAAGCGTGAAGAATGTCGCGCTCACTCCGGCTTCGGCAAACAGATCGAGAATACGGTCGATATTGCCTTCGACCCGGGTGCCGATGTCGTCCCAGTCGTCGCGTTCGATCACGTTTTCAAACGCGCCGACCTGAAACCAGTCCTCGACATCGACCGAAAGGCCGTTGGCGATCCTGGTATCGATATCCGTGAACTGAACCGGCGCGTTCATCGGTCAAGCCGCCTCGCGCGATGCGTCATCCTCAAGCCATTCGATCAGCATTGTGAGCACATGGCGGAAAGAGCGTTCCTGCTCTTCGAGCCGCGCTTCGATGCGTTCGAGCGCTTCGTTCAATTCGGGGCTCGCTTCGCCGCCCGGCCCGGAGGCCGACTCGCATCCCGCCGCCTGAAGCTCACTGATAGCGGCTTCAAGCTCGGACGTGCGTTCGTCGCGTTCCGCGAGCAGTGCAGCGACCTCGCTTGCCGGGACGCTGTCGATGTCGGCTTCGGTCGCGGGTTCGTATTCCTCGGCCATAGCGGGTGCGGAGACAAGCGGCTCGGGAGCGATTTGGAGGGTTTGGCCGCGAGCGCCATTGGTCTGATCTGAGTCCATTTCGGCCATGACAGCTTCGAGCATGTCGGTGCCGATCTTGTCCTCTTCCTCGATGGCTCCGAGCAGCAACAGGCGGTTCATCACCTGGTTGACCCGGCGAGGGATTCCATCGGTCGCGCCATAGAGAGCGCTCAGCAAGCCTTCGCCGAAGATCGGGCGGCCATCCCACCCGACACGAGCGAGGCGATGATGCACGTAGTCCTCGACCTCACTCTCATCGAGCGCTTCCAAGTGATGCGATGCGATGATGCGTTGACGCAACTGGTCGAGCCCGGGATGGTTGGCAAGCACCGACCGGAACTCGGGCTGACCAAGCAACAGGCTCTGGAGCAGCGGGTGCGCGCCCAGCTGAAAGTTCGACAGCATCCGCAGCTCTTCAAGCGCGGTGAAGTCGAGGTTCTGACATTCGTCGACCACCAGCAGGCTGCGGCGGCCTTCGCGCGCCTCTTCCTGAAGGAAACGCTCGATCGCGCCCAGTGCACCGGCCTTGTCCTTGCCTTCGATCTCGAGCCCGAAGGACTGCGCGACAACGTGGATCAATTCCTCGCCGTCGAGCGCGGTCGTCACGACCTGTGCAACAGTCAGCTCCTCGGGATTTACCTGTCCCATCAGGTGCGCGACGAGCGTCGATTTGCCCGCCCCCACCTCGCCGGTGATGACGATGAAGCCCTCACCCTGGCTCATCCCGTAGCCGAGATAGCTCAGAGCCTTTTTGTGGCTCGCGCTCTCGAAATAGAAATCGGGATCAGGTGTGAGCTGAAAGGGGCGTCCGCTGAGTCCGTAATAGGTGTCATACATGGGCGTCGTAGCTCCAAGGGCTCTTAGAAATCGTAGCGCAGTCCAAGCAGCGCGGTTGCGGTTGCGAAGTCCTCTGCGGAGAAATCGCTGTCGAAATAGTCGACCGCGAGCGCCGCACGGGCCGACAGGCGGCTTGCGATGACGCGGCTATAGGCGGCGGACGCACCGAAGGCGGTCAGGTCGCCGTCGCTATTCCCCGGTTCGAACCAGTTGATGTAAGCGTTGGTCTGGAAGCTCGCATTGCGACCGATCTGGCGGCCCAATGCACCGGTGAGGTAGTAGCTTTCGTCGCGCACACCATCGACCGCTTCGAGCGCGGTGCCAGGCGCACCGATGAAGGTGCGGCGATCATATCCTGCGCCGAGGGCCGCATTCCATCGGCCGATTTGCTGCTGATATGTTGCGTTGACCCCGCGTCCGCGGAAGGCAGCCGAACGGACCGAGCCGAGCGCGTTGACGAGCGCCCCGCCATCTTCACCAGAGAGCAGTCCGCCAAAGTCACCTGTCACCGGGTTGCGGGTTGCAGTGAAGTCGCTCGAAAGCCCTGCCAGCCTGTTGGTCAGCGATCCGCCGAAACCACCCACGCTGTCATAGACCGAGATGCTCAGCGCAGAGCGCGCGTCCGGGACGTAGGTGAAGTTGCCGTAGTACGTGGTGGAGCCATAACGCTCGCCAACTCTTGCCTGAAGCGAGGTGCGGCTGCTCGGGCGCCACAGCACGCCGACATCCCACAGGAACCCATCGACGTCGAAAGCGATCACGCGAGGCGAGCCGCGATCGGTCACGAAGCGACCATCCTCGCCGATCACCGGGTCGCCGTTCACATCGCGCACGGCATCGCGGCCCGAAACCTCGACATTCTCGTACCCAACACCGCCCACGATCGCGAGCGTCATGGAGACCGGAATGGTCACATCACCGCGCACGTAAACGTCGCGAACGCGCTGATCGAGGTTGGAGATATCCTCCTGATATCCGCCAGCGGTGACGGCAAGGCCAATTGGAAGGGGATCGCCCGCACGCGTCGCCGCACGGATCTGACCCGAATAGGTCACACTGTCGTCGAAGATGTCAACCGGATCGCCGTTGGCGTCGATCACCGCGTCATTTGTCTCGAACCGGTTGTAGCCGACCTGCGCATTGGCGGTGAGGCCAACCGCGCCGACCTGCGTTGAAAGCGTGGGCCCGGCATAGAACGCATAGGTCTGGCTCGTCGCATCGCGGCTCACCAGCGGATTGGGAGAGACCGCCCCGCCGCCATCGACGCGGGTGCGGCTTGCGAGCGCTCCGGCTTCGAAGTTGAGCGTCTGCGGGATGATCGCCGTGTAGGCGCGCGCGATCCCGCTGATCGTGTCGGTGTCGACCGCATCGCCATAGCCTATATTGCGCTCATACCGCACCGAGACCGAGGCCCCGCTATTGCGGCCTTGGGCGTTGACATCGACGCCTGCCGCAATCTGCGTGAACGTGACCACGTCATTGCCAGGCGAAAGTTCGGCAGACAGCACCTGGCTAACTTCGATATAGGGTCCGACCGTGACTGCGGGAGGCCGATCGCCCTGAGGAGCGCCATCGCTGCCATAGGTGTCTTGCGCGAGCGCGGGAGAAGCGGCGCAGCAGGCCGCGATCCCAGTCAGCATGGCATTTCTTACGATCCGCATTGTCACTCACCCTTCTCGCCGTACTCGCCGAAATGGCGGCCGGACGGGCTGAATTGCGCTGCATTGAGCAGCAGCTTGATGTCGGGACAGGCCGAGAGCAGCTGGCGCGCGTCGTCTAGCGCAGCGCGGCCGGTTTGATCGGCTCGAACCACCAGCAGCGCCTGTCCAACATGCGCAGCAAGTTCTGCTGCTGGCGAAGCGGCGAGTGCCGGAGGGGTGTCAAAGATGACGAAACGGTTGGGAGCGTTGCGGGTCAGCCGGTCGAGAACTTCGCCGGTGCGCGCGCTCGTGAGAAGCTCTGAATCACGCGACGTGGTGGTGCCTGCCGACATGACAAACAGGCCTTCGACATCGGTTGGTGAGACCAGCTTTTCAGGCCGGATCGAACGATCGGCGAGCGCGTCCATCAAGCCGGGGCCTTCCTCGATCCCGAGACGGCGCGTGACAGAGGGGTTGAGCGTATCGGCGTCGACCAGCACCACCTCGATATCGCGTTCGGCCGCGAGAGCGATTGCAAGGTTGGTTGCGCAATAGGTCTTGCCCTCACCCGGATGCGGCGAGCAGACGAGAATGCGACGAGCTCGGTGATCGTCGGACGCCCGCGCATCGGCGAGCAATTCGCGCTTCACGATGCGGAATTCTTCAAGCAGCCCAGTGACCGGCGCTTCGGGAAGGATCAGCCCTTCCTCGACGAGACAATCGCGGTCAATCTCGCGATAGGGACCGCATAGTTCGACCGCAGGCTCCACTGTCGCCGCAGGCGCTGCCTCGGCGGCGGGTGCGGGGTTCGCAGCTGCCGGAGCTTGTGCCGGTTCAACCGTGCGCGGCTTTTGTCGTTTGGCGGCGGGCAAATTGCCCGGCACCTTGGCCGCTCCGAGCTTATCGAGACCGAATGCGGCATCGGCCCGCTCAAACAGCGAACCGGGCTTTGCGTCCTTGTGGTCGATCTTTGTCTGTTCGTTCATGCCGGCCTCCTCACGCAATCGTCCCGACCGAAATCACTTCGATCGCGAGCAGGATGACGAGAATGCCGACTAGGCCCGCACAGGCACCGGCGAACTGCTTGAATCGCTTGGCACGAAGCTCCTTGGCGGCGTCGGAAAGGGTCAGCGAAACCGAGCCGATGACCGGAAGGCCCATCGATTTTTCGAGCTTTTGCGGCGTCGCAAAGCTCGAACGAAGCTGGCTCAACGCATAGGCAACGCCTGCCCCGGCGCCGAGCCCAGCAATAAGCACGCCGATCAGCAGAAGCGGACGATTGGGAGCAGCGGGCTGCTGAGGAACCACCGGCGGATCGACGAGATCGAAGCGCAGCTGGCTCGTATCGTCGACAACCTCGCCGCGTGTGCGCAGTTCCTCACGCTTCGAAAGGAGTTCCTCGTAGGTAGCCCGGAGAGCGTCGTAGTCGCGGCTGATGCGGTTGGCTTCGGCTGCGACAGCCGGTTCCGATGCCTGACTTGCGACAAGCGAGGCAACCACCGATTGCAGACCCGCACGCCGCGCCTCGAGCGCGTCGACACTTGCCATGCGATCACCGCGCAGGGCGACGAGCTGCGTGTAGGCCGGATTGGGTGTGCCCGTGACCCGATCGCCCTCGGCAGCGACTTGCCGCGTGAGCAATTCGACCTGACGGGTCGTTGCGATCACGTCGGGATGCTGATCGGTCAGACCACGGGCGCGCAGCGATGCAAGCTGCGATTGCGCCTGCAACAGCGCGCCGCGCGGGCCCGTGTCGCCGGCTCCGCCGACGATAGTGCGAGGCGTATTCTGGATCTGACCTTCGAGCGAAACCAACGCGCGCTGAGCGGCAGCGAGGTCTGCGTCAATATCGCGCAATTCGGTGCGCGCCTGCTGGATGCGGGTCGACAGCGTTTGCGAACCGCCGACCAGGTCGGGGTACTCGGCTTCAAAGGCGAGCCTGCGCTGCTCGAGCTCCTCCAGTTCCAGCTTACGTTCGTCGAGCTGTTCGTTGAGATCGGCAATCGCGCTGCTTACCTGTGCGCGACTGCCCGAAATGTGTTCTTCGCGGAAGATGTCGAGCAGCTTCTGCACGACATTGCGCGCGAGTACCGCGTTCTCGGCATCGCTGAGGCCGCGCTTGCCTACTTCTGCGGTGATCGAGAAGAGGTTGTCCTCTTCGCTCACGACGCGCACGCGCTCGCTCAGATCTGCGATTGCGGCTTCCATCTCAGCCCGTCCGGTGATCGTCTCACCAAGCTTGGTCGAGGTGATGACTTGCTCGAGATTGCCCGAGCCGAGCAGCGTCTGTCGCACCTCGCGGATTTCGTCCTCACCATCGCTCGCATAGCCGAGCTGATCGGAAAGCACGTCGCGCGTGTCGACGTAGATGCGCGCCTTGGATTCGTAGGAATTGGGGATCATGGCGACCACCAACCACCCGAGCAGACACACCGCCCAGGTCACGCCAAGCGCAATCCAGCGGCGGTGCCAGACCGAATAGAGCGCCGTGCGCAATTCTTCGAAGACTTCGTTCATGGCTGGTCCGGCGCGTCCTTAGAAGCGGCTTTCGGGGATGATGATGGTGTCGCCGGGGCTCAGCATCACATTGGCGGTGCTGTCCCCACGCTTGAGCAGGTCCGCGAGGCGCAGGCGGTATTCGGTCTGCTCCCCGGTCTCGCGATCAATGCGTAGAAGCTTGGCGCGATTGCCCGATGCAAACTCTCCCAGGCCGCCGACAGCGATCATCGCGTCGAGCACGGTCATGTTAGCGCGATAGGGAAGCGATGCTGGCTGTTCGGTCGAACCGACGACCCTGATCTGCTGGTCGAAGGTCGAGTTGAATTCGTTCACGATCACCGAGACAATCGGCTGCTCGATATACTGCACAAGCTCGTCGCGGATATCGTCCTGAAGCTCCGTCGCGGTCTTGCCCACGGCAGGCATGTCGCGGACCAGCGGGATGGTGATCCGGCCGTCGGGACGGACTTGGATGTTTTCCGCGCTCAGCTCGGGATTGCGCCAGACATGGATGGTAATCTCATCAAGCGGGCCGATGATATACTCTTGGCTCGGCGCGGTCTGCGTCGCGGCATAGCTCGCGGAAGGCAGCTCCGGTCCACCCGCACCACAAGCGGCGAGAGTGGCAGTCGCAAGGGAAATTCCCGAGATCCGGGCAAAGGTAAGCAAATTCGGCATCGATACGTATCCTTGGTCAGTGAAGCGCCCAAAGACTGGGAGGGTGATCGGGATGGCAGGAGCGACCTGCGCATCACCCGTTCGCGAATGACCTGAAGTTTCTCGCCGAAAATGGTGAACATAATGTTAGTAATACGAGGGGAATCGCGGGGGGCTCCCGTTTCGGGACAGGTGCTTACCAATCCCTAAACGAGCATCTCCGCAGCTTCTCCGTGCCCAAGGAACGCCGAAGGAGAGGCGGTCGCGCCATATGCACCGGCGCAAAACACCGCGACCAGATCGCCGACCTCGGCTCTTGGCAAATGCGCCGCATCGGCAAGCCGATCGAGCGGGGTGCACAAACAGCCTACGACGTTAACCACGTCATCGGGTTCGACGCCGTAATTGGAGGCGATCGCGACCGGGTAGTTTCGCCGCACCACCGTCCCAAAATTACCCGACGCGGCGAGCTGGTGGTGCAGCCCTCCGTCGGTGACGAGGTAGGTCACCCCGTGCGACTCCTTGCGGTCGATTACCCGGCACAGATAGACCCCCGCTTCACCCACGAGATAACGCCCGAGTTCGAGGCACAGCTCAGCCCCGGCCAATGAGGGTGGAAGGTCGTGCAGATAGGTCTGGAGCGCCTCACCCACGGCGGCGAGATCGAGCGGTTCGTCACCCGGGAAATAGGGAATGCCGAACCCACCACCCATATTGAGCTTGGGCAAGCGCTCGCCAACGTCTGAAGCGATTTTATCGGCCAGTTTCAGGACATTGCCCTGTGTTTCTGAGATAGCTTCTGCGCTCAAGGCTTGGCTGCCCGTAAAGATGTGCAACCCGCGCCATTCGGCCCCCTCGGAGATGATGTGGCGTACCAGATCGGGCACGCGGTCGGCATCGACGCCAAACGGCTTGGCGCCCCCGCCCATCTTCATGCCCGACCCCTTCATCTCGAATTCGGGGTTCACCCTGACTGCCATGCGCGGTGTCGTACCGATCCGCTGCCCGATGGCGAGCGTGCGCGCCGCCTCGCCTTCGGATTCGCAATTGAGCGTCACTCCTGCAGTAATGGCAGCTTCAAGCTCCTCGTCACGCTTTCCCGGCCCTGCGAAACTTATCCGCGCCGGATCGACGCCCGCCGCCTTGGCCATGGCAAGTTCACCCGCTGAAGCGATGTCAAAACCATCTACCAGGGGTGCCAGGTGCGCGATCACATCGGGATTGGGATTGGCTTTGACCGCGTAATTCACGCCAATCAGATCGGGTATAGACGATCTCAGATAGGCTACTCTGCGGTCGAGATGCGCCTTCGAATAGACGAAAAGCGGCGTGCGACCTGCTTCTTCAACCAGATCGCTCGCTTTTCGTCCGCCAATGGCCAGTTCGCCATCGAGCGCATCGTATCCGGCGGGAATGGGTCCGACGGGTTTGGTTTTCATGGCTCCCCCTCGCCCGAAAGTTCGCGATAAAGCGCGGTTCGGTCAATTTTTCCATTGGGATTGAGCGGCATCAGATCGCGCCAGTGGATCGCTGTTGGCTGCATGAAATTGGGCAACTCCTTGAGCAGTTCCCTGGGCAAAGTTGCGCGCTCATCCTTGTCCTCCGTCCCGCGCACGACGAGGTGCACTGCGTGGCCTAGCCGTTCGTCGGGAAGGCCGAGCGCGACGGCCTCTGCCACCAGATTTGTCGCGATGGCGGCCTCCTCGATCTCCTGCGGGCTGATCCGGTTGCCAGCGCTTTTGATCATCGCATCGCGGCGGCCGACGAAATGCAGCAGACCGTTCGCAGCGCGCTTTACACGGTCGCCCGACCAAACCGCGGTGCCGCCATATTCGGACTGTGCGGGTGCCGCCTTGAACCGCTCCCGCGTCCGCTCGGCGTCCTGCCAATAGCCTTGGGCCACCAATGGCCCGCAGTGAACGAGCTCACCCTCCTCGTCGGGCCCGGCAATTTCGCCATCATCGCCGATCACCAGGATCTCGGCGAACGGAATAGCCGAGCCCATGGAGGTCGGGTTTTTGTCAACCAGCGAGGGGTCGAGATAGGTCGAGCGAAACGCCTCGGTCAGCCCATACATCGGGTAGAGGTCAGCCGTGGGAAATCTGGCCTGCAAGTCGGCGACGAGATCGGTTGTCAGCGCCCCGCCGCTATTGGTCAATCGGCGCACGGGCGCGCTCGCCTCGGCAGGCCACTCCATTTCGGTCAGCTGCACCCAGAGGGGCGGCACTGCCGCGAGCGTCGTCACGCCATGCTTCGCGCAAGCCTTCGCCACGTCCTTTGGGAAGAGGAAATCGAGTGGCGCAACCGATCCGCCCGCATACCAGGTCGAAAGCAGCTGGTTCTGCCCGTAGTCGAAGGAGAGCGGCAGAACAGCGAGCGTCACATCGTCGCTCGCAAGCTTGAGATAATGCGCCACGCTCACCGCGCCGAGCCAAAGGTTGGCATGGCTCAGCATTACGCCCTTGGGACGTCCCGTCGAACCGCTGGTGTAAAGGATCGCGCACAATTCGTCTGGGTCGGCTGTCGAAAGTCCGTGCTCGATCGCTGCGTCATAGGCCGCATCAAGCGCCGCCTTCTCTTCGAGCACGACGCAATCTGCGCCCACATCGCCATCTTCCAACGCCTTCAAGCGCGAAGGCGTCCCGATCAGCATCACCGCGCCACTATCAGCGAGGATATGCGCGACTTGCGCCCGTTTGAGCAGCGGATTGATCGGGACGTGAACCAGACCCGCCCTCGCCGCAGCGAGCGGCAGGAGGCAGGTCAGCTCACCCTTCGCCGCCCAGCTCGCCACACGTGCGCCTTTCTCCGGCACCTCGCGCGCCAGCCAGCCAGCGAGCCAATCGACACGGCTCCTTAACGCATCGTGGTTAAAGGTCTCAGCCCGAAGCACCAGCGCCGGCGCCTCGCCATTTCCGCGCGCGCTTGCCAGTTCGGCAAGTCGATCGAGCGGAAACGGAGTTGGGTCGGGGCTTTGGGGCATGATGCTCCTAATGAGGGACAGTTCGAACTAGTGATCGAAGCGCGGTATCATGACAGGGTTAACGTCTTGCAAGAGCTCTTTGCAAAGGGCTCTGCCGTGTCATCCCCGTTCGATCGCGCCGAATGGTATGCGCTGCTTGCGCAGACCGGGTTGAAACCCCTGATCGCGATTGCGAGCGATGCCGACAACAGCGCTGCACTCGCACTCACCGAAGAAGCGGGCCGCATCGGCCCTTTGCGCAATTGGTACAGCTTCACCTGGCGCCAACTCGCCCCAGCAGGGCCGCATGGCGACAGGCTGCTGGTCGAGATCGCGCGCCAGCTTAAATCGCGCGGACACAGGGTGACGCTCGAACCCGTGCCTGACGAGGATGGCTCGGCGTCACGAGCGGCACGCGCCTTTGCCGAGGGTGGCTGGCGGGTCGAGGTCACGCATTGCGACACCAACCACGTCCTGCACGTCGATGGCCAAAGCTTCGCCGACTATTGGGCCGATCGCCCCGGCCGCATGCGCACCACGCTCAAGCGCAAGGCCAAAAAGGTCGAGTGCAAGGTTCTCACCGATTTCGACGAGGCGCTGTGGCACGATTACGAGACGATCTACTCTTCGAGCTGGAAGCCAACTGAAGACCACCCCGCCATGCTGCGCGAATTCGCTCGCGAAGAGGGCGCGGCGGGCCGCTTGCGGTTCGGCATGGCATGGCACGAAGGCAAGCCGGTCGCCGCGCAATGCTGGACCGTGGAAGGCGGGACAGCCTACATCCACAAGCTCGCCTATCTCGAAAGCGCCAAGAGCCTCTCCGCCGGAACCACGCTTTCAGCGGCATTGTTCGAGCATGTGATCGACAAGGATCGCGTTGCGCTTGTAGATTTCGGCACGGGCGACGAAACCTACAAGGCCGACTGGATGAACGCCGTTCGCCCGCGCTATCGGATTGACTGTCTCGACATGCGACGCCCTCGCGCTTGGCTTGATCTGGCACGCCTTGCAGCTTCTCGCCTGCGCGCATCCGACGTGCCCGAGCTTGCACCTTACCCCCGGCGCCGTTAAGGGCGCCGGTCTAACGGGATTGCGAAGCCGGCTTGCACGCGAGCGAATGGCACAAAGGACCGATGGGAATGAGCACAAATCCGGCCTCCGAACCGACGAAAGTCGAGAACGACGCTGACGTCGAAACTGCCGAGGTCGCCACGGGCCTGCCCATGAGCCGCGCCAAGCTCGACGAAGAGCTCAAGTCGATTATCGCCGACGTGCTCGGGATCGACGAGGGACAGGCCGACGCGCTCGACGATGACAGCGGGCTCTTCGGTCATCTGCCCGAGCTTGATTCTATGGCGGTCGCTGGTTTGCTCACCGAAATGGAAGACCGGCTCGACATCGTGATCGAGGATGACGACGTCGATGGCGAGATGCTCGAAACCTATGGCGGATTGCTCGCCTTTGCCGAGAGCAAGATCGCGGGAATCTGATCGCGCCTATATGGCTTGCTGCACATGATCTCCACCTGGCCCGCCCCGATTGCCGATGGCAAGACCGGCGAGGAATTGCTGGTATCCTTCGATAGTGGAAACCAACGCCGTGTGCTGGTGATTCCGGCCCTGTTCGACGAAGCCAACAAGATGCGGCGCTTTACCTTGCAGGTGATGCGAGCGCTCGCTCGCGTGGACATCGACAGCTTCCTGCCAGACCTTCCGGGGCAGAATGAGAGCCTGCGCGATTTGTCCAAGCAAACGCTGACCAGCTGGCGCGCTGCGGCGGTCGCGGCGGCGAGCCATGTCAAAGCGACCGAAGTACTGACCATCCGCGCCGGCAGCACGATTGCGCCGGCCGACCTTCCGGGCACGCTCTACGCACCCATCGCGCCGCACAAGCAATTGCGTTCGATGATGCGCGCGCGGGCGATTGCAGCGCGCGAAGCTGGCGTCGAGGAACACTCCGAGCAATTGGGGCTGTCAGCACGAGCGGATGGCATCACCCTTGCCGGTTGGCCGATTGGTGCGGCGATGTTCAGCGAACTCGAAACGCCCGGTGAGCCACAATCCACGGCTCATGTCGTGATCGACCAGAAGGTCATCGGCGGGCGCGGCCTGTGGCTGAGAGCCGAGCCCGATGAGGACGCAGAACAGGCCGAGAGGCTCGCCGCGCTCATCGCAAATCCGGAAGGTAATTCTGAATGAGTCGCCTCCATTTCACCTTCGGCTGCGGCAGTCTGAAACTCGCAGGCGCGCTAGACACCGCGCCGGGCAGCACGGGACTGCTGATCGTGAGCGGCGGCAACGAGATCAGGTCTGGCGCGTTCTCAGGCCAATCCCATCTCGCCGCCAGAATCGCGCGCGCGGGCTTTCCCGTGTTTCGCTATGACCGGCGCGGCGTGGGCGATAGCGAGGGCGAAAACCGTGGTTTCCGCGCTTCCGATGGCGACATTCGCGCTGCGCTCGAGGCGTTTCGGGCGATGGCACCGCAAATGGAGCGCGTGATCGGTTTCGGCAATTGTGACGCGGCATCGGCGCTGATGCTTTCAGGCGGGGCAGGCTTTGATGGACTAGTGCTCTCGAACCCCTGGACGATCGAGGAAGAGGACGGAGCCCCCGCCCACGCGCCCGAAGCCGTGCGTGCCCGCTACATTGAGAAACTCAAGAACCCTAGCGAAATCATGCGTCTGTTGCGCGGTGGAGTGAACTTGCGCAAACTGGCGCGCGGGATTGCCGCATCGCTCCGTCCTGCCCCGAAACCGTCGACGCTAGCGCAAGAGATGCGCGACGGGATCAAGGGTTATGAGGGCAATGTCGACATCCTGCTCGCGTCGGCCGATCGCACGGCTCAGGTCTTCTCATCCCATTGGGCCAAGGACGACAACCGCGTCCGGTCTTGCGAAGGGGCGGGCCATGCCTTTGTCGAACCCGAGCATCGCCGATGGCTAGAGGGTCAGGTACTGGCGGCCTTGCGCGCCTAGCGGACGAAGTAGCTTGTCAACTCGACATGGATGGACCAGCGGAACTGGCCCACAGGGCGCAGTTTCTCGAGCCTGTAGCCTGCCGCCACCAAGGCCGCCGCATCGCGTGCCCAGCTTGACGGGTTGCAGCTGACATAGACCACGCGCGGGCACTCGCTCGCGGCGATCTCGGCTATCTGCGCTTTGGCACCGGCACGCGGGGGATCGAGCAGGACGCCGTCGAAACGGTTGAGCTCAGCTGATGCAAGCGGATTGCGAAACAGGTCGCGGTGAAGCGCGATCACACGTCCTCCGGTGCGCGCCGATGCCGCCTTGCAAGCGAGATGCGCCGCCTGCTCCGCCTCGGCTGCGAGCACTTTGCTCCCCTCGGGCCCATGCCCAGCAAGCGCAAAGGCGAATGTCCCAAGACCTGCGAACAGATCGGCCACCACCCGCGCCTCGCCAAGCCATTCGCGGGCATCGGAGACCATGAGCGCCTCGGCATCCTCTGTCGCCTGCAAGAAAGCGCCAGCAGGCATCGCGACTGGCAGGCCCGACAGCGAAATCGTCGCCGGTTCGGGCTCCCACACGGTTTCGGGGCCATAGCCCTGATCGACCGTCATGCGCGCAAGACCATGTTCACGCGCGAAATCGAGCGCGGCTTCGGTCGCTTCCAGCCCTTCGAGTGGGAAGTGCGAGAGGCCCAGATCAACCCCCTGATCGGCGAGCGACAAGGCGATATCGACATTGCCCTTGGGGCCATGCGCGGCGACGAAGCCTCGCAACGGCTCGATCAGCGCGGTCAATTCAGGTCGCAGGACCGGACATTCGCTGAGATCGACGATCCGGTGCGAACCGCCCTCGCGAAAGCCGACCACGGCGCCTTTCTGGGTGCGCATCGCATGGAGCGTTGCCCTGCGTCGCGACTGCGGCGGCGATAGATGGGTATCCAGCACTTCCGAAGGCTCTAGCCCCTGCCCTCGCGCCGCATTGACCACCCGGTCCTCGACAAACCGCCGCAAGGTCTCCTCGTCGGCGTGCTGCAATTGGCATCCACCGCAAGCATCAAAGTGCCGGCACGGCGGATCGACGTGATGCGGACCGCGCTCGATCCTGCCGTCACCGTCAACCCGGTCCCCCGGCAGTGAGCGCGCAACATGGCGCCCGTCGTCGGTGACGCCATCGCCCTTGGCGGCGAGGCGGATGATCTCGGATTGCTCGGTCACAGGCAGCGTTCAATCGCGGTTTGGACGGTGCGCGCAAGCTCCTCGGCGGTGAAGGCCGGGCCGCATTGCCGCGCCGCCTCACCATGCAACCATACCGCTTCGCAAGCCGCTTCGAACGGAGCCAAACCGGTGGCCATCCGGCTCACCGCGATCCCTGCAAGCACATCGCCGCTACCCGCGACCGAGAGCCAGCTGGGCGCAGGCGGCGCAATGGCGAGGCGTCCATCATGCGCGGCGATCACGCTGTCAGGCCCCTTGGCGAGTACTACCATGCCGCTTGTCCGTGCCAGGGCGATCGCGCGGTCGCGCCTACCCTCGGCCAGAACCGAGAAGCTGCGGCAAACCGTATCGAGCTCGCCATCATGTGGGGTCGCGAGGATGGGCTGCCCGCTCTCAATCATTTCGGGCCTGAGCAGAACCAGAGCGTCGGCATCGAGCAGTTTGGGCGCGCCTGCCGAGAGCGCGGTCGCGAGCTTGCGCTCCGCCGTCTCGTCGCGTCCCAAACCCGGCCCCACCAGGAGCGCGGATATGCGCTTGTCGGCAAGCGCCTCGTCGAGCGGCCTGCCATCACAGACTAGGCCCGGATCGAGCGACATGTGCCCTTCGGCGAGCAGCTTCACATAGCCCGCGCCAGCGCGCTGCGCGGCCATTGCCGACAAAGTCGCCGCCCCCGGCATCGCCCCCCCGACAATCGAGGCGAGACCGCGCTTATACTTGTGGCTGTCGGTCGCGGGAGCGCACAAGGCGGGCCGTCCGACCAGTTGCGCTGCACCCTCGACCGGATCGATCCCGATTGGCACGAGCTTCATCCGCCCCATGTGCCCTCGACCGGGAAGCATCCAGTGCGCGAACTTCCACGCCCCGAGCACAAGCGTGACATCGAATTGCGGCAGCTTTTCATTGAGGAGCGCGCCCGTATCACTCGCGATCCCAGAAGGCACATCGACGGCAATCGAGAGCGCGTGATGCGCTGCAAGGTCGCGCAAGAGCAGCGAGTGCTCACCCGAGAGAGGCCGCGAAAGGCCCGAGCCGAACAGGCAATCGACGAAAACATCGCCGCGCGTCGAACCGTCGGAAGTGAGCACTTCACCGCCCCACTTCCGGCACGCTTCGTTCGCCGCATCGGTCTTGGGGGCGACGGGTGCGATCACACGCACCGCATTGCCCGCCTCTCGTAACCGCCTTGCGATCACATAGCCGTCGCCGCCATTATTGCCCGGCCCGCACAGCACCGTGACAGAGCGCCCCGCGGCGATCCGCCGGATCCACTCGGCCGCGCCGCCGGCTGCGATTTCCATCAGCTCGGAGACCGAGGTGCCCGCGTCGAACAGCGCCTGCTCGGCAGCACGCATCTGGTCGGCGGTGAGGATTTGGGTGTCAGTCATCGAATCGCGGGTCGATCAAGCCAGGGTCGAACCGGTATCGGGCATCGTCAACGCGGTATTTGACCAAGGCATCAACGCCTTCTGCGCCAAGGAACCCCGCCGAGGGGGTTTGGGATACCATCAAGTCTGCACCGTCGGCGGGCACAAGCTCAAGGGGAGTGTCGGCGCTTCGAGTAAACCGGCGAAATCCGCCATCGGGGTGGTGGATGACGATCTCACCTTCCGAGACAATTTCGAGCGTGCAGACCGCCGAGAACTCGGCCCCCGGTCCGATCGCACATTCGATCGCCTCGCCCTCCGGCTCTGGCGATGCCGACCCGCAGGCCGCCAGCAAAGCCGCGAGAGCGAGACTAGATATCCGCAAAGACATGGCGTTCCGATTTCGCTCCGGGGTGGGTCAGCGCGCCTTCGCGAGCTGAGCCGACATTCTGCGCGTAGCGCCACAGCGCGCCCGACTGGTAGTCGTTAACGCGCGGCTGCCACGCTTTGCGGCGTTCGTCGAGCACGCTCGTATCGACCTCGAGCTCGATCGTGCCCGCTTCGGCATCGATAGAGATGGTGTCCCCATCCTCGACCAGTGCGATGGGCCCGCAATCGGCGGCTTCGGGGCCGACATGACCGATGCAAAAACCGCGCGTGGCTCCTGAGAACCGCCCGTCGGTGATGAGTGCGACCTTCTCGCCCATTCCTTGCCCGTAGAGCGCGGCGGTTGTGGCGAGCATTTCGCGCATTCCGGGGCCGCCTTTGGGGCCTTCATAGCGGATCACGATCACCGAGCCTTCGGCGATGTCGCGCGCTTCGACCGCGGCGAAGGCATCTTCCTCGCACTCGAAAACGCGTGCGGGACCGGTGAATTGCAGCCGATCCATCCCAGCGACCTTCACGATCGCTCCTTCGGGCGCGAGCGAGCCTTTCAGGCCCACGACACCGCCAGTGGGCATGATCGGGGTCTTCACGTCGTAAAAGACCTTCTGGTCTGGGTTCCAGGTGATCTCCTCGATATTCTCGCCCAGCGTCTTGCCTGTGACGGTCATCGGCTCGGGATCAAGGAACCCACCGTCGAGCAGCGTCTTCATGCCCATGTAGACCCCGCCCGCCTCGTGCATGTCCTTGGCGACATACTTGCCGCCCGGTTTGAGGTCGGCGATGTAGGGGGTCGACTTGAAGATTTCCGCGACGTCGAACAGGTCGAAGTCGATCCCCGCCTCGCTCGCCATGGCGGGCAGGTGAAGCGCGGCATTGGTCGAGCCGCCGGTCGCCGCGACCACCCTTGCGGCGTTTTCGAATGCGGCGCGGGTGCAGATGTCGCGGGGGCGCAGGTTTCGCTCCAAAAGGACCATCACCTGCTCGCCCGCAGCGCGCGCGATTTCTTCGCGTGATCTATAAGGAGCGGGAGACATATTACTGTTCGGCAACGATAATCCGATTGCCTCGCCGACACAGGCCATGGTGTTGGCGGTGAATTGACCGCCGCAAGCTCCGTGGCCGGGACAGGCGACCTTTTCGAGCGCGATCAGCTCTTGCAGCGGGCAGTTTCCGGCGGCGTGCTGGCCCACCGCCTCGAAGACGTCGACCACCGTTACATCCTCGCCCTTGTAGGTGCCGGGCAAGATAGATCCCCCATAGACAAAGATAGATGGCACGTTCAGCCGCAGCATTGCCATCATCATTCCGGGCAGACTTTTGTCGCATCCGGCAAAGCCAACCAGCGCGTCATAGCAGTGGCCGCGGACCGACAGTTCGACACTATCGGCAATCACCTCGCGGCTCACCAGCGAGCTTTTCATGCCCTGATGCCCCATTGCGATGCCGTCGGTGACGGTGATCGTGTTGAAGCGCCGAGGGGTCCCTCCCCCCGCTATCACGCCTTCGCGGCAGATGTCGGCCTGCGGATCGAGCGTCGTGTTGCACGGCGCGGAATCGTTGCCTGCACTCGCAACCGCAACGAAGGGGCGCGCGATTTCCTCCTCGCTCATTCCCATCGCGTAGTAGTAGGAACGGTGCGGCGCGCGCTCGGGGCCGACCGAGACGTGGCGCGAGGGTAGTTTGGACTTGTCGAACGACATTTTGTTTCCCGTCTGAAGCTCTCAGGGAAACAGCCTGTGCCTCTAGTCGAGGGCCAGCGCAACCCTTCCGGCGACGTCGGCGATCATCATTGCCCAGCGCGCCTGGTCGGCGCGGGTAGCGATGAGATCGTTGCGCACCTCGATCGCGCAGTAATAGCGGCCATGCGCCTCGGCATGGCGGTTCATCGTGGCGTTGAACTCGGTCCCCGAATAAGGCTCGTTATCGCCGACATTGACCCCGGCCTCGCCGAACAACCGGATCGCATGGCGCGCAGCGCGGTCGTCCTTGTTGTAGAGCAGGCCGACCTCCCACGGGCGTTCTTCCCCGGTCGTTTCGAGCTTGGGCGTGAAACTGTGGAGCGAGATGATAAGCCCCGGCTGCGCCTCGTCGAGCCATTCACCCAGCGCCTTGTGATAGGGCCGGTGGTACTGATCGAGCCGTGCTTCGACATTGGCTCCGATATTACCGGGAATGAGGTGACCGTCGCTTTCGGTCGGGACGACGCCTGGATGATCCTCTTCGCGGTGCAAGTCGACCACAAGGCGGCTGACGAGCGCCAGATGCGCCGGGACATTGTGCCGCCGAGCCATGCGCGCCGCGACTCCGTTCACGCCGATATCGACCGCGATATGCGTGTCGAGAAGATTGCGCGGGATGCCAAGCTCGATATCGTCAGGCACGAAGTTCGAGGCATGGTCTGCCACGCACACCATTCCGCCGCGCCGCGGTTCTCCGATCTGTTTGTATGGCAGTCCGTCAATCATCGTAATTTCCCTGCGAGCGTCCACCAGTCGGGGCGCTCGGTTCTAATTCGTCGTTCGGCATGGTCGCGCGCGGCGCGTGTGTAATACAACGCAAAACATGTGGCTCCCGATCCCGACATGCGGGTGAGCCAGGCGTCTCCAAACTCCAGTTCGCGCAGCACTTGCCCGATTTCGGGCGCGAGGCCAAGGGCAGGCTCGGTGAGATCATTGCGCCCCTGCTGCGCGATTTCGCGCGCGGTGCCGTGTAGGAGGGGGCCGCGATCGGCACCGTCCCACGCCTTGAAGACCGGCCCGGTCGGAAGGGGCACGCGCGGATTGACGAGCAGAACGGGGGTGCCTTCGAGGTCGTTCTCGAGTGGTTCAAGCTCTGTCCCGGTGCCGCGTCCGACAACCATCTCGGAGGCAACACAGGACGGTACATCCGCGCCAAGCTTGGCCGCTCGTTCCTGCCAGTTTTCGGGCAGGCCGTGGAGCTCTTTCACCAGCCGGAACACCGCCCCCGCATCCGCAGACCCTCCCCCGAGCCCCGCTGCGACCGGAAGGTTTTTTTCCAGCGTGATCTCGAGGCCCTGTGGCCGTGGCAGCGCGGCAAGCGCCTTGGCGACGAGATTGTCGAACGGGTTGCCGATGCCTGAGGAGAATTCCCCAACCGTAGTGACGCGGTCCTCGTCCGAAGGCTTCGCAATCAGCGTGTCGCCAGCATCAACGAAGGCGAACAGCGTCTCAAGCTCATGATAGCCATCCTCGCGCCGTTCGCGGACGTGCAGCGCGAGGTTGATCTTGGCGTATGCGGTTTCGGTGATCATCCGGCGGGAATGGCTCGCGATTTGTAACCACCGCCGTATCGTTTCACCCATTCTGGGTCGTTCGCCTTATCTGGAAGCGTGGCCAAGACCTCTAGGGCAACTCGACTTATTTCTTCCCAGCGCTGATCTGCAAACAAGGATTCCCGCAGCCAAATGGCTTCGTCGTCCTTCGGCACCGAGCCAATGAATTCGTCGAGCCTCCGAAAAGCCTTCTCTTCCGTCGGCGCGACTTGCCCAACGGAAACCTGATGGCCGATCGCGACCATATCTTCGCAATAATTGGCCAAAAGCTCATAATTGCCGAACCCTTCGGCGCTGCCCCCGTTCGTCATGTCACGAAAAATGTCGTCCAGCCATGCGACCTGAGCCTCCGCAGGTGCGGCAAGCAGGCTTACTCCATCTCGAAGGGCCAAGTAGCCCACAAGCTTCTCCAGAATTGCAGCAATATAACCCGGTGATCGGCCGAAATCACATATTCGGATAGTTCGGCCCGCCCCCGCCTTCGGGCGTGGTCCAGTTGATGTTCTGGTTGGGGTCCTTGATGTCGCAGGTCTTGCAGTGGACGCAGTTTTGCGAGTTGATCTGGAATTTGGGCTCCTTACCGTCCTCGATGATCCACTCATAGACGCCCGCCGGGCAATAGCGAGCTGACGGACCGCCGTAGACCTCAAGCTCGCTTTCGCGCTGGAGCTCGTAGTCCGCGACCTTCAGATGGTTCGGCTGATCCTCGGCGTGGTTGGTGAAGCTGTAGGCGACGTTGGTGAGCTTATCGAAGCTGATTGTTCCGTCCGGCTTGGGATAGTCGATCTTGGGATAGAGATCGGCGCGGCCCGTCATGGTGTAGTCGCGATGATGGCTCATGCTGATCGGCAAACCGATCTTGAGCGTGCGCATCCACATATCCGCGCCAGCCAGCACCGTGCCGATATCGCCGCCATATTTGGCGACCGCAGGCTGCGCGTTCTGGACGAGCTTCAGCTCCTTCGCGATCCAGCTTTCGCGCAGGTTCGCATCGTAGTCCGAAAGCTCGGTGTTCGCATGACCCGCCGCAATCGCAGCCGCGACGCTTTCAGCCGCCAGCATGCCGCTCTTCATCGCGGTGTGGCTGCCCTTGATGCGCGGCACGTTGACGAAGCCCGCCGCGCACCCGATCAGCGCGCCGCCCGGGAAGGCGAGCTTGGGCACCGATTGCCAGCCACCTTCATTGATCGCGCGCGCGCCGTAGGCGACGCGGGTGCCGCCTTCGAGATATTCGCGGATCGCGGGGTGCTGCTTCCAGCGCTGGAATTCCTGATAGGGCGAGACCCAAGGGTTCTTGTAATCGAGCGCGGTAACGAAACCGAGCGCGACTTGGCCGTTCGCCTGATGGTAGAGAAAGCCCCCTCCCCAGCTGTCGCTTTCGGTCAGCGGCCAGCCCTGCGTGTGGATTACACGGCCGGGAACGTGCTTCTTGGGATCGATGTCCCACAGCTCCTTGATGCCGAGGCCATAGACCTGCGGCTGGCAATCGGCCTCGAGGTCGAATCTGGCCTTCATCTGCTTGGTGAGATTGCCGCGCGCGCCTTCTGCAAAGAGCGTGTACTTTGCGCGGATCTCCATCCCCGGCTGGTAATCGCCTTTTTGCGAACCATCCTCGGCAATGCCCATGTCCTGCGTGATGACACCTGCGACATGGCCCGCGTCGTCGAAGATGACTTCGGCAGCGGGGAAGCCGGGGAAGACCATGACTTCCATGCCCTCGGCCTGTTCGCCGAGCCAGCGGGTCATATTGCCGAGCGAGCCGGTGTAGCAGCCGTTATTGCTCATCAGCGGAGGCATGATTGCGTGCGGAAGCGAGGTCTTGCCGCCCTTGGACAAAACCCAGTGCCAGTTATCTGTCACCGGGGTTTCCGCCATCGGGCAATCCATGTCGCGCCAGTCGGGGAACAACTCATTCAGAGCCTTGGGATCGACCACCGCGCCCGAAAGGATATGCGCGCCGATTTCAGAGCCTTTTTCGAGGACGACCACCTCAAGCTCTTCGTTCAACTGCTTCAATCGGATCGCCGCCGACAGGCCCGCCGGCCCGCCGCCCACGATCACGACGTCACATTCCATTGATTCGCGTTCGCTCATGCGCTTTTCTCGTCCTCTTTGGTTCGCGATATTGTCGCGGATTTGTATGCTCGAAGCACTTGCTAAGCGGCGCGCGGACAGTCAAGGCCTGCAATGGATAGTATGAACGCGCCCACACCTTCTCTTGCCGACGAGTTGAACGCCGCAATGGCGTGGTGGGAGATGGCGGGCGTAACCCACGACTTCGCCGATGACGCTACGGATTGGCTTGCCGAGGCCGAGCCGATTGCGGCAGCCCCCAAGGCTGTTGAGGCGGCAGAGGGCGCGCGATCCGGGCAAGATTCCGCAGCACCGCGCGAACCGGAAAAAACTGTCGAGCGGGTCGATTTGCTTGGCGCGGAACCTCCTGCAACGCTCAAAGCATTCAGGACTTTCTGGCTCGAAGCGCCCGGTCTCGATGCAATCGGACCGCGCGGACGAATAGCACCAAGGGGTCCAGCCAAGCCGGAACTGATGGTCCTCGTCACCGATCCCGAGGAAGCCGACCGCGACAGCCTGCTATCTGGTCCGCACGGTCGCCTGCTCGCAAACATTCTCGCCGCGATGGGTGTTTCGCCCGATCAGACCTATTTCGCCTCAGCCTTGCCGCGACACACGCCTATGGCGGACACGGCCACGATCGCTTCGAGCGGAATGGATGCCGTCACTTTGCATCACGTGGGACTCGTTTCACCGCAAAAACTGCTCGTATTTGGCAGAAGCGTCTTGCCGCTTCTTAGGCACGATGTATCGAAACCGCCTGAAGATTTACGTGAAATCAACCAGAATTCGCAAAAGGTCTCCGTAATGGTGAGCGAGGGATTCGAAAGCCTGTTGGCGATGCCCCGCTTGAAAGCGAAATTCTGGCGGAGATGGATCGAATGGACGGCCGAACTGCGATGAAGACATGCGTGCGACCGGTATTGGCCGGTCTTGGTTTGGCAACCGCAACTCTCTTCGCCACCGCCTCTGTCGCTCAGGCGCAAGAGGTTCGCGGCAGCATGGCCGCGCATTACGATCGCGGCGCTGCACAGAATAGCGAAGTGCCAGCGGTCCTAACCGACAGGCAGCGCGAGCTCTACACCGACCTGTTTGCTGCCATTGACCGCGAGGACTGGGAACGGGTCGCCGCCATCATCGCGACCAGCGAGCCGGGCGTGCTCCACCAGATCGCGCTTGCTGAATACTACACCCACGCGAACAGCCCGCGCGTGAGCGCCGGTCAGATCGAGCAATGGTTCGAGGCAGGCGTCGACCTTCCACAATCCGAACAGCTTGGGCGCTTGGGTGAAAGCCGTGGGATCGAGGCGCTGCCCTATTTCCCGCAGGAGCAAGGCTTCTCTCGGCAACCGGCTGCATCCAAGCGCATCCGCCCGCGCACGGTGCGCGACGGCACGCTGTCCGACCGGACACGTGAGGACATCCTTGCGCGGATTCGCGAAGACGACCCGGCAGGCGCCTATGCCATCCTTCAGGAAGTCGACCCCGAACTCAGCCCCGAAGCGCGCGCCGAGTGGCGGCAGCGCGTTGCGTGGAGCTTCTATATCGAGAACGACGATGCCAACGCGCTTGCGCTCGCTGAAACCGTCTCGCAAGGCTCCGGCGCATGGGTCGCCGAGGGCGAGTGGGTCGCCGGACTCGCTGCGTGGCGGCTTGGCCATTGCTCGCTTGCCGGCGAAGCCTTCGCCCGCGCCGCGTCACTTTCGACCAATGTCGAGCTGACCTCGGCTGCGCATTACTGGGCGCACCGTTCGCTCATCCGATGTCGTGACCCGCAAGCCGCGCAAGACCACCTCGCCGCAGCCGCTCGCCATGACGAGACGCTTTACGGCATGCTCGCGATTGACGCGCTCGGGATCAACCTGCCCGCCAATGCCGCGCCGCAGCCGTTCACCTCGGCCGACTGGAACGCGATTGCCGACCGCTCGAATGTCCGCGTGGCCGCCGCGCTGACCGAGATCGGCCGCCCTGCACTCGCCGACGAAGTGCTGCGCCATGAAGCCCAGATCGGCGACCCGCGCGACTATGCCTCGCTCGCCCGTTTTGCGCGCGAGCTTGGCCTGCCTTCGACCCAGCTCTTCATGGCCCACAACGCGCCCTACGGCATGCGCAGCGATCCCGCCCTGCGCTTCCCCGTCGCGCGCTGGCAGCCGACGACGGGCTGGAGCGTCGACCCGGCGCTTGCCTTTGCCCATGCCTTGCAGGAGTCCAACTTCCGCACCGCTGCCGTCAGCCCCGCCAATGCGCGCGGGCTGATGCAGATCACGCCGATCACCGTTCGCGAGCACGCGCCCCGGCTCAACATGAGCGCTTCCTACGTCAATCTCGACGATCCCGAGGTCAACCTCGCCTTCGGCCAGCGCAATCTCGAGATGTTGCGCGATAGCGCAGCGACTCAGGGGCTGCTGCCCAAGATCATCGCCGCCTACAATGCCGGCCTCACCCCGGTCACGCGCTGGAACAGCGAGATCAACGACCAGGGCGATCCGCTGCTGTGGATGGAGTCGATCCCCTATTGGGAGACGCGCGGCTATGTCTCGATCGTCCTTCGCAACTACTGGATGTACGAACGCGCCGCCGGTGTCGCTTCGCCGAGCCGCAGGGCGCTTGCACAAGGGCGCTGGCCTCAGTTCCCCTATATGTCTAGGGATCGGACAGCCCTTCTCGAGCAATAGCGGACAACGACCATGGCGATTGACGAAACGCGGGACTTCACCCCTATCAACATCGCCATCCTCACCGTCTCCGACACGCGCACGCCCGAGACCGACACTTCGGGCGACATCCTCGCCGACCGCGTGACTGGGGCAGGTCACACTCTCGCAGCGCGCACCATCGTCAAGGACGACGCAGCACTCCTCGCCGATCAGTTCGATGCGTGGATCGACGATCCCGCGATCGACGCGGTGGTGAGCACCGGAGGCACTGGGCTCACCGGACGCGACGTCACGCCCGAGGCACTCTCCCGCATCGACGGCGCGCGCGACATACCGGGGTTCGGCGAGCTGTTCCGCTGGCTCAGCTTCAAGACCATTGGCACCAGCACCGTCCAGTCTCGCGCCTGCGCGGTGGTTGCGCGAGGCACCTACATCTTTGCGCTCCCCGGCTCTAACGGTGCGGTCAAGGATGGCTGGGACGGCATCCTTGCCGAGCAGCTCGACAGTCGCAACCGGCCCTGCAACTTCGTCGAGCTGATGCCGAGGCTCAAGGAGCGCTAGTTCCACCGCCAAACCCTACAGGATGGAACGCTTGGAACACGGTCCAGGCGTTCGAATCTTTCGCTCCTTTTGCTGCCTCGAATGAGCTCGAACCCTGAGCGATCGTCGGCGAAGTAGGAAAGCGAAATCGGGTGACATCGGCTCCAATGTTCGTTATATGTTCCACCATGGGAACGCCCGAACATCCTGATTATGAGCGCGGTCGCGGGGCGGCTTCGGGCGCGGTCCCTACCCGCTTTGGGTTGGCGGAGCGCAAGACCGATGGCGATTGGCGCGATCATGTCGAGGCTCTTGACGGGCCTCCGGTCAAACTGCGCACCACCGTCACCGAGGAGCTGCCCAAGACAATCCTGTCGTTCAACAAGTCGCCCGACGTGCCGTTCGACCGTTCGATCAACGCCTATCGCGGGTGCGAGCATGGCTGCGTCTATTGCTTCGCGCGCCCCACCCATGCCTATCACGACCTCTCCCCCGGCCTCGATTTCGAGACGCAATTGTTCGCCAAGCCCGACGCCGCACGGCTATTGCGCGAGACACTGGCGAAACCGCGTTACAAGCCCGCCCCGATTGCAATGGGGACCAACACCGATCCCTATCAGCCGATCGAGAACCGCTACCGCATCACCCGTCAGGTGCTCGAGGTCTGCCTGGAGACGCGCCACCCGGTCACGATCACCACCAAGTCCGACCGCCTCCTGCGCGATGCCGACTTGCTCGCCGATCTGGCGGAGCGCAATCTGGTGGCGGTGGCGATTTCGGTGACGAGCCTCGACCCGGTCCTGTCAGGCAAGCTCGAACCGCGCTGCGCTGCCCCCGCCAAACGGCTCGCGGCGCTTGGTCGGTTGGTTGAGCTCGGCGTGCCGGTCCATTGCTCGGTCTCGCCGATCATCCCGGCGATCACCGACGAATTCATGGAAGGCATAATCGAACGTGCGGGCGCCATGGGCGTGCGGAGCGCCGGGTGGATCCCGCTGCGCCTGCCCCACGAAGTCGCGCCGCTATTCCGCGAATGGCTCGACGTCCACTATCCCGACCGCGCAGGCAAGGTGATGAGCATCGTGCGCTCGATCAGAAACGGCCGCGACAACGATCCCGACTTCTTTACCCGCATGAAACCGACGGGCGTTTGGGCCGACCTTTTCCGAGCCCGTTTCCTTATCGCGTGTCGCAAAGCCGGGATCGGGACGGGCAAGGACAGCCCGACGTTCGAGCTCGATTGCTCGCGGTTCGTGCTGCCCGAAGTTGGTGGTCAGATGCGGTTGTTCTGACTCCAAAAGCCCTATTCGTCGTCGCTCGGAAGCCGGTGTAGACCTAGGAAGCCGCGGCGATACTCGATCGTTCGCGGCGGGCCGCCAGCCAAAAACTGTTCGTTGCCGCGCAGCCTCAATCGCTGCATCAGTCTCTCTGCACGGCGGTTCTCGACTTCGGTCCCATTCAGTCCGATTGCATCATTGCAGACACGATTCAATTCGGTGAACTGGATCGCAACGCCGGACAGGAATTCTTCGCTATTGATCGTCGGACCACTCATGCATTTGAAGTATGTGATGATCGATTGCGGAACGGACTTGCGCTCCTGATCTGCAAGACGAGCCTCGTCCTCGAGGTGGTCGAGCATCCGAACGAATTGCCTGTCACGTCGGAGGTGCTCACCCCTGTGCCAAAGCGCAAATGGACCTTCCGAGTGCGCCATGATCTGCGTGCGAAGCCGTTTGCATCGTTCGATCCGGGCTTCGGTCTCACCTAGCTCATTGTTGAATACGCATGCCGCGTAGCGATAGACATAGGGCACCATGGCCGGTGACACTTCGAAATCCCGAGCCGAAGCGGGCATCGCCCAAAGCCCAGCGAATGAAGCGACGAGCAATGTCAGTTTGCGAAAATTTGTTGGCATCGCAAACGCTTAGCCGAACCCCGCACCCTTGTCACCCGGCTCAAACCTCACCAAGCGGCTGTCCACCAAGGCTGCGTTGCGGTTGACGACGGCCTTTTGGTATTCGGGGTCCTTGACCATTTCGAGGAACGCGCCCGCATTGGGATATTGCGCGACGAAGCCGTCGTGCCAGCGGCGGTCATCGGGGCCGATTACCATGGTCTGGAACGCCCCGCGCCACACGATGCTGCCGCCCACGCGCGCAAAGACCGGGCCCGAGGTCTTGCCGTATTCGTGATAGGCGCGGCGACCCGACCAGCCATTGCCGTGATGCTCGTGACCTTCCGGGTACTCGGCGTGGTCGCGGAAGAGCAGCAGGTTGAGCATGTGGATCGGCTCGTCGCGCGGCAGGTCCTTGAACGCCTCGAAATTGGTGCGTGATGGGTCGATGTAAGTCTCGCTCATGGCCTACGCCTCCAGCTTGTAGTCGGCGAACCTGTCGCGCAGGTCCTTCTTGCTGATCTTGCCGGTCGCAGTGTGCGGGATGTCGTCGACGAACTCGACCGCATCGGGCAGCCACCATTTGGCAACCAGCGGCTTCAGATGCTCGATGATCTCTTCGCCGCTGACGTTGGAACCTTCGTTGCGGATCACGAACAGGACGGGGCGCTCGTCCCACTTGGGATGCGGCATGCCGACGCAAGCGGCTTCGGTCACTTCGGGATGGCCCACGGCGGCGTTTTCGAGCTCGACCGAGCTGATCCATTCGCCGCCCGACTTGATCACGTCCTTGGTGCGGTCGGTGAGTTGCAGCGTGCCGTCGGGGTGGAGGATGCCGACGTCGCCGGTGTCGAACCAGCCATCATTGCTGGTCGCGTCCTCTTCGGCCTTGAAGTAGCGGCGGATGATCCACGGTCCGCGAATTTGCAGCGCGCCCGAAGTCTTCCCGTCGCGCGGAAGCTCGGTCACGTTGTCGTCGAGGTCGACCGTGCGCAGTTCGACGCCGAAGATCGGGCGGCCCTGCATTGCGGTCTTGTCGACGCGCTCCTCGAACGAAAGCTCCTCCCAGTCCCATGTCGGTCCGCCGACCGTGCCGATCGGGCTGGTCTCGGTCATGCCCCAGGCGTGCTGGACGCGGGTGCCGTTCTTCATCAACCGCTCGATCATAAAGCGTGGACAGGCCGAACCGCCAATGGTCGCAGCCTTCAGCGGCGGCAGCTCCAACCCTTCCTTATCGCAATACTGGAAGTGCGCGAGCCAGACGGTCGGAACGCCTGCGCTATCGGTCACCTTCTCGCGCAGCATCAGATTGTGAAGCACTGCCGGGTCGTTGACCGCGGAGAACACGAACTTGATCCCCGCCATGGCGCCCGCATAAGGCAGCCCCCAGCTGGCGGCGTGGAACATGGGGACGACCGGCAGCATCACCGAAGCGCTCGAGAAGTTGAATGCCGCCGGTTGCAGCCCGGCAATGGCGTGCATCACGGTCGAGCGGTGCTCGTACTGCACGCCCTTGGGATTGCCCGTGGTGCCGGAAGTGTAACAGATCATGCACGGATCGCGCTCGGAGCCTTCGAACCATTCGGTGTCGCCATCCTGCTCGCCGATCCAGTCCTCGAAGGCGGTCGTGTGCTCTCCGGAATCGTAGCAGATGTAGTGCTCAACCGTGGTCCAGCGGTCCTTCATCGCGTCGACGATGGGCTGGAATGCGGCATCGTAGAGCAGCACGCGGTCTTCGGCGTGGGTGACGATGTATTCGAGCTGGTCTTCGAACAGGCGCGGGTTCACCGTGTGAAGCACCCCGCCCATGCCGGCGACGCCATACCAGCTGACGAGGTGACGCGAATGGTTCATGGCGAGCGACGCGACACGTTCGCCCGGCTTGATCCCCAGCGCCCTCAAAGCCTGAGCCATCTTTAAAGCATCGCGGCGAATGCCTGCCCAATCGGTGCGCGTCTCGCTGCCATCGGCCCAGCGGGTCACGATCTCGCGCCCACCCGCCTCGCGCGCCGCGTGGTCGATGACGTGGGTGATGCGCATGGACCAGTCCTGCATGGCCCCGAGCGATTGTGTCAGCATTGGTGTCTCTCTCCGATTGGCTCTGTTTGAGAGCAGTAATGCCGGGAGAGGTGCGCCTTGGCAATCAAGCAAAATGGGTAAGGCGCGTCAGGCGACCCGCCTCAACTGGACCCGCCCGCGCTGCGGTTCGAGCGCGACGTTCTCCAGCCCTTCGACCTCTGCAAGCCGCTCGGCAAGATCGCCGTCGAGCACGAAATTGGTGCCGAGCCGCATGTGAGCCTCGTCGCCCTCGTCTAGGATAAGGCGGATCAGCACTTCGCCCGGCGCTTTGTCGTCGGTGGCGAGTTCGAGCTTGAGCGCCGCGACCGCATCCATGCTCAGCACATCGGCCTTGAGTATCATCGGCACTCGGCCCGACACGCTGGTAATCAGCCGCGCGCCGCGCACGGTGAGGCGCGGAGGCTCCCCGGGATTGGGGCTGTCGAGCTCGACATTGAGCAACACGACCTCGCCGTTCGCCGCCCATTCAGGGAATTTCTCGACCAGCGATTCTTCGAAGCAAGCGCTCGAGAACTGGCCCGAGGCATCGGAGAAGTCCGCACGGATGAACTCTGCCCCGCGCTTGGTCCGCCCCTTGCTCGCCCCTTCGACCATGGCCGCGATCACCGCGTGCCCTCGCCCGCCCGGAGGTGCGCCTGCTTCCATCAGGCTCTGATAGGTGCGCGCACCCTGTGCGGAAGCGACTTCGCGATATTGCTGCACCGGGTGAGCGGAGAAGTAGAAGCCGAAATTCTCGCGCTCCTTCGCCATCTGCTCGGGCCGCGACCACGGCTCGGTCGGTTTGAGCCGCACGTCTTCTTGCGCTGCCGCATCGCCGCCGAACAACCCGCCCTGCCCGCTTGAGCGTTCGCGGATCGCGGCATCGGCAACCGCGAGCAGCATGTCGGCATTCTCGAACACCGCCGCGCGATTGGGCTCAAGCGCATCGAGCGCGCCCGCACAGGCGAGCCCTTCCAATTGACGCCGGTTCATCGCGCCTTGCGGTAGGCGTTCGAAGAAGTCCTTGAGGCTCGTAAACGGACCGTTCGTCTCGCGCTCTTTGACGATCGCCTCCATCGCCTTTTCGCCGACATTGCGGATCCCGGCGAGCGCGTAACGCACCGCATAGCCGTCGTCGGTCTGCTCTACGGTGAAGCGGCTTTCGGAGTGGTTGATGCAAGGTGCCAGCACCTCGACCCCGCTGCCTTCGGGCCGTTCGACCGGATAGCGGCGCGCATCGTCGACAAAGACCGAGAGCTTTTCCGACTGGTGCAGGTCGAAGCACATCGAGGCGGCGTAGAACTCTTCCGGGTAATGCGCTTTCAGCCAAGCGGTCTGGTAGGCGAGCAGCGCGTAGGCGGCGGCGTGCGACTTGTTGAAGCCGTAGCCTGCGAACTTGTCGATCAAGTCGAACAGCTCGTTGGCGTTTTTGGCCTCGATCCCGGAGACTTCCTTGCACCCGTCGACGAAGCGCTGGCGCTGCGCGTCCATCTCGGCCTGGACCTTCTTACCCATCGCGCGGCGCAGAAGGTCAGCGTCACCCAGCGAATAGCCGGCAAGGATCTGCGCGGCCTGCATCACCTGTTCCTGATAGACGAAGATGCCGTAGGTCTCGGCAAGGATGCCTTCGAGTTTCGGGTGCGGATACTCGATCGGCACCTCGCCCGCCTTGCGCTGTCCGAACAGCGGGATGTTGTCCATCGGGCCGGGACGATAGAGCGAGACGAGCGCGATGATGTCGCCGAAATTGCTCGGCTTCACCGCTTTCAGCGTGCGGCGCATGCCTTCGGATTCCAGCTGGAACACGCCGACCGTGTTACCCGCCTGCATGAGGTCGTAGACGGCGGTGTCGTCGAGCGGCAGATCGCCGAGCTCGATCTCGATCCCGCGCCGCTTCAACAAGTCGACCGCCTTGCGCAACACTGAGAGCGTTTTCAGCCCGAGAAAGTCGAACTTCACGAGGCCGGAGCTTTCGACATTCTTCATGTCGTATTGCGTCACCGGCATGTCCGAGCGCGGATCGCGGTAGAGCGGCACAAGCTGCGCCAACGGCCTGTCGCCGATCACAACGCCCGCTGCGTGCGTGGAGGAATTACGCGGCAGCCCCTCCAGCTGCATCGCGAGGTCTACGAGGCGCTTCACCTCGTTGTCATTGTCGTATTCGCGCTTGAAATCCGCCGCTCCGTTGAGCGCACGCGGGAGCGTCCACGGGTCGGTCGGGTGGTTGGGCACCATCTTGCATAGGCGGTCCACCTGTCCGTAGCTCATCTGCAGGATGCGCCCGCAATCGCGCAGCACGGCGCGCGCCTTCAACTTACCGAAGGTAATGATCTGCGCGACGTGATCGGCGCCGTATTTCTCCTGCACGTAGCGGATCACCTCACCGCGCCGCGTTTCGCAGAAGTCGATGTCGAAGTCGGGCATCGATACACGTTCCGGATTGAGGAAACGCTCGAACAGAAGGCCCAACTGGATCGGGTCGAGGTCGGTGATCGTCAGCGCCCACGCGACGATCGAGCCTGCGCCAGAACCACGCCCCGGCCCCACCGGAATTCCCTGGTCCTTGGCCCATTGGATGAAGTCGGCAACGATCAGGAAGTAGCCGGGAAAGCCCATCCCGACGATGATGTCGATTTCGTAGTCGAGCCGTTCGAAATAGGCTTTGCGATCTTCGTCCGAGAGATCCTCGTAGGTCGAAAGCCGCGCTTCGAGACCTTTCTTCGATTCTTCGGCGAGCATCTTCGCCTCACCTTCGAGGTCGCCTGCAAGGCTTGGCAGGATCGGGTCGCGATAGGGCGGCGCATAGGCACAGCGCTGAGCGATGACCAGTGTGTTGGCGGTTGCCTCGGGCAAGTCCGCGAACAGTTCCTCCATCATCGGCGCCGATTTGACGAAGCCTTGCGCGTTGGTGCGCGGGCGGTCCTCGTTCTCGACGTAAGTGGAGTTGGCGATGCACAGCATGGCGTCGTGCGCCTTGTGCATGTGCGGGTCGGCGAAGTTCGCCGGGTTCGAAGCGACCAACGGCAGGTCGCGGGCATAGGCCATGTCGATGAGAGCTGCTTCAGCGCGTTCGCACACCGGATCTTCGTGCCGCGCGATCTCGATATAGAGCCGGTCCGCGAACAGCGATTGCAGCCGGTCCGCAACCGCTTCGGCAGCCGAAATCTGACCCTCGGCCAGTAGCCGCGTGAGCGCCCCTTCGCCCGCGCCCGTGAGCGCGATCAGCCCGTCGGTATGCCCCGCCAGATCGTCCCACACGACGTGCGGCTCGAACTCGAGCGGGCGATCGAGGTGCGCTCGTGAGACCAGGTGGCAGAGATTGTCGTACCCCGCCTCGTCCTGCGCGTAGAGCGGCAGGTAGTCGACCTGCTTGCCCTCGCTCCCTTCACGCGCCACGCCCAGCAGCGTGCCGATGATCGGCTGCACGCCCTCGCCCTTGCAGGCATTGGCGAACATCACCGCGCCATAAAGGCCATTGCGGTCGCAGATCGCTATCGCCGGAAAGCCGCGCTCCTTCGCGAGCTTCGCGATCGCCTTGGGATCGGCCATGCTCTCCAGCATCGAATAGGAGGAGAGCACGCGCAAAGGGACGAACGGGGCGAAAGGCATGCCCGCAATCTAGGAATTTCGGAGGCGCTTCGAAAGCATGCGCGCGCGCAAATTCTCCACGGCCTGTGGAGAAAGCGTATCAGAGCAGCTTTTCGATATCCTTCGCGATCCCGGCAGGTGCATCCTGCGGGCCGTAGCGCTTCACGACCTTGCCATCGCGGTCGATCAGGAACTTGGTGAAGTTCCATTTGACCGATTTGGAGCCCATCAGCCCCTTCGCCTCGCCCTTCATCCAGTCGTAGAGCGGCGATGCTTCGGGACCGTTCACGTCGATCTTCTGCATCAGCGGAAAGGTGACGCCGAAATTGACCTTGCAGAATTCGGCGATCTCATCGGCATTGCCGGGTTCCTGCGCGCCGAACTGATTGCACGGAAAGCCGAGGACTTCGAAATCCTTATCCTTGAACTGCTGATACAGCGCTTCGAGCCCGTCATATTGCGGGGTGAAGCCGCATTTCGACGCGGTGTTCACCACCAGCAGAACCTTGCCTTGCTTGGTCGCGAGATCGAGCGTCTCGCCGCGATTGGTGGTGACTTCGAAGTCAGCGATCGTGGTCATGGCTATTCGGATTCCTTTGGACGATAGAGAAAATCGAAGCTCGTTTGCCACGAAACCCCATGATCCGTCGAGGCCTCTCCGTGCTGGCGCACGGCGCCATCCTCTTCCACCGTGTAGGTCATGCGAATGAGCAAATGCGGTGCGGCGGGGCTGGGCCAATTGCCGGTCAACACCATCGCCTCTTCGTTGTAGCCGCCGACAAACTCGACCGCGCCCGGCGATGAACCGACCCACTTCTGATGCCAGGTGCCGCTTCGAGCGTCGAAGCTGTTGAGGCTGGTGCCGGTGGCTCCGTTAGCGGGCAGCCAATTCTCGATCACCGCGCAGCCATTGTTCGTTCGCTCGATCCGACTATCGCCCACCCGGTTGCCGTTCGCGTTCGAGAAAACCTCCCACTCGCCGACCCAGAAGTCGAATTGGCCATGGCCCTCGCTGACGCAGGCGGGTGGCGCGGGAGGCGGTGCTGGCGCGGCGGCCGGGGCCTCGTCTGCGGGCGCCGCCTGAAGCAGCAGAAGCGGCAAGGTAAGTGCGTGCATGGTCAGTCCCTCCTGTTCACGCGATCCTGACCGCGCTCGGTATGCGCTGCGAGCGCAAATCTGCGAAGGGCCCTATTGAACCTATGACTGACCCTATGAGCGCGGGAAATCCTCGCGTTCGGACAATGCGACAGCCTCGGCAGCCGAGTATTCGCGGTCGCCCAGTTTCTCGATCACATAGTCGCCGCGCTCATCCTCGGGCAGCATGGCGATATGGCGGATCATCTCGGCAAACGTGCCGCGACGCAGCGCATTGGCGCCCGAGATGACGCCATCGGCGAGGCTCTTGCTGTGGAGCGCGGCGCGGTCTCCCCACGCATTCTCGCCGGTTTCGAGGGGTGTGCCTTCAAAAGTGCTCGGGTGATCGGACATCGTGAAATTCTCCTTTCTTCCCCAACGGATGAAAGGCGGTCTGGGTCCGATTATTCGAGCACGCCTTCGTGCAAGCGCACAATCCGGTCCATTCGTGCTGCAAGGCGCTCGTTATGGGTCGCGACCAGTGCCGCGCTGCCCTCGCCCCGGACGAGCTCGAGGAATTGTCCGAGCACGGTATCGGACGTGTGTTCGTCGAGATTGCCGGTCGGCTCGTCTGCCAGAACCAGCGTCGGCTGATTGGCTAGCGCGCGTGCGACCGCGACACGTTGCTGCTCGCCGCCTGAGAGCTGGCTTGGCCTGTGCGTGAGCCGGTGGCCAAGGCCGAGGCTGGAGAGGAGGGTTCTCGCACGCTCCTCAGCCGTGCCTTTCTCAATTCCGGCGACCATTTGCGGCATCACCACGTTCTCAGTCGCGTTGAAGTCGGGCAGCAGGTGGTGGAATTGATAGACGAAGCCCAGATGTTCGCGCCTGAGCCTAGTGCGCTGGTCACCCGGCAAATCTTCCGCTGCCTCGCCAGCAATGTGAATCTGTCCTTCGAACCCGCCTTCAAGCAGCCCTACAGCTTGCAACATGGTTGACTTGCCCGAACCCGACGGCCCCAGCAGCGCGACGATCTCACCCGGCATGATGTCGAGGTCGACACCGCGCAGCACGTCGATCCGTTGGCCGCCCTGTTCGAAGCTGCGCTTGAGGCCACGAAGGGAGACGATTGGCTCACTCATAACGCAGCACCTGCACGGGATCGGTGTTGGACGCTTTCAACGCCGGATAGAGCGTCGCGAGGAAGGACAGCCCGATGGCGAGCGCGGTGATGCCGATGATCTCCACCGGATCGACCCGAGCCGGCAGATTGGTCAGGAACCGAACAGAAGGATCCCATAGCTGCGCGCCGGTCAGTTTCTCCGCCGCCCCTACAATCCCGTTGCGAGAATAGACGATGGTGAAACCGAGGATCAATCCGGCCACCGTGCCGATCGTGCCGATGGTCGTGCCTGTCGTGACGAAAATCTTGAGCAGACTTCGTCTGGTTGCCCCCATGGTCCGCATGATCGCGATATCGCGCGTCTTCGCGCGGACCAGCATCACTAGGCTGGAAAGAATGTTAAATGAAGCGACCAAGACCATGAAACTCAGGACAAGAAACATGATCCGTCTTTCGACCTCGAGCGCCTCGAACAATGCGGAATTGATCTGTGTCCAGTCGGCGATCTGCGCTGTGCCGGTGAGCGAATCCTCGACTCCGCCAAGGATCTCGCCAACTCGGTCGGGATCGGTCACCTGCACCTCGATCAAGCCGATGGAATCGCCGAGCAGCAGGAGCCTTTGCGCGTCGGCCATGGGCATGATCACAAACGTTTCGTCAAAGTCATAAAGCCCGATCTCGAAGATCGCACCGACTTCATAGCCGACCTGCCGAACAGACGTGCCAAACGGGGTCGCGCGGCCCTGCGGGTTGACGATGGTGATCGTGTCCCCCACCCGCGCGCCCATATTGGCAGCAAGCCGCGAGCCGATCGCGACCTTGCCGCTTTCTGGGGTGATTTCGTTGATATTGCCGAACAGCACCTTGTCGGAAAGATCGGCAATGTCCTCTGCCGTGTTGCCGCGCACGAAGATAGCAAAGCCGCGCCCGTTCGAGGTGGCAAGCAGCGGCTGCTCGATCAGCGGAGAGGCGCTGGTGACGCCTTCGGTTGCGCGCACCTGTTCGAGCGTGCTTTCCCAATCGTCAAAGCTGCCGTCATAGTCCTGGATGATGGCGTGGCCGTTGAGGCCGGAGAACTTGTCGAGCATCTCGGCGCGGAAACCGCCCATGACGCTCATTACGAGTACCAGCATCGCAACCGAGAGGCACACCACGCCGACCGAGATTCCGGCGACGAGCGCGATGAAGCCCTCGCCCTTGCCCGGCCACAAATAGCGGCTCGCAATCATTCTTTCGAAAGGTGACAGCATTGCGCCCCAAAAGTTTGTCTGGCCGGTCGTTGGCGTTCAGCAGATGAACGGGCGCTGTAAGCGGCTATCCCGACCTGCACAATGCGCTTAACCCGCCGCGCTGTGTGTAACGCTCAGAACACGAGAGGCGAAAAGCGGGGAGCCCAAAGGCAACGTCTCTTGTAATTGAGCCGTAACATCGCCATTGAGCCCGCACCGGCGGGGGCAGCGCGAGCGAGCGAAATTGGCGATGGCACTTACCGACTTTTCAAAGATGGCGGGCAATCTGACGCATCCGTTCCTCGATGAGGACGGCGACAAGCTGCGCGAGGAATGCGGCGTGTTCGGCGCGATCAATGCTGACGACGCCTCGGCGATCACCGCGCTTGGCCTGCACGCGCTCCAGCATCGCGGACAGGAAGCGGTCGGGATCACCACCTTCGACGGCAAGGATTTCATCTCTCGTCGCGGGCTCGGTCACGTTGCGGAGAACTTCTCTTCTGCCGAAGCGATTGGCGAGCTGCCGGGGCGCATGGCGTCGGGCCATGTGCGCTACTCGACCACCGGCGGTGCGGGCCTGCGCAACGTGCAGCCGCTCTATGCCGAACTTGCGAGCGGCGGCTTTGCGATCGCGCACAACGGGAACATCTCGAACGCGCGCGCTCTTCGCAAGGATCTCGTCGGCAAGGGTTCGATCTTCCAGTCGACCTCCGACACCGAGGTCATCATCCACCTCGTCGCGACCTCGCGCTATCCCACCGTCGCCGACCGGCTGATCGACGCGCTGCGGCTCGTTGAGGGTGCCTATGCGCTGATCGTAATGACGCCCGAGGGCATGATCGCCTGCCGCGACCCGCTCGGCATTCGTCCGCTGGTCATGGGCAAGCTCGGCGATTCGATCCTGTTCGCGTCCGAAAGCGTTGCCTTCGACGTGGTCGGCGCCGAGATGATCCGCGAAGTCGAGCCGGGCGAGATGCTCCAGGTCGGCTTCGACGGCGCCATTGAAAGCGTGCATCCGTTCGGGAACCGCCCTGCGCGTCCATGCATCTTCGAACACGTCTATTTCAGCCGCCCCGACAGCTATTTCGCAGGTCGCAGCGTCTATGAGGCGCGCAAGGCCATCGGTCGCGAGCTCGCGGTCGAGGCGCCGTGCGATGTCGATCTGGTCGTTCCCGTGCCGGACAGCGGCGTGCCTGCTGCGATCGGCTATGCGCAGGAATCGGGTGTGCCGTTCGAGCTTGGCATCATTCGTTCGCACTATGTCGGTCGCACCTTCATCCAGCCCTCCGACGCCGCGCGCCATTCCGGCGTAAAGCGCAAGCACAACGCCAATCGCGGGCTTGTCGAAGGCAAGAAGATCGTGCTCATCGACGACTCAATCGTGCGCGGGACAACCAGCCTCAAGATCGTCGAGATGATGCGCGAAGCGGGTGCGGCAGAGGTTCACTTCCGCGTCGCCAGCCCGCCGACTGCGCATTCGTGCTTCTACGGCGTCGACACGCCTGAACGCTCCAAATTGCTCGCCGCGCGCATGGACCTTGAGCCGATGCGCGAATTCATCAAGGCCGACAGCCTCGCCTTCATCTCCATCGACGGTCTCTATCGCGCGGTTGGATCGAAGGAGCGCGAGAGCAAGTGCCCGCAATTCTGCGATGCCTGCTTCACCGGCGACTATCCCACCTCGCTCACCGACCTTTCCTCGGGCAAGGAAGGCACTGGCGAGCTCCCTTTTGCTGATCCCAAAGCGGCCTAGGCGCGACCCTTCTTATGACTGACACCAAACCCCTTTCCGGGCAGACCGCCCTTGTCACCGGCGCGAGCCGCGGGATCGGCGCCGAGACCGCCGAGGCGCTCGCTGCGGCGGGCGCGCACGTGATCCTGACCGCGCGCAAGGTGAAAGAGCTCGAGGCTGTCGAAGACCGCATTCACGCAGCTGGCGGTACATCGACCATCGCGCCGGTAGACGTGACCGAGCCTGATGCCGTCAGCCGCCTTGCGGGCGCGATTGCAGGACGTTGGGATGCGCTTGATATTCTCGTGATTTCAGCCGCCTATCTACCAGAGCTCACACCGCTTCCGCAGATTGATCCCAAACAATTCAACCAGGCGATCCTGACCAATGTAGTCGCAACGCAGGCGCTGATCGCCGCTTTCGACCCGCTGCTGCGCGCGGCGAAACAGGGCAAGGTGATCGGGCTGACCAGCAGCGTCGGCGCTAACCCTCGCCCTTTCTGGTCAGCCTATGGATCGACCAAGGCCGCGTTCGACAACCTCCTCGAAAGCTATGGCGCCGAGGTCGAGAAAATCTCCGAAGTGCGCGTTGCCATCGTCGATCCGGGCGCGACCCGAACCGACATGCGCGCCCGCGCCTATCCCGGCGAGAATCCCGAGACGGTGAAAGAACCCGAAGTGGTTGCGAATCGCCTGGTCGAACTGGTCGCGGAAGGCTTCGAACGCGGACATCGTGAGCGAGTGAGCGAACCGGCCGACTGACGCCAAGCGCGCACGGGAGCCCATCTGACGTCACCCATTCGCTTTTTTCTGTAGCCTTACCAGACTGTTAACCTTTTTCCGCAACACTCCATAAAGTGTGGTCGATGAATACCGGCGGAGAAATCCACTGGCACGAAAGACCACGGGCTAATTTGGAAAAGGGTTGCGAGGCCATGCCGACCGACATCAGCAGTTACAAGATTGCAGCGCAGGAAGATCGCTGCTCGCCGCGCACGCGGCTGACCATCCCGGCCACCCTGCGCGCATCAGGCGGCCGTGCCTTTCAAAGCGTCGTGCACGACCTTTCGATCTCAGGCTTCTCGGCCGCGTCGATCAATCGCATGCACGAAGGCCAGATGTGTTGGCTCACCCTGCCCGGTCTCGAATCGCTTCAGGGCGAAGTCGTGTGGTGGGACAATTGCATCGTCGGCTGCGCATTCTCGGAGCTTTTGAGCCCGATCGTGCACGACAACATCCTGCAGCGTTACAGCAATACCGGCGTCTATCGCCCCATGGCCTGATCGGCTCGCGGCGGTTCAGTCCGTCGCGGCGATCTTTCCGACAATCGTGCGCCACGCCTCGCGATGAGCGCTGCTCGTCGCGGTCGGCCAATTGCCCACTACAGTGACGACCAGTTCTTCCTCCGGCACGATCGTGATCGACTGCCCGAAGATGCCTTGCGCGCCATAGCCCTGCGGATAGGTCCACCACTGATAGCCGTAGCCGAACCCGCTATCGCCAAAATCGACCAGGCTATCGCCTGCCTCAGCGAACCACCCATCGGGCACGGTGTCACCGCCTCCTTCGAGCGCGAAGATACCCATGCGGGTGTAGTCGGACAGGCGTAGCGACAGGCAGCACCCGCCGATATTCCCGCCGCGCGGGTCGCTCATCCAGAACAGCCCGCCTTCGAAACCCGCAGGCTCGACGATCTTCTCCTGCGCGTATTGAGCAAGCGGCAGGCCCACCGCGTTTTCGACCACGATGCCGATGAGGTTGGTCTCGCCGGTCTTGTACACCCACTTCTCGCCAGCGGGCGCCTCGCGGTCGAGGCGCTTGAGCTGTTCGATCATGGCGTCAGGGCCGAATTCGACCACGAAGCGGTTCATCTGCGCGACGTCGCTCTTGGAGTCGGTGTAGTCCTCGTTCCACGCCACGCCGCTCGTCATGGTCGCGATCTGGCGCACCGTGACGCCATCGTAGGAGGTCCCGGCAAGCTCGGGCACATAGGTCGTCACCGGATCGTCGAGATCGGCGATGAAGCCGTCCGCGACCGCCGCGCCGAGCAGGGTCGAGGTGAAGCTCTTGGCGACCGAGAAACTGGTCCAGCGCTGTTCGGGCGCAAAGCCGAGCGCGTAATCCTCGAACCGCACTGTGCCGCCCTTGTAAACCATTACGCCCGCAGCGCCGGTCTCAAGCATCGTTGCGCGGATTTCCTGTGCGAGCGGGGCAGGTAGCGGTTCGCCTTCGGGGAGCGTGCGCGGGTTGGTGGCGGCGGGAACCTCGTGGCCGGCGAACCAGCTTTCCATGTCGCGGAAGCGGTCACTGCGTTGCTCGTCCGACCAGAACAGCACTTGCAGTTCCGAAGGGTCGCGGTCTTCCGGCGTGACCAGCAGGACTTCGCCAAGCGGCTCGGGAATGTCCTCGAATCCCTCCGCCGCTCCATAGCTGCACGCCGAGAGCGCAAGCGCCGCGAGTGAAACCGTCAAACCAAAGCTTTTCATGTGCTGTCCCATCCTTGCTTCACCCCTTGTCACGCCTTTGCGAGCGTGACTTGGTGGACGTCGATATTGCCTGCGCGAAACCCGCCTTCGCAATAGGCGAGGTAGTATTTCCATAGCGCAATAAATCGCGCATCGAACCCGGCCGGCAATTGCGCCGCCTCGACCGCGCGATCGAACCGTTCGTGCCAGCGTTTGAGAGTTTCGGCATAGTCTAATCCGAAGCGGCGTTCGTCGCGCCATTCGAGCCCGCGCTCTTCGGCAAGTTCCTGAAACTCGCTCGACTTGATAAGCAAGCCGCCGGGGAAGACATAGGCCTGAATGAAGTCGACCGTGCCTGCATAGGTTTCGAAGATGTCGTCGGCCATTGAGATGTACTGGATCGCCGCGCGCCCACCGGGGGCGAGATTGCGCGCGATGCAGTCCATGTAGGTCGGCCAGTATTCGCGTCCCAATGCCTCGACCATCTCGACGCTCGCGATGGCGTCAAACCGGCCATCGACATCGCGGTAGTCCTGCTTGCGAAAATCGATATCGCCGCCTGCGTGTTCGCGCGCCCAGGCGAGCTGTTCGTCGGAGAGGCTGATCGCGGTCACATGCGCGCCGTCCCTCGCCAGATGTTCCGCGAGACTGCCCCACCCGCAGCCAATCTCCAGCACGGTGGAAGGGCTGCCAATGCGCGAAGAAATGCCTTCCATCTTGCGCCTCTGCGCCGCTTCCAGACTGTCCTCGCCGACTTCGAGCGCGCTCGAATAGGTCATGCTTTCATCGAGCCACGCGCGGTAGAAATCGTTGCCGAGGTCGTAATGCGCGGAGATATTGCGCGCAGCCCCAGCCTTGTTGTTGCGGTTCAGCCGATGCGCCCAGCGCGCCGCCCATTTGAGCGGGCCGGAGGGGCGCGCGGTGTTGCCGAGGGTACGGACATTGTCGGAGAACAGCGCGAACAGACCCGCTAGGTCTGCGGCCTCCCATTCGCCTGCCTCCCACGCCTGAAACCATCCGATCGAACCGCCGGTCGCAAGCCTCAGCAGCGCGCGCCAGTCTTTCAAGTAAATCTCGACATCGAAACCGGGCGCGCGCCCGCCTAGCAGGCGCGTCGTCCCGTCGGGCAGGTGGCCGAGCAGTGATCCGCGCTCAAGCCCAGCATCGACGCGGGCAAGCACCTTGCTGAAACCCGGCGCGATCAGGCGCGAGAACAGGCCGGGACGGGTCGCAAAGCGCGCCCCCGCTGTAAGCAGGCTTTCGCCTCTCGCGTGGTTGGTCATGCCCTCAGCGTTCATGCCGTTCTAATAGGCGGCTCGGTCGTCGGGCGTCTAGGCTTTCATCTCTTGATAGGCTTCGAGTGCGCGTTCGCGCGCTTCGCGGTGGCCGATGATCTTGGCCGGGTAGTCGTCCGGCCTGCATCCGTGCTCGTCGGGATCGTGGATGACCTTGTCGTTGAGGCCGGCCAGCTCAGGCACGTATTCGCGGATATAGCCCGCCGCGTCGAACTTCTCCGATTGCGAGAGCGGCGCCATGATCCGGCTGAACATGTTGCTGTCGACCCCCGTGCCCGCGACCCATTGCCAATTGGTCGCGTTAGAGCCGTAATCGGCATCGACCAGCGTGTCCCAGAACCACTTTTCGCCCTCGCGCCAGTCGATCAGCAGGTGCTTGATGAGGAAGCTCGCCGCGATCATGCGCACGCGGTTGTGCATCCAACCGGTCTGCCACAGCTGGCGCATTCCGGCATCGACGATCGGATAGCCTGTGCGGCCCTGCTGCCATGCTTCCAGCTCCTCGGCGATGATGTGCCCGCGATTGGGGTTGCGCCATTGCAGATCGTTGAACTGGTCGCGGTAGTTTTCGCGCGCATAGTCGGGGAACTGGCAGATGACGTTCTGCGCGTAATCGCGCCAGATCAGCTCTTTCTCAAAGGTCTTCCAGCCCTGGGAGCGCAGATCCTTGAAGCGATGCCAGATTTGCACCGGCGAGATCTCGCCCCAATGCAGGTGCGGTGACATCCGCGAGGTGGTGTCTTGCGAAGGCAGATTGCGCCCTTCGTCATAGTCGGCGACGTGATCGTGCCACCAGTCGAGCCGTTCCATCGCCGCCGCTTCTCCAACCTCCCAGAAATCGTCGATCCCGCCTGCCCAATCGGGCTTGGTCGGAAGCAGGTTCCAGTCGGCGAGGTCGTCGGTAGCGGGCCATTCATCGGGCGATGAAAGCGTCTCCGGCTCGGGCAGTTCGTCGCGCGGCGGCATCTGTTCGAGCGTCGATTTGGAGAACGGTGTGTAGATCTTGTAGGGATCGCCGCCGCCCGTGGTGATGTGGCCCGGCGGGAAAAGGTAATTGCCGTCATAAAGCTGAAGGTCGAGCTTGTCGGCAAGTTTGCCCTGCGCCTTCCGCCACCACGGTTCGTAGTGGCGATTGGCGTGAACGGTGTCCGCACCCACGGCATTCGCCACCTTGGTCAGCTCCTCGACCGCATCCCCGCGCCGGAGGATGATCCGCGAATTGCGCTTGCCGAAGCTCCTGGAGAGGCTCTCGAGCGACTTATGCAACCACCAGCGCGAGGCTCCGCCCAGCTTGCGGTCGCCCGGTGCCTCGTCGTCGAGGACATAGACCGCGACCACCGGCCCGGACGCAGCGGCAGCGGTGAGTGCGGGATTGTCGGCCATACGCAGATCGCGGCGCAGCCAGAGGATTTGCGGTTTGGGCATGGAGGTGAAGCGGCTCAGCGCTCGGTAAGTTCCACGCACTCCACATCGAGCAGCACGACCGAGAAACGATCACGCGCCCTCGGATCGTAGAACCGCGCATCGTGGAGGATGATTCCGCCCCCTTCGCGGCGGGTCGCAAAGGGCGTGCGGGTCCAGAATAGGAAGGCTCCGATCTCGGTCCTCCAAGCCGGCACTTGATAAGAGATGTCGGGAACCTCGCATTCGCCGACATTCGCCACGTATTGCGCCCCGATTTCGGGCGTCACATCCTCGGGGTCAAGCCGTTCGATGGCGGGGTTGACGATCTGGTACCGCCCGTTTCCGCCAATAATCATCTCGCGTTCCCAGAACCGCAGCGGGACTGGGCTTGCGATCACCTCGCGGCCCGGCGAGATCACATCGCTGTCACGGGTTACGGCAGCTTGGGTGAAGAGGCCGTTGAGCGCGATATAGGCGAGCCCAATCACGCTCCCGATCCACGCGGGCCGCTTCCAGTTGCCCCCGCGTTTCTCGGTTCTAAGCGACAACCAGGTCGTCACCGCCAGAAGCGCCCACAGCCATACGTCAATGATGAACAGCGTGTCGCCGTAGAACCACTGGCTCGAGAACGGCTCGAGGAACCGCACCCCATAGACGTTGAGCCAGTCGAGCGCCGGGTGGCTCAGGCACCCGATAAAGCTCAGCACATAGAGCCACCCGAAGTGCACCGGCAGCCGGTCCTCGGGCCGCTTGCCGCGCTTCGTCTGCCAGCGATCCCAGCCCCACAAGAGTGCCGCCAACACCAGCGGCAAAAGCACCATTGCAGGTGGCCCGTGGGTGATGCCGCGCCTGAACCCCAGATGCTCGCTCCCCTCCAGCCAGAAGAAGCACGCCGCATCCACATCGGGCAGGTTCGCACCAATGATCAGTGCTGGCATGGCGAGCCCGGTCTTCTGCTTGAGACCCGCCTGTCCCATCACCGCGCCGACAAGGCTGTGTGTGAGGTTATCCATTGCTCTATTCGTAATCCTTAGCCGAGAGAGGCGTCGCAGCGGTCGTCCCGACCAAATAGCCGCCCAGCGCGATGAAAGCGGGCGCCAGCAGGTCCGAGAATGCGATCAGGCTGAAGCCGATGATGAGAAACCCGAAGATCAGCTTCACGAATGCGAACAGCGCGACGATCTTGCGTTTTGCGGAAATCGGCGCGTCGGGGGGATCGAAGCTGCGAACAACCGTTCCGCGGGCGCCAAAGCCCCCAATCACGCCCCCGGCAATCCCGACCAGCGCGGTTTGCACCCAGCTATCCAGCGGAAGCGAATAGGCGGCGACAATCGTGGCGATGAGGAAGAGAAGCGAGACGGGCGAACGTGCCTTCACCGAATACTTGACCGACCCATTGCTCATGCCCCCTCCCATCCCCTAGCAGTTGGAGAAAGTCGAGCCTTTATGCGAATCTGCTTGCGTGGCGTTCGCCGAGGCACCGCGCAGAAACAGGAAGCTCCAGATGAACAACGCACCTTTCGTCCGACCCGACATGCAGGCGTTTCTCGATGCTCTCACGCAGATGGGCGGAGTGCCGATTGCCGAGATGACACTTGAGGAAGCGCGCGCGTCCTATGTCGCGCTGCACGGCATGGCGGATCGACCTGCGCGCAATCTGGCGGTGATCCGCGACCTCACCTGCCCCGGCCCTGCGGGTGAGATCGGCTTGCGGCTCTACGACGCGAGAGAAGAGCGCGAGCCCGGACCCGTCATCACCTTCTATCACGGTGGCGGCTTCGTGATCGGCGACCTCGATACGCATCACAATCTGTGCACCGAGATCGCTGCTCTGATGGACCTGCCGCTGGTCGCCGTCGACTATCGCCTAGCGCCCGAACACCCCTTCCCCGCCGCGATTGAGGATTGCGAGGCGGCGACACGCTGGATCGCCTCATCGCCCGCTGAACTGGCCCGCGAGGCGACAGGGATTGTGACCATTGGCGACAGCGCAGGAGGGACGGCCACCATCGCGGTCGGGCAATTGCTCGCGGCACGGGGTGCGGACGTGCCGGTGGTGCTCCAAGTCCCGATCTTCCCGCTTGCAAGCGATGCGAGGGGCTCTGCCAGCATCGAGCAATTCGCCGATGGCTTCGTGCTCACCAAGGCCGCAATCGAGTTCTTCGACGCCTCCTATGGCGCGCCGCGTGACGATGCGCGTGGCTTTCCGATCCTTGGCGATCATTCGAGTGCGCCGCCGACGGTTCTCGTGACCGCAAGCCTCGACCCGATCCGCGATTCCGGTCGTGACTATGCCAAGGCGCTGGCGGACGCGGGGGCGGATTTCGTTTTCCTCGAGATGGAGGGAGTCACCCACTCCTTCACCAATATCAGGCAAGCGGTTCCGAGCACTCAGGCCGACCTTGAACGCATGATCGCCGCGATGAAATTCATGCTCGAGAACGCTGTATGAGCATCGATCCGGAATCGCTCCCCTACCGGCTGTGCGCGGGCTTCATGCTCGTGAACCGCGAGGGCAAGGTCTTCGTCGGCGAGCGGATCGACAAGAAGGCGCTCGGCTTCTGGCAGATGCCGCAGGGCGGGATCGATCCGGGCGAGGTTGCGGAAGAAGCCGCCTTGCGCGAACTGCAAGAGGAAACCGGTATAGGACCCGATCTGGTCGAGATCGTCGCGCCTTCAGCTACGCCCCACCGCTATGATCTGCCGCCCGACCTGCTCGGCAAGGTGTGGAAGGGCAAGTATCGCGGGCAGGAGCAGAACTGGTATCTCGGGCGGTTCCTCGGCACCGACGCCGACGTCGACCTCGAAGCCCATGACCCGCCCGAATTCCGCGCTTTCCGTTGGGTGGAGCCAAGCGAGCTGCCCGAACTGATCGTGCCCTTCAAACGCGATGTCTATCAGGCGCTGGTCGACGAGTTCGGACCGCTGATCTAGTTCTCGAAGCGGAAGGCGATCCGCTCGCGGTCGTCTTTGGCACGCGCGGACTGGAAGCTTGGCAGTGCCTCAATCCGGTCGAACCACGCATTGATGTTGCGATAGCCGCCCTCGAACAGACCTTTGTCCTGCAAGGCGTACATCGAATAGACAAGCGTGATGTCCGCCGCGGTCAGTTTGTCGCCGCCGAAGAAGGGCTGTTTTCCGAGGTCGCTCTCCATCAGGTCGAGCAGCGCCTTCATGCGCGGGCCGGTGAAGAGCTTGCGCACCTGGCTAAACACCGACCTCAACAGCGCGCTGATTGGCCATGGTGCGCGCGTTTCAAGAAGCCCGAGCACCATCTCGACGCTCTGCAAAGGCATCAGCGAACCCGAGGACGAGTGGAACCAGAACAGGTGCCGTGCGCGATCCTTCGATCCGGCCGCTGGGGCGAGATCGCTGTCGGGATGCGCGTCGAGCACGTATTCGATGATCGCATTGCTCTCCGCGAGCACAACGTCGCCTTCGGTCACGACCGGTGCAGTGCCAAGCGGCGAGAGCGCCTTGTAATCAGCGGGAGCGAGGTTGGTTTCGTGATCGCGGTTGTAGCTCTTGAGCTCATAGGGAGCGCCAAGCTCTTCCAGCAACCAAAGAATGCGGAAGCTTTGCGAGTATTCAAGGTGGTGGAGCGTCAGCATACCTTCGCCCCCACTCAATTGGCCGCCGTCCCGTCCTCAGCCGTTTCGACCGCGAGCCGCGCAGGCGGACCGGCCTCGATCCGGGCCTGAAGCGCCATCGTTTCGGGGCAATTCGTGCCGCACAGGCTTTCGAGCCGTGCAAGGTTGCGTTGTGCCTTCTCGACCGCGCCCTTTTCTACCAAAGCCTCGCCCTCGCCTGAAATGGCGGCGAAATTGCCCGGATCGCGCGCGAGAGCCTCGCGGTAATAGGTGATCGCCTTGCCCTGCAGCCCATCGCGGCGCGCAGCCTCTGCCAGAGCGATGATGATCGGCGTGTAGCCTGGATCGACCGCCAGCGCTGCCTCGTAAGCGTCAATCGCAGCCTGCGTATCGCCCGCTTCAAGCGCTGCATGTCCCTCGGCAATCAGCATCGCCGCACGCGGGTTTGCTTCGCCTTCGTCCGCGGTGCTCACGCTCGCAGTGGTCGCCAGGAAAAGCGAAAGGGCGGCGGCAGCGGGCGCGAAACGCATGAAGAGCTCCTTGAGACTGGAAGGCCGGGTCATCGGTTCCATGTCTCTAGGGCTATCACGATGAACGAAGGATGGCGATAAAAAAGCCGTCCGTGCCGTCGTGGCACGGGGTTAGGCGGGCTCCGGCCCCGCGCTCGCGGCCGATAGCGATGTTGGTTGCCTCGGCTTCCCAACCCGGATGTCGCTTCAGGAAGGCCTCGATCCGGTCCGCGCCTTCCTCGTCGAGCAGCGAGCAGGTGACGTAGATGAGCGAACCGCCGAACCTCGTCACTTGCGCCCCAAGGTCGAGCACGTGGTCCTGCAACTCGGTGAGCCGCGCCAGCTCGCGCTGGTCGAGCCGCCAGCGGCTTTCGGGATTGCGCCGCCACGTGCCCGATCCCGAGCACGGCGCATCGACGAGCACACGGTCTGCCCGCGCGCGCCACGGCTCGAGCGCTTCCATCTCGCGCCCCGGATCGAGGAGCACGGTGCTGTCCACTTTCGCCCCGGCGCGCGCCGCACGGGGGGCGAGGTTGCCGAGGCGGCGCTTGTCAGTGTCGCAGGCGACGATCTCGGCGAGATTGCCGGCCTTGGCCGCGAGCGCGAGCGTCTTGCCGCCCGCGCCTGCGCACAGGTCGATGATCGTCTCGCCCTGTTGTGGGTCGACCGCTTCGCACACCCACTGGCTGCCGTGGTCCTGTATCTCGATCAGGCCGTCGCGATAGGCTCCCCATTGCTCGGCCCGCGTGTCGGCGGGGAGGCGCACTGCGTTGGGGGCCAGCAGCATCTCGGCTTCGTCGGGTAAGTCCAGATCGTGCCGTTCAGCCTTGAGCGCATTGACTCTGATGTCGAGAGGCGCGCGTTCGAGCAGCGCCTTGGCTTCATTGCCCGTGATGTCCGATGCCTTGAGCCGTTCGACCAGCCATTCGGGCGCGATGCCGGTGGCTGCGGGCTGCTCGTTCTCCGCAATGGGCTTCGGCCCGTGGGTCGACCCATCGAACAGGGCTTCGAGGTTCGCATCCTCCTGCACCAGTGCCAGCATCGCCGCGCGCCCGCTCGCCGGAACCGGCCCGCACAGTCGGATCGCCTGATAGACGAGGTCGCGCACTGCGCGCCGGTCCTTCGAACCTGCATAGCGGCGCTGCTTGAAGTAGGCCGCGATCAGGCGATCGGCGGGCGCACCCTTGGTCTTGGCCGCGTCGATGATCTCGTCGAGCAGCTCGATCGCCGCCTGTATGCGTGCAGCGGGTGTCATACGAGGCAAGTCCTACAGGATGGAGCGCCTGGAACACGGTCCAGGGGATGGAATCTTTCGAGGCGAAGCGGGTTGGTCATCCGACGTCCTTCGCAGAGATCTCGGGCGTAGGAAACGCGCGACCGCGCTGCAAAACGGGCGCGAAGCGACCGCAAGGGCGACCGCCCGCCCGCAGCGGGCGCAGCGCAAGCTGCGCGTCTAGCGAGGATGTGTCCGCGGATGCGGGCGCACGAAAATCAACGCGTAGGGTAATTGGGTGCCTCGCGGGTGATTGCGACGTCGTGGACGTGGCTTTCAGAAAGGCCCGCGCCGGTGATCCGCACGAATTGAGCGCGGGCTTGCAGGTCGGCGATGGTGGCCGACCCGGTATAGCCCATCGCAGCCTTCATCCCGCCCACGAGTTGGTGGATCACGTTCGCTGCCGGGCCCTTGAACGGCACCTGTCCCTCAATCCCCTCGGGCACGAGTTTCTGTGCCGAAATGTCCTGCTGGAAATAGCGATCAGCCGAGCCGCGCGCCATCGCGCCGACGCTGCCCATGCCGCGATAGCTCTTGTAGGAGCGCCCCTGATAGAGGAACGTCTCACCCGGCGATTCCGCCGTGCCCGCCAGCATCGATCCGACCATGACGGTCGAAGCGCCTGCAGCGAGCGCCTTGGCCGCATCGCCCGAGGTCCGAAGGCCGCCATCAGCGATCACCGGAACACCCGATTTCGCCGCTTCGGCAGAGCTTTCGAGGATTGCGGTAAGCTGCGGCACGCCAACGCCTGCGACCACACGGGTCGTGCAGATCGAGCCCGGCCCGATTCCCACCTTCACCGCATCCGCGCCAGCGTCGATCAGCGCGCGGGTTGCTTCGGCTGTGGCGACATTGCCTGCGACCACCTGCACCGAATTGGAAAGCTTCTTCGCGCGCTCGACCGCCTTGGAAACGTCCTGATTGTGGCCGTGCGCGGTATCGATCACGATCACGTCGCACTCGGCCTCGACCAGTGCTTCTGTGCGGGCAAAGCCCTTATCGCCGACCGTCGTCGCCGCCGCGACACGCAAGCGACCAGCAGTGTCCTTGGTCGCGTCCGGGTAAGTGACGGCCTTTTCGATGTCCTTGACCGTGATGAGGCCGATGCAGCGGAAATCATTATCAACCACCAGCAGCTTTTCGATCCGGCGCTGGTGCAGTAGGCGGCGCGCTTCTTCCTGACTGGTGCCGAGCGGAACCGTAGCGAGGTTCTCGGTCGTCATCAGCTCGCGCACGGGCTGGCCGGGATTGTCGGCAAAGCGCACGTCGCGATTGGTGAGGATGCCGCACAGTTTGCCGTTCGCATCGGTCACAGGGATGCCGCTGATGCGGTTCTGCTCCATGATCGCCTGCGCATCGCCCAACGCTGCGTCAGGACCGATCGTGATCGGATTGACCACCATGCCGCTTTCGAAGCGCTTGACCGCGCGCACCGCGGCGCACTGCTCTTCGATCTCTAGATTGCGGTGAAGCACTCCGATCCCGCCCAGCTGCGCCATGACGATCGCCATGTCGGCCTCGGTCACGGTGTCCATCGCTGAAGACAGGACCGGGATGTTGAGCGCGATTTCCTTGGTCAGCTTGGTCCTTGTGTCTGCCATTGACGGCAGGACGTTGCTCTCCGCCGGGCGGAGCAAAACGTCGTCGAATGTGAGGCCAAGGGGGATATCCATGTGCACGTGTGCTTTCTCGTATGCGTGAAGCGAATCGTGCACGTCCCTGTAGGGCGAGCGAGCCGTCGGCGCTAGGGGCGAATACCCGCTATCGACTGTCTATTGCGCGCCCGCCGGATAGGTTTCGACATTCGCCACCCGCTTTACCAGCTCTTCATGGAGCAGGAGGTCGTCGATCGCGCCGCCCAGTTCGATCCGCTCGATCTCATCCGAGGGACGGTGATAATCGCTCTGGAGATAGGGGCCGAGGACGATCTCGGACCCGAAGGCGGTCGAGAGGAACACCGCGGGCACGCCCTGTTCGAGAAGAACCCAGCCATCCTGCCGCCGCACGAAGCTTTCGGCGAATTCCTTGTTGCCGAGCTCGCGCCCGCTATCGCGCAGGGTTTCGAGGATGATGCCGTCAATCGCGGTGCGCCCTTCCCCCACGAACCCGACCGATGAACCAGCAGGCGCCACCGCGACAGTGTCGAAGTTGAACGCGGCGACGATGCTGTCGAGTGGGAAAGGCGGCTGCTCAATGAACGCGCGCGCTCCGAGCAATCCGGCCTCTTCTGCGGTTGTGGCGAGGACGTAGATGTCGCGGTCGTGCGGTCCGCTGGCCGCGAGCCTGCGCGACAGTTCGAGCATGACCGCAATCCCGCTCGCATTGTCGATCGCGCCGTTGCAGATGAGATCGCCCGCTTCCCCATTTTCACTTGGGCTGCCGCACTCGCCCAGGTGGTCCCAATGCGCGAGCAGGAGGACCGCGCCTGCATCGGGACGAGCGCCGGGCAGCAGGCCGAGCACATTGTTGCTGGCAAATTCGCGCCGCGCACTGCGCGCGTCGATGGCGATGGTGGCTTCGAGCGCGTGCGGTTCGAACCCGTCTTGGTCGGCGGCCTCGACCAGCGCGCTCCACGTTCCGTCGGGGAAGGCTTCTTCCATCACCGGGGTCGCGATGAAGGCGGTGAGGCGATTGGTTTCTTCCTCCGCCAGCCTCAAGCGTTCGCGGCCGAGAAAGCGGCGTGTGTTGGCGATGGCATCGTCATGCTCGACCACGGTGATGATCGCGGCTGGATCGGCTTCGAACAGAGTGGCGCGGCGGCGCGGGCTGACGCCGGGTTCGCCCAGCATGATAACGATCTTGCCAGCGATCACCTTGGGATCGACGCTCTCGCTTTCCTTGCCGACATAGACCACGTCCACCCCGTCGATCAGCGCGCGGCGGCTTCCGGCAAAGGCAGCGGCGCTTTCCTCGGGCACCACAAACTCGCCCGCATTGGTGCGCAGCGTGAGGCTGCTTTCGAGTGCCTGGCTGCTGACAAGCTCAACCGGTGCGAGCCATGCGCTGCCGGGGTCATTCGTCCCCGAAACGAGCCCCGCCGCTTCCATCTGCTCGGCGATATAGGTGGTGGTGAGCGCCTCACCCGGAGTGCCGGGTCTCCGTCCGCCATATTCGTCCGACGCGAGCACCGAGATATCGCGCATCAAGGCGCTCTCGATCGCGGCGCGTTCGGGCGCAGGCGCGGTTGCGAGCGGGGTCTTGGCGCAGGACGCGAGGCCCAGCGCTGCCACACCCATTAGTAATGCACGCCCCCAATTGGTCATCATGCGCCCCAATTCATTCCGCTGTCCAACCCCCGTCGATACTCCAGTTTGCACCGGTCACATTGCCCGCTTCCTCGCGGCAAAGGAATACGGTGAGCGCGCCGACCTCGTGCGGCTGGACGAATTTCTTGGTCGGTTGCTTGGCGAGCAGGACGTCATTGATGACTTCCTCGCGGCTCAGCCCCCGCGCTTCCATCGTGTCGGGGATCTGGCCTTCGATCAGCGGCGTCCAGACATAGCCGGGCGAGATGCAGTTGGCGGTCACGCCGGCCTGCGCCAGTTCGAGCGCGATGGTCTTGGTAAAGCCCGCTACGGCGTGTTTCGAGGCGTTGTAGGCGCTCTTGAACGGCGATGCGGTCAGCGAGTGGGCGGACGCGGTGTTGATAATGCGCCCCCACCCCTTCTCCTTCATCGCGGGAACCGCGAGCCGCGTGGTGTGGAACACTGCCGATAGGTTCAGGCCAATGATCGCGTCCCACTTATCGATCGGAAAATCCTCGACCGGGGAGACGTGCTGCATGCCTGCATTGTTGACGAGGATGTTGACCGGGCCGACCGCGTCCATCATCGCCTCGATCTCGCTTACGTCGAGCAGGTTTGCGCCTTGATGGGTCGCGCCCAATTCCTCGCACAAAGCGGCGATCTCGTCCTCATCGCCAAAGCCGTTGAGGACGACCTCGGCGCCCTCTTCGCGCAAAGCCCGCGCCATGGCGAGACCGATCCCCGAAGTCGAGCCGGTAACAAGGGCGCGTTTGCCCGACAGGAACCCTTGCGTTTTCATCGGGCACAACTCCTTGAGGTGTTCGTTAGACAAGAAAGCCATTGCCAACGCGCCGGTCTGTGTCCAGCAAAATGCGCATGCTACAGATCCGTCGACCGGAACCAAGGAGTTAAGGGGGAAACAATGCGTCTCAATCCGTTCGACACGAACAAGATCAAGGTCGGCACTACCGGCGGCGGACGCGGAGCCAAGGCCGGCGGCGTCGGCTGCATCGGTGTCGTCATCGCTATTGCCGGCGCGGTCTTCTTCGGGGTCGATCCAACGCAGACGCTGGGCATTATCGAAGGCGTTCAGGGTCCGCAGACGACGCAGGCCCCGGCCAGCGAGGACGAGGCGGCGATCTGCTCCTCCAACCGATATGCGAATGAGACCTGCGCGGCGCTGACCTCGCTCAACGAGACCTGGGCGCGCACCTTTGCCGAACAGGGCGTCCAGTTCCGCGAACCCACCCTGCGCTTCGTTACCAGCCAACGTTTCAACACCGCATGTGGGGCCGCATCGACCGGTATGGGACCGTTCTATTGCCCAGCCAACGAGACGATCTACATCGATGTCGGCTTCTACGATCAGCTCGCGCAGATGGCGGGCGATCGCGGCGACTTTGCACGGCTCTATGTCGTCGCGCATGAATACGGCCACCATATCCAGACCATAACCGGCATTTCGGGCCAGATCCGCAGCATCCAACAACAGAACCCGCGCGCGGCAAATCAGCTGCAGGTGCGCATGGAGCTTCAGGCGGATTGCTATGCGGGCGTGTGGGCAGGCAAGAACCGCGACCGGCTTGACCCCGACGACGTGCAGGAAGGTATGCGCGCGGCAAGCTCGATCGGCGATGACACGCTTCAGCGGCGCGCAGGTCGCCGGGTCAATCCCGAACAATTCACCCATGGTACAAGCAGAGAGCGGCAACAGGCATTGCAACTGGGCCTGCGCGGCAACGACATCGCCTGCGACCGCATCACGCAGATTCAATGAAAGAGAAGCCCATGAGAAAGATTGCAACCATGCTCGCCGCTTTCGCTGCGATCTCGGCCGCGCCTGCCGCCGCACAGGTCGTGAGCCAGGATCCCGATATGGGCGATGCGGTTCTCTCACCGCTTGAGGATGTCAATGTCGCGCAGGACGGGCTCGCCCCGATCCTCGTCGAGGCGACACGCGATCCCTACGCGCACGAGGCATTGCGGACCTGTAACGATATCGTCGCCGAGATCGCCGAGATCGACCGCGTGCTCGGCAATGATTTCGACGTCGCGGAGGAATCAGGCCGCAAGCTCTCGCCGGCGCGGATTGCGCGCACGATCGTCCGCTCATTCGTGCCATTTCGCCGCGTGATTCGCGAGATCTCGGGCGCAGAAAGTCGCGAACGTCGGGTCGAGATCGCTGTGACCGCCGCCATGGTCCGGCGCGGCTATCTCAAGGGCCTCGGCCAGTCGCGCGGCTGCGACTATCCCGCCCGTCCTCACCCCGACCGCACCATCTGGGAAGTAAGCGAATACGAAGTGGAAGAGGACGAGGTAGAAGAAGACGAGGAGTAATCGCGCTCCTTCAACAGAATGCAAACGCGAAGAGGCCCGGCGCGCGATGGCGTGCCGGGCCTCTTTCTTTGCGAGCCGAAGGGCTTTGGCGCGTCAGCGTGCGCGGTTTTCCCACCGCTCGATCTGACTGTCGAGCTCGGCGAGCACCTGTGCACGCATATCCTCGGTCATGTTCTCGTTGCGCGCAATCGCCGCGCGCGCTTCCTGCAGGCCTTTGAGAGCGTGCGCCATCACGCGGGTCTGGCAGATCATGACGGTGCGGGTGCCATCATCGTTCTCGGTCGTGGTGGCGACCTCGTCGCTATTGTTGTCGCATTGCATGCGCACGACCGTATGGCCCTTGCCGCCCTCGGCCTCCGCAATCGCGAGCGCCATGGTGCGCGGCATGTCTTCGAACGCCTCGTCGACCTCGGCCAGTCCTTCGCGCAGTTCCTCCATCATTTCGCGGCGTTCCTCGGCGGACATCTCGCGGTCGGAGCGGATCACGCGGCGCTCGACACGGCGTTCAACGTGTCGCTCATCGCCCTCGGCGTGCATTTCGTGGCCTTCCTCGCCACCCTCTTTCGATCTCCAGACATAGACGTGCTCTTCGCGCCGCTCATCGGCGGACACTTCGGTGTCTGGATCAACGATCACGATGACTTCCTCTTCCACCTCCTCATCCTGGAATGCGGCAGTGGCAACAGGCGCCAACGGTGCGGCAGGCGCCAGTGGAGCCAGCGCGGCAGCCGGCGGCGTGGGCGCACTCGGCGCTGCGGGCGTTTCGTTCGCAGCGTAGCTGATCGATGCGGTAAGCGGCAGCGCGATCGCGGCGGCTCCCAGCATCAAGCGGCCGGTCAGACGGCGGCTCTTGGGGGTGTCGGTCATCTTCAAACTCCTCAAACGATGGATTATCGATTTCTCTCCGAGCACCGGACAGGCCATCGGGGCGGTCAATGCGGTCTTTGGCGCCACATTGGGTCCGGCAGCAAAACTGACAATCAGATTGGCGTAGGCATCGCGCGTTTCCGGGCGGCTTTCGGCAGGCTCGGCGGACAGCACGCGGGCATCGCACGCAGCCTCCTGATCACGCCTGAGCGCGAGCCAGCCATACCGACCAAGCGGGTTGAACCAGTGCAGCGCGAACAATGGTTGGACCAGCACGTTCACAAGCAAGTCGCGCCCTTCATGGTGCGCCATTTCGTGCGCCAGCGCGAGATCGCGCGCCCTGCGGTCGTGATGCGCGAGAAAGCCGATCGGCAGCGCGATTACCTTGTCGAATACGCCGAACGCCAGAGGTGCCTCTGTGCCGGGGGTTTCGACGAGGCGAACGACCTTGCCATTGGCGAGGCTGTCCCGCCCGACTTCATGCGCGTCTTCGAGCAGTTCCGCACGCAGCCGGAAATAGGCGGAAAAGCGCAGGTAGAGGAAGATTGCGGCGCCCGCGAGCCACGCCAAAATGCCGACCTCGATCAGAGTCGCGAAGTCGAGGAATGGCAGCGGGGTAGCTGGCGTGGCAGGCCCCGTTTGGAGGGCTACAGGCGCCGCCTCGATGCCCGCAGCTCCGTCATGTGTCGCAACCGGAAATGCTGGATCGAGCAGGGCAATTTCAGCGCCGCTTCCAGCTGCCTCGGCAGGTTCGGCTGGCGCCATCCATGCGGGCAGTTCGATCGGCGGAAGAATCAGTCTGAGCGCGGGTATCGCCCACAGCGCATAGGCAATCTGCGGGCCGAACCAGCGCGAGACCGGACGGCGAAGGACGAGGACGGCAGCAATCAGCACCGCGGTCCAGGCGAGCGTTTCGAGGAGCCAGCTGGTCATTGCTTGAGCTCCTTCAACAGAGCCTCGATCTCGCTGAGATCATCCTCGGTGAGCGCCTCTGTTTCAGCCAGATGCGCGACCAGCGAGGCCGCCTTGCCACCGAATAGCCGGTCAACCAAACGGCGCGATTCTCCGCCGACATAGTCCGAGCGGGCGATCAGCGGGGTGTAGAGATAGCGGCGCCCGTCGGGACGGGTCTCGATCGCGCGTTTTTGCACGAGCCGCGAGAGCAGGGTCTTGACCGTCGCAAGGCTCCAGTCGCGCGCCTCGCACACGACTTCGCATACGTCAGCCGCGCTCGCAGTGCCGCGATCCCACAGAACCTCCATCACTGCATGCTCGGCATCGCTGATGCGTTCCGGCTTATCTTCGGGGGATGTCTTCGACTTGGCCAAGCCCACCTCCATTCGCTTGATTACGTCTGTAGCCATCACGACTACGAGTGTAAACATTGCGCTTCGATGAACAGTCCCCTTCCCCGCTTGAAACTCTGCCAGCGGTCGATCACAACGGATGAATGACATGGAGATCCCTCCCCCTCATCGCGCTCGGCTGCGCATCAGCATCACTCGCACAGGACGCAACCAATCCCGAGGAGCAGGCGCGATCGACACCGATCATCGTCGAAGGCCAGCGCGAAGAGGCTGAACGCGGCGCTGTGCTGGGTTCAAGGATCGCAAGAGAGCCGCGCTTCACAGACCTCAACGTCGCAACGTCGACCGGCATTTCCGGCCTTACCCCGGGCGCTGGGCTGGAGCCGTTCAACGGAGCCAACCCGACCCGCAAGCGCATCACATCGACCTGCGTGAGCGACAATGAAGCGGTCGGCGAGCGCGCCTCCTGCCTGCTCCTCCAAGCCCGCAGCCTCGTCGATGAAGGCGATGTCGCAGGCGCGAGCGACATCTACCGCGTGCTGGTGAGCTCCGACGAGTTCGGCACGACCGAAAGGCTTGCCGGGGGGACCGAGTTCTACAACCTCGCCGATGGTCTTGGCGATGCGGGCTTGCGCGAAGAGGCGCTCATTCGGTTGGTCGACAGCGGGGCGCTTCCGCCTGAACGACAGGCGGGTGCGCGGCGGACGTTGGTTGCGATGGCCCTGGCGCGCGGGGACAAGGAGAGCGCGGTTGCGCGGCTCGAAGCGCACGCCGCCATCGGAACACCTGATGCGCAGAGCGTCGCCAATCTCGCGATCCTGAGCCGCGAACTGGCGCTCCCTCGCACGCAAGAGACAATGGCGCGCGCCATCGCCTTGCGCGAATCCGAAGGCGGCGACGTTCCGCAATCGTGGCGCGAATTCGTGGCTCTGCCATGACGCGTTTCCTCTCCTATGAGAAAGACCAATCTATGGCCCGCATGATCGCCGCGCTCCGCTTACTCGCACTCGCCGCGATCGCTTCGCTGTTGCCCCTCCCCGCCCATGCGCAGGAAGAGGTTTTCGCGATCACCGAGCCGGTGCAGCTCGATCCGGCAGGCGAGACCGAATTTGGCGAGCTCATCTATGCAGGCGGCGTTGCGATTGAGCCGGGTGAGGAAGAGATCGGCGGGATTTCGGGCCTCCAATGGCACGAGGACCGGCTCTTCGCCGTCACCGATGATGGGCGCTGGCTCACCATCGAACCCGACGAGATCGACGGGCGGCTGATCGACCTGCTCACCGTCACCGTCGCCGACCTCAATGACAGGCGCGGTCGACGCCTGCGCGGCAAGGACGAGGCCGACGCCGAAGCGATCACCCGCACGCCCGACGGCGCATGGCTGGTCGCCTTCGAGCGCGATCACCGCATCTGGCGTTATGACGACCTGACCGGTCGCCCCTCCCCATTCGACATCGACCTCACCGGCCTCGTCTCTCCCGATCGCGGCAATGCGGGGATCGAGGCACTTGCGGCGCATGGTTCCTCGCTGTTGCTGTGCGGCGAGTTCCCGAGTGACTCGGCGCCCAATTGCCGCTCGGGTGCGTCCGGCATTGCGGTCTCGGCGAGTATCGAGGGTTATGAGCCCGTCCCCACTGACGCCGCCTGCCGTGCGGACGGCACCTGCTACCTCCTCCTGCGCGACTACACGCGCGGTGTGGGCAACCACATCGCCATTCTCGTATTCGAGCCCGGAGCCGAACCCCGCATCCTCGCCGCGCTCGCCCCGCCGCTTGCGCTCGACAATTTCGAAGGGCTGGCGGTGCGCGAGCAGTTCGGCAAGACATGGCTCTATATCGTCTCGGACAACAACTTCTCGGACAATCAGCGCACGCTTCTTATGAAGTTCGAGATCTGGCAGGAGGAACCCGTCGTGGCAGTCGCTCCCGAACCCGTGGTCGAATACGAAACCGTCGACGTGGTGCTCGCGACCACGATGGGCGAGATCACCGTGCGCCTCGAAACCGAGCGCGCACCGATCACAGCGTCCAACTTCCTGCGCTATGTCGATGAAGGTCGCTTCGACGGCACCGTTTTCTACCGTGCGATGCGGCTCAATCGCGAGCCACAGCCCAATGGCCTGATCCAGGGCGGCACGCAGTTCGATCCTCAGCGTATTCTCCCCGGCATCCCGCACGAGCCGACCACCGAAACCGGGCTGAGCCACACCAATGGCGCGCTCTCGATGGCGATGGGCGATCCCGGGACCGCCAATGGCGACTTCTCGATCATGTTGCAGGACCAGATCGGCCTCGATGCGCGCCCCGATGCGGTCGAGGCGGTGTGGCAGAACGGCTATGCGGTGTTCGGATATGTGATCGACGGGATGGACGTGGTTTCGGCGATCCACGCCGCTCCGACCGATCCAAGCAAGGGCGAAGGCCCGATGGTCGGCCAGATGATCGCAGAGCCGGTCGAGATCATCGAAGCGCGTCGGGTGGTCGCAGCCGAGTAGAGCTTATTCGCCGATTGCCGGACGGCCCACCCGCGCGCTCGCCTGTGCCGGCATGCGCGCCTCGAGCGCTGGCAGCCAGCTTGCGACATTTGCACCGAAGGCGCTTTGCGGAAGCGAGGCGAGCAGGCGCTGCTGCGCCTCCCACCCGGCAATGGTCCTGCTGGCTTCCCGTGCTGCATCGGCAAGGCTTTGAGGCTCGCGCAAGGCGCGGTTGATCAGCGCATCGCCGAAGAAGGACCAGTCGTTCTCCGGCTCGCACCCGAACGAGCTTCTTTCGGAGGCTGCGGCGGTGAGGATCGCGGTGTCGGCGCTCGCCAGTTCGGGCACGAAAACGCCTGAGAAGCACGCCGAAAGGATCAGGATACGCCGCTCAATCCCTAGCTCGGCCAGCGCATCGCGCAGTCGCGCGGGGCTGAGAATGCCGTAGCCGGTGTCGCCGTAGTGATAGGCAAGCCCCAGCTTCAGCCCGTGACTGGTGGTGTAGAGCACCAGCACGTCTTCCTCGCCGTCCATGACCTCGGCAATATGCGCGAGCGCGACAAGCAGGCTCTCGATCGAGCCGCGCGGCAGATCGTCGCTCGTGCCGTCCGGCCCTGCGAGCGTGATGCTGCGCCCTTGCGCATCGTAGCGCCGCGAGAGAACCGTCCCCGCCTCACGTGCTTCGCGGGCGAAAACCGGGTCGCTATCGAACGCGATTGAGACGACATAGGCATCGACCGTGCCCGCTCGCTGCGGGCTGAGCGCATCAAGCGCACCCGCGAGCCGCCGCCGCTGTTCGAGCAGGTCGCGAGCCGGTTCACCGCGCCTCAATTGCGGAGCCTGATCGAAGCTTTCGACGATCTCCTCGCGCGTCTCTCCCATGCCGATATTGGGAAACGGCTCGGTATGCTCAGGCGGCTGGTTCGCGCCATCCTGCGCCGCCAGCGGAAGGGCATTGAGGGCCAGGCCCGAAGCAAGGAGCGCGCGCGAGATCATGCTTGCCCATCATCGCGTGAGGCTGCGCAAGGTCAACCCCACGCAAGCCTCGCACGCACCATTGTATGCATCCGACAAACTTGTGGAGTTGTCCGATCCATACAATTCGCGACTCGGCGCTCGGGCGTATTTCCTAGGCCAGCGTACACGGCAATGTCCGGGGTTAGGGCCCGGACGGAAGAGTGCAAACATGACCGACAATCACGCAGCAAACGAACGGAGCATGGTGGTCATCGCGGTCGGCCTGTTCGGCCGCAAGAGCGCGCAACCAAGCGACCCGGCGAAACGCCAGCGCCCAACGGGCGCGGCTCCCGCGCTGTTCGGTCGGAATAACGCCGAAGCGGCTTGAGAGCTTACTCGCTCGCCTTGGGCGCAGGGGCCAACAGCGCCGAACGCGTCGCTTCGACGAGATAGAGCGCCAGCAGTGACGCTGGCGTCCCGAGAAACGCCGAAGATGGCGCAGTGAGAATGCCAAGTAGTGCAATCACGAGGCCGATCAGCGCGAACGGTATCGTAATAAGCCAGCTTCTGACCGGTTGATCCTTGCGCCATTGGAAAAGCGCAACCGGCAGCTTACGAAATCCGAGCGAAAGAAGGAGGCCGACAACCAGACTTGCCGCGATCAGAATCGTGAATGCGTAGAACAAACCCATCAACGGAATCCCTATCGAGTCGGCGCACATCGGGAATTCCATTCGATCAAGGTCGATGGAAAGGCTCACCGCTTGCGCAAACCAGCTCAGCAGCAATGCAGCCAGGCCGAGCGCGAAATAGGCAGGGCGTCCCTTGGGAGTGCGCATCCCGAACTCTCCGGTGCCTCCGAAAACGGCATAGAGTCCGAACAACGTCAGGCCTGCAAGGACGAGACTTAGCCCGCTCTGCATGAGAGGATGGCGCCAAGTGCGCAGCGCGTCCATCTGCTCGTAGTAGCCAGCCACCGGTGCATGCGCATCGCAACCATTGAGATACAGCTCGCGAGCCGCATCGTAGTCCGTGAAGACAGGCAACGACGTGCCGAACAGGAAGGTCGCGCCCCCGATCACAAGGAGCGCGACAACCGTCAGGTCACGGGCCGAAATTGCCCGCAGATCGACCAATCAATAAACCCGCTTCTTCGGCTTGATGTAGCCGATGTCGTCGGTGAGCGTGTATTCGTGCACCGGGCGGTAGTCGATCTTGATGTCGCCCTTGCCCGAGCCGCCTGCACCGCCGCCCCAGCCGTCGAACCATGCGACGGTGTGCTTCATCCAGTTGGCATCGTCGCGGCCATTGGTGTCGTCGTCCCAATAGTCCTCGTTGACGTGGCTGCCGCGGCATTCCTTGCGGTTGGCAGCCGAGCTCATCGTCACCGCTGCCTGGCTGATCAGGTTGTCGAGCTCGAGCGTCTCGATCAGGTCCGAGTTCCAGATCAGCGACTTGTCGGAGACGTGGACGTCCTGCATCGAGGCGTTGATCTCGCCGATCCGTTCGATCCCCTCGTTCAGAAGCTCGTCATTGCGGAACACGGCGCAGTGTTTCTGCATCGTCTTTTGCATTTCCTCGCGCACCTTCGCGGTCGGCGAGCCGCCGCTTGCATTGCGGAAGTGATCGACGCGGCCAAGCGAGAAGTCGGCGCTGTCCTCGGGCAGTTCAGGCTGCGAGGCGCCCGGTGCGACATTGTCCTTGAGGTGCAAGCCGGTTGCGCGACCGAACACGACGAGGTCGATCAGCGAGTTCGAGCCAAGGCGGTTCGCACCGTGGACCGACACGCAGGCCGCTTCGCCTACCGCATAGAGACCCGGCACGACAAAATCGGGATCACCATCGGGTCCGATCGTTACGACCTGGCCGTGATAGTTACACGGGATGCCGCCCATATTGTAGTGGACCGTCGGAGTAACCGGCAAAGCCTCGCGCGTCAGGTCGACACCTGCGAAAATCTTGCCGCTTTCGGTGATGCCCGGCAGGCGCTCGGCGAGCACCTTGGGATCGATGTGGTCGAGGTGCAGGTGAATGTGGTCGCCTTCCGGCCCCACCCCGCGCCCCTCGCGCATTTCCTTCGCCATCGACTGCGAGACGACATCGCGCGAGGCGAGGTCCTTGGCCGACGGGGCATAGCGCTCCATGAACCGCTCGCCTTCGGAATTGGTGAGATAGCCGCCCTCGCCGCGTGCGCCCTCGGTGATGAGCACGCCCGCACCGTAAATGCCGGTCGGGTGGAACTGCACGAACTCCATGTCCTGCAAAGGCAGTCCGGCGCGCAGCACCATGCCGCCGCCATCGCCGGTGCAGGTGTGTGCGGAGGTCGCGGTATAGTAGCAACGGCCATAGCCGCCGGTCGCCAGCACCACGCTCTGCGCGCGGAAACGGTGGATCGTGCCATCGTCGAGGCACATCGCCATCACGCCAACACAGGTCTTCACCCCGTCGACATCTGCCATGATCAGGTCGAGCGCGAAATACTCGATGAAGAAGTCGGCGTCGTACTTAAGGCTCTGCTGATAGAGCGCATGGAGCATTGCGTGCCCCGTGCGGTCTGCCGCGGCGCAGGTGCGCTGGACCGGCGGGCCTTCCCCCATCTTCTGCATGTGACCGCCGAACGGGCGTTGGTAGATCGTGCCATCGTCGTTGCGGCTGAACGGAACGCCAGCATGCTCGAGCTCGTAGACGGCAGCCGGGGCTTCGCGCGCCAGATATTCGATTGCATCCTGGTCGCCCAGCCAGTCCGACCCCTTGACGGTGTCGTACATGTGCCAGGTCCAGTGGTCGGGCGAGTTGTTGCCGAGCGAAGCCGCGATCCCGCCCTGTGCTGCCACGGTGTGTGAGCGGGTCGGGAAGACCTTGGTGATACAGGCCGTCTTCAGGCCCGCTTCGGCGGCCCCCATGGTCGCGCGCAAGCCAGAGCCGCCCGCGCCCACGACCACCACGTCATAGGTGTGGTCGATGATCGTGTAGGAATCTTTCGTGGTGGCCATCAGGCGGCTCCCGTGAATGCGAGGCGGGCAACGTTGAACGCAGCGAACGCGCCGCCGCCGATAGCGGCGAGGTTGAGCGCGGCGAGCACCGCGAATTTCGAGCCGGGCTCGTGAATGTAGTCTTCGATCACCACCTGCAGGCCGAGCTTGGCGTGATAGAACACGCTGATGATGAGAAGGATCATCGGCACTGCCGCGATCGGCTGCGACAGCCAGCCGGCAACGCCTTCATAGCTGAAATCGTTGAGCAGCAGCAGGCTGACCAGCAGCCACGTCATCAGGATGAGATTGCTGATCGCAGTGATGCGAGCGACGATCCAGTGATGCGCGCCGTGATGGGCAGAGCCGAGCCCGCGCACTTTTCCGATAGGAGTTCCGCCAGCCATCAGGAGAGCCCTCCGCCATTGAGATCGCGCATGTAGATGAAGCCCCAGAATGCCGCGGTCAGCAGGATGCCGAGAACCGGGCAGACGATCGACCAGAACCGGTTAGTGTCGAGCTCATAGCCAGCGCCTACGTCGAGCACGAAGTGGCGCATACCGCTCATCGCGTGGTTGAAGAACGCCCAGGTCAGACCGATCAGGACGACCTGCCCGTACCAAGCGCCCGCATGCCCCGCGAAAGTCTCGTAAGCTGCAGGCCCGCTGCCAAGCGCGCCGAGCCACCAGATCAGGACAGCGAGGCCGACAAGCGCCATGCCGTCGCCTGAGACGCGGTGCAGGATGGAGACCAACATGTGCGGTCCCCACCGCCATATCGATAGATGCGGTGATAGCGGTCTTTGGCTCATGACAGTCTCATGTTGTTTTGATTTCCCCCTCCCCCGTTTAGCGCATGTGGGCGGTGAGGCAAGGGGATGAGCGATAGACTCAGCTTGCAAAAATTCGGATAGGGCGTTGCATGAGTTACATTCTCCTGACCGGATCGAGCCGCGGTATCGGCGCCGCAGCCCGCTCAGCGCTCGAAGCGCGCGGGGCGCATGTGATCGGGCATTCGACCCGCGGAGCCGGCGGCGGCACGATCGCTGCCGACTTCACCGACCCGCTGGCCGCACAAACGCTTTGGGAACAGGCGCTTGAGGTAAGCGGCGGTGAGATCGCGGCGGTCGTGAACAATGCCGGGCTGTTCGAGAGCAATTCGCTTGACAGTTCGGACATCGAATGGCTCGATCGGTGGGAAGACACTTTGCGCATCAATCTGACGGCGAGCGCGCAATTGAGCCGGTTCGCTGTGCGCCATTGGCAGTCGCAAGGCACGGGCGGGCGATTGGTCCATGTCGCGAGCCGCGCAGCCTATCGCGGCGACTCGCCCGCGCATTGGCACTATGCTGCGGCAAAGGGCGGAATGGTCGCGATGCACAAGACGATTTCGCGCGCTTATGCAGGCGAAGGCATCCTGAGCTTCGCGATCACCCCCGGCTTCACCGACACGGCGATGGCGGGCGACTATCTGGAGACGCGCGGGGGTGCGGGTCTCCTCGCCGACATTCCACTCGGCCGAGTCGCTGAACCGGAGGAGATCGCCGCAGTGATCGCCTTCTGCGCGCTCGATGCGCCGCCGAGCATGACGGGCGCGGTGATCGACGCCAATGGAGCGAGTTATGTTCGGTAGGATCAGCTCTGTCGCCTTCGCGGCCGTTCTGGTGAGTTCGTGTGCTGCAAGTTCGGCAGAAGAAATTAGCGAGAGCGCGCAGGATACAGGCGGCCTTTCGTCAGACCTCGCAGCGCTCGTCGCCCAGCCGCAAACGGGTTCGATCAACCCCGACGCGACCAAGGATGCGGAGTTCTTCAGGAACACACCTGAACGGTTCAAGCCCTTCGTTGCCGTATGCAATCCGTGGGACGAGTGGGACAAGCCTGCCCCGGCATTCCAGATCCACGGCAACACCTATCACGTGGGCACATGCGGCATCTCGGCGATTCTCATCACGGGCGAGCAAGGCCATATCCTGATCGACGGCGGAACCGAGGCGGGCGCCGATATCATCGCCGCCAACATCGCGAGCCTCGGCTTCGAGATTGGCGACGTCGAATATATCCTCCACAGCCACGAGCATTTCGATCATGCCGCCGGGATCGCGCATCTTCAGCGATTGAGCGGTGCGCGCCTGATCGCATCGCCGCGCGCAAAGCTTGTGCTTGAAAGCGGCGTGGTCGCCGATGACGACCCGCAGGCCGGCATGCACGATCCCTTCCCCGCCGCCACGGTTTTCCAGACTATTGAGGACGGAGAAGCAGTCGAACTTAGCGCGATCCGTGCGACGGCGATCTTCACCCCCGGTCACTCGCCCGGAGCGATCAGCTGGCAATGGCGCAGTTGCGAGGGCGAGAGCTGCTACTGGATGGTCTATGCCGACAGCCTCTCGCCCGTTAGCAGCGACGCCTATCGCTTCTCCGACCACCCCGAATATCTCGCCGCCTATGAGGCAGGTCTGGAGCGACTGGGACGGACCCAGTGCGATATCCTGCTGACACCCCATCCCTCGCACAGCCGCATGATCCGGCGTATGCGGACCGATGCGATGATCCAACCGGCGGCCTGCGCCTATTACGCGATGGACAAGGTTCGCGATATCGAAGCGCGGCTCGAACGCGAAGCGGGCGGCGACCAATGAGGCTCTGGCAATGACCTGGAAGCTCACTGCCTACGCGCAAAAGCCGGTCGTGCAGGCTGCCCTGCTCGCGCAGGATGCGATCGATGACTGGGACTTCGACCTCGTCATCGCAGGCCGCGAACTGGCGGAGGATCGTCCGCAGGATTGGGTGCTCGAAGGCTGGTATCCGACCAAGCCCGGCGCTGCGCAGAAACGCGCGCTTGCATCACTGTTTGAGGGTAAGGCTCCGAAAATCACAGTGGAGAAGCTTCCGGACGAGGATTGGGTCACGCTTAGCCAGCAAGGCACTCCGCCGATCCGCGCAGGTCGCTTTCACGTCCACACCCCCGATTTTCCGCCCGAGCCGGACGCGATCAACTTCGCGATTCCCGCTAGCCAGGCCTTCGGCACCGGCCAGCACGAAACCACCCATGGCTGCCTCGAAATGCTGAGCGCGATGAAAGCGAGCGGCATGGTCGTGCGGCGGGTCGCTGATATCGGGACCGGCACGGGCCTGCTCGGCTTTGCGGCAATGGCGTTATGGCCGCGCGCCGAGTGCACCGCGTCCGATATCGACCCCGTCTGCGCTGGCGTGGTCGAGGACAATGCGGCGCTCAATGGCCTTCGCCTCGGATCGCGACCGGGCGAGATGACCGTAGTGATCGCGCCGGGGATGGAGCATGACTTGCTGCAATTGCGCGGCCCCTATGACCTGCTCATCGCCAACATCCTCGCCGGTCCGCTCGTCGATCTTGCGCCCGATTTCGCCGCTTCGGTGGCACCGCGGGGGAGCCTGCTGCTCGCTGGGCTGCTGGCAGGGGAACAGGAGGCCGCAGTCAAGCGCGCCTATCGCCGGGCAGGCTTTCGCCCGGCAGCAAGGCTCCAGCGCGGCGATTGGGCAATCCTGTGGATGAGGTTTCGTGACCGGCGCTAAGCGAGCGACGGCGCTCCGCATCGCCAAATGGACCGCAATCGCGGTCCTGGCTCCGATCGTGCTGTTCGCGCTTGCGGGATGGATCGGCTCTTCTCTGCCGCGCAATTCCGATTGGGTTGAACCCGATCCGGCGCAAGAGCGCACTATCGCAATCCTCGTCGGCACCAACGGGATCCATACTGAGATCGCCATGCCGCTGGTCACGCCCGAGATCGACTGGCGCACGATCTTCCCGGCCTCCGACCTTCCCGCAAGCGGACGCGACTACACCCATGTCTCGGCGAGCTGGGGTGAGCGGAAGTTCTTTCTGGAGACGCCGACCTGGGCCGACGTGAACCCGCTCACCGTGATCAATGCGATGCTCGGCGGCGACGGCGTGGTGCATGTCGCGCATTATGTCCGCCCCGCCCCGTCCGACGACTACCGCGTGCTGCACCTGCGCCCGTCCGAATACCGCGCGCTGGCCGAGGCGATCGTCGCGCAGGTCGACCCGGTGGAAGCCCGCGAAGTCCTGCCAGGTTATGCCAGCCACGACGTATTCTACACCGCCAAGGGCACCTACCATCTCGGCAACACCTGCAACCAATGGACCTCCGATCGGCTCGCAAGTGCGGGCGTGGAGACAGGCCGTTGGACGCCTTTCTCCGGCGGTGTGATGAAGTGGGTGCCAACAGGCGAAGACTGAAACCGCACGCGCTTTCTTGGAACAGGTGCAAGCCTCAGCCTTTGATTGAGCAAACCCCTCTAATTCAACCAAAGGACCACCCCCCCCATGGCCAAGACCCTGCTCATCACCGGCGCATCCTCCGGCATCGGCGCCGCCACCGCAAAGGCCGCCGCTGACGCTGGCTGGAATGTCGTTTTGTGCGCGCGTTCGACCGACAAGATCGAAGAGCTCGCCTCCGAGATCGGAGACGCTGCGCTCGCGATCACTTGCGACGTGACCAAGCGCGACGCGATCCGCGATGCTTGCGCGCAGGCAGCCGACAAGTTCGGCGGGCTCGACGCGGTCTATGCCAATGCCGGCACCGGCGTCGAGAAGCCGGGCGTCGAAAACGGCGACCCGGACGAATGGCACGACATGATCCACGTCAACATCCTCGCCGTGCTCTACGCCGCGCACGAAGCGATCCCGCATCTCAAGAAAACGAAAGGGCATTTCGTTGTCACCGGCTCGAAAGCGGGCCGCGACAACATGAAGGGTTCGGTCTATTCCGCGACCAAGTGGTTCGTGCATGGATTTGCGGAAAATCTCGCCGAAGAGATGCGCGAATGGGGCGGCCGCGCCACCGTGATTGCGCCGGGCATGGTCGACACCGCGTTTTTCGACGAGCCCAAGCCTTCGAAAATCCAGCCCGAGGATGTCGCGAACGCGGTCGTCTATGCCATCTCGCAGCCTGAAACCGCCGCGGTGCGCGAAGTCTACATCATGCCCAACGACTAGGCGTTCGCGAGCGTCGCCTCAAGCAGATCGAGCGCGTTGACGGTAAAGGCGTCCATGTTCGCGATGCGATCGTCGCTGTCGGTGTTGAGCTGGCGGGTGAACTCACCTGCTGGCCCCACCAGTGCGGCAACGCTTTGTCCTGCGGGAGCGCCGCTCGGATGGGAGGAGCCGCCGACCGATCCGCTCTCGGCCAATCCCCATTCGGCACCGAAATTGTCGCGGATCGAGCGTGCCTGAAGCAGCGCGTAATCCTCGCTCGCACCGCGCATGCCGCGATAGGCCTCGCGAGGCTGCGCAAACAGGACGTCGCGTGCGCGAAGCGAATAAACCACCCCGCCGCCGACAAAGAAATCGAGCGCGCCAGGCACGGTCAGCAGATGCGCCGCGATAAGCCCGCCGGTCGCGCCATCGGCGACAGCGACTTTTTCGCCGCGGTTACGCAGAAGTCCGGCTATCCGTAGTGCCTGGGGGTGGAGTTCGCGCAAGCCTTCCATCACCCCGCCTGCTTTACGATCTCGGCCCATCCGGCCTCGTCTACCACCTCGATCCCGAGGCTTTCGGCTTTCTTCAGCTTCGACCCCGCTCCCGGCCCCGCCACCAGCAAGTCGGTCTTGGCGCTGACGCTGCCCGAGGCTTTCGCGCCGAGCCGCTCAGCCTGCGCCTTCGCCTCGTCGCGACTCATCGTCTCGAGCTTGCCTGTGAACACGACCGTCTTGCCCGCGACGGGTGAATCGAACACCTCGACCTCGTAGCGCGGAGGGCTGACTTCGGACAGGATGTCTTCCCAGACTGCGACATTGTGCGGTTCGTGGAAGAAGTCGCCCAGCGCTTCGACCACGCTCGGGCCGATGCCGTCGATTGCGGTCAATTCGCTCGCCGCGTCCTCGTCGCCGCCCCGCGCCTTTTCAGCGATTTCGCGCAAAGCGGGCAGTTCGTGGACGTGCTTGAGCAAATCGCGCGCGGTCACTTCGCCCACATGCCGGATGCCGAGGCCGAACAGCAGCCGCGCAGCATCGGGCTCGCGGCGGGCTTCCACAGAAGCCAACAGGTTGTCCACAGACTTGTCCTGCCACCCTTCGAGCGCAAGGATCTCGTCGCGGCGCTGATGCAGGCGGAAGATGTCCGCCGGGCTCTCTAGCCATCCGAGCGCAAAGAATTGCGCGATCGTCTTTGATCCGAACCCGTCAATATCGAGCGCCTTACGGCTGACGAAATGCTCAAGCCTTTGAGTGCGTTGCGCCGGACAGATGAGACCGCCTGTGCAGCGCACATCGACCTCGCCATCTTCGGCGACCGCCTCACTGCCGCATTCGGGGCAATGCTTGGGAAAGTCGAAGGGGTCGCGCTTCTCTTCGCGGGTGAGGTTGTCGACCACTTGAGGGATCACGTCGCCGGCGCGCTGGATCACCACCCGGTCGCCGGGGCGCACGCCAAGCCGCTCAATCTCGTCGCGATTGTGGAGCGTTACGTTTGTGACGGTGACACCGCCGACCAGCACCGGCGCAAGCCTGCCCACAGGGGTCAGCTTGCCGGTGCGTCCCACCTGAATGTCGATCGCTTCAAGCGTGGTTTCGGCGCGCTCGGCAGGGAATTTGCGCGCAATCGCCCAGCGCGGCGCTTTGGCGACGAAGCCCATACGCGCCTGCCAGTCGAGCCGGTCGACTTTGTAGACGACGCCGTCGATCTCGTAGGGCAGGTCGGGCCGCGCTTCGGCGATGGTTTGGTAATGCGCGAGCAGTTTGTCTGGGCTCTCGAACCGGGCGAACAGCGGCGAAACGGGCAGGCCCCATTCGGCGAGCGTCCGCACCATCTCCTTCTGCGTGTCGGCGGGCACGTCCGAAGCCGCGCCCCAGCCATGCGCCCAGAAACGAAGCGGGCGCTTCGCAGTGACGCTCGCGTCCTTCTGGCGAAGCGATCCGGCAGCGGCATTGCGGGGATTTGCGAAGAGCTTGGTGCCCTCCTCCTCCGCCTTGCGGTTCAATTCAGCAAAGGCAGCACGCTCCATATAAACCTCGCCGCGCACCTCGAAAACCTCGGGCACACCCTCGGGAAGTTGCTGAGGAATATCGGGGATATGCGCGACATTGGCAGTGACGTCCTCACCCACCTGTCCGTCCCCGCGGGTTGCCGCGCGCACCAGCTTCCCACCTTCGTACCGGAGCGAGCAGGACAGCCCGTCGATCTTGTCCTCGACCGTGAAGCCGACCAGCTCATCCTCACCGAGATTGAGGTAGCGCCGCACCCGCGCGATAAATTCGAGCAGTTCTTCGTCGGAAAAAGCGTTGTCGAGGCTCATCATGCGAACCTCGTGAGTGACCTTGGATAGCGGCGAAGCGGCGACCGCGTGCCCGACATTCTTCGACGGACTGTCGTCGCGGATCAGGTGCGGGAATGCATCCTCCAGCTCGCGATTGCGACGAACCAGCGCGTCGTATTCCTGATCGGTGATCTCGGGCGCGTCTTCGGAGTGATAGAGCCGGTCGTGATGCGCGATCTGACGCGCGAGCCGCATCAGCTCATTAGCAGCATCGGCATCGGTCATGTCGGTCATCCGCGTGAGCCTTCAATCGATCACGATATTGACCGAATCGTCGGGCGTCGTGATCCGCACTTCATTTTCACCGATTTGGACGTCGGCACCGGGCAAAATCCGCTGAATGCGCTCTTCGACCCGCTGTTCGATCTCTTCCTCGGTGATCGTCCCGTCTTCGAGACCTCGCCGTTCTTCCTCTGTAATCGGGGCGAGGTTGTCGATCTCCTCGGCAAGCCTTTCGGTCGAGGGCAGCGCATCGCGCATCGTTTCGGCGAGCTCCTCGCGAACCTGATCGTCCTGAACCACGCCGACGGTCGAGATCCCGACGAGGATCGGCAGGATCAGCGCCGCGCCGAACGAGATGAAGAAGATGCGCTTGAAACTCATCTCAGTAATGAGCCCCAGCGCCCCCATCATCGCGAAGGCGAGCAGGGTCGAGATGCCAAGCGCTGCGAACGTAGTCAGCACGCTCAGCGCCATGATGATATCGCCCAGGGTCTCCATCACACTCCCTCCAACAACCGGTCGGCCTGCGCCCTAGCCTCGCTGGTAATCTCGGAGCCGGAAAGCATCCTTGCAATTTCTTCCTGCCGTCCAGATTCATCGAGCAACGACACACTGGTCTTGGTCACCGTCCCGCTCGAAGACTTCGCGATCAGGTAGTGCGTCCCGCCCCTTGCCGCGACTTGCGGTGAGTGCGTGACGGCGAGCAATTGGCCCTCATCTGCCGCAAGCCGCGCCAACCGCTCACCAATGGCCGAGGCGACCGCGCCACCGACGCCGCGGTCGATCTCGTCGAAGATAATCGTCGCCGCCCCGCCCTTTTCAGCCAAAGCGACCTTGAGCGCGAGGATGAAGCGCGACAACTCGCCTCCGCTCGCGATCTTGGCGAGCGGCGCGAAATCGGCGCCGGGATTGGTCGCGATCAGGAACTCGCACGTGTCGAAACCGCGCGCGCCCCATTTGCCCTCGGGCAGCTTGCCGATTGCGGTCAGGAACCGCGCGGCGTCGAGCTTGAGCGGAGCGAGCTCTGCTGCCACCGCCTTGTCGAGCTTCTTGCCCGCCTTGAGCCGCGCTGCCGATGCCTTTTCCGCCGCAGCCACATAGGCTTCGCGCGCTTCCTTCGCTGCTTCTTCGAGCGCATCGAGCTGCGCTTCGCCGCCCTCGATCGAGTCGAGCTTGGCGCGCATTTCGCGCATGATCTCGGGCAGCGCGTCGACTTCGCAGCGGTGCTTTCGCGCCAGCGCGCGCAGTTCGAACAGGCGCGTCTCGGCCTCGTCGAGCGCCTTGGGATCGTGCACCAAGGCTTCCGCAGCGGCCTCAAGCTTCTCCTCGGCTTCGCCCGCCTCGATCACTGCGCGATCTAGCGCTGCCAGCGCCTCGGTCAGAAGCGGGTGTTCGGCAGCGATCCGATCAAGCTTGCGCGCCGCGACCCGCAGGGAAGCGAGTGGCGAATCCGAACCCTCCCACACATGGCGCAGATCTTCGAGTTCGCCTGAAAGCTTCTCGCCCTTCTGCATGTCGGCACGCGCGCCTGCGAGCCGCGCTTCCTCGCCGGCCTGCGGTTCGAGCGCGACCAGCTCGGCAAGATGCGCGATCAGCAGATCCTGATCGAGCTTTGCCTGCTCCTGCCGCTCGCGCGCTTCGGCCAGTTGCGCCTCTGCCTTGGCCCAGCTGGTCCAGCGGCGTTCGAGCGTTGCCACATCAGTGCCCGCGAACCGATCGAGCAGCGCCCGGTGGCCGCGCGGGTTCACCAAGCCGCGATCATCGTGCTGGCCGTGCAATTCGACCAAAGCCGGTGCAAGCTCGCGCAGCAACGCAACACTGGTGGGCTGATCGTTCACGAAAGCCTTTGAGCCTCCGTCCGCCTTGACCTGACGGCGGATGATCAGCGGCTCGCCCGGCTCAATCTCGAGGTCCGCCTCTTCGAGAGCTTTAGTGATCGGCTCGGGAAGCTGTGCAAACTCAAAGCTCGCGGTGACGCTCGCCTTGGCCTCCCCCGCGCGCACGAGCGCCGTTTCCGCACGGTCGCCTAGCACCAGTCCAAGCGCATCGAGCAGGATCGACTTACCCGCCCCCGTCTCGCCCGTGAGCACGCCAAGCCCGCGGCGAAACTCGAGGTCGAGCGCTTCGATAAGGACGATATTGCGGATCGAAAGCCGGGTCAGCATTGCACCTCAGCACCTAGCGCCTCGCCGCGCGCTCGTCACGCATTGCGCGCGAGTTTTCCGGCGCCGCGACATCAGAATGGGTCGGAAGTGGACAGGCCGGGCGAGGTGGATTGCGCTTGGCACGCAACTCGGCGATGCTGGCGCCAAGGGTCATGGAATTCTTCCTCATCATTCTGGCCGCAGGCGCCATCGCTTTCAGCTGGCGACGCATTGATGAGCTTGAACGGCGCCTCGCCGAGATGACCGAGCGGCTCGACTTGCTTGCTGGCGGCGGAGTTCGGGAGTCCGTTGAGGCGGCGCCGGTCCGCGAAGAGCAAGCTACGCCGGCCTCGCCCGCCGTACCCGAGATTACGCCCAAGCCGGAGGCTGTCGAGCAGGCCGAGCCACCAGCGACACCCGAACAAGCCTATGCCGACACGACTGGTGACGGAGACGTCGACCAGTCCGAAGTCGTGACACCAGATGAATACGTCGAGGAAGCCCCACCCGGCCCGCGCTTCGTGTTCGATTTCGAGGACATTTTCGGACGACGCCTCCCGATCTGGGGCGGCGGATTCGCGCTTGCGATCGCGGGAATTTTCCTCGTCCGTTTCTCGATCGAAGCTGGCTTGCTGACAGCCGGGGTGCGCGTTGCCCTGAGCTTCGTCTTCGGCGTGGCGTTGATCGTCGGGGGCGAAGCCGCCTACCGCTTCGAGCATCGCCTGAAGGATCCGCGCGTGCGCCAGGCGCTTGCCGGCGCGGGTTTGGCGACACTTTATGGCGCTTTCTACCTCGCCGGGACCGCCTATGGGTTGGTCGGAGCAGGCGTAGCCTTTGCAGGGCTAGCGGCCGTGACCGCAGCGGCAATCGGGCTGTCCTTCCGGTTTGGCCTGCCGAGCGCGGTGATTGCTCTCGTCGGCGGCTTTGCCGCGCCAGTGCTGGTCGACAGCGACAGTTCGAATGTCCCGCTGCTCTCCTTCTATCTCGCGCTTGTGACCGGCGGACTGGTCTGGGCGGGACAGGCGCAGGGGCGCAACTGGCTGGGGCTGGCCGCACTCGCAGCCGGGATTGGCTGGGGCGCGTTGATGATCTTTGGCGGGGTCGACAGTCGTGCGGATTTCGCCGCAGTCGGCGCCTATCTGGTCGTGCTCGGGACCGTACTGCCAGCCTTCCTGCGAACGAAAGGTGGTCCGCGACTCCCCGTGCTCGCCGCAGGCGCGATCGCGACGTTGCAGATGGCAGTGCTGGTGAGCAGCGCGGAGTTCGAGCCGCTGACGTGGGGGCTATACTTGCTGATCGGAGCGGCGCTCGCCGGATTGGGCTGGCGCTTTGCAGAGCTGCGCGCAGGCACTCTGGTCGCGGCAGGACTTGGTCTGTGGTTGCTGTTCATGTGGTCGGGCGCAGACCCGCAGTTCTTCGCGGCGGTTGCGGCTGCGCAGGTGGCCATCTTCGCGCTCGTCCCGCTTGCCTATCAGTGGCTCGGGCGCGCGCGGCATGTCGATCTGGCGCAGATGGCAATCGTGGTGCTCGGAATCGCGCTTGCGGTCTGGGTCGAGTTCGCTAATCACCATTTCTCCAACGGGATCGAGCCTGAGATCGGCGCAAGCTTCGCCGCTCTTGCCCTCATTCCGGCTGCCGCTTTTGCGATCATGTGGCGGCGCGAGGATGAGAGCTCGACGCGCGAAGCGCTGACCTTATTGCTCCCTTCGTGGCTGCTCGGCTTCCTCGCGCTTTTGCTGTTCACCCCCGGATGGCTTGCCCCTGTCATGGCGGCGGCCGTACTCGCGCCAATTCTGTGGTGCTATGCCCTTCGCGACACGCGCGCGATCCTGATCACCTTCTGGATCGGAGCGGCAATGGTCATATTCGCGCTCGCTGTCTCCAACGGCTTCCTCGACGAGTTCGAGCGCCTCGGCGAGATCGAAACGAGTGTGGATATCACCCGCGCACTTGTGCGCTGGGGCGCCGCCGCGCTGCCGTTCGTCGCGATGGCAGCGCTGGGCCGCGACGGAGTTCAGCGAGGCTTTGCCGAGGTTGGCGCGACCGTGCTGATCTACGGGATCATCGCACAGGTCGCTCCGACACAGGCGCTGCCGTGGATCGCTGCGGTGGGTGCAATCGCCATCCTGTTGCGCTGGGACGATGCGCGGATCGCGGCCTGGTCGAGCGCGTTTGCGATCACCGCGATGTGGGCGGCCAAGCCAATCCTCATCTGGCTCATCGCCGGCATCGAAGCGATGATCGGCACGCCCTTCATGGCGAATGCAGCGATCGAGCCGCTGGTTCTCGGCTGGCGCGTCGCACCGGTGCTCGTCGTGATTGGTATGATCGTCTGGCAGAACCGTGAGGGATCGGTCGGTCGCCTCGCGCCGTTCGCCCTAGTCTTCGGCTTAGTCGCAGCGATTGTGCTTCATAGCCTCTACAAGCAGGTCTTCGATATTAACTCGCTCCTGCGGTTCGAATGGTATGGCATGGGCGAGCGCACCGGGTGGCAAGCATTGCTTATGGCTGGAGGGTTTGCAGCGCTTCGCTGGAGGAACCTGATGGAGCTGCGAGCGGTGGGAATTGGGCTGGTCGTCTTCTCGCTCACGCATTTCGGGTGGTTCACGCTCGTTCTGCACAATCCGCTGTTCAACGCGCAGCATGTCGGACCAGCTCCGATCGCCAATTGGCTGCTGCCGGCCTATTTGACCGCGATTGTCGGGCTCTGGCTTATCCGCGAGCAATTGCGCGAGGGCCCCGCTTTGCTCCGCGCCGCGCTGGATGCGGGTAAGATGGCGCTGATCTCGCTGCTCTCGCTATCACTCCTGCGCCAGTTCTTCTCGGGCACGGACCTCACGTCGACGTCGATCTATCAGACCGAGAGCCTGCTGATCTCGCTGCTCGGAATCGTGCTTGCGCTCGGCTTCCTGTGGTGGGGCTCTTGGCGGCAGGCGCGCAGCTGGCGGATCGGCTCGCTGGTCCTGATGCTGGCTGCGGTGATCAAGGTATTCCTGATCGACGCCGCGGGGCTCGAAGGGCTGCTGCGGGTGGCGAGCTTCATGGCTCTGGGCTTCAGCCTGATCGGGATCGGGTGGGTCTATACCAAGCAGCTCGCTGGACGCAGGCCGGCTCCGTCAGAACCCGCCGAGCCTACGCCCTAACCGCCGGCTGAAGTCAGCTCGGCAAGCCAATCATAGACGGGACGGAACTCGAGCAGCCGCTGCGCAATGTTCGCAGGGCCTTCGTCATCATAGGCGAGCGAGTGGTCCTCGAAATCGCGCCACACGGTCAGGCCCTTATATCGCAGCAAATCAGCGCGCTCGTGGTCCTTGTCATAGGGAGCGGGAACGCGCTTGAGGTCGGGCTTGCCGATCCGCCCGCCGCTTGCTTCCAGATTGCCCAGCATCGCCGCAAGATCAGCGCCGTCAGGCCCGTCAACCCGCACCCTGTAATCCTCAAGCGTCGATTTCTCGAACGCCATCCGACCCGCCCCGATCACAAGGCTGTCGGGCTGCAGTCCGACCATCATGAAGGGATGGTCCGATGGCCCCTCGGGCTTGCCGATGCCGATCCGTAGATGCGGGTTGTAGGGGGTCTTGTCTTTCGAGAAGCGCACATCGCGAAAGATGCGAAAATTGCGCGGGACCAGGTCGGCACCGAGCGCATCGCCCAATTGTGCGGCCAGTGTCTCGCCGAAGGCTTCTCCGGCGAGCTTGTAGTGCTGCTTGTGACGGGCCTCGTTGGCCTTAAACCAGTCGCGGTCGTTGTGAGCGGCGAGATCGCGGATGAATTGCGTGGTCTCGGCGCTCAGCATCAATCCGCTCAGCTCGGCGTGACGTCGCTCGCGTGGTCCTGCACGAGGTCATAGGCCTTGTCGTACCACTCGCTGCCCGGATAGTTCGCACCCAGGACAGCGGTGTACTTCACCGCTTCCTCGCGGATGCCGAGCGCGAGGCTGCTCTCGGTCAGGCGATAGAGTGCCTCGGGCGTGTGGCTGGTGGTCTCGTACTGCTCGACGACATTGCGAAACCGCAGCGCCGCCGCGAGCCAACGGCCCGAGCGTGCGTAGAACCGCCCGATTTCCATTTCCTTGCCCGCGAGGTGATCGGCCACGAGGTCAAGCTTCAGGCGCGCATCGGCGGCATATTCGGTCTGCGGGAAGCGACGGTTCACTTCGCGCAAAGCAACCTGCGCCTGCTCGGTGATCGACTGGTCGCGGTTCACGTCGCTGATCTGCTCGTAATAGGAAAGCGCGATCAGGTAGTAGGCGTAGGGCGCATCCTTGTTACCGGGGTGGATCGAGAGGAAGCGCTGGGCGTTCTGGATCGCCTTGTTGTAATCGCGCGCGATGTAATAGCTGAAAGCGCTCATCAGCTGCGCACGGCGAGCCCAGGGCGAATAGGGGTGCTGACGCTCCACCTCATCGAACAGCGCTGCGGCGAGCAGCGTGTTGCCGCGATCGAGCCGACGCTGCGCCTCGGCATAGAGCGATTCGACGTCGCGCGCGACGTAGGCGACATCCTCATCAGCCGAGCCTCCACCACAAGCGGTGAGAGTGACGGCGGCGACGCCAAGCAGGGCAGCGTTACGTAGGCTTTTGATCATGGCGAGCCGTATAGCCACCGCTGCGCTGAACGCCAAGTGAAGCTTGCACCCGTTGCCCACACCCTTGGACCGGCCCGGCGCAACCATGTCGAGCAGCCGATTCGCAGCGTGACGATGCGCGGTGATGACTGAGTAAGTTGATGAAGTACAAGCTGGCACGTGGCTTTCCTATCTCTCCGCGAGGGCGTTGCTGACGAGCGGACGCGGCCTTTTGTTGGAAGCGCCCGCGGCAAAGCTAGCGGGGGATCGGGATGTAGGAAAACGTGTGAGGCAAGAGACCGCTTCGAGGCACTACGCAACTGCGACCTCGACGCTCTGAGTGCCGACGAGGCAACGCGCCGAATGCTATACGAAGGCCCGCGCGAATACGAGGAATGGTCAAAACCGCAGGAGGAGAAGGCCACGCCGTCGAAGAAACGAAGACGATTCACAAGATTACTGATGAGGGGTGGGAGTGATTAAAATCTCGAAAACCAAGTTGAACCGGACTTTCCACTGCAATGGTAGGAAAAGATGCTTCAACCGGCACTTTGAAGACATTGGGCAAGACGCATTATCTCTTTCCGGATCGCAATCTGGTTAAAATTCGCGTCCGAACAGTCTCGCTCCAAACGAAACTCTGTAAATCTTTCTCACCTTCGAATTTCGCCTCTCCCTCTTCTACACTCTGCGCGATCTCATCACTAAGTCTATTGACCGATCCATCATTTGTTCCAGTGAAAGAATTCTTCGGGATTGCAGAAAGCAAATCCATTCGTCCGTAAGAAATGAGGGCTAACATCTTGTGCAGCTTCAGTAGTGCATGTGGCTCGCGATTGGCAGCGACTATTTCGAATGTGCGCCTCTCCAATAACTCTTTCACTTCATCGTATTCGTCACACGACGAGACCTCGATTGCGAGAGCAAGTTCTAGCGTTGGATAAGCATTGTCGAGACGAAGCACTCTTTCCACATAAGGGCGCGCCTGCACGCAATTTTCATTGCCCAACAAGACTTTCGCAGCAAGAGCAACCAGGTAGGGATTTTGAGGGTATTCCTCAATAATTGCCCCAAGCTCTCTCCAATGTGCAGAATTTTCTTTGAAAAATGCAGTCTGGCCAGCTTCTTTCTGGAATTCCAGATATAATGCTCGAGCTTTGAGATACGGATAGAATTGACTTTGAGGGTATCGTGCAAGGCAGTCTTCGAGCAGGTGGTGTAGATTGCCAACACTATCGAAGCCAACCTCTGTTAGCACGAAACACTCGTAACCAGAGCCAACCTGAGCGTCCATCCGCTTGGCTTGGTGTCTAGAGATTATGCCTGGCGGGGAAGTGATTGCGACGAACTCGTCCTTTAGGACTGCCGCTGTCGTCTGGTGATCTAATGGAAGGATTCTGGTAGCCTGATAGAGCGTGCGCCCTCTTTCATCTTTGAGAAAGATGTCGAGAGGGACATGCTGATCCTTGTCCGTGTGAAGAATGACTTGGATCGTGAATTCGGCTTCGCCTCCATTTTCTTCCTGGAAGTTGTGGACGGCTATGGCCTTGGTCAGATTCTCTTCGAGCAGTCCTTCTACGGCGCTCTTAAGGTTCTGAAACCGATCAGGGTCTTGATTGGTGAATCCGGTCAAATCCACTTGAAATTGGACGGATGGGCTATGCAACGGAGCACTAGATGGTTGGCTTTCTGGGCTAGGCCAGAACGACGGTATTATCGAAATTAGAGCTGCGATTGTCACCAGCGCGATCGAAACCGCCAGCGCTCTGTTGTGGAGACGTTTAAGCGCACTTCGGATCGAATGCTTCAATGGCTCGCCGTTTTGCTCGCGTGCATGGCTTTCGACCGCATCCAAGCTGAGACTTGGCCCTCCCGCACGAGGATACACTACATCGCGAGATCCCAATCTGAGCCTGTAATCGCCCGGCTTTATGTAAACGCACCCTTCACCAACAGGCTCACATCGATGATAGTATGTTTCAAGCTTCGAACGAAGACGTGCCACTTGCGTGCGAGCGTAGCTGTCTATTGACTCATCAAAGTCATCACGTCGTCCGAGCGCATCGACCGCAATTTCAAACTGGCTTGGAGGAGTAGCGTTACCTTCAACTGACCTGCGAGCCAGATATCTCAGCAAGTTTGAGAGAACAGGCATCTTTAGAAATAGCGGATCAGCAAGAATCGCGTTGACTTCTAAGCGCAGCGCGTCGTCGAATGTCACGTTCTTCGACCTTTAATCGTAATGTCAGATATTTAGCTCGGCAGCCCGTTCACAGATTTGCGTAGGACAGATTTCAGGTCGGTAGTTGAGCGAGTGTTCTTTGTCGCGTATCCAAGTCGAGGGACATTCAAGCCCCACCGCACAACCTCATGCAGAAACGACATATTGGGATGCGATGACAATGGCCGACAAGGGGGCCGAACCCGTAAGCGAGACTAGCGCAATATACACTAAACTACAGGCGCTTCATCGGTCTTCATGTATTGCCAGTGCAGAGCAGTCTCTGAGGGCTTCGTATCATCTCGCACCGCCCTTCACTTCGATGGTTTCTCGAAGTTCTACTGTCTTACATTTCGGCTATGCGGAAGACACTATTTCTAAGTATCTTTCTCCAGAGATTTTCGAGAATGATCCAGTCCCGGACATCGTTATCAAGGTCGGAAAGAAGTTGAAATGGAGTGAGGCGACCGGAACCGTAAAGTTGTCGAAGGGGCAACGAAAATTCCTTCGATCTGCGGTCCAGCTTGGCTTCGTTGACGGTTTCGCCATACCGCTTTTTGGCCCCCACGGGAGGAATGGTGTCTTCACATTAAACTTTGGCCGCGAGATTCGAAAAAGTGATGAGGTTTCTATTGAACGAATTGCGTCTGATGCTCGTTCGACCCACTTGTCGATTTGCGAGCTTCTAGAAAACCAAACCGGAGCAACATCGCAACTCTCACCTCGGGAGCTGGAGGTAGTGTATTGGGTTTCTCGGGGGAAAAGCTCTCAGGATATTGGTACAATCTTGGGTATCTCGCATGGAACAGTCACGACCTACATGAAACGAATTTTTGCAAAAACCGGTGTAAATGATCGTATGTCGGTTGTGATAAAGTGCCTCAGCGAGGGGATGCTGATTTATTGATCAGGCAGCTTGGAATGAAGTCATTGCCTAGTAGCAGGGCTACTCCTCCCCCATCCTTAGCGCGGCGATAAACGCCTCCTGCGGGATGCTCACGTTGCCGTACTCCCGCATCTTCGCCTTGCCCTTCTTCTGCTTCTCCAGCAGCTTTTTCTTGCGCGTGATGTCGCCGCCGTAGCACTTGGCGGTCACGTCCTTGCGCAGGGCTGCGATGGTTTCGCGGGCGATGATCTTGCCACCCAAGGCTGCCTGGATCGGGATCTTGAACAGGTGGCGCGGGATCAGGTCCTTGAGGCGCTCGCACATGCCGCGGCCGCGCTCTTCGGCGACCGAGCGGTGGACGATCAGCGAGAGCGCGTCGACCGGCTCGTTGTTGACGAGGATGTTCATCTTCACAAGGTCGCCCTCGCGGTGGCCGATCTGCTCGTAGTCGAAGCTGGCATAGCCTCGCGAAATCGACTTCAACCGGTCGTAGAAGTCGAACACCACTTCGTTCAGCGGCAGTTCGTAGGTCACCTGCGCGCGGCCGCCGACATAGGTGAGGTCGGTCTGGATGCCGCGGCGATCCTGGCACAGTTTGAGTATCGCGCCGAGATAATCGTCGGGGGTGTAGATCACCGCCTTGATCCACGGTTCCTCCACCACCTCGATACGGTTCACGTCCGGCCAGTCGGCGGGATTGTGGATCGCGATCGTCTGGGCGTCCTCGGTCTTCGATTTGGACAGGTGGACGTTGTAGACAACGCTGGGCGCGGTGGTGATGAGGTCGAGGTCGTACTCGCGGCTGAGGCGCTCCTGAATGATCTCGAGGTGGAGCAGGCCGAGGAAGCCGCAGCGGAAACCGAAGCCGAGCGCTGCGCTGGTCTCCATCTCGTAGGAGAAGGAGGCGTCGTTTAGGCGCAGCTTGCCGATGCTTTCGCGCAGTTTTTCAAAGTCGGCAGCGTCGACCGGGAAGAGGCCGCAGAAGACCACCGGTTGCACTTCCTTGTAGCCGGGGAGCGCTTCGGTTGCCCCGCCCTTCACGGTCGTGATCGTGTCGCCGACGCGGGCCTGTTCGACTTCCTTGATCTGCGCGGTGATGAAGCCGATTTCGCCGGGGCCGAGCTCGGCAAGATCGGTGCGCTTGGGGGTGAAGCAGCCCACGCGGTCGACGAGGTGCTGGGTGCCGCCCTGCATGAACTTGATGTTCTGCCCCTTGGTGAGCGCGCCTTCGATCACGCGCACGAGGATGACCACGCCGAGATATGGGTCGTACCAGCTATCGACCAGCGACGCCTTGAGCGGTTTGTCGCGCTCACCCTTGGGCGGGGGGATCTTGGCGACGACGGCTTCCAGTACGTCCTCGATCCCGAGCCCCGTCTTGGCCGAGGACATGACGGCTTCGGAGGCATCGAGGCCGATCACTTCCTCGATCTCTTCCTTGACCCGCTCGGGTTCGGCGGCGGGGAGGTCGACCTTATTGATAACGGGAACAATTTCGTGGTCGTGCTCTATCGACTGATAGACGTTGGCGAGCGTCTGGGCTTCCACGCCCTGCGCCGCGTCGACCACCAGAAGCGCGCCTTCGCATGCGGCGAGGCTGCGGCTGACTTCGTAGGCGAAATCGACGTGACCGGGCGTGTCCATCAGGTTGAGCTGATAGGTCTCGCCGTCCTTGGCGGTGTAGTGCAGGCGCACGGTCTGCGCCTTGATCGTGATACCGCGCTCGCGCTCGATATCCATGTTGTCGAGCACTTGTTCGGACATTTCGCGCTCGGTCAGGCCACCGGTGAACTGGATCAGCCGGTCGGCAAGCGTCGACTTGCCGTGATCGATATGCGCGATGATCGAGAAATTGCGGATTTTGGAGAGGTCAGTCATTTGGGGCGCGCTTTAGCGTCCCCCCTGCCCCGTGTCATTCCAGAAAATCGAAACGAGAGATGCGCCAGATGCAGCTATGGGGCAGCTATGGCCAGCGCTCAGGCCGCCTCGTGCTTGATCGGGTGGGCGTAGCCGAATTGCGGGACGCTTCCATTGCCGTCGAGCAGGCCGCCCTGCATGCCCTTGTAAGCCCCCGGCGAAAGCGCTGCGAGCGGGGCGCCGGCCGAGGCGAGCGCATAGGGGCTGACGCGGTTCCGCGTGCACAGGCCGCCAGAGCCATCGTCGACGAGGCTCTGTTCGAATTCGAGACCCTGCGTGTCGCCATTGGAGCGGATCACGGTCGCAACCGCGAGCTGACCGCCGCCGAGGTCGACCACGAATTGCGTGCCCTTCGGCACATCGGCGAGCCCCTGAATAAGTGCGCCCGTTTTCGACAGGTTGCGCAGGGTGACTTCGTAGGAGTGATCGTCGTGGATCACCTGAATCTTGCGGAACACCGTGCGCCTGCGAGCACGCTTGGTGCGGTCTGAACTTGGCTCGATCGTCCAGGTCTCGCCGATCAGTTCGGATTCGACCGTTTCGCGGCTGACCGGCTCGGAATAGATCGGGCCCTGCATCCACTTGACCCCGCAATCGCGCAGGCGACCAAACAGTGAGGTGGATTCGATCCCATTGGCAATCGTGTCCATTTCGAGCGCATCGGCGAGCGCGACCACGGCCTTGATCAGCCCCAGATCCTGAGTGTCGTTGGCTTCGGCCTCTGCAATCAGGTTCTCGTCGATCTTGATCGCGTCAAAGGGAGCGCGGCGCAGATAGGCAAGGCTTGAGTAGCCCGAGCCGAATTCGTCCAGCGTCAACCGAACGCCGAGTTTGAACAGGCGCGCAAGCGTGCGGTCGACCACGTTGGTGTCACCAAAGAAGACGGCCTCGCTGATCTCGAGTTCCAGACGATTGGCGGGCAGATCGGTGTCGGACAGCGCATCGGACACCATCTCGACAAAACCTTCTGAGGCAAACAGCGGCACAGGCACGTTGACAGCCACGCGGACGGTGTCGGGCCAGTAGGCCGCGTGCGAACAGGCTTCGCGGATCGCCCAGTTGCCGACCTCGACGACCTGGCTCGACCCGTCCAGGATCGATGCAAACTCGATCTCGTCGATCTCGCCGCGCTGTTCGTGCATCCAGCATATGTGCGCTTCGAGCGCGCTGACGGATTCGTTCTTGGCGCTGACCACAGGCTCGTATTTGAGAAAGAGCTGCTTCTCGCGCACTGCCGTGCCGAGGTTCTCTTCCAGCCGGCGCCGGAACAGCGCCTCGTTTTCAAGATCGCCCGAATAGAACCGAAACTGACCGCGACCGCCATTCTTGGCGGCGTAGAGCGCAAGGTCGGCAGAGCGCACGATCTCGTCGCCAGTCACGCCGTCGTGCGGAGCGACCGCAATCCCGACCGAACAGCCAATGACGCAGCGGCCTTCTTCGAGCGAATAAGGCTGCTTGAGCATGGTGATGATCCGCATCGCGATCTCACCCAGCTCGCCGCGATCATCCATGTCGGGGATCATCACCTGAAATTCGTCGCCGCCCAGGCGCCCGATCTCGCAATCGACTTCGACAGAGCGCTTGAGGCGGTCTGCGACCTGCTTGAGAAGATCGTCACCCGCAGCATGGCCAAGCGTGTCGTTGACGTGCTTGAACTTGTCGAGGTCAAGCATCATCACCGCGCAATTGCGCTTGGCGGCCTTGAAGGCGGTGAGCGTGGACTCGATCATGTGCGCCATGCGGTGGCGGTTCGAAAGGCCGGTGAGCGAATCGAATTTCGCCAGCCGCGAGGTCTCTTCGTCGCGGTAATACTGTTCGGTAATGTCGACGCCGGTGCCGCGGAAGCCGTCGAACTTCGAACCGTTGAAGACGGGCCTGCCCGACAGGTGCAGGACCGCGCCGGCGGGGCGTTTCTCCGCGCGCACCGCGAAGCCCGAGAACGCCTTGTGCGCCCCCAGCATGAGCGGGATCGACTTGGTACGGCCGTCGCGATCGGTCGAAGTGAAGACACTTGCCAGCGGTTTTCCGAGCATTTCTGAAAGCGGCACGTCGAGCCGGTCGGCAATGGTTTCGCTGAGATAGGTTAGAACGCCTTCCTTGTCGCATGCCCAGAACCAGCCCAGCCCCGATTGCTCGAGGTCCTCGAGCATGGCGAGCTTTTCTCCGTCGGACATCGCGTTGGCGCTGTCTCGCTTTCTGGATTTCGATGACAAGAAACCCTTCAGGGGCATCTCGCGGCTTCCCTTTCAACAAACTTTGACTGACAGCCAGGACCGAAGGCGCTGGCCGACCTTCACCAGCCGTAAACCCGGTTGGTTATTTTTTGACTAAGATGGCTGGTAAATGCGTAAAATTATCCGACATTTCGGGCCGTACGGAGGTACTCCCAAGGATCCGGTCAACCATTCGTGCGGTTGTTCATGTCGACTTCGACGAACGCCTTTGTGTTCGTGCGCATCGCGCCGGTGATCGCTGCAACCGCTTCGTCGTTGAGCGCGCGCAATGGTCGTCCGGCGGCCTCGATCTGATACGGAGAGACGCGGTGGCGGGTGCACAGGCCATCGGCGCCATCACTGATAAGATGGGTTTCGAACTCGACACCCTGCGAATAGCCGTCCGAACGCTTTACCCTAGCGACCACCAATTGACCGCCGCCCAAATCGAGCACGATGTCGGTCCCAACCGGCACATCAAGCAGCCCTTCGATCTTGGCCCCGGTCTTGGAAAGGTTGCGCAGGAACACATTGTAGCGATCGTCTTCGTGGATGAGGCCAATCTTGCGGAACTCGGTGCGGCGCTCGGCGCGGTACTTTTCCGGTCCGCGCGGTTTGAACTTCATGTCCCCGCCAGCGATCCGCTCGAGTAGTGCTTCTTCAGGGATCGCCCATGAGAAAAGCTTGCCCTGCAAGAGCGAAGCGCCCTGCTCGATCACTGAAGCCATTTCGTCCTTGGTTTCAACGCCTTCCGCCACGGTCTTCATGCCGAGCGCATTAGCGAGACTGACCACGGCAGCGACAATTGCATAGTTGCGGTTATCAGGTGAGCTGCAACCGCGCACGAAGCGCTGGTCGATCTTGATCTTGTCGAACGGTGCATCGCGCAGATAGCCGAGCGAGGAATAGCCGGTCCCGAAATCGTCGAGCGATAGGAGCACGCCCAAATCCTTGAGCTGTTTGAAGATCTCGAGCGCGCGTTCCATGTCGCCCACGAACACCGTTTCGGTAATTTCCAGTTCGATCCGTTCGGGGTTCACCCCGCTTCGCTTGAGCGCGCGCCGGACATTGTCGACGAATTCGTCAGAGGCAAACTGGACCGCCGAGACATTCACCGAAGCGGTCGTTTCGCCCGGCCAGCGGCTGACCGCATCGCACACTTCGTTGAGCGCCCAGTCTCCAAGCTCGCGGATCAGCCCGACTTCCTCTGCCACGGGGATGAAGTCTGCCGGCGAGATCATGCCGCGAACCGAGTGGTTCCAGCGCATGAGCGCCTCGGTGCACTCGACCTCCAGCGACTTGGCATTGATGACGGGCTGGAAGTGCATTTCCAACTCGTCCTTGTCGATGGCGTCGCGCAGATCGGATTCGATCTGGTGGCGCATGCTCGCCTTGAGCTGCAATTCTTCCGAATAGTAGCGGAACTGCCCGCGCCCGCCGCCCTTCGCGGCATAAAGCGCGAGGTCGGCTGCCTTGACAAGCTCGCCGGATTCGACCCCGTCGAACGGTGCAATCGCGATCCCGACTGATGCTCCGATAACCGCGCGCATGCCGTTGACCGAATATGGCTGCGAGACCATCTGGATGATCCGTTCGGCCAAGGCTCCCAGATTCCCTCGATCGTCCTCGTCGGGCAGGATCACCTGAAACTCGTCGCCCCCGATGCGCCCGATCTCGGCCTTGTCGCCGGTCACGCGCTTGAGGCGTTCTGATACCTGCTTGAGCAGCTCATCGCCTGCGGGGTGGCCCATCGTGTCGTTGACCTGCTTGAAGCGGTCAAGGTCGATCAGCATGATCGCACAGCAGCGCTTGGACGCTTTAAACGCGGTCAGCGTCGTCTTGAGCGTGTGCGACATGCGGTGGCGATTGGCGAGGCCGGTGAGCGAATCGTAGCGCGAAAGCTTTTCTGCATCGCGCTTGCTTTCAAACGTGTCGGAAACGTCGCGAGCAATTCCGTGATAGCCGCGGAACCGGCCCTTGGCATCGGTTTGCGGGACGCCGGCGATTTCCCACCACGACTTGCCCTCACCCATATCGACCATGACCGTGACCGGCTTGATCGAGTTGCGCGCGGCAAGCTGGAACTTCAACGGCCTTTCGCCGCCATTGTCGTCGCTATCTTCGAGCGGCTGATAGATATCGAGCAGAGAGCGGCCGACGATATCGGACACCGACCTGCCAACACGCTTGGCGGCAGGCTGAGAGATGTAAACGATGCGGTTGTCGAGATCGCTTGCCCAGAACCAGCCGAGCTCGGACTTCTCGAGACTGCCAAGCAAGGCCGCGCGATCGGCATGATCGAACGAGCGGACGGAAACGCCCGTTTCCTCCGTTTCTGCTCCGGTTTTGGTCAGCCGCGACAGAAGACCAGCCATTGCGCTACATCTCCACTTGATTGAACCGTGCATGCATAGGCTTTAAACCGTGAAGGAATGGCTAAGGCTGGTTAATCAAGCTTCGAGCCCGAAAACCTAGGTAGCGGCACGCGGCGAACAGGCTTGTTCTTGTAACCTTTCCGTTTGCAGGCCATTTGTGCGTTAAGCACGATCCGAATTCGCAAATCGACATTCTCTCAGGGGAAAGAATCCATGTCAGAAGGCACCGTCAAACTCGAAAACGAAGCCGCACAATCGGTCAACGCTCTAGGGCCGCTGGTTGGCATTGCGCGCGAGGATTTCGTGAGCGCGGTCGCGGTGTTGCTGCGCGAGACGGCAAGCGACCCGCAGCGCATGATGAAGCACGCCAAGACGATGGGCGAGGACATGGTCAAAATCATGACCGGCAAGAGCGAGCTCGCACCCGACCCCAAGGACAAGCGTTTCCAAGATCCCGCGTGGCAGTACAACCCGTTCTTCCGGGCAGGCGCACAGTATTATCTCGCAGTGCAGAAAGGCATGTCGAACTGGCTCGAAGACCTTGAGCTTGATGAGCTGGAGCGCAACCGCGCGACCTTCATCTCGAACATCATTCTCGACGGACTTGCCCCCACCAACACGCTGGTAGGCAATCCTATCGCGCAGAAGCAGCTTATCAATTCGGGCGGGCTCTCGCTCATCAAAGGCCTGCAGAACGCCTACAACGACATGGTCCACAACAAGGGCATGGTCAGCCAGGTCGACAAGCGTCCGTTCAAGATCGGCGAGAACATCGCGACCTCGAAAGGCAATGTCGTCCACCGCACCGAGATGTACGAGCTGGTGCAATACGCACCGTCGACCGATGAAGTGTATGAGATCCCGCAGCTGACGATCCCGCCGCAGATCAACAAGATGTACATCAACGACCTCTCGCCAGAAAAGTCGATCATCAAGTGGCAGGTCGACAATGGTCTTCAGACCTTCGTGATCAGCTGGCGCAATCCTTCGAAGGAGCAGGGCAATTGGGACATGGCCGACTACATTGCGAGCTGCGAGGAAGCGCTCGAAGTGGTCAGCGAGATCACCGGTTCCGACAAGGTCAATGTCTCGGCGGGCTGTTCGGGCGGACAGACCGCATCGGTGCTCGCATCGAAGCTCGCCGCGACCGGCAATGACATCCTCGGCACGCTGACGCTGATGGTCTGCGTGCTGCACCCCAAGCCCACCGATATCGAGGCCGGATCGCTGGTCAGCGACAACGGCATCAAGCTCGCCAAGCAACGCGCCGCCAAGGCCGGGATCATCAAGGCGGACGACCTTGCGCGCGGCTTTGCATGGCTGCGCCCCAACGACCTCATCTGGGGTTATGTCATCAACAATTACCTGCTCGGCATGGACCCGCCCGCATTCGACGTCCTCTACTGGAACTCGGATGCGACCAATCTGTCGGCGAGCCTGATGGGCGACTTTCTGACGCTCTATGAAACACTCGCCTTTACCAAGAAGGGCGAAGTCGAGATGGCGGATCACAAGATCGACCTTTCCAAGGTCACGGCCGATCTCTTCATCCTCGGCGGGGTCACCGATCACATCACCCCGTGGAAGGCGACCTATCGCTCGACCGGGCTGTTCGGTTCGAAGGACGTCACCTACGTCCTCAGCCAGTCGGGCCACATGCAGGCGATCCTCAACCCGCCGGGCAATCCCAAGGCGAAATATTACGTCCAAAAGAAGAAGGGCAAACTCCCCGAAACGGCCGACGAATGGCTGCAAGGGACCGAGGAGGTCGCCGGCAGCTGGTGGCCGTACTGGATGGAATGGATCCAGAAACGCTCGGGCGGAAAGATGCCCGCGCCTTCGAGTGTAGGAAGCAAGCAACATCCTCCACAGGAACCTGCACCCGGCACATATGTTATTGAAGAAGTCTGATCTAACGGTAAGTTTCGAAGAACCGAACAAGCTTATGGGAGGCATGTATCGCAAGGGATCTGCGACACATGTCTCCCACCCTTCGGTTCCCCCTCAGGTCGCTACAAAAGGACTGATCGCGCATGAGCGATGGTATGAAAAACGCCCATGTAAGCATGGAGCAGATCGGCGGCCGGACGCTACGGGTTGCTACATGGCGGCTGGGTGAGCCGAGTGAACATCCCCCCGTTCTGTTCTTCAACGGTATCGGTGCCAATATCGAGGCGGTGGCCCCGCTGGCGGAGACGCTGACCGAGCGGCCATTCATCATGTTCGACATGCCTGGCGTGGGCGAATCGCCCGATCCGGTGGTGCCCTACAATCCCTTCACGATGAGCTGGACCGCGGCCAAGCTGCTCGAAAAGCTCGGCGTGGAACAGGTCGATGTGATGGGGATCAGCTGGGGTGGCGGCATGGCGCAGCACTTTGCGATGCAGCATCCCGGCCTTACCCGCCGTGTGGTCCTGATCGCTACCAGCGCAGGCATGCTGATGATCCCGGGCAACGCCAAGGCTCTCACCAAGATGGCCAATCCGCGCCGGTACATCGATCCCGATTTCATGATCAAGAATTTCGAGACGCTGTATGGCAAGGGCCTGGGCAGCAGCCCCGGCAAGGGCGGGCATATGTCACGTCTCAAGCCCCCTTCCCCGCGCGGCTACATGTATCAATTGCTCGCCATGCTCGGCTGGACTAGCGCGCCCGCGCTTCCGTTCCTGTTGAAGCAGGAGACGCTAATCATGATGGGCGACGACGATGCGATCGTCCCGCTCGCCAATGGCAAGTTCTTGAACATGTTGATCCCGAACAGCGAGCTGGTCGTCATGGAAGGCGGCGGGCACCTGTTCCTGCTCAGTCACAAGGACGAGAGCGTCGATGCGATGCGGCACTTCCTCGACCGCCCGGCGACCGAGGAAGAAAAGCTCGCCGCAGCCTAAGCGCGCGGTAGCCAGTCTTTCAAAGCAGCGTTGATCTCGTCCGGCACGTCCTGCTGGACCCAATGCGATGCCTGCGGGAAACGCTTGACGGTGAGGTCGCCGACAAAGTCCTCCATCCCGTCGAGGACGTGGATATCGATCGCGACGTCCTGCTCGCCCCATAGCACCAGCGTCGGCACGTCGACCTTGCCCGAGGCGACATCGCGCGCATCCTTTCGGCGCAGCAGCGCGCGGTAGTAATTGAGCATTGCGCTCGCCGCACCCGGCCTCTGCGCCGCGCAGATATAGGGTTCGAGCGTCGCGTCGTCGAACCGCTCCTTGTTGATCGCCGAATCGCGGAAAATCCTTTTGATCGGCGCGAAATTGCCGCGCGAGAGGAACCGCTCGGGCAGCCACGGCAGCTGGAAGAAGAAGATGTACCAACTCTTCTTCATCTGCCGCCATTTCTTGATCTCGCGCTCGGCGCATTTGGGATGCGGCACGTTGAGGATGACCAGCCGGGTGAGCGGGCGCACTTTCAAGATAGCAAAGTACCACGCGATGATCGCGCCCCAATCGTGCGCGATCAGCGTCACTTGCTTAGCTCCGCTCGCATCGATCAGTCCGGCAACGTCCTTCGCGAGCGTGCGAAGGCGATAGGCGTCGGTGCCCTGCGGCCTGTCAGTCCCGCCATAGCCGCGCAGGTTCGGTGCCCAGACGCGGTATCCCATCTCGGCCAAAACTGGGATCTGTTTGCGCCACGAATAGTGCAGCTCGGGAAAACCATGCAGGCAGAGCGCGAGGTGGTCGCCGTCGCCCGGACCTGCCGTTGCCACCTCGAAAGTCAGGCCATTCGCCTCGACCCACTCGATTGCGATCCCGCTGCCCTTCTCGGGCTCCCAGCTAGCATTTCTCACCATGCTGAGGCCGTAGCACCGCCCTCGGCAATATGTTAGACCAGTTTCAAACAAGGACTTTGGAAGGCCCTTGGGGAGAGAGAAGCAATGGCACAGTTCGACCTCATCATTCGCGGTGGCACGATCGTCGACGGCACGGGCGCAGAACGCTTTACCGGCGACGTCGCGGTGAAGGACGGGATCATCGCCGCGGTGGGCGATATTGCAGGCGACGCGACGCGCGAGATCGACGCGACCGGCAAGGTCGTCGCGCCCGGCTTCGTCGACATTCACACCCATTATGACGGTCAGGCAACGTGGGACCAGGAAATGGCTCCGTCGAGCTGGCATGGCGTCACCACGGTCGTCATGGGCAATTGCGGCGTCGGCTTCGCGCCAGCCAAGCCTGATCGCCACGAATGGCTCATCAGCCTGATGGAAGGGGTCGAGGACATTCCCGGCACCGCTTTGGCCGAAGGGATCACGTGGGACTGGGAGACCTTCCCCGAGTATCTCGACGCGCTGGAGAAACTGCCCCGCACTGTCGATGTCGGCACTCACGTCCCCCACGGCGCGGTGCGCGCCTATGTGCTCGGCGATCGCGAACAGCCCGGTGCCGTGCCGACCGAGGAAGACATCAAGGCCATGTCCGACATCGTCGAGGAAGGCGTGCGCGCAGGCGCTCTCGGCTTCTCGACATCGCGCACTGTGCTGCACAAATCGGTCGATGGCGAGCTCGTCCCCGGCACCACCGCCACGCCTGAAGAGCTGGTCGCAATCGGTCACGCCTTGGGGCGCGGAAAGGATGCAGGCGGCCATGCCGTGTTCGAAATGGCGAGCGACCTCCAGCGCGATTGGAACGAATTTGAGTGGATGGGCAAACTCAGCCGCGAGGCCGGCATCCCGGTCACCTTCGCCGCGCTTGAGAGCATCGCCAAGGAAATGCCCCTCAAAGAGCAGATCGAAACGATGCGCGCCGAGAACGACAATGGCGCCAATATCGTCGCCCAGATCGCCTTGCGCGGCAACGGCATCATCATGGCATGGCAGGGCACGGTGAACCCCTTTGCGTTCCGCCCGAGCTGGAAAACCATCGAGGACCTGCCGTGGGAGGAACAGAAGGCCAAGTTGCTGGACCCTGCGTTCAAGAAGCAGCTGCTGTCCGAAGCCAACGATTATTCAGAGGCTCCGATGGACATCATCGGCGTCGTCATGGTCATCACCCAGGGCTGGGCCATGCAATACGAGATGGACCCCGATTTCGATTACGAGCCGGATGAGACCGCGAGCGTCAATGCCCGCGCTCAGGCCGCCGGGGTCGATCCGCAAGAATATGCCTATGACATGCTCTGCCGCGACGATGCGACGGGCTTCATCTACCTGCCGATCCTTAATTATGCCGACGGCAATCTCGACTTCCTGCACCCGCTTCAGCAAAGCGACGACACCGTCAATTCGCTCTCCGATGGCGGCGCGCATTGCGGGACGATTTGCGATGCGGCCTCGCCCACCTTCATGCTCGAACACTGGGTGCGCGACCGCAAGCGCGGCGACCGGATCACCCTCGAAAACGCGATCAAACGCCAGTGCCGGGATACCGCGGTGCTCTACGGGCTCGAAGATCGCGGCGTGATCGCGCCGGGCTATCTCGCCGACATCAACGTGATCGACATGGAGCGCCTGAAACTGGGCCGTCCTTGGCTCGCCTTCGATCTTCCCGCAGGCGGCAAGCGCCTGCTGCAAAAGGCGGAAGGCTACGACTTCACGATCAAGAACGGCACCGTGACCTTCGAACGCGGAAAGTGGACCGGCGAAACTCCTGGAGGCCTCATCCGCGGGCCTCAACGCGCAGAATTGGCGGAAGCGGCTGAGTGAGCGCTTTTGCGCCTCGGCCCAGCGAGTGGGCTGTCATCACCGGAGCAGGTCGCGGGATCGGACGATGGCTTGCACAGCACTTCGCCTCCAAGGGCATGCGCATCTGCGCGCTCGATATCGACGCCTATGAGGCCGAGGAAACCGCTCGTTTGTGCGGGCCGGATGCCCTCGCCCATGGCTGCGACGTTTCCGATGCGAAGGAAACCGCGAGGGTCGCCGAAAAGCTGATCGCGCAAGGGGTCGAACCCTCGCTGCTCTGGATCAATGCCGGAGTCGGAAGCGCCGACACGGTGAGCGGCGCGAAGGCGCGCACGCTCGACTGGCTGATGGGCGTGAATGTCATCGGCCCGATGCACACGGCGCGGGCATGGCTGCCGGTACTGAAGGCACGGACCGGATCGCGCCATGTCGGCATCACCGCAAGCTCGGCGTCGGTGACACCGGTGAGCGGTCCCTTCACACTTTACGCAACGACCAAGCAGATGACCGCCGCTATCGGCGAAGCGCTGACTGCGGAACTCGGCGAGGAGGACATCGGCGTCACGATCCTGTGCCCGGGCATTCTCAACACCCAGATCTGGAACGCCGCTCAGGCCCGGCCCGACCGCTTTGGCGGCGCTCGCCAGACGCCCGATGAGATCGGCGACCGCTGGCGCGCGCAACCGGGACCGGAAGTGCTTGAACAGGGACTCGACGCGACGCTCGCCAAGGGTGGTGGCTGGTGCATCGTGCCCACCGAAGCCGACACAGCCGGCAAGATGCAAGCCCGCCACGACAATCAGCGCGGCGGGCTGTTCGACTATGCGGTGCAAAAGCCCTCGGACTAGGGCTCTACGACGATCCCTTTCGCCGGGTCGATATTGCCGCTGAGCATTTCCAGATAGGTCTCGCGCGCGGCGTCGATGCCCGACTTCTTCACGATCTCGACCGTGCCGCCGACTTCGCCCAGGAATTCGTGCCATGCTTCGGCGACAAGTTTGGCCGCGCCTTCTGGACCGTGTTCCTTGAAAATCGCGACCATGTGATCGGGCGCGAAGAACAGCGTCGGCTTGGGTCCGGGCAACTCGCCTGCATCCTCGCCATGGCTCGAGCGCGCCTCGATATGCGTGGCGCCGACTAGGCAGGAATATTTGAGCGTGTCGGAATAGTGCTTGTGCAGTTTTGCCAGCACATCGGCATTGCCGGCAAAATCGACCGTCACGCTGTCGGCGATCGGCAGGTTGCCGATCTCGTCATAGGTATAGACCTTATCGTAAAGCCCGGTCGCCTCGGTGAAATCGACATTGCCTGCCGACGTCAGCCCGATGCGCTTGATGTTCGGCGAGTTCTGCTTCGCAACGCTCGCTAGACCCATGGCGGTCTTCGACGAAGCGCTGGTCAGAATGACGTTGTCGGCGCCGAACCAGTCTTCATTGCGCATGAAATATTCGATCAGGAACCCGGTCTTGAACAGCGGCCCGAAGATCATCCGCTCAGCCTCGCGCGCGGGGTCATGCTCGGGATCGGCGGCGAGGCGCGAATACTGGTTATAGATCGGGCTCATCGGCTGGCGATGCTCGGCAGTGTCGGAAAAGCCGTGCGCGCTGACCTTGCCGGGGATGACGTCGAGATGGGTTGCCATGGGGAGATAGCCATAGACCCGCTCGCCCACTGTGATCTCGTCATGCTTGCTCTCGATCACCTTGGCGTGCCCCCACATCGGCACGATCCCGAGCCCTTCCTTATCCGATGCTGGCGGGAAGAAGTTCCAATAACCGAACCCGTCGCCCACCACCGCATAGGTGATGTTGTTCGCCGTTACCGAGAAGCTCTCGACCTCCAGCCGGACAGCACCGTCTGCAAGCTCGCCGAGATCGGCCGAAACGGTCTTGGCATTGGAAAGCTCGTCCTTACGGACATGGACTTGGGCTGCAGGCATGGTCGGATTCTCCTTGTCTCAGCACTGCCCTAACCGATCATGCTTCGCTTTCCCACACGGTTGCGGCGATCGAGGCGCGCTTTTCGCACGAGTCGAGCCAACCGGAGAGCATGTCGCACTGGGCGATGCCGACTTCGCCTTGCGGAGTAAGCTGGACCGAGCGGACGATCGGATAGAGAAACACGTCGGCGAGCGTGAAACCGCCGGATCCCTTGAGCCCCGTCCACGCTCCATCCTGCGACAACTCCGCTTCGAGAAAACCGAGCGCGCGGCTGATCGAGGGTAGAGCGCGCTCGATGGTTTCGCGCTCAAGCGGAAAACCCGCGACGCGGTGCATGATCCACGGCATGACGAGGCCGTTTTCGAACAGCGGAAAGAGGTAGTTGTTCGCAATCGCGATCCACTTGTCCATTACCGCCCGCGCCGCAGGATCGGCAGGCTGTCGCGCGCCGCCATTATAGGCGTTGTCGAGATAGTGAGCGATCGCAACGCTTTCGATCAGTTCGAGCCCGTCCACCTCGACCACCGGCACCTTGCCGAAGGGGTGACGGTTGTGCGGCGAATTTGCAGGAGTGGCTATCGTTTCATGGCTTAGGCCCGCTTCTTCACACGTGATCTGAACTATGCGGGTGTAGGTCGAGATGACCGTGCCGAAGATGCGGACCTGGGGTGGCGCGTTCTTGGTCAAGCCGCGCCTATTCGGACGTGTCCTCGCCCGAAGGCGCCTCGGCCTGCCCCATTTCGGCGGCGCGTTCGACCATGGCCCTGCCCGCCTCCTGCAAGCGCCCGGAGAACCCCCGAGCGCGCACCGCGCAGGTCTGCTGGACCGCCTGCGGGTCGAGCTCGGCATAGACCGCATATCGCTCGACCAGTGCCTGCGACAGCGGTTCTTCGCGCTGCGCTTCGTAACGGCCCACGAAATAGGTCATCGCACCCGTCAGTGCGACGCGGCTCTCTGGCGTCATTGTCTCGGGCTCATCGGCCATCAGCGCAGCGACGTAGATCACGCAGTCGAGGTCTTCCTCAGGCGTGAACGCGGCCTCGTGGTCAGGCTCCTGCGCGCTCAGCGGAGCGGCAAGCATCAAGCCACCGACAAGGACTCCCCCCAGCCTCAGCATCACACGCGCATCGGCATCAGCACGTAAAGCGCCGGGCTTGCCTCGTTTTCGCGGATCAGCGTGGGTGCGCCCGCATCGGCGAGGTGCAGCTCAACCTTGTCGGTGTCGAACTGGCCGAGAATGTCCTTGAGGTAATTGGCGTTGAAGCCGATTTCGAACCCTTCGGATTTGTAGGCGGCCATCAGCTCTTCAGCGGCGTTGCCGTTGTCGGGCGAAGTGACCGAGAGCGTCACCTTGTCGGTGTCGAGCCCCATCTTGACCGCGCGGGTCTTTTCGGTGGCGATGGTCGCCACACGATCAACCGCGGTGAAGAATTCGTGCGGGTCAACTTCGAGCAGCTTGTCGTTCCCGGTCGGGATCACGCGGCTGTAATCGGGGAAGGTGCCGTCGATCAGCTTGCTGGTCAGCACCACACCGCCCTCGCCCGACAGCGTGAAGCGGATCTTCGAAGCCGACAGGTCGACCTGCACCGATCCGTCCATCGCTTCTTCGAGCAGTTTGCGCAGCTCTGCGACCGCTTTGCGCGGCACGATCACGTCGGGCATGCCTTCGGCCCCGTCGGGGCGCGCGAGGGTGAAGCGTGCAAGGCGGTGCCCGTCGGTAGCCGCGGCCTTGAGCACTGGCGTGTCTTCATCGGTGACGTGGAGGAAGATGCCGTTCAGGTAGTAACGCGTTTCCTCGGTCGAGATCGCGAAGCGCGTGCGGTCGATCAGCTCGGCGAGCGTGCGCGCGGGAATTTCGAACGAGGTCGGCAGGTCGCCTTCGACAATCACCGGGAAATCGTCGCGCGGCAAGGTCGGCAGCTTGAAGCGGCTGCGCCCGGCCTTGATCTCCATCCGGTTCTCGGCAGTTTCGAGGCTTACCTGCGACCCTTCGGGCAGCTTGCGGGCGATGTCGAACAGGAGGTGCGCGGAGACCGTGATCGCGCCCGCGCTTTCGACCGAGGCGGCGCTCATCGTTTCGACCACTTGCAGGTCGAGGTCGGTCGCCATCACCTTCACGCTCCCCCCGTCCGATGCGTCGATAAGGACGTTGGAGAGGATCGGAATGGTGTTGCGGCGCTCGACCACCGACTGAACATGAGAGAGGCAACGCAGGAGCGTCGCGCGTTCGATCGTAGCCTTCATCAGCTTAACCTATCGTCTTGGCGTTCTAGAGCGCCCTGATAGCACGGAATCGCGCGTTTCAAGGCCGTGTTACGAGCAAAAACCTTAGCGCGATGGGCAAGGCGGGCAAGTTCAGCGCTGCCCTAGGGCGGAATCCCTTGGGGATAAGGGGCTGGAAAGCCGAATCAGCCCCGCATCACACCATCGCCATGCCGCCATTCACGTGGATCGTCTCACCCGTGATGTAGCCTGCCTCTCGGCTCGCGAGGAAAGCGGCGGCCGCGCCGATATCGTCGCCCGCGCCCATCTTGCCCATCGGGATCCGGGCGTTGATCGTCTCCTGTTGCTTTTCATCGAGCGCCGAGGTCATCGGAGTCGCGATGAAGCCGGGAGCGATGCAGTTTGCGGTGATGCCGCGGCTGGCGACTTCCTGCGCGAAGCTCTTGGTCATGCCGGTGAGGCCCGCTTTGGCAGCGCAATAGTTCATCTGGCCCGGATTGCCGGTGTGGCCGACCACGCTGGTGATGTTGATGATCCGGCCAAAGCGGCTCTTCATCATCGGGCGAGCCGAAGCGCGCATCAGGCGGAATGCGGCTTCGAGATTGATCGAGACGACCTGGTCCCACTCATCGTCCTTCATCCGCATGGCGAGATTGTCGCGCGTGACGCCTGCATTGTTGACGAGGATGTCGATCCCGCCAAGCGTATCGAGCGTTGCCGGGATCAGTTCCTCGACCTGCGTAGAATCGGACAGGTTGCAGGTGATCTCGACATGCTCGCCGCCATGCTCTTCGTGCAATTGCTCGCGAAAGGCGCGCAGCTTGTCGCCGTTCGAGCCCGACAGCGCCACGCGCGCACCCTGCTTGGCGAGCGCAATCGCGATCGCGGATCCGATCCCGCCGCTTGCGCCGGTCACGAGTGCATTCATTCCATCGAGCTTGAACATGTGTGGGCTCCTCACCAGTCGAAATAATAGATCACGGCGTCCTCGCGCTCGTGAGCGAAACTCTCATACAGCCCGCGAGCGGGCAGGTTGTCGGGTTCTGTGCCGAGCCAGATCTCCTCGATCCCCTCGGCATCGGCGCGCTCGAACAGCATATGCATAAGCGCGCGAGCAATCCCCTTGCGTCGCCAATCGTCACTCACGCCGATTTCGTCAAGGAAGAGCTCGGTCGGCTTGTCGGGATGAGTGTGGATGACCGACATGACCATGCCGACCACCAGCCCGTCTTTCAGCGCCAGCCCCATCCAGTTGGCGGGCCCGGCGAGATAGGCTTTCAGCCGCTCGGGATCGATGGCGTGGTCGAACACGCCCGGCGCGACCCGGTCGAGCAGATGTGCGTTTGCCTCGTCAATCCAGTGGGTTTCGAACTCAGTCCCGGCGTCCGGGGGTAAAGCTGATCCGTTGCCGCTCGCGGATTTGTCCATCGGACATTTCTCCCTCGACGATCTCATAGCCCATCAGCGCGAAAATGCGATTGCCCATGAAGATCGGACGGGCATTTCCATACCAGTCGACGCACGAGGCAATGCAATTGTCATTGCGTGTATTCGAGCTGCGCGCGGCGAGCTCGCCTGCGGGGCTGAGCTTGCGGCTTTCACGGCGGAGGAAGGCAATGGCCGAGCCGCTTCCGAGGAATTCGGCGCCTCTGGACTGAGGGCGGCGCGCAATCGGCAGGCCGAGCGTGCCCGAAAGCCCGTCGGCGCTCGCACGGTCGGGCTTGTAGAAGAATGCCTGGCTGCGCGTTTCTCCCTCGCTCGCCGCGGCGAGGAGGTAGGTGTCCTCGACCTTGGCCTCCGCGCCCAGCGAGAGCGAGGTGAAGCCGAGCGCGCCTTCGCGCCCCGGACCGACCACCACGCCATCGCGGCCCATGCGGTCGAACCGGGTGACGCCATGCGCGAGCTTCACTTCCTGAACGCCGCGCCCGTCGAGCGGGACGGCATAGACCGTCGGCTCATCGCTCTGGCGCCGGTAGTCCGCAGCGGCGTAGAGCAGGTAATCGCCGACGAAGCGATTGTGGAACCGATGCCCGGTGGGCCGAGGCAGCTCGCGATAATCTGCGCGTGCGAGAGCGGTCATACCACTGCGGAACGTGTCGAAGGGCACAGTCGCCAGGCTTACTTCGCCCGCGCTGTGTTCGCTCGCCCACATTCCCTCGCCATTGCCGACACCGCGCAGGAGGATGCGCAGCACGCCCTCCTCGGCATCCTCGGCGAAGGAGAACTGGTCGACCGGAGCGCCTGCCACCTGCACCGCGCCGGGGCGCGATCCGTCGAGCGGGATGCGATAGAGCTGGCCGGGCGTGCTCGCGCGGTCCTCGTCGTCCCACCAGCGATCGGACGTGCCCGTCCAGGCATAGACCGCCTCGCGCGAGACATAGAAGGCGCGGCTCCACGTGCCCGCAATTGCGGTTGCGCTGCAATCGAGGTCGGCGGCGGAGAGGTCGCAGCGTGTGACCGTGTGCAGGACGTCGATTGGATATTGGGCATCGCGATAGGGTTCGGCGACGAGGAATTCCTGCGGCTCGACCAGCACCTGCTCCATGTCCTCGCCAAACTCGCGAATCGCGGGGAGCGATCGGTCGAGATCGCCCCATTGCGCATAGACCGGCGCGTAGAGGATCAGCTCGTCTCCAATCAGGCGCGAGGCGTAGTTGGAGGAGGAATAATAGTCGCCCGAGCGAAGGTAGTGCGTGTCGCGATAGCTCAGCGCGCCCGCGTCCGAGATGTCGAAGCGGTTCACCTCGGTCGCGTTCGAACCGTAGGAATAGCCGAGCACGATGACCTGGTTCTCGGAGACGAGCATCTCGTCATACCAGGTGCGCCCGGGATTGGCGGCTTGCGGAGGGAAAGCATCGATCGTGTCGACCGGATCGAGCGTGTCGCTGCCCGTGTGCACGGTGAACAGGCGGCCCCGACGCAGGATAACGAGGTATTCGCCCGCCTGCTTGACGATACCACCCTCGTCCACGCCCACTTCCTGCGTGTTGGTGATGCTTTCCGCGGCCGAGGCGTCTGCAGCCTCTTCGGCGACGGCTTCGGAGGGCGCCGCCTGAACGGTGGGCGCAATTGCAATCGGGGGAGGCGCGGCAGCTGCTTCGTAGAAGACCATGCCGTCCTGGCTGCCATACCGCTCCTCTTCGAGCTCCTGCATGCCCGCGACGAACGCGTCGAGCGCGGCCTTGTCTGAGAAGCCCCGAAGGCCCGGCCCGTCGATCCCGGCAGTGCCGGGCGAAGCATAGGCAGTCAGCGTGCCCACCCCCAGCGCCAGCGCGCCTAGAATGCCTGCGCTCGCCGCGTAGGAACCTGTCGAGATGAATTTCAGCATTGGTTCACTCCCCTTCAGCCCAGCCTCTTGCGAGTGACCGGGCGAGCGTGAACCGACGCCGATGATACACCGTTACATTGACTTTGCAAATGTCTCGAGGTCTTCCATCGTGATCAGGCTTGCCGTCTCGGCTTCGCGGTCGATCCGGCCGATCATGGGGCCAAGCACCTTGCCGCCCAGCTCAACGAACCGCTCCACCCCGTCCTCGCGCATGGCGAGCACGCTCTCGCGCCAGCGGACGCGGCCCGTGACCTGGCGGAAGAGCAGGTCGCGCTCCTGATCGGGGTCGGAGACCTTCGAAGCGGTGACATTGGCGACCACGGGCACCGCAAACGCGCCCATCTCGATATCGGCCAGCGCCTCGCGCATGCGGTCGGCGGCGGGCTGCATCAGCGAGCAGTGGAACGGCGCGGAAACGGGCAGCAGCACGCCGCGTTTGATCCCGTGTTCCTTCACCAGCCCCACGGCGCGCTCAATCGCGCCCCTGTGGCCCGAGATGACGACCTGTGTGGGATCGTTGTCGTTGGCGACCTCGCACACCTCACCATCGGCAGCAGCAGCCGCGAGTTCGCTGGCCTTGTCGACATCGGCACCGAGCAAAGCCGCCATGGCGCCCTCGCCCACCGGAACCGCCGCCTGCATCGCACTCCCGCGCAGCTTGAGCAGTCGCGCAGTGGTCGCGAGATCGAACGCGCCAACCGCACACAGCGCGGTGTATTCGCCGAGCGAGTGGCCAGCGACGCACGAGCCCTTCTCGGCCAGCTTCACTCCGAAATCGCTTTCAAGCACGCGCAGGGTCGCAATCGCATTCGCCATGATTGCCGGCTGAGCGTTTTCGGTGAGGGTCAGCTGATCCTCCGGCCCTTCGCGCATGATCGCAGAAAGCTTCATTCCCAGCGCGTCATCGACTTCCTCGAACACTTCGCGCGCCGCGCTGCTCGCTTCGGCAAGCTCGACGCCCATGCCGACTTTCTGGCTGCCCTGACCCGGAAAAACGAATGCTGTCATGGTGAAATCTCCTGTTGGAGCGGCGCGTTAATTGCGGCCAGCGGGGCCTGCAAGCCCGAACGGCACAACCCTGTTGGCAGAGGTGTGCCCGATCTCGGCGCGGCCCAGATAGGGGATACCCGCCCGGTCGCACCAGTATTTGGCAATCTCTTCCTCGCTCTGCCCGAACTCGACATAGTTTTCCGGCACATCGGTGATCGACCCGAGCCGCAGCCCCGCAAGCCGCGGCATCACGCCTGCGAGGGAGTAGAAACACCGGTCGACCGCGTAGAGATGCTCTGACACTTCCTCGACCATGACGACATGGCCGGTGAGGTTGGGCATCATCGGCGTCTTGGCGAGCATGGCGAGCGTGATGAGGTTGAAGGCGGCAGCGGGCGTGACTCCGTCAAGGCTCGGCTCGAGACCCGAATTGTCGCCTGCAAACCAGCGCAAGACCCTTCGCACAGCCTCGCGCCCTCTCTCGGAGCGCGCGCTCACGGGCATCGAGCCGTGCGCGCATTGCCCGATCCCGGCACGGTAGAGCGCAGCGAGCAGGTAGCCGCAATCGGAGAAGCCTACATAGGTCTTGCCGCGCGCGCTCTCGTTCATTTGCGCCACCGCCGCCTCGGCAATGCGGTTCGAGCCGTAGCCGCCCTTGGCAAACCACACCGCATCGTAGGCCGTGTCGTTGGAGCATTCGAGCAGCGCGCTGAGCCGCGTCAGATCGTCGCCTGCGAAATGGCCCTGGCTGACAAAGCATTGTTCGTGAAACGTGACCGAATGCGCGGGGAATTCCTCGACCACCAATTGCTCGAGCGCGGCCGCGTGCTCGCGGGTGATCGGGGTAGCCGGTGCGCAGATCGCGATATTCGTCATTCGGGCGAGGTTATGGCGCTTGCCAGCGCTCATGCAAGCCAATAACCACGCCTGCCATGTCCGGTAACGATGTCGAAAAGCCCTCCAAACGCCCCTTTTTCTTTTGTGGCATTGGCGGATCGGGAATGCTCCCGCTTGCCCAGATCGCGCATGGGCTGGGCCACTTTGTCGCGGGTTCGGATCGCAGCTATGATCAAGGGCACACGCCTGAGAAATTCCACTGGCTTGCCACCAACGGCTTCACCCTGCACCCACAGGACGGCAGCGGGATCGTCTCTCCCGACCAGGTCCTGATCGCGTCTGCCGCGGTCGAGGACACCGTGCCCGAAGTCGCGCGCTCGAAGGAGTTGCGCTGCAAACGCATGAGCCGCGCCGAGCTGCTCTCGGACTTCTTCAACGCGGCGGATTTCTCGATCGCGGTGGGTGGCACGTCGGGCAAGTCGACCGTCACCGGAATGATCGCGTGGATCTGCCACGAAGCCGGACGCGACCCGACGGTGATGAACGGCGCGGTGATGAAGAATTTTGCCGACACGGACAATCCTTTCGCGAGCGCGCGTGTGGGTTCGCCCGGCCTTTTCGTCAGCGAAGTCGACGAGAGCGACGGCTCGATTGCACTTTATCGCCCGTCCGTCGGCGTGCTGCTTAATGTCAGTCTCGATCACAAGTCGATCGAGGAGTTGCGCATGCTGTTCGGGGATTACCTCGAAGCCTCCGACCACCCGGTCATCAATCTGGACAATGACGAGGCACGCCACCTCGCCGATCGCGTGCCCACAGCCGTCAGTTTCGCGATCGAGAACGCGCAGGCCGACATCACCGTCGAGCCGGATTCGATTCAGCAGGGGCCCTTGTCGATCAGGGCGGCGGTGCTCGACAAGCAAACGCGCGAAGTGTTCCCGCTGAGGCTACCCATGCCAGGCATGCACAATCTGTCGAACGCACTCGCAGCCATTGCGGCGGCAAAAGCGGCCGGGATCGAGGTCAGCGTCGCGGTTGAGGCGCTCGGTCGGTTCGAGGGGCTTGCGCGGCGGTTCGACGTGATTGGCACGTCTGGCGACGACATCACCGTAATCGACGATTTCGGCCACAACCCTGAAAAGTGCGCGGCGACCCTGCGCACACTTAAATCCTCCACCGGCCGGGTAATCGCCTTCTTCCAACCGCATGGCTACGGCCCCTTGCGCCAGATGGGCGACGAGCTTGCCGAGACCTTTGCCCGCGAACTGGGTGAAGGCGACGTTACGATCATGTGCGATCCGGTCTATTTCGGCGGCACGGTCGACCGCAGCGAAGGCACCGAACGCATCACCGGCCTGATCGAGAGCCATGGAGGCATCGCGCACCACATTGCCTCCCGCGATGAATGCGGCGACCGGATCGTCGAGATCGCTCGGCCCGGTGACCGCATTGTCATCATGGGCGCGCGCGACGACACGCTGACCAGCTTTGCGCGCTCAATCTACGAGCGGCTCGCATGACACTCTACGAAGCCGCCCGCCGCCATGCGTGGTTCATGGCCGGAGCCTTGGGTTTGTCGATTCTGTTCGTGCTCGTGGTCGATCGCTATTTCGGACACTCGGTCATCGCATTCGGGATTGCGATCGTTGGCTTGGTGTTCGCCAATCGACGGATGCTTAGTTTCAACTGCCCGACTTGCGGCAAGAACGTCTTTTTCCGAGGCAGTTTCGCGCTGCCATGGCCGCAGCGCAAATGCTCGAAATGCGGGACCGACCTCGCCGAACCTTCGCAAAATCGCTGATGGAGCGGTGTGACGGGCGGCGCTAACCTGCCGTCCATGCATCCACGTGATTTCTCGCTCGACACCCTGTTCAAGGTCTGCGCCACCCAGCACGCCCAGCGCGAGGCGACCGTCGATGGCAAGCAGCGGCTGAGTTATGCTGACCTTGACCAGCGAGTGAGCGCCCTCGCGCAGTGGTTTTTGGCCAAAGGGATTGGCCCGGGCGACCGGGTCGCGATCCTCCTCACCGATGGCGCGCCTTTTCTCACCGTGCTTCTCGCCTGCGGGAGGATCGGATCAATTGCGGTGCTGCTCAACTGGCGGCTTGCGCCCGGCGAAATCGCGTGGATCTGCGGCAATGCCGAACCGGCATTGACCTTCGTGAATCCACGCTTTGCAGACCTTCTGGCCAAATCCGAGGCAGGCGAAGTCATAGAGGTCGACGAGCGCCACGATGCCCACGGCGCATTCGAGAGCATTGTCGCTTCGACCGAGAGTACGCCCACACGCTCTTTGGCCCTCCCCGATCTCGCGCCTGATCGCCCCCTCTATATGATGTACACCAGCGGGACGACCGGACGGCCCAAGGGGTGCCTGCAAGCCGGCAGCGCGGTCGCGTCATCAGCGCTCGGATTTGCAGTGCGGCGCGGGTTCACGCGCGAGGAGCGCCTCCTCTCGATCAACCCTTTGTTCCACGTTGTCGGCATGCAGCAGGTCGCCGCCATGCTCGCCTGCGGAGGCACCAGCGTCTTTGCCGGGCGCGACGACGACAATGCCGCCGTGCTCGATCTGGTACACAGCGAAAGCTGCACCACGACCAGCGCCTTTCCCACGATTTGTTTTCCGTGGTTGGAGATGGAGCCGGTGCGCAATGGCGTCATGCCGCTCACCAACTACACCGGCGGCGCAGGCATGGGTCGGCCGCAAATGTACGACTTTATCGAGAAGGACTGGAACGCGCGCGTGGTCGGTGGATATGGCCAGACCGAAGTGTGCGGCTTTGCGACCTTCATCGATTATCCCGACATGTGCGAGCACCCGCGCTCGATCGGCTGGCCGATGCCGCATGTGACGATGACGATCCTCGATCCTGACGGAAACGAGCTACCCCCGGGCGAGGAAGGCGAGATCGCGCTGCGCGGACCCTCGGTGATGCTCGGCTATTGGCGCAACGAGGAGGCAAGCGAAGCCGCACTCGGCCACGGCTGGCTGCGCACTGGTGACCTCGGCACGATGGACGAGCTTGGCCTTGGCTATCTGCTCGGACGCGAGAAGGAGCTGATCAAGACGGGCGGCGAGAATGTCTACCCTGCAGAGGTCGACGCGGTCTTTGCCGAAATGCCCGAAGTGGTCGATGCCGGGTGCTGCGGCGTGCCGGACAAGCAATGGGGCGAAGCAGTCAAGGCGTTCGTCGTGCTGGCACCGGGAGCCTCGCTCACCCGTGAGGAGATCACCGCGCGCTTCAAGGGCAAGATCGCCGGATACAAGCGCCCGCGCTACATCGAGTTCGTCGACCAGCTCCCACGCGACCCGATCGGCAAGCTGCAACGGCGTGAATTGTCGCAGAGGCCGGTGTCGGCCGACCAGGCAGCCTAGGCGCCCAGCGCCTTCATTCCCGCTTCCTCTCGTTCAAACGCGCGCTTGTAAGCATCGCGCGACGTCAGCCGTTCGCGATAGGTCTTGAGCGATTCAGGCACCCGATCATCCAGCCCGACATTCGCGGCGAGGATCAGCGCATAGCCGACGCAGATATCCGCCACAGTGAAGCGGTCCGCGCACAGGTATTCGCGGGTTTCCAGACGTTGTTCGATCTTGATCAGGCGCTTCTCGAACCACTTGGCATACGCTTCACCCGCATCGGCCCAGCCCTTCTCCTTTTCGAAGATCGCAAAGCGCATATAGACCGTCTGCGGGAAGGTGATCGTCGCATCGGCGTGGTAGGTATAATCGAGATATTCGGCATAGTCGCGTTCGCCCGGCGCGATGGCGAGTTCGCTCGGGCCGTCGCGGGTGGCGAAGTAGTGCGCGATGGCGCAGCTCTCGGTCATCTTAGTCTCGCCCTCGACCAGCATCGGGATCGTGCCGAGCGGATTGACCTTGAGGTATTCGGGCGCGAGATAGCGCGGCGGAAACGGGAGAACCTGCAAGTCGATATCGATCCCGGCCTCCTCCGCCGCCCATGTCGCGCGAAGGCCGCGCGAACGGGCGCAAGTGTAAAGCGTCGGGCGCGTCATCAGTGCGCCCCCTCATAGCCGAACACCTTGTGCAGGACGAAGGCAATCACCGCGCCGAGCAACAGCCCGAACACCGCCGAGATCGCGGCATAGGTGAACCAACCAGCCACGCCGGCGAGCGCGCCGGTCGCTGCCTTGACGGCGTATTCGGCACCGTGGGCGATGTCGTAGAACAGGTCGAAGCCGATCTCGTGCGTGCCGTGGAGGATGATCCCCCCGCCGACCCACAGCATCGCGATCGTTCCGACAAAAGAGAGCCCGACCAGCAGTTTCGGCACGAACGCTACCAGCCCCTCGCCGAAGCGGCGCTTGGCCTCGCTACCCGCCTTTGTCATCGCGAGCCCAATATCGTCGAGCTTTACGATGATCGCGACCGTTCCGTAGACGACCACGGTGACGACGACCGCGACCAGCGCAAGCGCCGCGCCCTTCTGCCAGATCGAATTGGCGATGACGTCGTTCTGCGTCAGCTCGTTTAGCACGATCGCCATAATCTCTGCCGACAGGATGAAGTCGGTGCGCACCGCGCCTGCAATCCGCTGCTTCTCGAACGCGACCGGGTCTTCGATCACGTCCTCTACCGTTTTGCCGTGTTTTGCCCCGCCGAGCTTTTCGAGCACCTTCTCTGCGCCCTCATAGCAGAGGAACGCGCCGCCGATCATAAGCAGGTAGATCACCAGCCACGGCGCGAAGTAATCGAGCAACATCGCGACGGGTAAGAGGATCACCAGCTTGTTGAACAGGCTGCCCTTGGTGATCGACCAGATGATCGGCAATTCGCGCGCCGGGGAAAGCCCCGTGACGTAGCTAGGCGTCACAGCCGCATCGTCGATCACCACGCCTGCGGTTTTCGATCCCGCTCGGCCCGCAGCCGCGGCGATATCGTCAACCGAAGCAGCCGCAGTGCGAGCGATCACCGCCACATCGTCAAGAAGTGCAACCAGTCCTGAAGGCATCGCTCAAGAATTCCCTTTATGTCTTGTCACTGTCGCTATGACGGCCCGTTCCCCCCGCGCAAGACTTGCATTACCCGCGAAACCCGCTATGTGCGCGCATCCGCTCTTTCCGAGGGGCGGTGACAAGAAAGCCGGAGGGGCCCTGCAATCCCGCAGACAAGCCAGCGATCGGCAGCAGTAAAAGGAACGCGAAGAATGGCTCTCTACGAGCATATCTTCCTCGCGCGTCAGGATCTGAGCCAGTCTCAGGTCGATGCGCTGGCGGCCACGGCGACCGAAATCGTCGAAGCGAACGAAGGCAAGGTCACCAAGACCGAAACCTGGGGCCTCAAGTCCCTCGCCTACAAGATCGACCGCAACCGCAAGGCTCACTTCGTGATGCTCAACATCGACGCCCCCGGCTCGGTGGTTGAGGAACTCGAACGCCAGACCCGTATCAACGAAGACGTCATCCGCTACATGACCATCCGTGTCGAAGAGCACGAAGAAGGTCCCTCCGTGATGATGCGCAAGAACGAACGCGACCGTAAGCGTCGCGGTGACCGTGAGGAGCGCGACTGATGGCCCGCCCGTTTTTCCGCCGCCGCAAGTCCTGCCCGTTCTCCGGCAAGGACGCCACGAAAATCGATTACAAGGACGTGCGCCTGCTTCAGGGCTTCATGTCCGAGCGTGGCAAGATCGTGCCGTCGCGCATCACCGCCGTTTCTGCAAAGAAGCAGCGTGAGCTCGCCAAGGCGATCAAGCGTGCGCGTCACATCGGCCTTCTGCCGTACATCGTGAAGTAAGGGAGAAAGAACAATGGATATCATTCTCCTCCAGCGCATCCAGAACCTCGGTTCGATCGGTGACGTCGTCACCGTGAAGGACGGCTATGCCCGCAACTTCCTGCTCCCGCAGAAGAAGGCCCTGCGCGCTAACGAAGCCAACAAGAAGGTTTTCGAAGCCAACCGCGAACGCCTCGAGAAGGAAAACGCTGAAAAGCGTACCGAAGCCGAGAAGGTCGGTTCGAAGGTCGAAGGTGCAGAGGTCATCCTTATCCGCGCCGCTTCGAACGCCGGTCAGCTCTACGGTTCGGTCAATGTCCGCGACATGGTCGCCGGCCTCAACGACAAGGGCCACGACATCGACAAGAAGCAGGTCATCATGGGCGCGCCCATCAAGACCATCGGCATGCATGACGTGACCGTCGCCCTCCACCCCGAGGTGCACGTGACCGTTAAGGCCAACGTCGCCCGTTCGGACGACGAAGCCGAGCTGCAGTCGCAGGGCGTCGACGTTCTCGCTCAGCTGTTCGAAGAAGAGCAGCGCGAGATCGAGGAAGCCGCCGAAGCAAACCGCGTCGATCCGAACCTCGAGCCGGGTGAAATCCCCGAAGAGCTGTTCGAAGAAGGCGCCGCTCCCGAAGCCGAAGAAGCTCCCGCTGAGGAAGCTGCGGCTGAAGAAGCACCTGCTGACGAAGCTTCGGACGAAGAGAAGGCCGACTGATACGGCTTTCGCTTCCTTCAAAGCGACAAACAGGGGCGCGAGCGGTCACATGACCCTCGCGCCCTTTTTGTAAACAGGCCAATGCGCCCCTATTTTGAAACTGTCACGAACAACAATTAAGGCAACTGCATGATTTCAATCCCCTCAATCCTCGAACAATTGCAACAACACTACGAGTCTGCGGTGAGCGATCTGCGCGCCGACGTCATCGCGTTCGGCAAGGACGGCACGCTGCCGCCTGACCGCAAGCGTGAGGATGGCAGCTATGCCTATCCGCAGCTGACGTTGCATTATTCGGGCAACGGGGATCCAAAGGACCGTTCACGCGCATTCGGGCGGCTCGAGCAGCCGGGCACCTATACGACGACGATCACTCGCCCCGATCTGTTCGCGCCCTATCTCGCCGAACAGCTTGAACTGATCGCGAATGAATACGAAATCGACGTGACCGTGGGCCGGTCGCGGCAGGAAATCCCCTTCCCCTACGTCCTCGATGGCGAAGCGGGCGCGGCGATGCAGGGGATCGCCCCTTCCGAGATCGCGCTGCACTTCCCTTCGACCGACCTTTCGCTGATTGGCGACGAGCTCGCCGACGGGATCGAGTTCGACGAGAATGCCGCGATGCCGCTGTCGCTGTTCGATGGGCTGCGCACCGACTACTCGCTGGCGCGCCTGGCGCACTATACCGGTACCAATGTCGAGGACTTTCAGGACTTTATCCTCTTCACCAACTACCACCGCTACGTCGACGAATTCGTTAACTGGGGCGCGCAGCAATTGTGCGAGGGGGATGAGGATAGTCCGGGCGAATACACCGAGCTAACGGGCGCAGCGGGTCTGCGGATCAGCAAGTGCACCGGCAACGCGCAGGCGCTCTTGAATGACACCGCGTGGCGCAAACACCAGATGCCCGCCTATCACCTCATGCGCGAGGACAAGAGGGGCATCACACTGGTCAATATCGGCGTTGGCCCGTCCAATGCGAAGACGATCTGCGACCACCTTGCCGTTCTTCGCCCGCACGCATGGATGATGATCGGCCACTGCGGCGGCGTTCGCTCGAGCCAGAAGATCGGCGATTTCGTGCTTGCTCACGCCTATCTGCGCGACGACCACGTGCTCGACAACGTGCTGCCGCCCGAAATTCCGATCCCGCCGATCGCCGAAGTGCAACAGGCGCTCGCCGATGCGGCGGAAGCGGTCTCGGGCGTTCAGGGCGCGAATATCAAGCAGCGCATGCGCACCGGCACGGTCGTCACCACCGACGATCGCAACTGGGAGTTGCACTATTCGTCGAGCGCCAAGCGGTTCTCCCAAAGCCGCGCCATTGCGGTCGAGATGGAAAGTGCGACCATTGCCGCGCAAGGATACCGTTTCCGCGTTCCCTACGGCACGTTGCTATGCGTTTCGGACAAGCCGCTGCATGGCGAGATCAAGCTGCCGGGTCAGGCCAACAAGTTCTACGAGGAAGCCATCGCGGCGCACTTGCAGATCGGCCTCGAAGCGGCCTCGCGACTGCGCGAGGAAGGCGACAAGCTCCACAGCCGGAAGCTGCGCGCATTTAACGAACCTCCGTTTAGGTAATCATCCTACGGTAAGGCTACGCAGTCCTCCGGCGATGTCCCGATAACCAAAATCGGCGATATCTGCGGCCATGTCGTCGGATATCGCAGATCGGACTCGGGCGACCTCCCAAGAGAGGTTCGCGCAAGCTCTTGTGCTCGCACAGCTTTTTTGGGGGTCTGGCGGGATGCTTGCCTTGACCGTCGCTCCGCGCGCCGATGAGCCGGTCGCGCTTAATCCGACGAGCGCGAGCGCGGCGCGAACGCTGCGTGCGACGGTCCCCACCTCCGGCTTCGGCCCTATCCCTGCCGATGCGATTGCTGGCACTCGGTGATGATGATCGAGAGTATCCGCGCGCTGCGCCGACAGGGTGTCGCGCTCATCACAGTCGGAGGTTGGCTTACTACCCTATTCCTGCTCGCCCTTTCGCATACGCGCGGGGAAGTGGCGCTGATCGCCGCGAGCCTGAGCGCCCTGGGCAACGTGATCCCGACCTGGTGCATGCTTCGCGGGCGGACCGACAAGAGCGCGCGGTTGGTGGTCGGCATTGCCGCCGCTTTCCAGCATACGCTGCTGTTGTTCGCGCTGCAGGGGACCTTGTGGCAGGTCGACATGCATCTCTACTTCTTCGTCGCCCTCGCCGCGCTCACTTTGTTGAGCGACATACGCCCGATCATCACATGCTGTCTGATCATCGCGGGCCATCACGCTGTGTTGTCATACGCCGCGCCCAATTGGGTGTTCTGGGGCGGCGGCAGTCTGGAGCGGGTCGCGATCCATGCATTCGCCACGATCATGATCGGTACGGTCCTTTGCAGGATTGGGCTTGGCTATGGCCGTGCGCTCGAACGCGCGCAGGAGGAGCGCGATGCCAGTACGGCTCAAGCATTAGAGCTGACCGACGCCTCGCGCTCGCTCGAAGCCGCGCTCGCCAAGGTCGAAGCTGAACGCGAGGAAGCGGCGCGTATCCGTGCCACCGCCCGCGAAACGCGCAAGACCGAGAACGCCGCAATGCTTAATGATTTCGAACACTCGATCCGCGCCGTCACGCAATCGGTATCGGCAACCTCCGAACTGCTCGAACACACTGCACATCAGCTGAACGCCATCGCCGAAGAAGCAGGTGAGCAGGCAAAGGAAGTCGTCGGCTCGGCCGAAACCGCCAGCCATGCGGCCACCACCGTTGCACGCGGCGTCGCAGAACTGTCGGGTTCGATCGCAAACATCGCTGTCAATGTGAGCCAGCAGAGCGAGTTGACCGCCCGCGCGACGCGCAGATCGGGCGGCGGTGGCGAGGCGGTGGGCTCGCTCACCGAGCAATCGAAGACCATCGGCGAAGCGACCCGCGCAATCGTGCGCATCGCGGAAAAGACCAACCTTCTGTCGTTGAACGCCGCCATCGAAGCGGCGAGCGCGGGCCCGGCGGGGCGCGGCTTCACCGTTGTTGCGCAGGAAGTAAAGGCGCTCGCCGATCAGGCCAGCGAGGCCGCGACCGAGATCGAGATATTCCTGAAGGGCGTCCGCTCGGGAACCGTCGAAGCGGAGCGCAGCTTTTCCGCCATCGACGAGGTCATTGCCGAGCTTAACAACGCCGCGACCTCGATCCGCTACGATGTCGAAAACCAGCGCAGATCCGCCGACACGATCGAGGAATTCGCTCGCAATGCGGCGGGTGACGTCGATGCGATGGTGGCGCGCACGCGCTCGCTCGCCGACCGCGCGCATGCTGCACGAAAGCTCTCAGGGGAGCTCGATCACGCTGCGGCAATTCTGTCGGAGAATGTGCGCAACCTCGAACGGTCGAGCGAGAACTTCACTCGCAGGCTGCGGACGGCCTAGCGATCGCGGTTCAGCCGCCGCCCTCGAACTGGGCAAGCGCGCGGCTGACGGTCACGATATCCTCGCCGAACAGCAGCAATTGGGCCTGCGTGTTGCGATAGGTGATGCCGCCGGCGGCGTTGATATAACCTTGCAGGATGACGACCCCATTGGGGTTGCGGAACACCTTGATCGTGGCGCTGCTGTCATTGAGGCGGTGGAGGAAAGCGTCGAACTGCGCGCCGTTCGAGGCATTCACGCCGGTATAGATCGCGAGCATCAGAAGCCCCACACATCCGGTCTGCTCCGAGCACGCACGCGGCGCGAGCGTGAAGTTGAGCCCGCCCGCTGCCTGCGCGCGGTAATTGACGTTGCCGTCCTCCAGCTGCTCGACCTGCCACGTCGCCTGCACGTCCTGCAGGAGATAGGTCACCATCGTATTGTCGAACTGCGTCACGAATTCGGGCCGCGGCGGTGGCTGCGTTTGCTGCGCCTGCTGCGCAATTGCCGGATTAGCGGTGATAGCGATGACGCCAGCGAGGAGTGCGGCGGAGATCTTCGTGAGGATGTTCATGGGGATGAGGGATAAACCCTTTTCGGGATTGCCGAAAGGTGTTCGTACCCGCTGTCCCAATCCCGGAGCCGTGCCCGCGCCTATTGCGGGACCAGCGCGTACTCGACGCTGTATTCGGCGCTGACGATAGTCTCGCCCGGCTCGATGGGCGTGTCCATGATCCGGCTTCCCGTCACCACGATATAGCCTGAACCGTTGCGCACATCGACGTCGCGGTCCCAGACCAGCAACACTCTGCTGACCCGCATTCCGAGGGTCTCGGCAACCTGATCGGCCTGGGCTCGGGCAGAGCGTAAGGCGTCTGCTTCGGCAAGCCGGGTGAGGCGAACGATCTCTTCGTCGCTCACGCCGAATCTCGGTCCGTCAATCGTGTTCGCACCAACTTCGAACAGGCGGCTGATCAGGTCGCCCGCCGTATCGAGATCGCGTGAAAGAACGTTGATCGTGTTGGTGGCCCGAAAGCCTGTGATGCGCTCACGCGATCGGCTGCGGCCTTCGTCATATTGCGCATCGACATCCAGACCGGTCGTTTGCATGTCGGAAGGCTCGATCCCCCGCACCCTCAGGAGTTCGACGACCGGAGCGAGTTTGCGGTTGTTCGCGTCGAGCGCCTCTTCAGCGGTCGCTCCGGCCGTTTCGACCCCGATTGTGACCCACATGCGATCGGGAGCCGCACCCGAATAGCCTTCGCCCTGCACGCGCAGGATCGTCTCGTTTGGCAGCACCACGGGCCGCGCAGGCTCGGTTTGCGCCGCAGCCGGAAGCGCTGCGCCAAGCGCCGCCAGCGCCGGCAGAAGGGTTCGCATCAGCCTTTCCCTTTGGTCTTGGTCGCTCCGGCCTTCGCGTGGGTTTCGATGAAGTCAATAATCTGACCAGCGACGTCCTTGCCGGTCGCGGTTTCGATGCCTTCGAGGCCGGGGGAGGAATTGACCTCCATGATCACCGGCCCGTGGTTGGAACGCAGCATGTCGACGCCGCACACGTTCAGCCCCATGCGCTTGGCCGCGCGCACTGCGGTCGAGCGTTCCTCGGGCGTGATCTTGATCACCTCGGCGCTGCCCCCGCGGTGAAGGTTCGAGCGGAAATCGTCCGCCGCGCCGGTGCGCTTCATTGCGGCGACGACCTTGCCGCCGACCACCAGCGCGCGGATATCGGTCCCGCCCGCTTCCTTGATGAACTCCTGCACAAGAATATTGACGTTCGCCCCGCGAAACGCCTCGATCACCGACTTGGCGCTCGACATCGTCTCGGCCAGCACCACGCCAATCCCCTGCGTTCCCTCGAGCAGCTTGATCACCACCGGGGGACCGTTGACCGCCTTGATGATCTCCTCGGCCTGCTTGGGATCGTTGGCATAGGCCGTGAGCGGCAGGCCGAGGCCGTGCTTGGCGAGGATCTGCATCGAGCGGAGCTTGTCGCGGCTGCGCCCGATCGCGACGCTCTCGTTCAAGGGCCAGCAGCCGCGCATCTCGAACTGGCGCAGGATCGAAAGGCCGTAATTGGTGATCGAGGCTCCGATGCGCGGGATCACCGCGTCATAGCCGACGCACGCCTCTCCATTATAGAACACTTCAGGGCGGTGGCTGGCGATGTGCACGGTGCAGCGGGTGGTGTTGAGGATGTCGAGCGTGTGCCCGCGCTGCTCCGCCGCCTCCTTCAGCCGCTTGTGCGAATACAGGTTCGGATTGCGGGCGAGCATGGCGATTTTCATGAGGGGATCTCTCCTTCGAAGTGTGCGAGTATATCGGATTTGTCGGGGCGCGGCGATTGCAGCCAGGAATGGCCGCTATCGACGAGGAAATGGCGGCGCAAGGCGGTGCGGCCGACCAGCATCGGAAATTGCATGTCGGACCTGTCGGCGAGGCTGATCTCTGCGCGGAAGATTGTCTCGCCGATCTGCATCGGGGTCTTGATCACGTAGCGAACCTGCGTCTCGCCATTGGACGAGGTGATGCCGCGCTTGTCGACATGCACGGCCTCGCATACCTGGCGCACGTCAGTGCCGGGGAAGTCGACCGCGAAGCGCAAGAATTCCTCGCCATCGCGCTCGAAGCTTTCCAGAACCGTAGCGTGAAGCGAAGACGTGCGCGCGCCGGTGTCGATCTTCGCCGGAACCCCGCGAAGCCCGAGATCGGGCAATGCGACAAGCTCGCGCCAACCGACGACCGGCATCGTTGTTCTTTGGGTTTTCCGCTTCTTAGGAGCCATCTCCAGACACTACTGCCAGACCGTCTCCGCCTTCGCCAGTGGCAAAACGACGCAGCACCGCGCCGGTCTCGAAATCGACCTCTGCGATTAGGTTGGAGCGGGTCTGTGCGGCGTAGAGTCGTTCGCCGTCTGCGGAAAAGACGAGCGTGACAAGCACCGTGTCGCTGCCTCCGGACACATTGTAGGTCCGCACGGTGCTGTTGGTCGCGGTGTCGATCACGCTCAGAGTGCCTTCGGCGACGTTCGACGTGACCGCAAAAGGCTCGGTCGGGTGGACCGCGATGCGGATTGGGATGCGCCCTGTCTCGACCTCGGCTTCGAGCGCGAGCGTTTCGGGGTTCATCCGGTAGGCGATCCCCTTTGAATTGGAGCCAACCCAAAGCGCCGTTCCGTCGGGCGAGAGCGCGACCGCCTCGGCCTGACCTGCGAAGTCGTGACGCCCGGTTTCCTCGCCGGTGGCAAGATCGTAGCGGATCACTTCGCCCGTCGGGATCACGACGCCCCAGGCAAAAGCGAAATCATCGTCGATTGCGACCATGTGCGGGCCGGGGCCGCGATTGGTGCCGATCTCGCGCACGCCCGCATCCTCGGCCAGTGGGTCGTCGACCACGAACATGGTCCCGCGCCCCTCTGCCGTTGCGATCAGCTTGCCGCCCGGATGCCAGACGATGCCGTGCGGACGGGCATTTGCTCCAAGCTCGACATAGGCGACCTTTTCGAGCGTTTCGGTGGTGAAGACCTCGATCCCCGTGCCGCCGTAGCAGGCGAGCGCGACATGCGCTCCATCGGGCGATACCGACAATTCGTGCGGATCATTGCACGTATCGACGCGCTTGACCTCGGCCCCGCTCGCAAGGTCGATCTTGGATAAGGTGTCCTCGCGCTTGTTGCCTACGAACAGCGTGCCCACCGTGTCCGCAGAGGGCACAGGTGCCGGCGGCGTATCATTGGCGCTGCATCCGGTTGCGGCGATGAAGGCCGCAAGGCTGGTGGCTAGAGTAGTTGTTCGCATGTTTCTCTCCCCTGGCGGCCCCACTAGCAGCGCGCGCGAGGCAAGAGGGGCGGTTGGTCGAAAACCAGACCGCCCCCGACGATTGCCTTGTCGTGGCTTACCAGCCCGCTTCGTGCCCTTCGTTCTGTTCTTCGAGCCACTCCATCAGCGGTGCGAAGTATTCGACCATCGCGGTGCCGTTCATCTGCCGCTCGCCGGTGAACGCTTCGAGCGCGTCCGGCCACGGCACCGATGCGCCCAGTTCGAGCATGGCGTTGAGGTTCTGACCCACTTCCTCATTGCCGTAGAACGAGCAGCGGTGAAGCGGCCCTTCCCAGCCCGCCTGATCGCATGCGGCCTTGTAGAACTGGAATTGCAGCAGGCGCGCAAGGAAGTAACGGGTATAGCTGACATTGCCTGGCACGTGATACTTCGCGCCCGGATCGAATGCGTCGGCAGGCCGCTCAACCGGGGGCGTGATGCCCTGATATTCGAGCCGCAGATCGGTCCAGGCCGTGTTGTAATCCGCTGGCGCGACCGAGCCGTCGAACAGGCTCCAGCGATAGCGGTCGACCAGCAGGCCGAAGGGCAGGAAGGCGACCTTGTCCATCGCCTGACGCAGCAGCAGGCCGATATCCTTGTCCTCGCTCGGCACCTGGCTTTCGTCGAGCATACCGATCTGCACCAGATATTCAGGCGTGATCGACAGCGCGATCATGTCGCCGATGGCTTCGTGGAAGCCGTCATTCGCGCCGGTCAGATACATGAAATCCTGCTCGTTATAGGCGCGCTGGTAGTAATTGTGGCCAAGCTCGTGATGGATGGTGATGAAGTCATCGGCGTTGGGCTTGATGCACATCTTGATCCGCAAATCGTCGACGTTGTCCACGTTCCACGCGCTTGCATGGCACACGACCTCGCGGTCGGCGGGCTTGGTGAACTGGCTGCGCTCCCAGAACGTGTCGGGCAGCGGCTCGAAACCCAATGAGGAGAAGAACTGCTCGCCCACGCGCGTCATCTCAACCGCGTCCATGTCCCGCTCAACGATGAGGTCGGTGAGATCATAGCCGATATCGCCAGCACCTTCGGGGGCAACCAGCGGGTAGATATTGCCCCATTCCTGCGCCCACATATTGCCAAGTAGGTCGGCGCGGATAGGGCCGGTCGCAGGCTGCACGTCGTCGCCGTAATGCTCGTTCAGCTTGCGGCGGACATAGGTGTGAAGCGCGACGTAGAGCGGCTTCACTTCCTGCCACATGCGCTCAGTCTCGGCGGCGAATTCTTCGGGCGTCATGTCGTAGCCCGAGCGCCACATCGTGCCGAGATCGTCGAATCCAAGCTCCTGCGCGCCCTCGTTCGCGATGGCGACCATGCGGGTGTAATCCTCACGCATCGGAGCGCCGACATTGTCATGCCAGCTCGCCCACATCTCGGCGAGCTCTTCGGGCGTGCGTTCGAGATTGCCCATCTCGGCCTCGATGTCCGAGCCGTTGATTTCTTCGCCATTGAGCGTGCCGCGGCCCTGCCCGTATTGCGCACCGAGATCGGTAGCGATTTCGGACAGTTCTTCGGCAGCGCCGTCACGCGAAGGCGCGGGCAGCGAGATGCCGTTGCGCAGCATGTTGAGCTTGCGTGCGACTTCCGGGTCGAGCCCTTCGACTTCGGCATACCTCGCCGCCTGATTGGCGAAGTTCACGCTCATCAGCGTCAGCTCGGCGCCGTATTGCGAGGCGAGCGTGTTCGAATCGTGGTTGATATTGGTCGCCTGCAACCACGAGACGTGCGCGTAGGTCTTGGAGAAATCGGCGAACTCGGCCTCGACCGCAGCGACGAACTCTGCCGCACCTTCGGGGGTCAGCGGGTATTCGAGCCCGGCTTCCATCTCCGAATGGTCATGCGCGTCGGCTTCCATATGCGCATCGGCGAAAGCGGGCGCCGAAGTCGCGGCAAGCGACATGGCGAGCGCAGCGGCAGACGCCTTGAGCGTGGTCTGGGTGAGTTTCATCTGAGAGTCCTCTTCCGGTATTCAATTATTGCTTGTTTTTTGAACCGAGCAGCGTCGAGCATCAAGCGCCGCTCGTCGAGTAGATTCATCGGTTGGGAGGCGTTTACCCCCTCTGGAGGAAGCGCACCAGTGCCTCGCCCAGTTCGGGCTTGGTCGCGCTATCGAGGTGGCCGCCGGGTACTTCCTCGTATTCGGCGTTGGGCAACAGGGCAGCAAGCTCGCTCGCCGAGCCGTTGTCGTCGTCCTTCTCTCCGCACAGGACCAGCGTGTCCATCGTGATATTGCCGATCGTATCGAGGTCGAAATCGCCCATCGCGTCGAGCAGCAAACGCGCCGCCACCCGGTCGACGCCCTGCGATTTCAGGAACTGGCGCGAAAGATAGGCCGGATCGCCGCGCTCGATCGTGTCGAATTCGTCGATCACGCGCTTGAAAAAGCCCGCACGCCGGCGCCATTCGGCAAGTCCCGCAACCCCCATCCCGCACGCGGCGAGCTTGCGCGGTTCGAGAACGCCGCTCGCGCAGCCATGCAGAGCGGTGCGCGCGCCGAGCGAGAAGCCGACTAGGTCGTACTCGCCCGGTGCGAGGCCGAGATGGTCGATCAGCGCCGCGACATCGCGCACCAGCACGCCATCGGGATAGGCGCTCGGCTCCTGCGGCGCCTCGCTTTCGCCGTGTACGCGGAAATCGAGCATGATCGCTTCGAACCCGGCCTCTGCGAAACGGGTCGAATGCCCCCACTTGATCCAGTTCATGTCGGCGGAGGAAAACAGGCCGTGCAAGCAGATGACAGGCCGCCCTTCCCCTTCCCGGTGCACCGCCAGCCTTGTTCCATCGAATGAGGTGAAATCGCTTTTCGTCAGTTCGCCCATCCGAGCAGCTCCATCCATTCTTCGGTTGTTTGCGGCTGAGTTTCCCATTGCGGCACGTCATCGGGCAGCGCCAGCCAGCTCACTTTGCTCTTGGTCCAGATATGCGCGACCGGATCAAGCTCGCCGCGCTTGTCGAGAGAGCCACCCTTGATCGTCACCATGCCGGGTCGGTTCTCGCCGGCATGGTAGAGCCGTGTCCCACAAGTCGCGCAGAAAAAGCACCGCGTGTGCGAGCCGCTATCGGTCGGGCGCCGCCAGCTTTGGGTGAGCCCGGTCAGATCTAGGCTCGCCTCCATCACCGGGACTGAGATGCCGAATGCGCTCGCCGATTGTTTCTGGCATTCGGTGCAATGGCACGCATAGGCGACGAATGTGTCCGCGCGGATCGAATAGCGCACCGCGCCGCACTGGCAGCCGCCCTCAAAGCTCATCGCCGCGCGAGACCTTTCTGCTTCATGCGCCACTTCGCGGTTTCGATGCGGTCCTGTCCGAAGAACGGCTCGCCTTCGAACACCAGAGTCGGAACGCCCCAATGGCCTGCCTCCTCTAGCGCCTTCTGATTGGCTGCGATCTCGGCGTCGAGCGCATCGGCATCGCGCTCGGCCTCTTCGTCAAGCTCGACGAGGTCCAGTCCGGCGCGAGCGGCGGCCTCGGCAAGGTGATCACCCTCGTCCCAGCCATCGACTTCGCCGGAGAAGATCACGCGTGAAACCTCGTCGGCGAACGCCAGCCCCTTGCCACGCCGCGATGCGGCTTGTCCGAGCCGGCAGACACGGTGGATCAGCGGTTGATCTGACGCGATCTCGCGGGTTTCGAGGTTCTGCACCACCGGGTCCGGGCGCGGCCAGCGGAACGGTATGCCGAGCATCTGCGCGGTGCGGAACGAATCCATCATGATGTAGCGCGGCGCGGCAGGATTGCCGGTGAACAGGATATCGGGATCGCGGATCGCAATAGGCATGACGGTGCGCAAGGCGATCTCGAGGTCATACTCCTCGGCCATCGTGCGATAGCGACCGATCGCAAGGTAGGAATAGGGCGATCGGAAGCTGAAAAAGAGGTCCGCCTGTAACGTCATTTCACTGTCCCCCGACACGTCACCTGAAGAAGCACTGCGTCCCGGCATAGAGCATGCTGACCTGTCCTTCTTCGAAAAAGCCGCCGATTTCCTCGCCGGTGAGTACGAATTCGTCGCCCAAAGTGCTCTCTGCAATCATCGCGAAGCCTTGCGCGGCGCGCGCCTGATCCTCGCCCATCTCAACCTGGACATCGGCGTCGACCACGATGTTGTCGGGCGCGCCCATCAGGTTCCAGCCGACCAGATTTCCGTCCTGAAAGTTGACCGTGAGCCCGCCTTCAAAGCTGGTGCTGGTCATCGGCCCGGCGCCGCATTCGGCCATGTCCGTCGTGTCGGTCGCCTTGCCCAGCGAAGACGCGAGTGCGCTTTCGACCTCGTTGCGACCGGCCGCGAAGTAGAATGCCTCCGCACCAGCGACGAGGCCCTGCCCGTGCACAGCGACGAGATCGGGATCGACATCAGGAGGCGCTTCTGCACCCGCCTTGCGCTCGGCGGGTGACGGCACGTCATTGCTTCCGCATCCGACGAGCAGGAGCGCGGCCATTCCAAGAGCAATCGTGCGCATCGGCATTATCCCTTCTTCAGGTGGCGCCGCCCGAGCAGTTCGGCGATCTGCACCGCGTTCAGGGCAGCACCTTTCCGCAGATTGTCCGAGACGCACCACAGGGTGATGCCGTTCTCGACCGTCGGATCGTCGCGCACGCGGCTGATATAGGTCGCGCTGTCGCCGGCGCATTCGACCGGGGTGACGTATCCGTCGTCCTCGCGCTTGTCGACGAGCATGATGCCGGGAGCTTCGCGCAGGATTTCTTGCGCCTGTTCGGCCGACATCTCGTTCTCGAATTCGATATTCACCGCTTCGGAGTGGCCGACAAACACGGGTACGCGCACGCAGGTCGCGTTGAGCTTGATCTTGGGGTCGAGGATCTTCTTGGTCTCGACCACCATCTTCCATTCTTCCTTGGTCTGCCCATCGTCGAGGAAGACGTCGATGTGGGGGATGACGTTGAAGGCAATCTGCTTGGTGAACTTGGTCGGCTCAACCGGATCGCCGACGAAGATCGCGCGGCTCTGTTCGAACAGCTCGTCCATCCCCGCTTTGCCAGCGCCCGACACGGACTGATAGGTCGAGACCACGACGCGCTTGATCTTGGCTGCATCGTGCAGCGGCTTCAGCGCCACGACCAGCTGGGCAGTCGAGCAGTTTGGATTGGCGATGATGTTGCGCTTCGAATAATCGTCGATCGCGTCCGGGTTCACCTCGGGCACGATCAGCGGGACGTCGGGTTCCATGCGAAAAAGCGAGGAATTGTCGATCACCACGCAGCCTGCAGCAGCGGCCTTGGGCGCGTATTCCTTCGCCGGTCCCGAGCCTGCTGCGAACAAAGCGATGTCCCACCCGTTCCAGTCGAAATGCTCGATATTCTTGCATTTGAGCATCTTGCCGGTGTCGCCGTACTCGACCTCGGTCCCTTGCGAACGGCCGCTCGCCACCGCAGCGACCTCGTCCACGGGAAACTCGCGCTCAGCAAGAATCTGCATCATTTCGCGCCCGACATTCCCGGTCGCGCCGACAACGGCTACCCGATAGCCCAATTCACATTCTCCGTATCAAAACTGTTGCCTGCATCGCTGGCGACACTAGCCTTCAATGGCAAGGGGAAAGGTTCAAAGATGGATACGCAGGACTGGCGCGCAAGTGCCAAGCATTTCGACTTTCAGGGGCACCAGATTGCCTATTGGACCGGCGGGAATGAGAACGCCCGCCCGCTACTGTTGGTGCATGGCTATCCGACCTGTGCGTGGGATTGGGTGCCGGTGTGGGAGACGCTGGGCGCCAATCACCGCCTGATCGCCTGCGACATGCTGGGTTTCGGGCTGTCGGACAAGCCGCGCTCAGGTTATGCGATCCACCTCCAGACCGACATCCAATCGGCGCTACTCGCACATCTCGGCATCGGTGAGTTCGATGCGCTGGTGCACGATTACGGCGTCTCGGTCGGACAAGAAATGCTCGCGCGGCAGCAGGATGGCTCGGGGTTCGCCGATCTTGGCAAGGTCGTTTTCCTCAACGGCGGGCTGTTCCCCGACCAGCACCGCGCACGGCCGATGCAGAAGCTCGGCATTTCACCTTTCGGATTTCTCCTCGCGCTGCTGATGACCCGCAAGGGCTTCGGCAAGGGGTTCTCCGAAGTGTTCGGCCCCGATACCCAGCCGAGCAAGGCAGAGCTCGATGCGTTCTGGGAGTTCATCGCGCACAATCGCGGCGACCGCATCCCGCACAAGCTGCTCCACTATATCGGCGACCGCATCGAGCATAAGGACCGCTGGGAGGCGGCGCTGGTTCGGGCCGAGAGCAAGATCGGCCTCATCAACGGCGCGCTCGACCCGGTTTCGGGCAAGCACGCCTATGATCGCTGGCGCCAAGTGGTCCCGGGTGCACACCACCACCTGATCGGACATGTCGGCCACTACCCGCAGGTTGAGGCTCCCGACGAGGTCGCCCGCGTCGCGCTAGACTGGCTCGCCTAGATCACTCAGGCGGCGTCACGTCGTGGCTTTCGAGGAAGCGGAAGATCGTGTTCCACAGATGGGGTGAGATATTCTCGCCCCCGACACGGTGCGTGTAGCCGGGATAGAGCATCATCTCGAACGGCACATTGCCTTCCTGAAGCACGCTGATCAGCTCCGACGAGTTCTCGAACACCACGTTGTCGTCCGCCATGCCGTGGATGAGCAGCAGCGGGTCGGTCATCTTGGTGGCGTCGGGGATGGCGCTTGCCGTTTCGTAGGCCTCGGGCACCACCCGCGGATCGCCCATGAAACGCTCGGTATAGTGCGTGTCGTAGAGGCCCCAGCGTGTGACCGGAGCGCCCGAAATGCCCGCGGCGTAGAGACCGGGGTCGGCCTGCAACTGCTTCAGCGTCATGTAGCCGCCATAGGACCAGCCGTAGATCGCGATCTTGTCCGCATCGACGAAATCGAGCGTCTGAAGGAACTCGGCGCCGGTCTTCTGGTCGCGCACTTCGACCCCGCCCATCGCGCGGTAGAGCGGCTGCTCAAAATCCACGCCGCGATTGGCAGTGCCGCGATTGTCGAGCACGAAATAGATGTAGCCCTTGTCGACGATCGCCTGCGCGAGCGCGCCGCCCCAGCCCCGATCGACCAACTGCGGACCCGGGCCGGAATAGTGGTAGTAGAACACCGGATATTGCTTGCCCGGCTCCATCTCCGGCTTGAGCATCATCCAGTGCAGCTCGGTCCCGTCCTCGGCCTCGATCGTGCCGAATTCCGGTTCGACGTGGGAGGCGAGGAACGGCGTGTAGGGATGATCTGAATCGAGCGCGTTCTCCTCGATCCAGGTGATCCGCTCGCCATCGGTGTTGGCAAGGTAGCTCTGCGTGGGTTGGTTGACGTTGGAGCGGCTTACGAGCAGCGAAGTGCCCTTCCCGTCCATCGTCGCCGAGTTCATGTACTCGGTGTCGGTCAACAGCACCGGCTCACCCGACCCATCGAGATTGGCGCGAAAGATCTGCTGGGTGAGCACGTCGCGCGTCGCCTGATAGTAGAAGACGCCATCTGCCTCGTTCACGCCGACCAGCGTGGTTGTCGGAGAGGTTCCGGAGGTCAGCTGCGACCACTCACCATCGGCGAAGCGATAGAAGTGCCCGAAGCCATCGCGCTCTGACCACCACAGCAGGCTGCCGTCCGACAGGAAGCGGTAATTGTCCGAGAGGTTTATCCAGTACTCATCGCGCGCGGCGTTTTCGGTGAACCAAAGCTCGCTTTCACCCGTCGCCGGATCGACGCGCAGCATGTCGAGCACGGTCTGCTCGCGGTTCTGGCGCTGGACGTAGAGATAATCGTCCGGACCCCAATTGACCCGTGCGATGTAGATATCGGTGTTCTCGCCAAGGTCGACCTTCACGCGGTTCCCGCCATCGGGGTCCATCAGGTAGAGCTCGACAATCGCGTTGTCCGAACCCGCGACCGGATAGCGCTGGTCAAAAACCCGAGTGCCCGTTGCACCGATTGCTGCGCGGGTGACGATGCCGACCGGGCTTTCATCGGTGCGCTGGACTGCGAGGCGGTCCTCATTGCCGTTCCACCAGTATCCGGTGAGGCGGCTCATCTCTTCCTGCGCGACGAATTCAGCTTCGCCCCAGCGGATCGTGTCGTCCTCCTTCGGAGTGATAGGCGCGGCTTCCGCGCCGACTTCGCCGACCCACAGCTGACGGTCGCGTACGAAGGAGACGAAACTGCCGCGCGGAGACAGCGTCGGGTTGAGCTCGCTTTCCTCGGTATCGGTGAGGCGCTGCACTTCTCCATCGAGCCGCGCAAAGTAGAGGTCGCCATCGATCGGCACGAGCACGCCCGAACCGTCGCTTGCCCACTGATAGGAGATGATGCCCTTGAGGCTGCCGACGCGCGCACGCTCGCGCTGCATCTTCTCGTCTTCGGAAAGCTCGCGGCCTGTGCCCAGCGCCTCGCTGTCGACCAGCATGCGCCATTCACCCGTCGAGATCTCGTAGCCCCACAAGTCATAACGCTCGCGGTCATCCTCGCGGTTGCGCAAGAGCGTGAGGTAGCGGCCATCGGGCGAGAACTTCGCCTGACGCGGTGCGGGGCCGTTAAGCGAAGGCGATGCGAAGACCTGTTCGAATGTCAGTTCGGGTGCGGCCTCGCTCATGTGGTCGTCCGCGATCGCGGTTGTTGATGCACAGGCAAGAGCGGCAGCGAAGAAAAGGCGCATTCCAAGTTAAACCTCGTCATTGCGAGCGACCGCAAGGTCGCGCGGCAATCCATCGACCGACCCGTCTTATTACGGACCGTTTGGTGGTGGATTGCTTCGTCGCGATGCTCCTCGCAATGACGAAGAGGCTTGGCAAGTGGGCGAATCAAAAAGGGCGGCCCCTGAGGAGCCGCCCTTTCGAATTTCGCTTTGTCGCGAGGCTTACGCCTGCGCCACCTGTGGAAGGCTTACGCCTTCGGGGCGTTCTCGCGGCGTTCGGCGATACGCGCACGCTTACCGGTGCGGCCACGCAGATAGTAGAGCTTCGCACGACGCACGACACCGCGGCGGACCACGGTGATGCTGTCGACGATCGGCGCGTAGAGCGGGAACACACGTTCCACGCCTTCGCCGAAGCTGATCTTGCGCACGGTGAAGTTGGAGCCCATGCCGCGGTTCGAACGCGCGATGCACACGCCTTCGAAGTTCTGCACACGCTCGCGGTTGCCTTCCTTCACCTTCACGCCGACGCGAACGGTGTCGCCCGCGCGGAATTCGGGAATCTCTTTTTCAACCTTGCCGATTTCTTCGGCTTCGATCTGCTGGATCAGGTTCACTGGTCCGTTTCCTTGTTCTTTCGCCGCGCGCCAGAGGCAGACTGGTCCCGAGCGCCCACATGACGCTCCCAAAGGTCCGGCCTGCGTAACCGTGTAATCTCTTCGCTTTTCGACTTACGCCAAGCAGCGATCTTCGCATGATCCCCCGATCGCAGCACTTCGGGGATCGTGCGCCCTTCCCATTCCTGAGGTCGGGTATATTGCGGGTATTCGAGCAATCCGTCTTCGAAGGATTCCTCATGCCCGCTTGTGGGCGCGCCCATTACTCCGGGAAGCAACCGAATGCAAGCGTCGAGTATGGCAATCGCCGCCGTCTCTCCGCCCGAGAGGACGATGTCGGCAAGGCTCACCTGCTCGATATCGGGCCGCGCATCGAAAAGCCGCTCATCGAAGCCCTCGAACCGGCCGCAGATGAGCGTAACGCCGGGGCCGTCGGCGATCTCTCGGATGCGCGCCTGAGTGATCGGTTTTCCGCGCGGTGTCATGGCGAGGATCGGACGGCTATCGGCGACACTGTCGAGCGCCGTCGCCATCACATCCGCCTTGAGCACCATCCCCGCCCCGCCGCCTGCGGGCGTGTCATCCACGGTGCGGTGCTTGTCGCTAGCGAAGTCGCGCGGATTGACGGTCGAGCACGACCAGTCCCCGCGCTCCAGCGCCTTGCCCGCAAGCGACGTGCCGAGCGGTCCGGGGAACATCTCGGGGTAGAGCGTGAGGATGGTGGCGGCGAAGGTCATCGCGCACGCCCATGCCAGCGCCAGACTGGCCAATCAAACGATATCGGCCGGCTCTAGCGGCGCGAAATCGCCCTTTCGGGAGTAACGTACCACGTAGAACCAATCGCACCGGCAAGGCCGGCTGCCGCCGCTGCTCCCAGAACGATCAGGTCGGTACCCGATGCTACCACACTGTTATTGAGTCCTACGTATCCGCCGATGATTCCCACCGATGGGCCGATGCCGGTCAACGCATGGCGGAAGCGCCGTGCGATACCGGGCGACACCTTCAACATCGTCAGGTTCGACGCCGCAGCAACAAAAGTCGAGGCAGCCACAACCGCGAGTGGGTAATCAATCAGCATTCCAGTTCACTCCGTCCTTCGATCTGGTGTCGATCGTAAGGCCAAACACGTCAGGCCGCGAGTAATGGCCATCAGTATCGAGCGAGGCTAGTCCCTGCCCGATCTCTGTAAGATCCAACTCTGCGAACAACGTCTCCTCGCCCTCGCCCGCCTGCGCCAGCATTCTCGCATCGGGCGCGATCACCATGGAGCCGCCGCGGTTAAGCAGCTCGCCCTCAATGGCGTTGAACAGCGCTAGCGCATCGGCGTCACCGCCAACCCGCTCCAGACCTTCGAACAGGTCGTCGCGGTGCTGAACCAGTCCTGCGGCTAGGACGAAGCACCGTCCTTCCATCGCATAGTGCCTTGAGGCCAGCGCGTATTCCTCGCGCACGGTCGGCCATGCGGCGACGTGGAGGCTCTCGCCGAGATTGTGCATCGCCGCCCTCGCAAGCGGCATCCAGTGTTCCCAGCAGATGAGGTTGCCCGCCCGGCCCCACTCGGCCTGGTGCACGCCCAAGGTCGAGCCATCGCCACGCATCCAGATCAGGCGCTCGCCATGCGTGGGGACCAGTTTGCGGTGGTCGAGCGGTGCTTCGCCGGGGCGGAAGAGCAGCTGGTTGTTGTAGAGGCTCTGGCGCACCCGCTCATGCGCGCCGATCGAGATGCACGCGCCGCTTTCGTCGCAGAGTTCCTGCAAGGGCAGGAGGCGCTCATCGCCCGGCACTACCGCGTCTTCGAGCATGATGCGGTGGCACGCCTTGGTCCCCGGATGGTCCCACAAAGCCGCTCCCGGCGCCTCGTCGAGCCACAGCGGGTAGCCGCCCAGAAAGGTCTCTCCGAACGCGACGAAGCGCGCTCCGCCCTCGATCGCCTCGCGCGCGAGGCGCACTGCCTTCTCGATCCCGCCATCGAAATCGAGCGGCACAGGCGCGGCCTGGCAGATAGCGACGGATAGCTTGGTCATTCAAATGTCTCGATATCGAAAACCGTCAGCCGGTCGAGCCTCTTGGTCGCGATATGCGCGACCGGCCAGCTGAGGATGCCGCACATCACCATGCCGATCACCGAAATCCCGAAAAAGCCCGCCAGCGCATCGGGGCTCCCGTCGAACAGCGCGATCATCGAGAGCGGGAACAGCATGATGCCGGGGCCGAGCAGTGTCGCGATCAGGATGCGCTTGCCGCGACCCCAGCTGGAGATGAGAAACTGGACCAGCAACACGCTGCCCAGCGTCGACATCACGATCATCATCACGAAGATCGCTATTCCTACGATTCCTGCAATCATGTCTGCGGTCTAACCGTGGCCCACCCACGCGGCAAGTCAGCCGCCGCATCCTCCGCAGCCGCCGCCGCAACCGCCTCCACCATCGGAATCGCCGCCGGCCGAGCCGCCATCGCCTCCGCCCGCCTGCCGCATGGCGTGAACCGGCTCCCACGGAGTGCCGACCAGAACTCCCGTGCCGAACAGCGCGACCGCAAAGCCCGCCTCGTTCGCGACCGGAGCGCGGCGCAACCGACTCGACTTCAGTTCAAGATCGCGCAGCACTTCGTTCCCGGCCTTGGTCCGCTTGTTGAGGCGTCCAAACCGCGCAATTGCGAAGAAGCCGGTGATGATCAGCAAGATGAGCAGAATGCTGGTCGACTCTCCTGCGGCGCGTCCGGCGAAATAGCGGTAGAGTCCGAGCGCGAGCAGCGCGAGATAGGGCGAGGCCGAGAGCCAGCGCAGCTTCCACTGGTCGCCCTCCTCCATCAGCAGGCCGCGCTTGATGAGATCGGCCTCGATCTTCCTGCCTTCGAACAAGGTCGCCAGCTTCAAATGCGACAGCTTGAGGTCGCCGATCTCGTTCAGGATTGCACGTCCAGAGAGCCCTGCATCAACCGCAGCATTGTTGACCCGCAACCGCTTCTTCGATCCGCTGGTGAGCGCGTCGCGCGCCATCAAGTCGCTCGAGACTGCCATGGCGTGACGCTCGAACCCTCCGGCGAGGATCGCGACCTCCTCCATGTCCTCGACCTCGTCGCGGCGACCGTCGGGGCGCAGGCTGGCCGGGATCCATAGCCCTGCGAACACGCAAGCACCCAGCAATGCGACGTAGAAAAGAAGGAAATCGCCGCCCGAATACGACCCGAAAAGCTCCATCAGAAAATCACTCCCAAGATTGCAGCTATCCCCATGCCGATCACGATCCATAGGACGGAGCCGAGGATGGCGTGCTGGCGGTCGAGGACCATCACGTCGTTGGGATTGACGCGAAAGGCGCGCGGATCGCGGCCAAAGCGGCGCTTGGCGTCGGGCCAGATGTCGGCCGGCGGCGCTTCACCGAAGGCATCTTCATAGGCAACTAGTGTCGCGGCGTATTGATCGTAGAAGCGCGCCTTTTCGTGCTTTCCCCCGGCGGTCGGCCCGTGGTGCAGGTCTGCGCCGAGCACGCGCGGGCAGAATTCGTCCCAATATTCGCGGCTGTAGGTGAGGTGGAGGTGCCAGACCTGGTCGACCGCGTCGGACGGGGTCACCTCGTCCTCACCCGCGACCGCGAGGTAGCAGAAGCGCTTGTATTCCTCGATCACGCGGTCGGTGAAGGATGAGCGCCAACGGTTCTCGCGCGCGAGCCTGCCGGGGAAATCGAGCGCGGCATCCTTGGGGCCGATCACGTAGTCGGCGAGCCGTTGCCACAGCTCTGTGTCGGTTGCGGAGGCGGAGTTGGTAGACATCAGCGGACCTATTGATCCGCGAAATCCTCCGAAATCACAAGTCGGCTCGTATCCCACTCGATCACGGCGGCCTTGGTCATGGGGACCATGATCGCCTTCATGCCCCCCTTTTTGCCTTTTGGGGCAGGAGGCGAGTCCAGCCGGATTTCGATGATGTCGGTGGCGCCGAAATTCTGCACCGCGACGACCTCGCCGATCGCTCTGCCGGTGTCGGTGACTACGGCCAGGCCGACGAGGTCGGCGTGGTAGTATTCGCCCTCTTCGAGCGCGGGGAGCGTGTCGCGCGCGACGGTGAGCACGGTGCCGCGCAAACGCTCGGCTTCGGTGCGATTGGTGGCTTCGGCGAGCCGCGCAATCGCGCCGCCCTTGTTGTCCGAGCGCACCTTCTTCAGCGTCAATGCGCCGTCATTGAAGCTGGCATGCTGGCGGAGAGCATCGATGCCCTCCCCCAGCAATTTCAGCCTGACCTCGCCCGTTACGCCATGCGCGCCGGTGATGGCGGCGAGTTCCACCATCTCCCGGTCGCGCGTGGGTTCGGACGAATTGGCCAAGGTTCGGTCCTGTCGGACTTAACCTTCGGCCTTTTCTTCGCCGGCGTCTTCACCGGCGGTGTCGTCGGCCTGCTCGTTCGGCTCGCCGCCTTCGGCGGTCTGCTCGGCGATGGCGGCTTCGTCAGCAGCGGTTTCGCCTTCGTTCTCGACAGCGTCAGCCACGGCTTCGGCGGTCTCTTCCGACTTGGCCGAACCGGTTGCGTCGTTTTCAGCGTCGGCGGCTTCGTTGGCTTCGGCTTCGGCTGCGGCCTTGGCTTCTTCGGCTTCCTTCAGCTTCTCAGCCTTTTCCTCGGCGCGTTCCTTGGCCTTTTCGCCCGGCTCTGCCTTCTGCGGGTTGTTGCGCGGTGCGCGCTCGAAGATGCCTTCGGCGTCGAGGAAGCGAGCAACGCGGTCCGACGGGGTTGCGCCCACGCCGAGCCAGTATTTCGCGCGGTCGGTGTCGACCTTCACGCGGTTCTCGTCATCCTTGGCGAGCAGCGGGTTATAGGTGCCGATCTGCTCGAGATACTTGCCGTCACGCGGAGCGCGCGAGTCGGAAACGACGATGCGGTAGTACGGACGCTTCTTGGCGCCGCCGCGCGAAAGCCGGATTGCAACTGCCATGATAATTACCTTTCGAGTTTGAACTTGTTAAATAGCTTGAATTGTTGAGTTATTTCTTCTTCGGACCGCCAAGTCCGGGGAGACCGGGAGGAAGGCCGCCGCCGGGTCCGCCAAGGCCGGGGAGACCGCCAGCACCGCCGCCGGGACCGCCGAGACCGGGCATGCCGCCGGGCGCTCCGCCGCCACCGCCGAACATTGCGGCAAGACCCTTAAGCCCCCCCATCTTGCGCAGCTGCTTCATCGCGCGGCTCATCTCCTGATGCATCTTGAGGAGCTTGTTGACCGACTGGACATCGGTGCCCGAGCCTGCCGCGACGCGCTTCTTGCGCTTGGCGTTCATCAGGTTGGGATTGGCGCGTTCCTTGGCCGTCATCGAGCCGATGATCGCATCCATGTGGACGAGCACCTTGTCGTCCATATTGGCCGCGTTCATCGCCTGCTTGGCTTTCTTCATGCCCGGCATCATGCCGGCGAGCATGCCGAGGCCGCCCATGTTCTGCATCTGCTTCAACTGCATACGCAGATCGTTGAGGTCGAACTTGCCCTTCTCGAAGTTCTCGGCGAGCTTGGCCGCTTCCTCTTCCTTGATCGTCGCCGCGGCTTTCTCGACCAGGGAGACGACGTCGCCCATGCCAAGGATGCGGTCGGCGACCGAAGAGGGACGGAACGGTTCGATCGCGTCGAGCTTTTCGCCCGTGCCTGCAAACTTGATTGGCTTGCCCGTGACGGCGCGCATCGAGAGCGCCGCACCGCCGCGCGCATCGCCGTCCATGCGAGTGAGCACGACACCGGTAAGCGGGACTTCGCCGCTGAAGCTCTGTGCGACATTGACCGCGTCCTGACCCGTCAGCGAGTCGACCACCAGCAGGACTTCGGTGGGAGCGGAGACCTGGCTGACAGCCTTCATCTCGGCCATCAGCGCTTCGTCGACGTGCAGGCGGCCCGCGGTGTCGAGCAGCAGCACGTCGAAGTTCTGCAAACGCGCCGATTCCATCGCGCGCCGGGCGATATCGACCGGCTGCTGGCCGGCGACGATCGGCAGGGTCGCGGTCTGCGTCTGCTCGCCGAGCACCGCCAGCTGCTCCTGCGCAGCCGGGCGATTGACGTCGAGCGAGGCCATCATGGCCTTCTTGCCGTGCTTTTCGCGGATCAGCTTGCCGAGCTTGGCCGTGGTGGTCGTCTTACCCGAGCCCTGAAGTCCGACCATCATGATCACGACCGGCGGCTTGGCTTCGAGGTTCAGCCCCTCATGCGCGACAATGCTTTCGGCATCTTCGGGATCGCCGCCGAGCATCGAGACGAGCTCGTCGTGGACGATCTTGACGACCTGCTGGCCCGGCTTGACCGATTTGAGCACTTCGGCGCCCACGGCCTTTTCAGTGACCGCATCGATGAAGCGACGCGCAACGGGGAGCGCGACATCGGCTTCGAGCAGGGCCACGCGCACTTCGCGCATCGCCTCGCGCACATCGCTTTCGGAAAGCGAGCCGCGACCCTTGAGCCGGTCAAAGACGCCGCCAAGGCGGTCGGACAGATTGTCAAACATTCGTCTTCAACTCCTCTCAAGCACCGCGGTGCCTGATAAACGCGAAAAACGCCGGCGGACGAAACCTCGTCGGCCAGCGTGCGGTGCTTCCAGCGATGGAAACGCCTGATATCTGTTTCGATGGTGGAGCCTAGCGGGATCGAACCGCTGACCTCAACACTGCCAGTGTTGCGCTCTCCCAGCTGAGCTAAGGCCCCGTATCCATCGATTTGTCGAACCCATCAAATATAGGCTCTTCACCCTGCTCTCGCAAGGGAGCGCCCCGATAAGGCCGCCCCCCGCGAAACGCAAGAATTAATTGTCGTCGTCGTTGTCGTCGTCGCCCTTGCCCTTGGTCACGCCAAGGTCGTCGTCGCCGCCGAGATCGACGTCGTTGTCGGGCGAATCGTCGTCGTCATCGATGTTCTCGATGTCTTTCAGCTCATCGTCCTCGTCATCGCCCGAAAGGTCGCTGTCGGCTTCGGCGTCCTTTTTCTTCGGATCGTCGATCGGGATCGGCTGCTTGGACTTGAGCACGGGTTCGGGATCCCATTCTTCGCCGCATTCGATGCAGGTCACGGGATCGTCCTTGCCGAGATCGTAGAAACGTTCACCGCATTTTGGGCAGGTACGCTTGGTACCCCATTCTGGCTTCGCCATTGAAAATCCTCAAAGTCTTGCCCGCGTATTGGCTGCGAGCATTGGAATTCGTGTTGTATTGGGACCGGTCAGGGCCGGAATCAAGAGGCCCATAGGGCCGAGCGACGCGCGCCTTGCCAGACTGGTGAGGCGCTGTCAAAGACCGCCGCTGCAATGCCTCACCACACCTTCTCCTATTCGGGCCCGCTAACAGGGCGCCTGCGCGTCCCCGGCGACAAGTCGATCAGCCACCGCGCGCTGATGTTTGCAGGGCTCGCCGTGGGTGAGAGCCGCATCACCGGACTGCTCGAAGGTGACGACGTGCTCGCGACCGCCGCCGCGATGCGCCAGCTTGGCGCGAACGTCGAACGCGAGAGCAACGGCAGCTGGCGCGTAAACGGCGCAGGGATCGGCAGCTTGCTCCAGCCGCGCGGCAGCCTCGACATGGGCAATTCGGGCACGTCGACGCGGCTGATGATGGGCCTGGTCGCGAGCCATTCGATCACCTGCACCTTTACCGGCGATGCGAGCCTTTCGGGCCGCCCGATGAACCGCGTGATCGAGCCGCTTTCGCAAATGGCTGCGAGTTTCGAGGCATCGCCGGGAGGCACCCTGCCCTGCATGGTCCGCGGCGCCTCACCCGCCGTGCCGATCACCTACCGCCTCCCCATGCCGAGCGCGCAGGTGAAGAGCGCGGTGCTGCTTGCCGGGCTCAACACGCCCGGAACGACCCGCGTGATCGAACCGGTTGCCACGCGCGACCACACCGAGCGCATGCTCACCGGCTTCGGCGCGACGCTGGAGATCGGAGAGGACAACGGAGAGCGCGTGATCGCGATCCACGGCGAAGCGGACCTCAAGCCCATGGACGTGGTGGTCCCCGGCGATCCGTCTTCGGCGGCCTTCTTCCTCGTCGCAGCGAGCATCGTGCCGGAGAGCGACCTCACGATCCACAATGTCGGCCTCAACCCCACCCGCTCCGGGATTGTCACGGTGCTGCGGCAGATGGGCGCGGATATCGAGGAACTGGACACCCGCGAGGTTGGCGGCGAGCCGGTCGCCGATCTGCGCGTCCGCCACGCCCCGCTCACCGGGATCGACGTCGACCCGGCGATCGTCCCGAGCATGGTCGATGAATTCCCCGTCCTGTTCGTCGCCGCCGCGCTTGCCGAGGGCACGACGTGCACAACGGGCCTTGAAGAATTACGTGTGAAGGAAAGCGACCGTCTCGCAGTGATGGCGCGCGCGCTCAAGCTCGCAGGGGCAAGCGTCGATGAGCACGAGGACGGCCTCACCATCCACGGAACCGGCGGCGAGCCCCTGCGCGGCACGCCCAACGACCGCAGCGTCGAAACCCGCCTCGACCACCGCATCGCGATGAGCATGGCAGTAGCCGGGCTGGCGAGCCGCGACGGGGTCGCGATTGACGACACCGCGCCGATCGGGACGAGCTTTCCCGACTTTATGCAATTGCTCGAAACCGCTAGCTCCTGAGCTTCAACCAGTTCCCAAGCGGAGTACCCTCATGAACCGCCGTCCCTTTGCCGCCCTCCTCTTGCTGCTCGCCGCCTGTTCCAGCGCCGCGCAGGCCGCGACCTACGAGATGTTCCGCGATCCGCATTGCGGCTGCTGCCTCCTGTGGGCCGATCACGTGCGCGATGAAATCGAGGTCGAGGTGAAAGAGACCGTCACCGACGCCATGGCGCAGATCAAGCAGAGCCAGCGAATCCCGCAGGACCTGTGGAGTTGCCACACCATGATCGTCGATGGCTATGTGATCGAGGGTCATGTCCCCGCGGCCGACATCGAGCGCCTGCTCGAAACCCGCCCCGAGGGCGTGCGCGGGCTTGCCGTTGCCGGCATGCCCATCGGCTCGCCGGGGATGGAAGTTGGCGACCGCAAGCAACCCTATCAGGTGATCGCGTTCGGCGATGACACGCGCTACGTTTTTGCGAGTTACTGATCAGATGGACACCGCGTTCGATATCTACTCACTTATTGGCTTTGTCGGCACCGCCTGCATCATCGCAGCCTACGCCTATCTCACCTATGTCGATCAGCCGAACCCCTACTTGCTCCACGGAACCAACCTCGCCGGAGCCGCACTGCTGACGATCAGCCTGCTGGTCCATACCAACTGGCCGAGCCTCGTCCTCGAAGGCTTCTGGGCGGCGATCGCGATATTCGGGCTGGTGAAGGCGCTCAAGAGACCCAAGCGAGCCGAGCCGGGAGCGCACGCATGATCATCGCCGTCGACGGCCCAACCGCTTCGGGCAAGGGCACGATTGCCAAGAGAATCGCTGCACATTTCGGGATCGCCTATCTCGACACCGGCCTGCTCTACCGCGCAGTCGGGCGGCAGGTCGCGATCAACGAAGGCGACCCGGACGATCCGGCAGACGCGCTTGCTGCGTGCGACTTTCCCGATGCGCTGATGGAAGATGAGAACCTGCGCACCGAAGAGACGGGCGGGCTTGCAAGCCGTGTCTCGGTCCATCCCGAAGTGCGCAAGGCGCTGTTCAAACGGCAGCGCAAATTCGCCGAGCAGCCCGGCGGCGCGGTGCTTGACGGGCGCGATATCGGCACCGTCATCGCGCCCGATGCCGACGTCAAGCTGTTCATCACCGCGAGCGTTCAGGAACGCGCGCGGCGTCGTTGGCTGGAAATGATCGACAAGGGGATCGGCACCGAGGACGAAATTCCGCTCGCGACGATAGAGCGCGACATCGTCGACCGAGATGCGCGCGACATCAATCGCAAGGACGCACCATTAAAGGCCGCCCCCGATGCGCTAGTAATCGACACCACCAGCTTTGACCGGGAAGCGGCCTTTGAAACGGTACTCGAGGCTGTGAAAACCGCGCTGGAGAAGCGCTAGATCAGGCTACCAATTGCTGCCGTTACTATTGCCCCAGCTATTGCCTGAATTGTCCGCTTGCGCTTCGCGCATGGCCTGATCGGCTTCCAGAGCTTCGCGGCGCATCTCGCCCATATTGTCGATCGCGACGGCTCCGCGGCGCAGCGCAATCTTTTCGTGATCGATTGGCCGGTCATGGAGCACGGCAATCACGAATTCGTCGACTTCCTTCTCCATCATCTCGAGGACAGTCGTCTCGATCGCGCTGCGACCCTCGTCGCATTTGGGTGTCACGCGGGTCCAGTCTTCATCGATCGCCTCGACATGCATCTCGCAATTGATGTCGGTGCCATAGTCCTGCGTCACCGAAAGGCGCACTTTGATCACATCGCCGCTGCGGCTGGTCGAGCGGATGACGCGCTGGCCGGTCGAGCCGTTGGGATAGGTTTTCTCGCCCTGCGCCAGCTTGGCCGCGACTGCCTCCTTCGGCATCAGATAGCTGTTCGGCCCATGCCCGCCGCATGCCGCGGTGAGCGCGGCTGCGCCCGTCGCGAGAGCGATCGCGAGCCCGCGCTTGGTCATCGTGTTCATTTCCGTTCCCCGTTCCCTGAAAGTTGTCCCACGGTACTAACTCACGCCGGGGAATAGGGCTGACAGATTAGAGAACCGTTATCCTTATGAGAAACGCGGGCGGATTGGCGCTTTCCTACGAGCCTGCCGATCGGCGATGAGCAGGTGGCGATGAAGAACCGCCCTCACCTCCTCGAACCGTGCGCGAACCGAAAGTTGACACCTCGTGGCCGGACCAACTGCCCCTACCCCGCAGGAAAGCTTGGCTCACGGCCCATCTCGAACTTTCGCAAAACCCGCCCTTGGGTGTTCCATCGCCCGTGCGCACCGACCCAATTCGCTTGCTTTTGCCCACGCTATGGCCTAGGCGCGCGCCCGTTCTCGCAATCACCGTGATTGAAAGGACCTGCGCGGCGGCATCCGGCCTCGCGCAGAGGTCGGCCTCTTGCCCGCAAGGCCAGCGCAATGGTGCGCCAGGCGGCGGTTTAAGACCCGGGTGAAACCCGTGGCCGGTAGCAAAACGATACGAAGGAACGCCAAACCCATGGCAACCCAGGAAATGCCCACGCGCGACGATTTCGAAGCGCTTCTCAACGAACAACTCGGCGGCGCCGGCGACGAAGGCTTTGAAGGCCGCGTCGTCAAAGGCACCGTGACCGCAATCGAAGCCGGTCACGCCGTCATCGACGTAGGTCTCAAGTCCGAAGGCCGCGTCAACCTCAAGGAATTTGCACGCGGCGAAGACGATCACGGCCTTTCGGTCGGTGACGAAGTCGAAGTCTATGTCGACCGCGTCGAAAACGCCGATGGCGAAGCCATGCTCAGCCGCGACCGCGCCCGCCGCGAAGCCGCCTGGGACAAGCTCGAAAACGAATTCGGCGAAGGCAAGCGCGTCGAAGGCCGCATCTTCGGCCGCGTCAAGGGCGGCTTCACCGTCGATCTCGACGGCGCCGTCGCCTTCCTCCCCGGTTCGCAGGTCGACATCCGCCCCGTGCGCGACGTCACCCCGCTCATGGAAGTGCCGCAGCCCTTCCAGATCCTCAAGATGGACCGTCGTCGTGGCAACATCGTTGTCTCGCGCCGCGCCGTGCTTGAAGAAACCC